>Ga0181568_10000030_pt1 | contig 114063 bp, 101 predicted proteins | sample 101ome_20_FD_133758 | JGI IMG/M metagenome (GOLD analysis project Ga0181568, IMG submission 133758) | Coastal salt marsh microbial communities from the Groves Creek Marsh, Skidaway Island, Georgia - 101404AT metaG (megahit assembly) | ecosystem: Environmental > Aquatic > Marine > Intertidal...
AGAACATGGGTTGGCTCCAAGAGAAGCCCCCGGGCATCGACCTACTGGACTGCGAAGTTCTCCGAGATCTCCAACGCCTTCCGCTGATAGAGAACATGGGTTGGCTCCAAGAGAAGCCCCCGGTAGAAAATCCACTATTTTCTATCAGGATGAGTACTGGACGCCGAATATATCCGTTCAAAATTCTGGAAATGGAGTGAATAAATGCTGGTTAAATGCCCCATTATATGTAATTCTTCAAAATAGGGATATCCGTAATAAAATTATAGAATTAAAACAACAGCTAAGAGAAAGCTATGATAGCGAGGATATATTTATAAATACACTATATGATTTAATAGTCAAAGATGAATGGGGACAGGAAACATATCAAAAAGTAATAACAGAATTTGAAAAAATGAAGGAAGAACAAGATAAATATATATCAGCCGATGATAAAGCGGAAAATTCTAGATTGAATTTATTTTCTTCTCTTATAGGTGATATAGAAACTCAGAAAGCAAATATCTATAACTATGCATATTATGACGCAAACGAGACAATACGATTCCTCATACTTGCTTTTAGAAGGATCGGGATAGAATTAACTTATGGGATTTCTCAACCTGGGATAAGACTAAATTGTAACCCCAGTCGGTCGAGAGATGATCCGTGTCATAAAGATGATGGTTATAAACTATTGGGATTAGTTCAGTCTTGGAGAGTTTCGCAAGATAGAGTTCAACAGAGTTGGAGACAGAGGGAACAGGGGAATGCGGGTCATTTTATACCATACATTCCATCCAAAGAAACAAATATTGATGCGGAGAGTATTATCGACAGATATGATTGGATGAATTTTGATGCACTTTATGATTTTTCGGGAAGAATTGAACAACCTTTATCTGAAGATGAGGCATTTTCATATTTTATATGGTATAAACCAACATCACCTAGATCATCAACATCGCCTAGATCACCAACATCATCTAGATCACCAACATCGCCTAGATCACCAACATCGCCTAGATCACCAAGTAGATCATCCGAATCTTCTAGATTATTTGAACCAATATCAAAGGATTCTGTATTTTTTCCACCTGGATCAATGGCCTCATCGAGACGCTTATATGGTGGAGGGAAAAAGAAATCTATCCGTAAAAAGAAATCTCTCCATAAAAATAAAAAGACAAAAGCAAAAAAGAAATCGCGTCGTAAATATACCATGAAAAAATAAGAATATAAATTCTAAACTATATTAAATTCTAAACTATATTAAATATGAATGAATCTTTGAGTAATGCGGGATTAAGAGTAAAATTAAATACAAATGATTCTTTAATAGATAATTATATTCGATATTCAAAGCGCAAATCATTAAAAAGAAAAAAGAAGAAGAAAAAAAATATAATCACCCCTATCAAAAAAATAACATATAAAAAGAATAAATCAAATGATGAAATAAAAGAAATTCAAAGTAAACCTTCGAAAAAAACTAAGAAAAAGAAAGAAACTAAACAAGAAAAAAAGCAAGAAACTAAACAAGAAAAAAAGCAAGAAACTAAACAAGAAAAAAAGCAAGAAACTAAACAAGAAAAAAAGCAAGAAACTAAACAATATATAAAAAAATCCGAGAAACAAGATGGAAATATCAAAAAAATATTTATAGATAAAGATAAATTGACAATTGATCCAGATAAGAAAAAGAAAGGTGTTGGATTACCAAGTTAGAATATTATATTTTAAATATCTTTTATTTTAAATGGAATCACAAATAAATTTGCTATATTTAGCCAAACCTGTTTATGGTGGATGGGTTACATTTACAGCGCATCTATCTCATAAATTAAATAGTCCAATTTATAAGATAGCAAAAAGAACAGAAAAAAATAATAGAGATTATGGATATGAAAGAGAATATAAAAATATGAAAATAGAAGATATTTTAAAATTGAAAAATATTATTATTACAGCAGTTGATAAACATTATTGGGGATATTTACATTTATTTCCAGAAGATACGAAAATCGTAATTCACGACCCAACTGAATGTAAAAATTCAAAACAAATTAATCCATTAGTAAAAATATCTGAAAATAATCATATCCCGTTATTAAATAAATTGAATGTTATAACTATTCGCAAATCAGTTCAAGATTATTTAAGAGATAAATTCACTATTGAATCTCAATTAATATTTCATCCATTTCACACATATGAAATTCCTAAAAACGGAGGTCTTGATAAAAAATGCGTTTCAATTTCTAGAATTGATTTCGATAAAAATACAGATTTGTTATTGAAAGCAAATAAAAAACTAAATGATAAAAATAAAATTTATTTATTTGGAGCTGAGAATAGATTATATGTTCATCATAAATTAAAAGATCTTGAAATTGAAAAGTATTGGATGGGCAAATTTCCAAAGAATATATCTCCAACATTTAATTCCCATAGGATTTTAAAAGATGCAAAATATATGATTGACATGTCAATCATAAAAGATGATGGTGGTGGGACTCAATACACCTTCTTGGAAGCTATTTATGAAGATTGTTTATTAATATTACACAATGAATGGATTAATAAAGGAACAATATTTAAATCGGGATATAATTGTTTGGGTGTATCTAATGAAAATGAATTGATAGAAATACTTGAGAATGAGATTTCTGATTCGAAATATAATAGTATTCTAAAAAATAGTAAAAAACTATTGAAAAATCATATAACAGAAATTACATTCGATTCATAGCAAAAGCTAGTTTCTTTGTAGGCATTAAATGAATATATTGTTTGACAACATTCCAATGAATAGGTTTCTTTGTTTGTTTGTATATATCATGAATATCGTAAATGAGTGGATTCAAGTAAAATTCAATTTTATCTTTATCTTTCTTTTTATGTATAAAAACATCTTTATAAGTGTGGAATAGAATACCTGTTAAATCATGGACTTTATTTCTGTAATCATTAAATAATTCTTTTTTCATAGGATAATATTTCAAATAATCCTTCAAATTACCATTTCTTCGCAAAGTTAAGTATTTTATCAAATCATTATTACTATTAACATTTATTTCCATAATATCATTAAATTTATTATTTATACATTTATATCTAGCAAGTTCGAACTTGATAGTAAACCCTTTCCATTTCCAATTATTTTCATTTTGTATATATATCTTTATCGCTTCTTCAATAGAATTATAGTAAACAGGTGTATCAATATTTATCATTTTTCCTATTTCTGTGATATCTTTTTTAAGAGGTTTATTATTTTCATCAAACTCATAAATTTCTGTTAAAAAAAGTTTATTTTCTTGTATTGGTGTTACATTACAATTATCTTTATGTTGCATTACAAATGAATAACAATAATTTTTATTCAATTTTTCATAATCTATATTCGAGCATTCATCAAACATATTACGAAAGGATTTTTTATCTGTCCATTTGTTATAACCTCCAATCTCACTTCTAGTTGAAATTAACCATTCGTCATTATGATAGAATAAATTGATCATTGTTCCATCGATAAGAGATTCTATCTTACATCCATCGATTTTATCTATTGTTAAATGTTCAAAAGTATCAATACTTTCAATTTCAATAGATTTACGAGGCGGTATACATTTAATCATATTATCACAAATAATTGCACCCCTACAAAGTTTCATCCAATCATGTTCAAATTCTGGTTTCTTATCATATTTATAACTAATAATTAAGAGATCTTTATATTTATTCATTCTAAATCCATAGTTTTTTAATATTTCTTGATAGTTTTCATTTTCATTAATGAAATTGTAAAAATCCATAACTATTTATTTATAATATAGAAGTTTATTGTTTAAATAACTAATAATTAAATATAGTATAAACTATAATTACTATGGATGAAGAAATTCCTATCCATGATAATGAAGAAAAATCTGTAGAAGTGGATGAAAATTTTATAGAAGACTCAGAAATAATAGATGATGATGATGATAATGGTAATATAAATGTCACACTATATGAAGAAAGAAACACAGAATTGACATTGGGAGATTTATATTTATTTGTACTAGAATCTGTAGATGATATTTTATTAGGTAAAATAGTATCAATAGAAAAGGATGAAAATAGATTAACAATGGAATGTGATAATAATAAAAATTATATTTTCATTTATGATGAAAATGAAATAATCTCAAAAACGGATGATTATGAAATCATTGAAATAGTAAGAGTAATAGAGTATGAACCAGATAATAGTGAAATATCTTTATTGAATGACTATACATTAGAAACAGATATAGAAGAAGATAAAAAATATTCTAAGATAGCGATAAAGGATAATCTACTATCAGTGATGATTGAAAGTATGAATATTTATGAAAATTCTAGTATGATTGAAAAAGTACAGAAAACAATAGATACTTTTTATGAAATGATAGAATCTGGTAAAATTATTCAAAAGGATAACCAAATACCTAAATGGTTAGTTCCATTGATATCAGATAATATTAAATATTATCATGATTTAATTGGTGTTGAATTAAGTGCTGAATTACAAGAATATGAAAATTCTATGAAAACTGTAAATAATTATAGCGATTATTTATCTGTTGTCTTTAATAGTTCGAAAGTAATTAACACCGAAAATGGTTACGGATACACTACGAATGAATATTCGGGTACTTTTTTAAGAAATTGTATACAAGATGATAGTTGTTCGGGACTAGGTGGGGAACCATATTCCTATGATGAAAGAAGGAATAGCAATTCCATCAAAAATGCGGGACAAATAGTTCATTCGTGTGATGTTTTAAGATTCGTAGCGATGTTAATAGAGCCAATAGATAAAACAACCTATTCATTTGATGAAATAACTACAAAAGACTACACTGTATTTGAAAAGACAATTTATTCATTTGAGAATAGAATGAATCAGATGAAAAAAAAGAAAAGTATGAAAAAATCATTAATAGAGTATAAAGAAATAGAGGATTATGAGATTAGTGATAATTATACAATTCTTAATTTGAGTGATAAAAGTGACATTAATGAAATTAATAGAATAAAAGAATCAGTGAATGATAGTTTATTAGAAAATTTAATAGATAGTGAAATTGTTAAATCCATCTATAATTTATCGGATTTAAGGAAAGTTTTGTGGAAATATAATATTAATACAATTGATTTTAATCCAGATAAAGTTAAAAATTTATTCAAAATTATCCAGGGAAATATCAGAAAATATTGTATTGATTATGTGAAAATGGTAAAAAAGATAAAAGAAGAAAAATTTGAAACAACTAAATTAACATTAAATAAAGAAGATTTGATCAATAAAATACTAAATTATATTCTAAATATAAGAGATCGTCAAGTTTATAATCATTATTTGGATAAATTTATTCGTACATTTACAAGAAGATCCGAAAAAATAACAGAAGATAATAAGTTTTTGTATAGCAAAATAAGTGATAAAAAGATTTTATGTACACATTATTTATATAAATGTGAGATAGATAATTCAAACAGTTTGTTTGATAAAATGAAGGATAAATTTGGAAATCCTCCCGAAGATGGATCAATATTTTGCAAATACTGCGGAGAATATTTATGTGAAGAAAATCCGACATTATTTGATGGATATGAAGGTGAAAAACCATCTGTTAGTTCTGAAGTGTTAGATTCTTCGCAAGAAAAGAAGCTCGAAATAGAAAAATATATTACAGATAATGAAGAATTATGTAATATTATTAATTTATTATCTACATCAATTGGTGTTTCATTAGAAGATGATGATATTTACAATATTCTATTGGTATACAAGTATATTGATCATAATCGAATGGCCGATTTAAGATATGATCTTAATAATGTAACAACTAGTGATATTCATCCAAGAATAAACAAAACTATAAGCGATTTGAAAGAGAAAGAGAAATCTGAAAAAGATAAAAAACAAAAAAAAGGATTCAAATTAGAAAGAGAAAATATTGTAAAGAATTTTCAAGGGTGGATAATTGATACAAACAAAGTATTAGTATTATCTTCTATACTTTCAATTTTCATCCAAACAAAAATACCATCTTTATTTTTAAATAATGATTCTGAAAGAACTTTCCAAATAATCGATATTGAAAGTAAAATTATTCATAAAAGCGCGTTGAATTATCTATCAGTTAAAATTCGTAAATTATCTGAAAAATATAAAGATGAAAAGGTTTGGAATAACTGTAATGGATTATTTAATGAGAAAGAATTTGATACAAATGAAATAGATATTCAATTAGCAAATATAATACAGTTTATAACTCAGCCTAATTTCCCTAAAATTTTTGAAAAACTCAAACAATATGATGAATTTATTAAAGCAGAAAAACATCAGTATTTAAAAGAAGAATGGCCCTTGTTCAGACCATTAAAAAAAAATATAATTAACAAAGAGATAAGTGATATACTGAGAAATAATTACGAAAAAGATAAAAAATCGTATGTAAAAAAGTACGGGGGGATTTGTAAAAATAATTCAGCTCTTTTAAGGACTTTGGGTGATACAGAATCTGTATCTTTATCAGAAATATTAGATATACCAGGACTATCTATTTATAAAAATAGTTCATTCAAAGTCTTATTTAGATATGTAGTATCTTTATATGGAGTCCAAAAATCGAATGCTTTCATGACACTATCTTTTAGAAGACTACTCAATACATCTGATGAAAAAGATAAATTACACAGAATATTTGTAGAGCATGGTTGGAATGAAGATAGTGATTCATTTCCAAAACTAGATTTCAAAATGTTGCGCACAAAACTATTTCCAAAAATTTTCGGATTGTATGGAGATAATTCTGAAATAAAATCATGTTTTAAAAATATAGATTCATGTAATCATTATATACATAATACGATTAATACATATGATTTACATTTATTGAATACGAATCCTAAAAGAGTTTATTTTTATAATCCAATTGAAGCTTTTCCAAAATCTGAATTTAATCTTTTAAAAGAAGAAAGAATGGAATATTTAACCAACTTATTCTCACTATATCGGTACGATGAAAATGATAAAATTATAAAAATGAAAGAAAATAAATTATATGATAAGTATAAGATACATATAAGTGAAAATATTAATACTGATCTTCAAAAATATAAAGATATAGATATAAATGAAGAAAATTATCTTTTATTGATAAATTATCTAATTGCAAAGAATAAAATGATATATAATTCGATAGAAAAATCTAAGATAATCTATAAAGAATCCGATTATGCATTAATAGATACTTATCCTCTAATATATGGTCGTTTATTAAATTATTTAAATGGTAGAATATTTTCAATGGATGAATCTAATCAAAATTTATATCTTACTTTATTTAGTGTCTTAGATATTATTTATCGTGATGATTATGATAATAAAGATCTAATTATGAAAAACTATCGTGAAATATATTCCACTATGCTTAGTTATAGGAATTTGCAGATAAATAAGATTTCTACTTTTTTCACAAGATCTATTAATATACAAACAAATCAAAAGAAAAGATTTATAACATTATTCAAACAGCATAATAGTTCTAAAGTAAATTTTGTATCAGATGATTTAATAACTCTACTAAAACTATACATTAATGATGACAATTTAAATTATTCATACATTGAAAGATATATTACACACATTAGAAATGTTCTATCACTAATGCAGAGAGATATATTTAAACCAACATCTTCTTCAGAAATACCTAAAAAACGATGGAAAATGTCAGATGTGAATTATTCTTCATTTACAAATCACATTGATAGAGAAAATACTCATATAGATCTTTATTTTCATGAAAATCTCTTTCAAAGATCTAATCCATCATTAATTGGTTTTAATCGATATTTCAAAGAATACCCGAATGCACATATATATTTTAGTTTCTTATATGATAATATATCTGTATTTTTGAAAGATATAGAAAATATGAAAGGATATGAAGGAGATGAATACTATAATGAGAAAAATATGAATATCGTAATCAAATATCATTTCTTGAATATATTTACGGAATCAATAAAGCTTATTGAAGATTTAAATGACAATACTTCTGAAGCATATTCTATGTTGAAAGATATATTTTCTGAAATAGATACCGATGTTGAATTTGAAGAATTCAGTGAAGAATCTAGTTCTGTACTATCTCAATTTTTGATTGATATTTTTACTGATATTTTATATAAACATTATGATCCAAATTGGATATTCTTAAATGAAAAAAGATTAGATTTATCAAATCGTATTTCCAAACAAAAAGAAAGAGAAAAACAATATATTGTTGAAAAATTAACAGATGCAACAAAAGACGAAAGATATGCTCAAATCCAAAAGCAAAAGATGGGAATCACCCTATATTATCATATGGGCGCTGAAAAAGCAAATGAATATATTCAAAGTGATGAATATAATCAAGATAATATGAATGAACGATATGATAAAATAAAAGAAATTATGGCAAGTTACAGTGGAGATACAGAAAATCTTTTTGTTGACCAAGAAAATAATCCAGTATTACCATCCGTTCCCATTAATGATGAAGAAGTAGGATGTTTTGATATTGACGATTTTGATGAAGAAAGTGAATATAGTATGTACGGTATGTTTGATGAAGAACAAGAGAATTCATTCAATATTTAAATGGATTCATAATATTTGTCGATTATTGATTTACATCGCAAATAATCAATAGTCACATCAGTTCTGTATGTATCGATTGTAATTCTAGTTGGAGAATCATATTTACTCAGCAAAGAATCTACTTTAGAAATAATTTCTCCTTTTTTTTCTACTAAATGTTTTTTAATAATTTCTGAAAATGGAGAACTCTCTTGATTTTTCATTAAATTTTCAGAAATCAAAAATTTAATTGTATTATAGTTTACAATATCATTATATGCATCATTTCTTTTACCTGTTTCTTTTTCAAAACCTGGTTCATGATGTAATGGATTATTTGTAAGAATTGATTGAATAGTTAATAATATACCACCAATATGCATTACAGATGTCCACTTTGGACCAGACCATGTATTCAATATTGATAAACAGACCTTACCTTTGAAATCGTTTCTTGCTTTCCCTCTGTATAAATTTGGATGACAGCGAATAAAACTATTAGAAATATATTCGATCTTGGGAGGAGAAAATGGATAATTACAAGGGAACTCTATCGAAAAGAACAGTCCCCCATTTTCATACGGTGTATCTTTTGGTCCAATTATCATTGCTTTAGCTTTAGTTATATCCGATTCATCGAATTCTACAAAGATACCACTTTCATTTAAATTCATTTGTTCTATCTGTTTCATGTCTATTTTGGCGATTCTTTTAACAACATCCTTGGACATTTAATTGATATTATTTCAGAATACATTCTAATATTTAAATAATTTTGTCATTTATTTTTGTAGAAAAATAAATTTTCGTGTGTGTTTTAGATATTGTTCATAATATTTAAATATTACGGAGTTTCGACTAAATGTAGAAATTTGATTTTCAATAAGCAAATTGAAATTAATTAAAGAATAAAATATTAAAGATACATTATTTGAATGGAAGATTTTTTGAAGCCATTCAAACTTTCCAATTCAACAAATGAAAAACCAACGCACACATCTATGACTCCGACAAAAGTTGGTGGGAAATGGAAAATCCCTCAAAATAATTTATTCGATTTTTATAAGTTAGTAAATGAGAATGTTATTGATAAGAATCAATCATATCAAATAGTTGAAAGAATGGAAGATAATTTCCCTTTACCATTTGACTTTGATATGAAATATAAATCAGTAATAAATGAAAGACAATATTCAGATACAACTATTCAAAGAATCATCGATTATCTTAACTCTGAAATAAAGGAATGTTTGGAGATATCTGAATCAAATGGTAATGTGATTGTTATGGAAAAAGCCAAACCGTATCCATGTAATAAATCAGGTTTCCAAAGTAAAGATGGTTTGCATTTAATGTATCCATCTCTAATTGTAAGCAAAGGCGCATTTAAGAAAATTATTCAACGAATTCAAAATTCTGGTATGATTACCAAGATATTCCAGGAAACTTGTGAGATTCCACCAGATAATACTGATAAAGAGATAGTTGATTCTTCATTTTCTTCTTGGCAATTGTATGGTTGTGGGAAGAAAATGGAAAGTCCATACATTGTTACTAAAGTTTATCGAATGGATTCTAATTTTCGAGCATCTGAGATAGAATCGAGTATCTTTCAAAAGTATTATCAAGATCCGGTTGAACTTATGAAAATGATGTCAATGTGTTATCGAGAAAATGATAATGTAGTCTACAAAGAGGAGTTTGTAAAAACACTTAAACAGAAAAAGCTATCTATTAGTAGTCCTACAATGACAAATAACGATGATATCTACGGAGATAAATTCTATGTAGATAATAATAATATCATTAATCCTTATAAGATTGTTGAAGAAGAAGAACTCAAATTAGTGAAAGCATTAATTCAATGTCTATCCAAAAATAGATCAGAAGAGTATGGTAAATGGTTATCGGTCGGATTGTGTTTGCATAATATTAATCCTTCATTGTTAGAAGATTGGGAAGCTTTCAGTAATTTGTATGATAGATATAAGGATGGAACATCAAAGCGAGATTGTTCAAAGAAGTGGGAATCTTTCAATAATGATCATAGTGGAGAAAGATTAGGGATTGGTTCTTTGATGTTTTGGGCGAAAAATGATAATGAAAAAGAGTATATCAAGGCGAAGAATGCGAGTCTTTCAACATTTGTAGATAAATCGATTAAGAATGGTTCTGAAGCTGATTATTTGGTTGCTCAAGTTATCTATCAAAGATACAAAGATGAATTTATTTCTGTTAATGTGAAAGATGAATGGTATCATTTCAATGGGGTTCGTTGGCAAAGAACTTTAGAGGGGACTATTCTAAAAACAAAGATTCACAATGAAATTTATAATTTATATACTGAATATGAAGAAATTTATAGAGAGAAAAAAGAGGCAGCTATTGCAGCGGCAGAAGATGATGATGAAAAACAGGATATTCGGGATGGGAAGACAAAAGAGGGTCGCTGGATGAAGAATGTCTTGTCTATTAAGATGAAACTTCTACAGGGGAATTATGTGAAGGGATTGATGAATAATCTTAGAGATCTCTTCTACAAGAAAGAAATTATGGAGCAATTTGACACGGATAATAGTCTTTTAGGATTTGATAATGGTATATATGATCTTAAAAATAATATGTTTCGCGAAGGTCGACCTGAAGATTATGTTACTTTGTCTACTAAGGTTACTTTGCCAGTAGAAGAAGCAGATATGCCAATTCCTCTAGATGAACTAAATGATTATTTTGAAGACAATATTGATAATTATAATCGATATCATGCGGATTTGAAAGATTTCATTCATAAGATTGTTCCAAATGAAGCAGTTAGAGAATATACATTGAAATTCTTGAGTAAATTGTTGTCGGGTGATAATCGAGATGAGGGATTTTATATGTGGACAGGAACTGGTGGAAATGGTAAATCCAAATTGATTGATTTGATGTCATTGTGTCTTGGAGAATATGCTTGCAATCTACCAGTAGCTTTACTGACTCAAAAGCGGAAGGCATCTGGAGCAGCAAGTCCAGAAATGGCGGTTACAAGAGGAAAGCGTTTGGCGGTAATGCAAGAACCAGATGTTAATGAAACTATGAATATTGGACAAATGAAGGAATTGACTGGAAATGATAAAATTCAAGCTCGAGGTCTTTACAAAGAACCATTCGAATTTACACCACAGTTTAAACTATTGATGATGTGTAATGATTTGCCAAATGTTCCATCAAATGATGATGGTACATGGAGAAGGATGGAAGTTGTTGATTTCATAGCTCGTTTTGTAGATGAAGAAAAGGATGTAGACGAGTCAAAACACAGACATATCAAGGATAAGCGTATCAAAAATAAGATTCCAATGTGGATTATTCCATTCTATTCGATTCTTCTTCCGAATTGGAGGGATTATGATAAGAATGGAATTACTATTCCAGATGAAGTTAAGGCTAAGACAAGAGATTACAGAAATAATAATGATTTGGTTGGTCGATGGATTGTTCTAAAGTGTGAAGAAGCAGATAATGAAAAGGCGGCGGATGGAGTTACAGAGTATGCTCCAACCGATTTTGAAACACTGTATTCAGAATTTATTGATTGGTGTAAAGATGAAGAATTTATGAATCGTCCGGATAAGAGTGGTGTAAGAGAAGCACTCAAAAAATGGCAAGAAAAGTCTAAATATGGTCTATCATATGGTAAATATAAATCTGACAAGAAACCAAATGGTTATGAAAGTTGTATGAAATTTAATCTTCGATTGATTGAATAAATTTACCAGCTTGTTCTAATGTTAATTTGTATCCTTTATCAATAATTTCTTTTCTTTTTTCTTTTGTCATATCAAAATCCCACCCATTATTAATTTCAAATCTTAATTCTCTATCATCTTTTTTATAATAAGATAAATCTTGATCACATGCTATAGAGATCATCTGATTTATTAATGGTATATTTGTACTTTCATTCAAAGACATGCCGCCAATTATAAATAATCCTAAATAATTTTTTGAATTGCACTTTTCAATAGGATAAGAACCACGAATTCCCCCATCAACATAAATACATCCATTATATTCAACTGGTTCAAAAAATAAAGGGATCGAGGTTGTCATTTTAGCAACTAATTTAACATCTAGTTCTGGATAATTTTCATGTGAAATATATTCAACTATTCTTTTAGTTATATTATACACTTTAGTTGTTAATTTGATATTAGTTAAATCATATAATTCTTTCAATGTAATTGTTTTTTTTTGATAGATATTATTTAATATAGATTCACATATATCATATAATAATTGATTACTGAATAATCCTTTACCATTTAATAATTTATCCAATGATATATCATCTGTATTTACAATTGCTGATAAATTTGCAGATTCAACTATTTCTGTCCACATAGTATAATTATCTGATATAGAGAATAAAAACGCAGGTAAAAATCCAATTGAACAAGATATGATTTCTTTTATTCCTTCTAAATTTTTCCTTATGATTTTCTTTTCATAAAGTCCTTTAAATACTCCTAAATATGCTATACCAGAAGGACCGCCGCCAGAAATAACAAGTGTATCTATTTTGTCCATTTAATTAGTATATCAAAAATAAAATATTTATTTAACTTATAAGATGTCTAGAATTGATATGAAAGAATTATATGCTCCTATAAATGATAAATATATCAAAGAATTACAATTATATGATAATATATTAAAAAAATGTCATTCTCGTATTTTATTTAATTCTAAAAACAATAGAACATACTGTTTTTATCAAATACCAGAATTTATGATTGGTATACCGCTGTATGATGTTGAAAAATTAAAAAAGTATATAATTAACAGTCTAAAATCGAACGGATTTGAGTTATTATATATAGATCCTAATTGGCTTTTTATTACATGGAATCTCAAACCAAATAAAAATTTAGCAGAAAACACAAATGTTACTAAAATTAAAAATGATAGCAAATATATCTCTACGGAAACATATAAACCAACTGGTAATTTCATTTATGGGGATTCTAATATGTTGAATTTTGCAGACAAAATATCTAGTTAATATGAGTTTTATTTAAAGAAATAAAATATAATGATTACAATAAAATGGTTCAGGAAAATGAAGATGAATATATTATGAATATAAAAACTGTTCAATCTGGGGCAACTCGAATTTTAATTGAATCTTTAAAGGAGCTTTTAACAGATACAAATATGGTATTTGACGAAACGGGTATAAAATTAATAGCAACAGATAATTCTCAAATTGTATTAATACATATGAAACTCCATGCCGAAAATTTTGAACACTATTTTTGTCCTCAAAAGATTACAATTGGAATAAATATGATGAATTTTTACAAGCTTATCAAAACAATGAGTAATACCGATACATTGACTCTTTATATTAAGAAGAATGATTCAAATCGTTTGGGGATTATCATGAATAATTTTGAAAAAAATGTAAGAACAGAATTTAAAATGAATTTATTAGATATTAATGATGATATTATTGAGATTCCACCTGCAAAATTTGAAACTGAACTAACATTGCCTTCAAATGATTTTCAAAAAATTATCCGCGACATGACAAATATTGGCGAAAATATAGAGGTAAAAAGTATAGGATCAACTCTCCTTTTAAATTGTGTTGGAGACTTTGCAACACAAGAAACAATTTTAGGAGAAACACATAATGGTCTCACATTTGCGAAATCCACTTCTGAATCAAATCCAATTCAGGGTGTTTTTTCATTAAGATATCTTAGTTTATTTACTAAATGTACGAATTTATGTAATCTTATTTATGTTTATATTAAAAATGATTATCCACTAGTAATCAAGTATGATGTAGCAAATCTAGGAGATATCAAATTATGTTTGTCACCTAATGTTGAAAATTGATTTAATAAGTAATCTCTATAATAAGATAATTCATGGAATATGAAAATCAGAAATTCCCACCTTCCCCTAATGTACAGAATAATTCTATCAATTTGTATGAAGGTTTGATTATGATTTCATCTATCATACTTATATCAATCTTTTCTAATACTTGTTATTTCTGTATTGATAAATGTAAAAAGTACAGATTTATTCGTTCAATTTCTATTAAATTTACAAATGATATAAATCTTATAGATGATTGTTGTATATGTCTTGAAACATATATTAATAATGATAAAATATGTACATTAAAATGCGGTCATACTTATCATAAAAAATGTATCATAAAATGGATGAAACATTCTAATTTATGTCCTTTATGCAAAGATGAAATTTTATAAGATAATTTGTTTATAAAAATGATTCATTATTTTTTGAATATCATTTGCTGAAGAACATCTCCCTAATTTTTTTCCGAACCTTTCTATGCTCAAAGTTCTTAATTGTGAAACATTCACCCAGACTTTTTCATCTTCATTTTTTATATTTTTGTAAACAATTTCAACACTGAATTTGTTTCTACTTTTATGCATACTTTTTGAAACAGCAAAACCTATTGGTGTTTTAGATCTATTATTATACTCACTTTTTGACAATATAAAGAATGGTCTTGAACCACCTTGTTCATGACCTACCGGATTCTCTTCTAAAGAAATCCACCAAATTTCTCCCTGTAAGATATTCATCTTTCTTTAATCAAAGATGGATAGAAAATAATCAAATTTACATTATAAAAATCTATGGTATATTATAAATGAGAAAATCTATTACCTGGTCTCCATTTTATTCTGAACTTAAAAAAACATCCAACAAGGAGGGTAAGCGAAAAAAATCCAAAAAGGGCGGAGGTACAAGACACAGTCAAAATTATGAAGAGAATTTAGGATATTTTGGACCAATAATGAATCCTAAAACAGGTAAATTGAATAGAGATGAAATATGTCATAATTGTACAGTGGGGGGATATCAAAAAAGTGCTAGAAGATTTTGTAAAACACATGGAAAAGTATGGGATAGAAAATCGAATTCGTGTAAAGCAAAAAAGGGCGGTAAAAAGGGCGGTAAAAAGAGATCTGGGAAAAAGAAAACCAAAAGACTTATGAAAGGAGGAGGATGAGGGGGTGGAAAGAATTTATTTTAATTATTTTGAAAAAATTGTCCGTGACGATATCTACTTAAATACTTGTAGATAACCGAGATGATTCTAGTAAATTTGATTGTTATTTAAAACTATAAAACTAATTAATAGAATAATAATGAAGCTACTTTTGAAACCACTTACACCTGAACTAAAAGAATTGTATTCTGAAAAGGCAACCGATGAAGAAAATGAAAATAGAGAAAGAAGAGGTGATGCTGGATTAGATCTCTACTGCCCCGCAGATATTAAAGTATGTGCCAAGCAAACTGTATTTATCGATCTAATGATTCAGTGTGAAGGTAAATCTGATAATGATGATAGAAATATTTGCTATACTTTAGAGTGTAGATCTTCAATTTCAAAGACACCCCTTCGCCTGGCCAACAGTAGGGGGATTATAGACGCGGGTTATAGGGGAAATATAATGGCTGCTGTAGATAATATTAGTGATGAAGATTTTGATATTCAAAAGGGGCAGAGATTATTTCAAATATGTGGAAGATACTTAGAGCCAATTGAACTTTCGATAGTTGATACTCTTTCTGATTCTGAAAGAGGGAATGGTGGATTTGGAAGTACCGGAAAATAAATATCAATATTTAATATATGATTTTATATTGGTTTTTGGGGTTATTATTTTTATTTATGATTTTCCCAGAAGGTTATCAAAATGTTGATGATTCTAAATTTTTTGTATGTCGTGGGGAAAATACAATGGATAATTATTATATTCAGAAAAAATATAGTCACGAATATTTTTCCAATGGAACAGTTGATACATTTATTGAATTACATAATTTGAAAGATATAGATAGCATACACAATTCTCCTATATGTGAAGAAGTCGTTGAAATAAATGATAATAATACATATTCTTCACAGTTTCAAGAAATATTAGAAGATGTTGATGGAGATAAAATAATAAATATTGAGAATAAAATATCAAATATAGAACCTTCTAAATATAAACACTATAATGATTCAGATACAATTTTATATTCAGAAAATATGCAAAAAAAAATACTAGAAAGTAAACAACTGATAAATGGAGGTTCTGTAGATGATAGAAATCACACTGTAGGTCATGGATATGTTGATAAATCACATGTTATTCCCATTTAATAGTAATTTTATATGTTCATTCTTTTCATTTAATTCTAATGATAATTTTTTAAGATTATGTCTATTTTGTTCTAATAATTCTTCATAATCTTTTTTGTGTAGTTGAAGTTCATTTTTCTGTATTTCGAGTAATTTTAATCTTTCAGATAATTTATTAATAATCGACTGCTGATATTCTACTACTTTATTCAGTTTTTCTATTTCTTCTTTTGAATCTTTATCAACGCATATTGATTCTGAATTTTTACAAAATAATCTACTTTTATAGATTATTTCTCCTTCTTTATCTCTCAGATAGATTGGAACTCTCCAAATTTTTGTTCCGTTATCAAGTAACAAATCATCGTTCATTCTACTTACATATTTTCCACCTTTAAAGAAAGATTCTTCTCCATTTTTAAGTATAGTTATATATTTAATATGACAATTACTATTGAAATTATATGGCATTTCAATTTCTTCATAATTTTCTAATTCTTTTAAAATTACAGAAACATCTTTAATCATTTAAATTTAATAATACTTATATTAAATTATGATAGAACCTTTAAAGCCTTTACTTGAGATATATAACAATAAACTGGATGTATTTAATTTATTTTTATCTCGAGATACAACTAAGCACTTGAAAGATGTTATTTATCATGAAGATATAGAAGATTTATTTATTAATATGAGATTAATTATAGTAAATAAGAGAACTGGTGAATTTTATAAAAAGGGTAATTTAGTATGTATTAAAGATCCTTATATTACAATCAAAGTTGGTAACCGCAACTTGAAATATTCAACAGAAGATTATTATATTTTCGAAAATCCCAGAGTTAACAAATCTAATTCTATAGAAAAAGAATTCTTAAAAGATTTACTTAAAATATTATAAAGAATAATATATATATAATAAAAGATGGATCCAACCGTTGTAGGAAATGAATATTTAAAAAATAGTTTAATATCAATAATTGAGTCTGAAACACCAATTGAAAAAGTAATAGAGCTCAATGTTCCTACAGATTTAGAATTATCTCAATCTGTATCAGAAACACTATTTAAATTTGCACATGAATATAGTAATTATTTAGAAAATATTGAATCACCCGAAATTCAAACTAAATTCAGAGAATATTTGCAACATCTTGTAAATACATATTCATTTTTGGTTGGAACGCGAAGATTTCCGGAAATTAAAAAAGAAGATTTTATTGAAAAGCTGGATCTGGATGATGATAAAAAATATCGTGCATTAAAAGCTGGATTACATATACAAAACAAATATATTAATGATTCCGAGGCTGATGGAGAAGCCGGGGCTGATGGAGAAGCCGGGGCTGATGGAGAAGCCGAGGCTGATGGAGAAGCCGGGGCTGATAGAGAAGCCGAGGGAGCCGCTAAGGAGGAGAAATTTTTTCAAAGATTATCTGAAATATCAGGAATCCCGATTGATAACATGCAATTACATGGATACATACTAACAAAGGGGGATGATAAAATAATTATTAAAAAAGAGGATATAACAACGGACAATAAAATTCCACTGGGAAAAGATTACACTATTCCAGAGAATGATTTAGAAATATTTAGAGGTCATTTATTAAAAACAGGTGATATAATAAATTTGGAGCCGTATATTAATATTCTATTATTGACAGATTTTGATGATGTTGAAAGATTGCAAAAAGAAAATAATGAAATCATAAAAATTTTAAATGAAATCATAAAAATTTTAAATGAAATAATTGAAAGACTAAATCAATTACTAAATGTTTAAAGAATAAATATTATAGATATAATAAATATGTTATATCATGATTTACTAAGTAAACTTAATAGTAATGAAACATTACAGAGAGAATATTCAGATTATCTTGATATAAAAAAAAGCATTCAATTTATTAAATTCATAGAAACACTAATTGAAAATAAAAAATATACTCGAAGAATTTATAAAAAAAATAATAGTGAGAATAATAAAGATAATATAACAAGAAAAATCATATCTTTATTAAATAAAATAACTGATAAAAATTATGATAATGTAGAAACTAAAATTATAAGTTTATTAAATAAAAATAGTAGTCTTAATATTAATATAATTGACAATATATTAAGAATATGTATAAAACAGATACAATTTATAAAATTATATCTTAAATTATTATGTAATATCTATACAGATGATAGTAAATTAGCTATTATAAATACAGTATTAAAAGATATAGAGGAAAATATAGAAAAATATAATTTAAAAGATAATACTAAATCTGAATATTTACAGTTATGTGAAAGGAATAAATATATTGATGAAATCGTTGGTTGGTATATTCTAACAACAGAATTAGAAAAACAGAAATTAACAAACGGTCGTGTAGATAAAAATATTCATGATATTATAGAAATTCTTAAAATAAGCGATGATTATGAAGTAAAATATAAATATGTCCAATGCTTATATTCCATATTTATAGTATTATTTAATAAGGATTGTATTAACAATGAATATCAAAAACTATTAAGTGATTTAATAAAAAATGAAAAAAATTCTAAGATAAAATTTAAGTTAATGGATATTATTGAAAGAAGATAATCATCTCTTCATCCTTCTTCTAGTTTTCCGTCTCTTTTTAGATAATCTTTCCATTGCTGCCCCAAATTCTCCAAATTCTTCAGATACTTTTACACCCGCGGGTGTATTTTTTTTCATATATTTGTAAGCTGAATTTGCAGTTCTATTTAACATGGGGCTTGATTTAATTCTAGTGTATGCTGCTTCGCCTATTTCAGCAAGTCCACTCATTGCTAAAGATGCTCCACGATTTCCAATATTTTTTAAATTTTGAAAAGCATCTATAGCATCTTCGGCAAATTTAGCTTTCATCTTCTTCTCCCTTGCTTTTTTCATATTACTTTGTGCTGTTTCGAGTTGTTTTTGAATTGATTGCATGTTTTGAGTAAGTAATTTTACTTCTTCATTTAATGCTTCTAGATGATTATCAATTTCTTTAGAAGTTAGTCTTCCTTGTCCAATAATAGATCTCCCATCAATATCTAATAATTTACCTGAAGCAATCCTTGATGCTTTATCTATTTTTTTCTGTTCCATCATTTCTTTATGTGCCTTTTCTGCATTTTCTATCCTTTTTTTAGATTTACTAATTATTACAGTTGATGGCGGCAACTTGCCACTTCTGTCTTTTCTCATACCTAAATGTGCATTAGTATGTGAAGTATTCCTCCTAGGTTTTAACTGCTTACTTTTAACCATATATATATTTAAATATAAAAAATTTAATTTTATTAAATGAGAGTTAATATTAATCAACCCTTGATTATTCATGGTGATCCGGGTACGGGGAAAACAACGCTTGCGAATAAATTATTGAGCGATACAATTTTAACAACTATTAATTTCTACAATTCAAAAATCCACAAAAATATAAAAGATCATATAGTAAATTGTTTGAAACGCAAGAGTATTTCATTAATGATGAATATTAGTAAATCAAGAGGTTTATTAATAGATGATATAGATATAATTTATAAAAATGATATAACTAATTTTCATAATATTATTTTATTCTTAAAAGAAAAGGTATTTTATGATTCTAAAATAATTATAATATCATCGGAAACATTTATTATAAAAAATAAACATCTCAAAAATTTAAAATATGATACATTGAAAATAAATATTCGAAATAATTATGAAGATATATGTAACAAAATTATTAAAGACAAAAAAATAACTCTTACAAAAAAAATGAAAAATAACTGTATTAAAAATTCTAATTATAATTTAAATGTATTTATATCTTTTGTAGAAAATGCATGGATAGATGAAAAAGACAATTATTATTCTAATAACACAATATCTGAAAAAATAATAAATAAAGATATAGAATATTCTGAAATATTACGACTATCAAATGATAGTAGGATAATATTAAGTTTATTAGATAATATTTATAAATATCTATCTACAGAAAAAAGCAAGAGGATTGTAAATATTTACAATAATTATAATAATTATCTATTAATAGATAATTATAGTAAAGAATATATCAGAGATTTATTACCAATTTATACAACATGTATAATTAATTATTATGTAAATTCGAAAGGATATAATAAATATATTTCAAATAATTTGTATTTTAATAGATCTTCTTTATCTGTTAATAATAAAGTAATATTAAATGATTTCACGGAGAAACATAGAATGATATTATTGTATTTACTAAATATAAATCAAAAAGCCAATAGTAATGATATTGAAAAAATTCTCAGCCAAATAAAAGATAGAAATAAAAAAGGATATATGATTTATAATAAATTATATGAATTACTTTATTGAATAGAATAACTATTATTTTTTGTATTTTTAGGTTTGGATAAAATGTATACAATGTTCTTTTCTCTGTTTTCCATGATTGATTTCATTGCTGATTCGACTATAATATCATCTGTTATAATTTTGGATAAATTTTCCCTAATATTGATTTTGTTTAATGGTTTTTTTCTAACCACTTGATTACACTTGACTTTCCCGTTACTTGTATTCAAATTTGTAATATTATTATCTTTCATAAATTCGGTGATTGAAGGTTCAAGATTTTTTTTTACTTGTTTTAATTCTTTCACCTTTCTTTGTAAAATAGATATCTGTTCTTCTATAGCAATCCAATTTTTGACTTTATCTTTAAAATCATTAATTTCTGAAGGTTGAATCTCTTTTAATTGTTCCATTATTTGCTATTTAAGTTATAATTTATTTTTAAATATTTAAAACAATATATAATATTGTTATATTATGTCGATAGTAAAAGATAAAAAAACAAAGAAATGTCATACTGATGGTAGAAGAATGATTGATGATTTACACACCACAATTATTAGTAAATTGAATGAAGATGATAAAAATGAATATTTCTTGGATAATGGATTATTTTTGGATAATTATTACAGAAATGATAAACTATCGAATACAAAAGTTAATAAAGGGATATTAAATTATTTTTCTGAAAAAGAAGAAAAAGAAGAAAAAGAAGAGGAAGAGGATATGGATAAAGAATATATATATTCGAATAATTATTATCTATCAAATATAGATGATACAACATATAAAGATTATTTTAAAGGTGAATTACTAGAAAACTGTAAATATTGTGGTAGAAGCATGAATTTAGATGATTTATCTTCAGTAATCATATGTACTGATTGTGGGTATACATGTAAAACTCTAATTGTGACTGAAAAAAATGCATTCAATGATCCTCCTAGAGAAGTAAGTTATTTTACATATAAAAGAATAAATCATTTTAATGAATGGTTGGCGCAATTTCAGGGGAAAGAAACGACAGAATTACCCGAAAATATATACAAGGATATTTTAAATGAAATAAAAAAAGACAAACACTATAATATAAATAAATTGACCTATACAAAAGTGAGAGAGATACTTAAAAAACTAAACTATAATAAATATTATGAAAATATACCACTTATTATGAATGTAATATGTGGTGATAGATCACCTAAATTAAACCATGATACAGAAGAAAAATTACGATCACTTTTCAAAGATATACAGATACCTTTTTTGAATAATTGTCCTGCAAATAGAAGAAATTTTCTTTCATATTCCTATGTTCTTCATAAATTCAGTGAATTATTAGAATTGGATGATTTAATAGAATATTTCCCACTTTTAAAAAGCAGAGAAAAACTACAACATCAAGATATGATATGGAAAAAAATATGCCATGATTTAAAATGGCAATTTATCCCTAGTGTTTAAATTATCTAGTTGTTCCCTTTGTATTGAAATAGACGGCGAACACATATCTAGAAGAGCGAATGTTGATGAAGATATAAATCCAACATAAATTGCATGTTCTCTAAGAACACCACATGTTGGTATTAATTTCGTTGAAAGAGTCGTTACTAAAAACATTATCAAATATTTCACAATATTGTTATTTTTAATCATTATATATTAGTAAGTTAAAATTATTTAAAAAAACTCTAAAGAATAGTATTATAAAATGGGTTCAGAAGAAGAGATTGATTATTTGACTGTTGATGATCCAATTCCAGGACAAAATTGGGTATGTTTATCATTTTTGTCACCAGAAGCATTAGTACAAGAGAAAGATGCTTTTAAAGTATCGAAATTTTTACAATCTTATTGTAAGAAATTAGATTTGAAATTTGATGATGTTTATAATGAATATAAAGATTTTTGCTATAAGTATGAAGATAAACTTCAACAGGAATATGATGAGAAGAATAATTTCAAAACATCTTTGAGAGGATTAAAAATTAGAGGTGTTTATAATATGAAGGAAGAAGCTGAAAAGAGAGCTGAAAAATTGACTAAAAATGATTCTGGATTCAGTACATTTGTTGGTCAAGTAGGTTACTGGTTGCCATGGGATCCTAATCCAGATAGAGTAGAATCTGAGGTATTCCAAAATAAAGAATTGAACAATATGATGGCAGAATATGAAAAGAATAATATAAATAGAGATATTTTCTATGAACAAGAGAAGAGAGAAAGGATTCGAGATGCTGCAGAGAAACGATTAAAGAATGAACAAGAGAAAGAAAAAGCAAAAGAAAATTCTGAGATAGTATCAAAAACCAGTAAAGAGGAGGTAATCGATCCCGAACCCGAAATAGAAAAAGAACTAGAGCCGCAATCAGAGCCGGAACCAGAAAAATTACCTGAAGACACTGATATTTCAGATCTTACAAATTCTTTGGAAAATTCTGATCCATGGCTCGATAGAAAAAATAAATAGATAAATATATGAACATAGAATTGTTCTTGGCAGTATTATTTTTTTGTTATATTTTATCAAATTTATACAACAAACAAAATTGTGATATTATTTATATTCCTGAAAAGAATAGTGATATAGATGATAATTCTACATTATTGATATCAGATAAAAAATTCAAACATTCAAATAAAGAATCAATCCCTAAAGGAATAAGTGATTTTGAAGATTTAATAATAAAAAAAGTTATATAAGTAACATTATAATGAAAATTAATCAATTATTATTAATTATAGGTATGTTCTTAATTTCATATGGATATTCTTTACAAATGAAACCTTTATGTAGGGATACAAACAATGTTCGTATTATACCTATGGATAATTTTAATGAATTAATAAATAATTAACGACATACTCTATAGTATTTGCGAATCCCTCCTGTTTGGGTGACTCTTTCAATTTCAAAAATATCGCCAGATGAAATTCTAAATCTCTTAGAAACAGGGTCCGTACGCAGTATTTGTGGAAGTTGAGATAAAGAACAATTATTTTTCTTAATTATCTCATTTATAGTATCTTTATCTCTAATACATTTGTGTTTGGGGACATAATTATTGGAAAGGATATCAATAGATAATTCATCAAGATGAAATATATGAATATTTCGAATATGTTCATATGAATATTGATTATTTGGATCAGATAAATATGTCTCTAGATTTTCTGGTAATTCTATACTTTTAATATACTCTTTCCCTGAAATGTACATTTCTTCTATCGATTTTTCTATATTCTCAGGTATAGAATTATACATAATTACAAGAAGACTATCATCTTCTTTTATAATTGACTCTTTATAAAGATTATTTAACTTTTCTGAGCAAGTTTTTGTTACTTTCGTAGAAATTTTACCAATTTCAGGAAAATTGTAATAGATAATATGTAATTTATGATCAGGAATACTTTTATGATCTACTACAAAATTGCACCCAGAAGCATAACCAAATTTAATACCAGAAGATGGATTATTTTTATAAAGTATATTTATTTCCTCTTCTGAATATTCAGATATAGATTCTATATTCCATTCACTTTTCAAATACTTTTTAAGATTAATTCTTGAATTTTTGATTTTATTAATAGTTTTGTTGACATCCATTTTATTATGATATAGAATATTATCTTTTTAAGTAAATCAAATTTATTTAAAAGATATAAATGGATATTTACTTATAAATGCGAGAATTAATCATCCCTTTTTCTATTATAGCTGGTTTTTCTGTCTGCTCTTATCTTTGTAATTTTTCGAAATATAAAGAAACACTAATAATTACAAATATTTACAATCAAATATATGAATCTGTATGTATTTATTTATATGACAAACATCATGATAAAATAAATCTATATAATTACTCGCAAACTACAAAAATTCAATATAATTATAGAAAAAGAGATAGTATTACGATTCAAAAATATACACCATTTACATGCTCATTTTCTATTAATTATGAAGGAAATATTTTATTCATTACTGTCGATTATAAAAAAGATTTACTAAATAGATTACAAACATTTTTAGTTTCTGATTGTGGTGGCAATGAAAAACCATTATCTGTGATAAAAATACAGGGTGGCAATAAAGATATAATAAATAAATTTGTTGATAATTGTATAAAATATGCTGAAGATAAAGAAAAGAATAGAGATAAAGATACAAAAACAATAAGTATTTACTATTATAAAACAGATTATTGGTCGATGATTTCAAAAATTCCAAAAAGAAATATAGATACAGTCTATACAAAAGATAATATTAAAAATGATTTACTAAAATCTATAAAAGATTTCTTAAGCAATGAACAATTAGATAAATATACAAAATATGGGATTCCCTATAAATATTCTGTATTATTACATGGTCCACCAGGAACAGGTAAAACTAGCTTGATTAAGTCAATTGCTTCAGAATTAAATCTACCTATATTTTTTATCCCTATTTCTAAAGATATGGTTGATACCAATTTTGTTGATGCTTTTTCTAACTTCCCAGATTCAGAAAAAAATAGGATACTTGTATTGGAAGATATAGATACATCATTTGATGAAAGAAAAGAAGATGATTCTAAGAATTATATTACTCTTCAGAGTATATTAAATGTATTGGATGGATTCACAACTATTGAGGGAACGGTTGTTTTTTTAACTGCTAATAAACCCGAAGTATTTGATACTGCAATGATGAGATCTTGTAGAATTGATAAAATTCAAAAAATAGATTATGCTGATGAATCTCAAACAAAAGCAATGTTCAATTCATATTTGAAAGAACAAGAAAAGGACTTCGATAAATTCTATAATATTGTGAAAAATCATGATATAACAACAGCAATGTTGCAAGAAATTTTCTTTTATAATAATGATACTAATATTATCAATAGAAAAGAAGAAATTAAAAAAATTATAGAAAAAAATAAAAAAAGATATTTTGAAATAATAGAATCAAAAACAAATCTATATGGTTGAAATTGGCAGTGTAAATGAAGATTCTAATTCTATATCTTTAATCAGGATAAATTTTTTATCATTATATAAAGATTCCAATTCTTTCATTTGTTCTTCATTGATAATATTATTCATCTCCCAACAATAGACATCTATCTTATTTTTACTCTTACAGCAGTTCAAACATAATAATGGTTTTGTCAATTTTGACGATTCAGTATTGTATATTTCTATTAAATTTTTCATATTCATATTAACGAATTCTGTAATATAATCGGGGCATGAATCTACAATATTCATATTTTATTTACTATAATATTTAATTAAGTTTTTAAATATTTTTCCCCAATTTAAAGAGATTATCATATACAAATATAAAAAATAAACCTGTAAAAATATATAAAAGTAATTCATTCATTTGTTCTTCAGGTGTATTTTTGTAATAATATTCTGGATATGAATATTCGGGGTTTCTATTATAATCTCTATATTTAGTACCAGTTTCCATTAATTGAGAATTACCGTACTTTCTATTTCTATATTCTGTAGGATATTCATATAGAGTTTTATTATCTAAGTATGGCGAAACACGCATTCCTGCTAATTTTCTAGAAAGATTTGGTTCTTCATAATTTTCCCTCAAAAGTTCTTGATCCATTTCGTCTGGAGTTAGGGGCTGAGGGTCTACTAATTTTTCTCTCTTTTTTTTCCTCTTTGGAACAGATTGAGGCATATCAGGCCAGACTTCGCTTAAAAGTGCTCCATACATTATATATATATATATTAGAATTTAAATATATTTTAAACATTAAATATTATCATAATATTTCGTGGCAATATAATCAATGATCGCCTCTAACATTTCATCTTGTTCTTTATCTTTATCTTTATCTTTATCTTTATCTTTATCTTTATCTTTATCTGTACTTCTATCTCCACCACTGTTATTGATAGTAATGACGGGGTTATTTACTGGATTGGCCGTAATAGAACCCATCTTAAGTTTATTTTTATTATCTGCTTCATTGCTATCTTCTGAACTTTCTGAATTATCTTTATCTCTACCTGTACCCGATCTAATTCTTCTTGTTCTTTGTCTTCTCCTTGTTACAGAATTGCTATCTAAAGTAAATGGATCTGTATTTATAATTGGCATATTATATAAATCATATATTTTAATTATAATAATTTATGCATTGTTGATAGTTATAATAGGATTATTCACGGGGTTTGCTGTAATGTCTCCCATTTCTAATATATTTATATTTTTCTTTGTTTTCTTTTTCTTTTTCTTCTTCTTCTTAATAGGTTTAACATAACATAAATCTTCTAATGGTTCCATTGAATAAGATAAATCATTAATTAGATCTTGTGAATTCGATAGATTATCTTTATTTAATCTATCCGAATTATAAAATTTAGATTCTTCTACTATTTTTGTATATTGTATTTTTAATTTATTGATGTGTTTTTTCTTTATGAGAGAATCTGTATTTATATCAAAGTATTTCTTAGGTAGATATATTTTATTATGGTAAATATCTACAAAATTATTATTATTAATAATGACCATTATTAATAATTATTATATTTAAATTTCTTTATATTACCTTTATCTAATCAATGTCGCATATCGATATATATTCTATGTATTGATAGAAATTTTTAGTTATGTCATCCCGATTATGTTTAATATTATTTATAAAAGTATATTCTTCAAAATGGGCGGTTTTAGCTTTAATTTCCTCATATAATTTATCATAATCCCTCGTGATAATTGAAATTTCTTGTACATAATCATCAATTTCTGTTTGAAAACTTGAATTACTTTTATGTAATATATCTAAATATTTATTTATATCTGTATTTTCAGAATTTAAATTCATAACAAAATTTATAGCATCGACTTTCATTAATGTATAATTACAAATCGCTTCATTTATAATAGAAATATACCCTTTTATATCTTTCATTTTTTGTGTATTACCGCGTAAATATTCTTCTATAGCAACATTATTATTATTTATAATAGTCAACGAGTTGACTATTATATCATTTATTGCCTCTTCATTATTATCTCCATCTTTCAATTTTATATCTTGTTCTAAGAATTCTATCGATGAATTCAAATTCGCCGATAAATTATCAGTAGATTTTGACCCCGTAGGTAAAGAAGAAATAAATTCATCAACTATTAAATTCAATAGAGAATTCTGATTATATTCAGATTTTTTAGTTACAGCTTCTTCTTCAGTCAATGCTAAATCTTCAGCTTCGCCCGCTTCTCTATCTTCAGCTGAAGCTTTACTCGCTGCTTTAGCTTCAGATGAAGCTGCTGGTCTTCTTTCTTCCCCAAGAATTGATGAAATAGCATCCAAGTCTTGTTTTTCTTTAACAAATTTTACTATATATTTATATAGATGTTCTTTATCTTTTATGACTTTATGTTTTTTTAAAATAGCTATAATTTTTTTATTAATTTTACACTCTCCATAAAAAGGTCGAAATTTTTCTTCATCGAGTACTCTTTTATGACTACTATCTTGACGATCAAAAAACCATAAACTTTTCTCTTTCCGTTGTTCAGATGATTCTTCTGGAAATTTTCTCTTACCATCTTTGTATATTTTACTAAAATCATAAACAGATTTTTTTTCTTCATTTATTGAAGATAGAGTGGGATGGTCAAAAGTTATATAATCCCACATATCTAATCGATTCACTAGAGCAATCAAACAATATATAGTATAATAAGTCCGAGGTAAATCTTTTATATTATCTTCTATTAATTTTAAGATATATCCTTCACTTTGAGGATAAATAAATGCGTATAAATTCGCGAAAATTTCCTGTTCCTTAGACTTATCTTCGCCAAAAAACAACTCACCTTGAGCCTCAATAGCTTCACCCATGGATTTTATCCTCTGGTCTGACTGCAAAAAAGATTTTTCTCTCCAAGTTTTAAAATCATAATCTGGGGGTGCTGTGGAACTTAAGCCAATATCACTTATTTTTGCAGATTCATCATATTTCCATGCATACGGCCAATAAATTTCTTCAGCACGCAGTACTGAATTTATGCGTTTAGCTATGCTATGATTTATTTCATCCCGACCAGAATATTTTATACTGTAGCTGGATAACTGACAGCTTTTTAAGGCTTCGTCAATAATTCCTTTTAGTTTCTTCCACCTCCATTCTATTTTCTTCTGTCTATCCCTTATATTAGCAATATTTTTTGACAGCAATTCACGATATATCTTTTTCTGCTGTTCTGTATCGCGAACTTCACTCTCCACTTTATCCTCCAAATTACCTATAGAAACTTTCAATTTTGAAATCTTCTCTCTTTTTGATGCTAGTATTTCATCTGGGGCCGTACTTACAGAAGAAAATTTCAACTGTTTTATTAGATTAATTTCCTCTACATTATTCTGTTCAGCTACTAGATTGAATTTTTTATTAAACAATTCAATTTGTGATGATATCATGTTTTCTACGCAAGTTTTATATATATCTATTTGAGTTTGTACTTCAATATCACTATCTTCTTTTAATTTTATCATATCATAGTCATCCGGTGGTTCTTTTGGAAATTCATTGATTTCAAATTCTCTATTATACTTATCTTTCTCATTCTGAGCCATTGCAAGTGATGTTTCTCTTTCTTTTTCTAATGATTGTATAGTTTTTTGTGTAAATGTTCTCATTTTTTCTGTATTTTTTGTAAATTCAGCGCTTTCAGCTAGAATTTTAGCCTCTCTTTTTTCCTTTTCTACACCATCTTCTAAATTAGAAACTATTGGTGATTTCAGTAGCTTTCCCTCCTCCTTATCTCTTGTTTTTGCAGCATCTAATGCCTGCTCCATTCTTACAACATAAGATTTTGCGCCTTTCGGTGCCCTTAACTTCTTAGCGTTTGCAGCTTGCGCTGCGCCCTCCGAGCTCGGATTGAGTGCCTCCGGTGCGGCAAAACTCGAGTATGGACTTCTAGGCTCTGAAGACTTGCGGTGTGCAAATTCGGGATATGCGTATCTTAAACCGCCAACTGCGGCGATCTGGGTCCTCACTGCGCCTACAGGCTTATCATGGTCTGATCCCATTGTAGCAATACATGCTTCTCTTTCAGATCCAGGGGGATGTTGTCTCTCACACCGCGCTCTTATCATCCTCTTTACGGAATCATGTCCTTCTTCCTCGAACTGCTTTGCTCTCTCTAAATCTCCTCTCCAATCTGTTCCGTCGGCCAGGTCTTGTAAATATTGACTCTGTAAAGCTTTAGGTTTAGGTTTAGGGATCTTGGGTGATGCACTTCTTCTTTGTGTACTTCTTTTTGTATCTCTTCCTGTATCTCTTGCATATCTTGAAGTAAATTCATTCCGAACACATCTCTCCTTCTCTTTCTTGGTAGAATCACTATTATATAGACAAGCTATACAATCTTTTATATATGGTTCTTTTTCATCGAGTGACACGAATTGGCTCACTCCGTTTTGGAGGAATAATTGTTCGCATCTTTGTCTTATTTCTTTTGCTTTTTTCTCAGCTTTTTGAGCCTCTTTTTGAGATTTTTGCCACCTCTTTCCCTCTATGGTATTTAGCCATTCTTGGAATTCTTTCGCTTTCATCGCTTTCAACGCTCTACTTTCCGTTAATGCTTTTCTTTCCATAAGAAATCTCGCATATGCTTCCTGCTTTTCTGCAGTAGTACTAGTACTTGATGGTCTTACAGGACTTCTAGATCTTCCAGGACTTCTAGATCTTCCAGGACTTCTAGATCTTCTAGGACTTCTAGATCTTCCACGACTTCTAGATCTTGGGGGATTTCTTGGCATAATATATTATATTATAATATTATTAATATTATAATATGGATAACTTTTCTTTTACGAATCAATTCGATTTATCAAAATCTACAGAGAACTGTAACGCTTTCAATTCACCAAATAATTTTGGTAATTATTTCAAGCAATGTTCAGCGAATAATGGTTCACCTTTATGGGGATCAATGAGCGCAGTCCCTGAAAATTGCATGGACCCCAAAAATGGGACACCATGTCATAATATTTGGAATAATCAAACAAAACGGAAAATAATAGTAGATTATCAAAGATAAATAGTATTAAAGATAATTTATTTAATTAAATAAATTAATATGTCATTAAAAAATCCATTTCAATGCAAATATATAACATCGGATAAATTGCATCCCGATAATATTCGATACTTGAATTATAAATGTGAAGATATGAGTGTCCCTAACAGTCAAAAGAAATATGTTAAAGATGAAACTTGTGATAAAGATAATAAATGCTTTGGTTATATACAACTATATTATCTTAAGAATCCGCAAATATACATTACAACGCCTCCAATGAAATGTTTATTTGGTATCCAAAAAACAAATCAGAGTTTTTCAATGAGTCTACAATTTACAAATTTAGAAACTGATCCAAATATGAAACAATTTTTTGATTTTATTCAAAATTCTGAATTTAGATGTATGGAACATTTGGGAATAACTGAAAATGATACAGAATTATTTTCTTCTCAAATTAAATATGATAAAAAAGGAATCTATGAACCAAATCTCACAGTCAAACTTCCATTTAGCTATAATAAATTTCAAACAGATTTATATTCTGATAATGAATATGCTTTGAATATATTTAATATATCAAAATTTCAGTTAATGGAATGTGATATATATGCAGATAAAGTTTGGAAATTAAATGACATATTCTATATGAAATGGAAGTGTAAGATTATTCATATTCTTTGATGCGTTATATTAATCTAGATAAGTTCTAGAATATTAAATATAAGGATATGACAGTGATAAATAGTTATGATAATATTGATTTCAATAAAATACACTTTGATAAACCTATAAAACAAGGGGTAATTTATTATTCTCCAATAAGCTATGATAATAATGAATTTTTTATTCAAACTCCAATTATGAATATGAAAGATGATATTCAGAATATCATTCAAAGTAAAACAACAATGGATGCTTCTACAAAAAGTAATGTAGATAATCTAACTAATTTTTTTCTTCGATTAGATGATGTTAATATTAATACAACATTTAAAAATAATAAAGAATGGTTTGGCAAAGAAATTCCTAAGGAATTATTAGATGGTATGTATAAAAGGGCGATTTCTTATACAACAGATAAAAAACAAATCTTTTCATTCAAAATACCGAGATTAAAAGAAAAAATCAAATGTTCAATTTATGATCAGTATAAAAATATAATTTCTTTAGATAAAATAAATGATTCAACAGATATCATTTTTATTTTACATATAAAAGGTTTGAAATTCCTGAAACAAGAATATTATTGTGATTTTTATATTTCTCAAATAAAAGTCAATTCTGATCAGACAAGATATTCTATTTTAAATACATATTCTTTTAATGATGAATATGAAGAAGAAGAATTGAATAGGGATCTTGAAAAAGATATAGAACTCGATGAAGATATAATGAGTAATTTAAAAGAAAAATTAGAAACGCAAAACAAAATAAAATTACTGAAAAAAACAATCAAAGATTGTAATAATGAAATTGCAATTTTGGAGGAATATTTAAATACTTTGTAAATTAATTATTATTTTTTTTTTGTGTTCTATAATATAATATGTCTTTAAGTGATTCAGAAAAACTTCTATTGATTGTATTAGTTTTTGGCGTTCTCTATTGTAGTGGTATTCTAGATCAGTGTTTGGGTATGGCTGGTTTCACTGGTCAGGTTAGTGCTTCAGATAATTCTGGAACTATAGCTGCTGCCGAACAGGGTGTTGAAAGCAATGAAGTTAATTTAGGAGTTAAGGGATTGGGAAGAACACCATCTTCTTGCTATCCGCAACAGAAACTTAAACCGGAAGATTTACTTCCAACGGATGAAAATAAAGCTATTACAGAATTTAATATTGCAAAACCTGTAGGTGAAGGTATCCTTCAGGGTGTGAATTTACTTGATGCAGGTTATCATGTTGGAGTGAATACAATTGGTCAATCTCTTAGAAATGCCAATCGTCAGCTTCGATCTGAACCACCAAATCCTCAAGTAAATGTTAGCCCCTGGATGAATACAACTATTGGTCCCGATTTGCCTAGAAGACCACTGGAGGTAGGTGAATCTTGCACCGCTTAAATTTGATAATTTATTATTTAAAGATAATTAAATTAGTTAATTAATAATGAATTCGGAAAATGAAAAAATGAATCCATACAATCCTACTAATAAATTAATTACTATTTCAGATATTTCAAATATCTACAAAAAATTAGATATTCGAAACATACCAGTAACAAATTTGAAACTTTATCAAACTGCATTCATTCATAAATCTTATTGTAAATTAAAAGAATATGAAAACTATGATAATTTGGAAAATAGTCTTCCTCTTCAAGATAAATCATATGAAACTTTGGAATTTTTAGGTGATTCATTAATAGGTAGTATTATTTCTTCTTACTTATACAAAAGATATGGAACTATTCATGAACAAGAAGAAGGATTTTTGACAAAGATGAAGATTCGATTAGTTTGTGGTGAACAGTTGGCTTATTTGTCTTCTTGTTTAGATTTAGGGGATTATATAATAATATCAAAATATGTTGAGGAAAGTAGAATACCTGGAAGAAAAAATAAAAATATCTTAGAAGATATATTTGAAGCTTTAATTGGCGCTATATATTTAGATACGCATGATTATTTGATCGTAGAGGAATTAATAATACATATTATTGAAAAATATGTAGACTTTTCAAATCTTATCTTAAAAGACAATAATTATAAAGATCAACTTTTAAGATATTTTCAACATAATTACAAAATTTATCCAATTTATAAAACTAGTAAATGTGATGATAATACTTTCATATGTAAGATTTATAAAAATGAGGAATTTATAAATGATGGATGTGGAGAAAGTAAAAAAAAGGCAGAACAAACAGCTTCTTATAATTCTTTAAAGAAATTTCATGTTATATCAGAATAAAATAAATAATCTATTATATAAATGATATCTGATATCGAAAAAGAAATAATCAAAGATGATAAATTAATTAATCTTCTAAAAAAAATATTCAAGGTTGAGAAAAAGGGTATTAGTAAAATAAAAAAAGATTCCATAGAAGGAATAGTTACTAAATTTATCAAAGAACTTCAAGAATTTGAAGATTTATCTTCAGATAAATGGACAAAAAAAATAAAAAATTTTCGTAATCAGATTATTAAAAAAAATAAAGAATCTCCTTTAGAACTTGAATTAAAAGAAGAAGAGAAAGAAGAAGAGAAAGAAGAAGAGAAAGAAGAAGAGAAAGAAGAAGAGAAAGAAGAAGTTGAACCTGAAACTCCAAAGGAAAAACCACCTTGGTGGGTCGGAGAAGACCCTAGATATTCTGATAAAGGTCCTACTTATTCACCCGGTTCCCCTAAATCAGGAGATTTAACATTAGATGATATTGTTGATGATAAAGACCCTATTTATTCACCCGATTCTCCTAAATCTTCTCCGTCTTCTGATGATGAAGAAGACCCACTTGAAGATGTGAATCAATATGAAAATTATGATAATCAAACTATATCACAACATAGGAAAGCATTTGTAAAATGGGTCAATGAAGATTTTTATAAAAGATTAGAGAAATTAAAAGCAAATTCTTCATTAAATATTTATCAAATATTAGTTCAAAAATATTTGGCTTATGATATGCCATATAGGGGACTTTTAGTTTATCATGGTTTAGGTACAGGAAAGACAGCTACAGCCATCTCTTTAGCCGAGGGTTTATCGAATCAGATGAGAATTAATACTTTACTTCCTGCTTCTTTAGAAGCTAATTTTATATCAGAAATAATGGGTGATCCACTCACTGGAAAGATGGGTTGGGGAAAAGATGAATTAAATAAAGATAATCAATGGAAATTTGTGACAATTAAAGGTATGGATGAAAATTTTAAAGAAAATTATAAATTAGATTCAAAAATTATTAAAAAAATTCAAAATGCAACCATTACTTCATTGAAAAAAACAAATACAAAGGATACAATGGATAAATTAGCAGTTAAAATTAGAAGTATTCGTGGATTTTTTGTCCCCGATAAAGATGGGAAAAATATTAAAGATTTTTTAGATTATGAACAAGAATATATTACACAAGAAATAAATTATCTTATTTCAAAAAAATACAATTTCATTCATTATAATCCATTCCCAACTGTTAAATCTTCAAAAATTAAAGATTTAGAAGATGAGAATGATGAAGACATACATTTATTAGATGAAGATTATAAGAAAGTTCAAACAAATAATCAATTAATTGTGAAAAATATAGAAAAACGATTAAGATTTAATAAGAAAAATTATAATGTTGATTCGCCATTTTATGGTGAAGTTGTTGTAATTGATGAAGTTCATAATTTTATAAGAGAAATATTAAATCCTACTTCAAAACCTTCAAAGGTTTTCTATGATTGGATTGTAAATGCAGAAAACTGTAAATTAATATTTTTATCAGGAACACCCGTTATCAATAAACCATCTGAAATAGCTGTTTTATACAATATGCTTAAGGGAATGATAAAAATTTATACTTTCACTATTAAAACCTCTCTTCCAGCTGATAATCTCACTGAACAATTTAATAAAATTTTCTATGATAAATCTTCTTTAATAGATTTATTTTTTATTGAATCTAAAAGGGGTAAAATTGTGATATCATTCACTAAAAATAGATCAACTTTCGAATCTGTGATGGATCCAGAGGATGATAATGAAATAATTTATACGATTCAAAAGGATAAAGAAACAGAAAATTCATTTGATATCTTTATTTCACAGATATATGATGGATTACATGAAATATTTCAGGAGGAAGATATAACACCCACTAAAGAAACATATGATAGTTTATCTGAAAAAGATAAAAAAAATATAGTGAACGGGAAACCAGTAATTTATGATAAAGAAACAGATGTTGTTTTCAATAGATATCAACGATTATTTGATATATCTATTGATGGTTCACTTATAGATATGACTGATAATAATGAATTTATGAGATATTTCTTTGAAGGTGGAGAAACAATACCAAATGATAAAAGGACACTTTTAAAACGAATGTTGATGGGATTAACATCTTATTATCCAATAGATAGATCATCAATTGTAAATATGCCTGCTGTTTTGAAACCAGAAATTTATTCAGAAAAATATCAGAATTATGAGATTGTACAGAATATGAATGTTGTACCCTGTATGATGAGTGAAACACAATTTGAAAAATATTCAGAAAAATGGTCAAAGGAAAAAGAATTAGATACACTTAATAAAATGAAAAAATGGTCGAGCGAAGATGATACATGGCATTATTATATGAGAACAAGACAAACATGTAATATGATATATGTTGATGATGATTTTAGAAATATAAAAAAGACAGAAAATAATACAACAGAATTAGAAACTCTAAAAGCAAAATCATATCAAACAATTATATCGGACGAATCTCTTAAAATTACAAAAGATCTAAAGTATTTATCACCTAAAATGTATGCTATGATGAATAATATCAATAAATATATAAAAGATAAACAATCTACAGGAAAAATATTATTTTATAGTGATTTTAGATCAGATGGTGGTTCTGAAGCTTTTGAACTGGTTTTGAAATGTAATGGATATGAAAAGTTTGATACTAAAAAACCACAAAAAGACAAAAAACTCAGATATACATTTATAACTGGTTCTGAAGGTCCCGATGAAAGAAAAATTAGTAAACAATATTACAATGATGAAAACAATAAATATGGCGAATATATTCAAATAATGATAATCTCTAGCGCTGGAGCAGAAGGTATTTCATTATGGTGTGTGCGACAAGTTCATATATTGGAACCCTTTTGGAATTATGTTAGAATCGACCAAGTTTTAGGAAGAGCTATAAGAATGAAATCTCACGAGCAATTACCCAAGGAAGAAAGAGATGTTGAACAGTTTTTATATCTTTCAACTCTCCCAGAAGGAACAAATCTTGAACAAATATATCTTTCTTTAATGAATGATCCTAATAAAACTTGGGAAATTCCTACATTCTCTGAAGATTCTATCAAGCAAGAATTATTTAAAGTTGAAAATAGAGATATAAAAGAAAAAATTGATTCAATTTTAAGAATTAATACAGATACCAATAATAATTCAGCAGATCAGCATTTATTTGAAATAATGGAAACAAAATATAAATTATCATTAGAGATAAACTCAATAATTAAAGAATCTTCTTTAGATTGTATTAAACATACTAGAGATGATCCAGAATTAAATGATAAATGTATTCGATTTTCAAATCAATTAATTGGAGAAATATCTTATTTTCCAGGTATTAATGCTGAAATATTAGAAAATACAGATGTAATTCAACTGAAAGCTAAATTTATGTATCATATAAAACCAAACACTTATGTTATTTCAGCCGCTAATGATGAAGGTAATAATATTTTCATTTACTATGAATATTCAACCGATAAAAAAGATATAGATATTCGTTATATAAGAGAAAATGGTAAACGATTATGTGATATTTATCTAGATACACAAATGATTTTGAATTATGTTCCTAAAAATCATCCATTTAATTCAAAATTAGGAAAAGAGTTTTCTGTTTATCAAGAAATATACTCTTTAGATGATTCTATTTTAGATACATACATAAATATGGATAAATTTCCATCATTAGATAAATTAATTAGTGAAGATAATTTAGAAGGATATAAACTAAAATATAATATCAATGAAACATTTTATTATATGGGAATAGATAGTATTTTACCCGATAAATGCTTGCGTAAAATTTATCCTTATAATATTTATGAAGGTGAAAATTATAATGTAGAATCAATAAATCCTATTATTATTCATAAAAATAATCTTTATATCAAAGCATAAAATAATATGTGTATATATATACAATGGTGGTGAAAAATAAAATGATAGGTCCTTCATTTTTCACATTTGGAGAAGATGTTCATCGGTATATTTTGAGTGCAGTTATGCAAGGTATCAATGAGACGACCGTGAAAAAAATATGGGAAGATACACAAAATTCACATATCAAAAAAAAAATGAAATATCATACAAAAATCTATAATAAGAGTAATTCAAAACCCAAGATTCTATCACAGGTTTTGACAGAATATAATAAATTAGTCGGTAGTAAAATAGATGGGAAAAAATTAAAAGATACAGATGTAACTGGAAATCCCTCTTTATCAGCTGAAAATTATGCTAGATTAAAAATTGTAACAGATTATTTTGGAAAATCTAGAGATTATTATGAATGGGCAATTCAATTTGATAAAAAATCCAAACCATTCGTTCAAGATTTTGATGCTTTTAAAAAACCATTCTCAAATGGTAATCATATTTATAGAGATATTGCAAAATTTAATGAAAAATTCATACTTTCAGCTAGAGATGGTTTATTAGAATCTGGGTTAGGAGTGACAGATAGGCAGTGTATTCAATCTTGTGGAAAGAAACCCACAAATAGCGAAGGTATTTGTTGTTATATATGTGGTGAAATCATTAATATTGACAATGGCTCAGATCCGAATGGTTCCCAGTGTGAACATTTAGTTCCTGTTTGTGCAATGGCTATGTTATGTGGTTTAAGTGGTCAAGATTATGAAAATTCTATACAAAATTATTTTAAAAAAAATGGTACAGAAACAACTTTACCGGATGGAAGTAAAGATTTAATAATTGATATTGAGGGCATTAATATATCTCTTGAACAATTTAATTATTGGAGAACAATATTAATAGGAGATAATGATGATTCAAAAAAAGCGGCATCAGCTGTTTCCGAAGCTGAATGTTTACCTTGTGGGGGCGGTAAAAAGAGAAGAGGGGTTTTGTATCGATGGGCACATCCTGGATGTAATATTATGAAATCTAATTTTCCATTCTTGGCACTTGATTGGGATATTGCAGATGATAATAGTGAATGGGATACATTGAAATCTGCTGGTTATCCATATATTAATTCTTCAAAATGGTGGGATGAAACCGAACTGAAAAAAGTACTGGATAATTTAGCAGGTAAAAAGAATGGTGGAAAAGATGGAGGGGGGTCCCATTCCAGTTCATGGCAAAAATATTTCTTAGAAACACCAAAAAAAGAGAAGTCTAAATTTAAATATCCAGACCTACACTTAGCTGGAAGAAAAGACATAATCGATCCGGATTGGATTCAATATAGAATAAAAAATATGAAAGATAATACACTTAAATGGGCCTCAGATGCTATTTTATATCCTGGTGATGTTAGTCCAGATATTCAATATTTTGAATGGAATAAAACACCTATACTACCCGCTTCCAATGAATGGAAAGAAATTCGCTCAGCACTTTGTGTTTGCGCAATGAATGTTCTAGATTTTAGAGTTGAAGAAAAAATGAAAGATCACTATCTATATAAAATAAAATTGTCTAGTATGTCGGATAATGAATGGGAAAAAGTAATATCAGCATCCAATTGGAGGAGTCAAGATTGGACAAATTATGTGGGCGTTGGAGGAGGTAAACCTATGACAAGAAGTAAATATAAATTGAAACGGCAGGATAAACTTAGAAATATATTATTAAGAAAGTCTAATATCCATAAAAAATCTAAAGGGACAAAAAAGAAAGACAAAAAAAGAAAAGTTATTCGCAAAATATATAGAAAAGCTTACGATCAACCACAAATCGTAATCAATATGCCAGCACTAACTTCAAACACTTATGGAAGTGTGAAATTAAAGAAAAAAACTATGAAAATAGGATCAAAAACAAAAGTCAAATACTCCTGGATTCATCCTAATAAAGTCATTGATTATATAGCCGTCATAATTGATGTTTTAAATTTGGATGGATTCCCTTCAAGTTTAGACAATAAACATAGAAATATGAGGGTAAAGCGTTCAATTGAAATGGCGAATAATAGTAGAAGCATGTTTAGGACCATACATTATGATCCTGTAATTCAAAATTCCTTCAAATTATCAATTTTCAGAAATTTAGGAAAAAAAATTGATTTGAGTGATATTTATGATAAGCTAAAACCAGCTGGAGATGTAGAAGCTGAACCGATAGATTTTTCTAAAGTCCAAACAAATATAGATCCAATTCACGATATTAAATCTATCAAGAAACATTCTAGTTCTCATAAGAAACATTCAAGGAAGAAGAATAAATTAAGAATTAAATCTAAGAGAGGTGATAGAACAAGAGAATTACGAATGGCGAATATAATGAATATTGAAGATTAATAATATTAATTAATAATATATGGAATCATTCGTTCAATATTTTCAAAAGAATACTAAATGTATTAATGAAAACAAATACATTATAGGTTTATCTATGATAACACTTAATATTGGAGCAAGATATATCATAGATGAATTAGATACAGATTTAAGAGATCTTGTTAATAAAACAATTATTCGTCGAACAATTATCTTTTGTTCGTTTTTTATGGCCACAAGAGATCTTTTGACAGCTATAATTTTAAGTATAATTTTTATTTTAATGATTAATGAGATTTTTGTTTTTGAAAAAGAAGAAGAAGTAATTGAAGGTGAAGGAGCTATCTCATTAAATCGAAATGAAATAGACAAAATTATCAAACAACTACAAAATATGAAAGTTAATTTATAAATTTAGAGTAATTCCTCCTCCACTACTTTTTCTATCAGTTCCACCACTTGCTAATGAAATATTATCTAAATCTGGTATTTTATCTGGCTGTAAATTCATTTTATTAATTAAATCATCTATTCCATTTGGGTCGGGTCCGGACATATCACTTCTAGATGGACTTACAGGTCTAGTATTACCTTGAGGTTTTTGTTGTCCCCCACCCATCATCGAACCTAGTGGATTTATTCCCATCATTGCCGATAATGGATTCGGTGGAGGCGGATTTTTATTAATTGAGCCTACAGCAGCTTCTGCAAATTGTTTCATTAATTCAGGATTCTGTTTCAATACATCATCCATCCCAGGAATAGAAGATTTAAACATCGTATTACTCAAATGAAACATAAATGCCGAACCCGCTAATGTAAACAATAATCTTAATTCAGGAGCCATATCTGAAGCACCTCCATACTTTTCATGTAGTTCTTCAAAGATTTCATCATAATCATTCAAATTCTCATTCACTGATTCAGACCAACCATCAAGCTCGATACTAAATGGATCGAATTTATTATTCATAAATTCTAATCCTGTTACACAAGCCATCATCATTTTTCTCTGAAATTTTATAGAATTTTCTATTTCTCTCTGATTTTTTAGTTTAATATACTCATTTCTCATATCTTCTAAATGAGAATTCATATTGTAATTCATTGTTGTTCTTATCCCCTGAGAATCTAACTTCTTGAATTTATAAAGCAAATCTATTTTTTCATTTTTTATATCCTGTGGACTAAGACGATGAATTGGTTTAAACTCGGGGATTGTTTCTTGCTTTTTTTGATTGATAATCATATCATCTTCTTCATTGTGCGTTTCTTTGGGAATATTTTCAGGTTCTGAAGGCTTAAAAAATGAAAAAGAATCATCTGTTTTCTCAGCTGGGGGTTTCGGTGATAAATCTTCTTTTTTACTATTTACAGAAACACTTTTTTTTGCCAAGAATTCTATTCCCATTGGGTCGGAAACATTTAATTTGGGGGATAATAATTGTTTTTCAGATTTATCATCACTTAACCTGCTATCTCTAGATGTAAATGATAAATTATCATTCGAATTATTTTTATCCATAGTAATATTTTTAACATCATTATCAAAATCTAAACTTAAATTATTCATTCTAATTATCTTTACCTGATATTAGAAAGATTTGTTTAAATATATACGCACTTAAATTATTAAATTAATTTATTTTCTAGATTTTTTACCGATAGTCTTTTTACCCCCGGTTTTCTTTCTTATCTTTTTACCGATAGTCTTTTTATTTCTAGTTTTCTTTCTTATCTTTTTACCAATTGTCTTTCTACCTCTGGTTTTCTTTCTTATCTTTTTACCAATTGTCTTTCTACCTCTGGTTTTCTTTCTTATCTTTTTACCAATTGTCTTCTTATTTCTTCCCCCTCCCTTCGGGACTAATTCTATATTAAGGGGTATTCTTAATTTAGAAAGTTTATTGGCATCTTTTTCAACAGATGATCTTGGTTTTCGATATATATTAACATATAAATTTTCAGAATTATTTCCGATGATACTTTTCCAATTTTGTAATCTAAGATAACCCTGTTTACTAAATTTTAGCCAAGAATTAGGTTTTTTGCGGGGATAAACCCCGGCATACTCATGACCCAGAAGTAACCTTTGTATATTATCTACATTATCCATATCTGGGAATATAGTAGAAAGTTTTATCCATCCAAATCTAGCTAATTTAGATTCCTTGCTATTTTCTGAAGGTGTAAGTATTCCAATTTTATCTTCTCCTGATTTATTCATATCTACAAAGATATTATTACTTCTATTAAATCTTCTCCCCTTCGTGATCGCCCCTTCCACGATTTCTTTTAATGTATTCCTACACGGGTCGTTGAATCCTCCTCTCCCATCTTCGGCAAGTATTTGAATGCATGTATCAGCAACTCTTTGTGGATTTGGAGGGTCAAAGAGATATTGTATTCTAAAAACGGAATTAGCCGGTATTATTCCGAATATTTTTGTCTTGTACTTCGGCTGCAGGGGATTCATCTGTGTTTCAAATAAACAATCTGTATTGAACACCCCCCCCCTCTTAATAACATCAACATTATCTTTTATTAGAAATACTTCTGTGGAGTTTTTAAATCTGAATTCTCTTACCTCTGATTGAATTTCGGGTGCCATATTTACAGATACCACTCTTTCAATTTCGTTTAGTGGCTCTGATTCAATATCATCCGATTGTTCTTCTTCGGAATCTGGCATATATGGATCTTCTCTTGTCACAATCGATTCTTTAATATCCTCTACACTTATTTCTTCTTTTATTTTATTTGTAGTTATCAATATTATTTGATATAATTCCTCAAATAAGGTTTTATAATGTTTTTTTAAAATTTCAGTTATTACCATAGGTTGAACTCCCGAAATATCAGGAGCCCCCTCCCCTCCAATAGGACCAATTGATTTTTGTATATCATCTCCAATAATCCCTTTTATATTTTTTCCATTTACTGAAGCGTTTAGAGATTTGCCACAAAATTCATACATCTCTTTTATTTTTTCTATTGTTTTATCATTTTCAAGAACATTTAGAATACTAAGATCGTCCATATTTATGGTGAAAATTTTGCTAATCAATGATTCTGAATTCGGTATTGTTAAAGTCTGTCCATGAATTATCTTCTCTTCAGATTCGTAAATGTATTTTTCAATTACATTAAATAGTTCACTATCCTCATTAAAAAGAATTGATAGGTGGCCAGATTGATTAGACTGAATAATTTCGTTTGTTTTTTCTATTATGAATCTTATAAATTCATCTTCTAAATTTTTCTTTTTCAATTTGATAGTTCCACTTTTGATCTCACTTAGTTCTTCTTGTGTTTTTTGTTTACCCCCTGTTTCATAATATGTGTCGATGGTATTAACATCATAATTATATGGAGTGAATTCCAATATTTTCAAAATCTCTTTGGTAAATTTCTTCAAAATATTAAAGGAAGATGGATTATTACTATAGGGAATCGATTCATCTCCCAATTTTTCTAGTTCCGAATACATATTATCAAATGTTCTTTCTATATCGCCAGTAAAACCGACTGTAATATGTCTATATTTTTCACCATCAGATTCCCCTTTCAAAAATGCTTTTATGTTGTCTAGGTCTTGGCGCCCATTGGCCTTTAATATTCTCTCTTTAATTTGTTCTTTTAACTCTTTTTTAAGATCTAATATATTGTCTTCTGATTTTGATAAATATTTCAACAAATCAGTTATAAATGTATCTAAATTTTGAATCAAATCCTTACTTCTATCCGTTTCAGTTTTATCATTATAAATTTCTTTTTTCGTTTGATTATATATATTTATAGAATTTAAGATATTTACACTCTCTTCTGCGACGGGAGATGCATCATCCGCGACAGGAGATTCATCCGCTTTTTTATTAGAGAACAAATTTTCATAATATGTTTTTTTATCGTCGCCTTGTTCCAAAATATATAATTTCCATATAGATTTTAATAAAAGTTCTTTTAATTCTTTATTAGATTTTTTATGTTCAATTTCGGAAAACATGTATTTCAAACTGAATTTTTTTAATATAGAGTCATAATTAAGCCATTCTTCAAAATTTAATTGATTCATTTTTTCTTCCGAAACAGTAGATAAACTAACACTATCTAAATTCGAAATAGAATATTCTAATAATTTTTCATCTATTTTTGTTTTCATGGCGGATAATTCTGTATATATTTTTTTACATGTATTACTTTTATCTTTATTGATAGATTCCTTGTCGTAAATATTTATATTAACAACTTCATCTCCCACTTCATCGGTCATTATTTTTTGTAATTCACGAATTTCATCATCGTATAATTTCATAGTGAAACACATTTCTTTATTAATACTACCCCCCTGATTGCGAATAGATATATATAATCTATAGGTAGAATCATCGACAGTAGAAGTATTCCTGTATATATCTTCTACATACATTTTCATATTTCCATCCGGTGTTGAGTTTGGTGACAATTTTAAAAAATCTTTTCCAGAATCTTCTCCAAAATCTTCTGTAGAAGATTTTATATTCACATGTGTATAATATATATTTTGATATTCGCTATCAAATAGAATATTTGATAATAAATCAGAGAAATTTTCTAAAGAATAAATAGTAAGATCATTCATTATCAAATTATATGTTTTATTGATAGCATTTTTTAATTTTTTATCATCCTTTTCTGGTATATTATATATCTTTTTCAATTTTTCGAATAAATTACTCCTGTGATATATATCAATCTTATCACTACTAATATTTAAAGAAGATGAATGAATTAATTTAGTTAGCTTTCTATCTTTAAATTCTTCTTGCAAAAAGTAAATCAATTTATCTTTCATATCACTATGATATGGTAAATATGCCCTCAAAATATAAGATAATGCATCACAATTATCATTATCTATGGGTGACCCTGTGAAATCTACCTTGTTCATTTTATCAATAATATCTTTCAAAATATTTTTCATTTTATTATTCACCAGATATACCTCCATATTTTCATCTTGTGGAAGATTCGTTGATGGTTCATCTTCTGCAAAGAAATACTTCTTGTCATTGGGCATTCCAGCCATAACCCGTGAATTTAATATTTGTCTTACGATAGTAGAATTGATACCTTTTACAACTAATTCCGAGGAAGGATCTTCTTCTGACGATAACGGATAAGAATCTGAAATACAATATTCTGCTTTATTGAGTTCTACTAATATTTTTAATAAGAATGATTTGGATTCACCTGTGAAATCACCTTCTCTAAGAGCTTCTTTTAAAAATTCTGGGTCATATGATGATAAATAATCATCTATTTTATCAATAAATGTACCTTCCATTGAAGGGTTAAAAATCTTTTTTGGATTTGGATCTCCATACCATATTTTTTTGTTAAGATGATGAACCTTCATAACTTGTAGTATTTCGTCTAAATTGAAGGGTTTATCATGTAGTTGTTTATAACTTCTCACTCTGTCCCCTTTACTATCCTTATCATAAGCAAAAATAATTTTTAGTTGGTCATTAATTAATTTTTTTGTTTCACCATGTGGTTTTTTCGAGGGCGCCCATTCCTCCGATTTCACAAGTTTCAAGCCAGAATTTAGATGAAACTGTCTCTCTATATTGCTTATATATTCTCGATTCGAATAATAATTGTAATCTTCCAAGATTAGTCTTAAATAAAAAACATATGGGTAGATTAATTTTTTCATTATTATTTCTTCTTTTTGTTGAGCGGTTGCATTATTTACATTTATGGGTTCACCGGGTCGAATTGTTATAATAGGAAAGACATCGCCGGCGTCTTTTCCAATATAATCAAAAATTCTCTTTGAAGATACAATTCTAAAAGGTGTTATTGAGAAATATTTATTAAAGGAACTATTCCCACTATATGCTTCGGGATTATTGGTATCCATTATCTCCTCTATTATAGTTTGAAAATTTGTAATATTTGCGCTTTCATCAAACTGATCTGTATCGTGTAATTGTACACAAATATCGTTTATATTATTAATATAATTACCGGTACATACAGATCCCCCTTTGAAATCAATATAATGGTTTTTTAAATCACCCAGATAAGTTAAAGGATTACGAGTTGTCAACATGTGTTTGATAAATGAACCTTTATTTAACCAATAATAATCATTATCATTTATACTTTTATCCTTATGTTTGTTTATTCTTTCACTCTTTAGAAATAGATGATTTATTTCACCTGTTTTACATATGGTCTTAGTATGATCATAAATATATCCTTTTCTAGGACACACCAAAGGATTATCATTCATATCACCAAACATATTCAGATAATAAATATCCGCTCCGACAGTTGTAATATGCCCAGGTAATTTCCGGCTGTTTTCATCTGTTATCTCTTTTCGTGTTATATACCATTTTTTAACGATTTCTTTTAGCTCTTCACGATCCATTTCATTTGTCGGAGGGTTATCTCGAATAGATGTTATTAAATCTTTATATTTTTTATTATTTATTTGATTATATAGCGTTAAATTATCAATACTTTGCCCTTTATTTAAAGTAAACATATACTTAGATCCTTCATTTCCAAGGATTAAATAAATATCATCGAATCCTATTGGATACTCGAAACCTAAGAAATTTTTTACAATAATTGTATACAAATTAATCATTATTTTCACATCTGGTTCACCATTTGCAATTGAATTCATAGAAATTATATTAAAATTATCTTTTAAATTCGGAATATTTGAGATATCTACTCCATTTATTATTGGTACAATATGATTATTTATATCTTCTATTTCATATTCAGTGGAGTAATCCCCTTGTTCGTTTTTACCCTTAATAAAAATACCTTGGATTTTATATACATTTTCACATCTTGATACTATTATATGCGGATAATAATTAATATCCCCTCTAAGGCTCGAGTTTATTGCATCTTTCGTTTTATCTATTACTTTTTGGACTTTGATGATTATTTTTTCCTTAACAAAATCAATAATACTGTTCTTACTTTTAAGAAATATAGATGGATTAGTTTGTAATTCATCTATATTTTTTTGTATTTCCCTTTCCATGCTTATCTTTTCATCATCATCCAAATCACTATATTCAGAATCCAATGTTTTTAAAATAGTATCGAAACCTGCCCTTGTATCTGATATTTGTTTTAATGATTCTTGTAATGATTTATATGCAGCTATATTTTTAATATTATTAAAGTATTCTTTTCCATAATCAGGGTCAGAAAATATCAGACCTAACATATTACTGTATTTTTCTACATGTGTTTTATATCCAAGTTTGTATATTTTCAACATATATTGATTTAAATATTTATCCAACATAATAATTGAAAAAATTATCATTCTATCTTTGATTATTCCTAAAATTGGTTTTTCATTATAATCTTCGGAAAGGATTGAAAAATTAATTCGTCCGGTAATACCGTCAACTAATTCTTGATGGGCATAACTTTCTAGTCTGCATTTATATGTCCATGATTTTATTGTTGATTTTGAATAATGTCTAAAATATCTGATATTTGATAAATCATGAATTTTTCCAATAGATAATATTTTATCCTCATAACTATTTGAGGATTCAGTGTGGCGTATATTTTCAACATATTGAGTTATAGTTTTTAATCTATCATATTCACTAGTTTTCATTGAGCCTACATAACTATATAATTCCTTGCTAAGATGATCCATATACAAATATTTGTAATAGTCGCATTTACCATTGATATCATTTTGTATTTTAGAATATATATTACCGCCTTCTGAACTAATTGTACTTATCAATTTATTATTAATATTCCATTTTATATCTGTTATTTTTTGAATATATCTATGGCCATAAATAATATTTGCTGCTTTATTTTCTGCTTTATTATTTGATTTATGAAACTCTTTGATATATATTAATTGTGAAACAATTGTACTCATATTTTTAAAATATATTTCGCATAGATTCATTTTTTCGACAGCATCTTTTGCTCGATCGTATATCTCATATAATATTTCAATTTTATCATCACTGTATTCTGTATCTTTCATTTCATCTAATTTAGAAAACTTTGTTTTTAAATATTCCACTATATTTTCTTTTTTATCTTCCTCTAATAAAATATCTTTTAATTTTATATTATCATCCCCGTCATTAACATCGGGGTTTTCTGTCAGTAAATTTGAAACTATTTTGTCCTCAATTGTCACAAAATTATCACAATTATTTATAGTGTCGTCTTTACTGTAAGCTTTTAATAGTTTTGAAATTGCTAGTTTTATTTCAGTTTTTATTATATCCCATTCTTCACCATTTGCAATAGTTAATAAATTATTGTCTTCTTCAGTTAAATTTCTTAAAATTGTTATAAGAATTTCATTTAATATATCATCTTTATTATCTGTCTCATTTTCATATCGAGTAACATTTGTATCGTTAGTAATCCAGCGTATTACTTTTTTATGTAATGCTTCTTCATCTTTATCACCAAAACATATATGTAACCAATAATTATTGTTTACATAATAATCATTATATTTCGGCATGATTCTATTTGTTCCAATAATATCATAGTGTCTTAGATATTTCAGATCTTTTAGATTTAAGATTCCTCCACCATACAGTTTGTTAGATTGTTCTATTTTCTCAAAGAAATCTAAATAATCACAAAATTCCTCATATTCATTCGTAAAATTTTTCTTAATATCATCTGAAATGTTTTCAGTGCTTTCTAATACTTTATAGCGTCTTTCATATTCTGTCTTTTGTTCCTTCAAATTTATCACATATTCATTAATATTTGTTTTTTTACTACCATAATATGCTCTATTAAATATATCACTAATATATTTATAATCGACATCTATATATTCAAAATCTTGTGGATTGAATTTTATTATATCATCAACACTATTTTCTTTTAGTATTTCTCTAAGTTTTTCTTCGGAGAATGGTCTTTTAATTCCTCTAGACCTTTGAAGATTTTTAATATCATTTTTTTCAAATAATCCTAAAATTATTTTTTCTAATATATCTTTCCTTACAGAAGTTTCGTTCCAATCTATACTATCCACATTATCAAAAATTTCAGTTGCATATATTTTTATTATTGTTAATATTTCTTTATTTTTCATAATCATTTCTTCATTCATATCATAATTTTCTATAATATCATTATCACTTTGTTGAATTTTTTTAAAAAAATCAAGATTAGTAGTTGTATTTATTGTATCTGAAAAAGGCGTTGGAATACGATTTATATCAATAATATAACATAATAAAATATAATATCCAGTCGATCCACATAATCCCCAAATATAATCTCCAATTTGTATAACTTCTATTATATTATTCAATAACTGTCTTGTAATATAATTAAATTCGTTAAATAATACATCTAAAGCCTTTGCCATTTCTTCATATTGTTCCCCACCCTTTAATAATTCAGTCTGGAAAACATAAGTTTTTTTATAATCTTCAGGAAATAATGCAATATAATCGTTGAATATTTCTTTAAAAAGATTTTTTACAGTTTCACCTGTATATTCTTGTTCATTATTAATTTTACTCGCATAATCACTGTAATCATGATGTATAACACCGCAATTGAGATATTTAGTTTGTTCACTATTTTTTGGTACAAATTCTTTTATATCAATTTTATATGGGGGCAAATGTACACCTTTTGGAAGGGGTTTTTTCCATAAAAGACTAAACCATGGATCCCATGCATTGAAATTATAATCTCGTTTTAATTGAATTTCTGAAGATTTTATATATTTAAAATTTTCAATCATAGCCCTTTCACTGGTTCTTGTTTCAACAGTTATATCACTCATCTTTTCTATGAAATAATTAGTTGCTGCAAGTTTCCCTTTACTTTTCAGATTTTTTAAAGTATCTACAATTTGATCGACTGTTCTTTCATCTGGTTTGAGATTCAACTTAGTGTCTTCAATTTCTTTATCACCCGTCATTTTATATAATCCACCCAACGGAATAATGGCAGATGCGAGTATTTCTGTATTAGATATATATTTTTGTTCTTCTGGTTTGTCGCTGAATGAAATAATTCTTAATAAAGAAGATAACTTATCTAAAAAGGAAATCTTAAAAGATTCATTTGGAGTTTCTTTCAAAATATTTGCATGTATTTCTCGTAATGTATTTTTCAAAAACATCCGCATTGGGTTATTTGAACTCAAGATTTCATTTAGATCTATAGATGGAGCTTTATATTGATTGCATAAAATATTTTCACATTCGTAATATTTTAAAGTTGTTCTCATATTTTCGAATATTTTATCACTTGTTTTACCAACTTTCTCAAATTGTCGAACAATTTTATTTTTTAAATTCCGTAAAGTTTTACGGGTATTTTGAAATTTACCATTTTCATCTTTCAGTTTTTTTAGATACATCTTTGTTTCAAATTCATTTTTAAAAGTAGAGACCCTTAGAGAATAGTTGAGAAAATAATAATTAAATAACTGTTTGATAAGAGGTTTATATGAAGAGTTTTTATTTTCATAATCGACGATTATATCATATCTGAACTTCAAATTATTATAATTTTTAATTTTAACATCACTATCTTGAATATTATGATCAGCAGTGGATTTCAAATATTTTATAATAGCGTCAAAAGCTGTACATAATTCTTTTACCCAATTATTCAAGCTAGTTATACTATTATCGCTTAATTTGGGTCTCACTATATTATAGTTTTCATTAAATATAATATTTGATATATTTTTTAAATTCTTATAGAGTGTTTTCAGTATTTTTTTTGTAATATTGAAATTCTTTATTAAATCTTTATCTAATAAAGCGATTTTTTCATTTTGATCATTATCCATATTTTCCAATGAATGTTCAAAACTATATAAATTTAGATACATTTGTTTTAATTGAGAACCATGATATCTTATCCAATTCCACTTATTTAGTACTAATCCCCCTCCTTCCATAGGATTTTTAGTAGGTTCTTGTTCTATATAATTATTATACTCATCATTTTCACGGGCAGTTGCTTCTTTATCTAATATTTCATAAAGTCCTTCTTCATCGTGTTTTTTCTCAATGAAATTATCAGATCCAGATAATTCTAAAAAATTTTCTTTATTGATTATCTTATGAATAAATAGTGTATTATAATTTAAAGTTATAAATGGATCTTGTTCTTGACGAACATTCATATTATTTTTTTTTGTACATTCTTTAAATTTCATAATAATATTTTGTCTTTCATCATTCAAAATAGATTCTACCTTTTTGGCTCCTTTTTTTATACCTTCTCTAATTGCCACTAAAGCTACCCCAGCAATTGCGATTTTAACACCCGTCGATAATCCTGGGAAACCTATAAAATTGGAGACACTTGGCATACTTAAACTATCAAATGCACCACTTAGAGCACCTCCATATTGTATTCTTTTTTTTGATGAAGATATTGTCTTTTTTTTCTTTTTATGTCTTTTATTCATTTTATAATGAATTGTTCTCTTTTTCATATATTAATAATAATATTTTATATTTCAATATTTTCTGGCATCTCTTTAATTTCTGTATCATAAAATTCTATAATTTCTTGTAATTTTTTTATAGAATTATCTGTTACTAGATTAATTGCCGTCCCTTTACGACCATATCTACCCGACCTACCTATGCGATGTATATATGTTTCATTTGATAATGGTAGGTCATAATTTATTACTAAAGACAATTGTTGTATATCTATTCCTCGTGAAAGTAAATCAGATGATAATAAAATTCTTATTTCACCTGAACGAAATTTTCCCATAATTTCATTTCTTTCTGGGACACTTCTATCACCTGAAATATATTCTATTGGAAAATCAGAATTCTTCAGATAATTATAAAGATTAATAATATTTCTTTTATGATTTACATAAATAATACATTGTTGAATATTTATATTTTCATACAAATCTAAAATAACATCATTTTTCCAATAATCATATTTACAATTTATATAATATTGATTAATACCTTCTAAAGTAAGATTTTCTTTTTTTATAAGAATATTTTTTGGATTATTCATAAACTTCTTTGTTAACTCTAAAATTGTATCTGGAAGAGTTGCACTAAATAAACAAATCTGTGTTTCTTTTGGTATACGATAAAAAATAGAACTAATAGTTTCTTGAAAACCAATTGACAAAATTTCATCTGCTTCATCTAAAACTAGTGTCTTTACTTCCTCTGTTATTAGATGTCTCTTTTCTATCATATCTATAATCCTTCCTGGTGTACCAACTATTATATGTGGATCATTCTGCAAATCAGATATATTTTTTCTTACATTTGTTCCACCTATCAATATAAGAGTTCTTATTTTTGAATATTTTGATAGTTCTGTAATTACTTCGTAAACTTGTTCGGCCAATTCTCTTGTGGGAAGAATTATGATACCTTGCGTCGAATTTTTTAATTCATCTATCCTATTTAATAAGCCTATTGTAAATGAACCAGTTTTCCCGGTTCCAGACTGTGCCTGAGCAATAATATCATCCCCATTAAGTATCAATGGTATACTCTTTTTCTGTATTTCGGACGGATTCTCAAAACCGTACGCATATATTCCTCTCAAAATTTCATCTCGTAAATTTAAATCTTCAAATTTTTCCATTTATCTTATATTTTTATATAATCTTTAAATTCATATTTGAATATTTTTATTTAATAATTCTACCAATTTGTTTTTATCTGCTCCTGTTAATCCATCAACATAACTACCATTACATAATAAGATAAAAGACGGGACGCTTCTGATATTATATGTTTTAATTAAAGAACTATCATTGTCAATATCAATCTTTTGAACAGAAAGTATTGAATTATCTATCTTTGATTGTATTTCTTGTATAAAAGGATAAATTCTTTTACAAGGTCCACACCATGATGCTGTAAAAAAAAGTAAAGTATAAGATTTAGATTGTTTTTCTTCATTTTCCGTAAAAGTAGATAGTAATTCTTCCATTATAATTACATAATTTATAATAATTTCAGTAATCATCCACAGTCGAATCTTCAGAATATAAATAGTATTCATTTTCTATCTCTTCTGTAATTCTATCTTCTTCGTTTTGCTCATCAATCGCATCCAATGTTTCTCTATCATAAATCGTCGACCGCGTTTGATAATATTGATCTTTATCATATTCAGATAATTTAGATATTTCTTCTGATGATAATAATTGAAACTTATTTTTCTTAGGAATAATTGGTTGCAATTTAATAAAATCTTCATAATCTTCTTTATTAACTATATTTTCCCATAAAGGTTTCGGCAAAATACCCATATCATCGACTCGATTGAAACATAAATAACCACAAACATGTACTCTTTGGTAAGTATCCGGAGATACTAAACATTTATCAATCGTTGTGAATGGTTTCCCATCCATTTTTGTTTTACAATGAAAGCAAATTGTCATTATAATTAGTATTATTTGGATACTAATCAAAATAATTTTTAAATCAAATTTATAAAGTTTAGTTATTCTCAGGGGAAGATCTCCTGCCGCCTGCCTAAATAGCCGTACTACCATCATCATCCAAAGACCTGGGCCCGGTCGGTGGTGCGCCGGGCGCAGTGTCGGACACAGGCGGTTGACCCCCAGTGGCTGTCGGGGTCGTATTGGGAGCAGCTGGTGACTGACCCTGTGTGTCAGGGTTTTTACCGAGTTTTATTTTATATCGACTTGATACATCGTATTTTTCTACCTGAATTTGTGTTGTGTTTTTTACGCCCAATTTTCCATCATCAGTAACATAGTTGAATAAAGCATCATTAAATTCTTTCTCCCCCTCTCCCTGGCTCACGAACATGAACAAAACTATCTTAAATATCTCATTACATTTTTTATACCAGTTGGGGTCCATATATTCTGGTTTCATTTTTTCTACCTCTGTTCCCTTACCTCCCTCAAAACCCAGTAAATTTAATGCAAGTATAACAAGTGCTTCTATTGTCAAGTGTGCATAGCCAGTGATAACTAAACCAAACGGGACCTTTTTATCTTCCATACGACGGACCCCAAAAGTACCTACTTGGAACCTTAATTTTGCCCCCCGGTCTTTAAAGAATCCCTCGCGCTTCGGCAATAATTTATATTTTTCACGAATTAGTTCGATAACTCGTTTGTTTTTATTTTTCATAGCATTGTCCATTTGACGAACTGATATAGCAAATAAAATTCTTGTCAAGATTGCTATTAAATACGCCGATGATTCCACGAATTTTTTTAATTCCTGGTCGTCTCCATTATAGTTACCCATTTTCTCCCCTGTAATATTTCTAATTATAAAATCGATAAAATAATTTATAACTTTGGTTCTTTCTTTTTTATATCTATGTATCATATCTATATATCCATATTGTTGAAACACCTGTTCTATTTCCCCATCCTGCGGAGAAGTATCTTGTCTAAATAAGACCATACTCCCCAGATTATTTTTTTGAGGATAATTTAAAAATGAACACATATTTAAATACAATGCAAAAGCATTCGAAAAGTCACTAACTCCACCTCCGAACTTCACTCTTCTTTTTATAGTTCTAGGTCTCCTTTTCTTATTCCGTGCTGCATTTACCCTTCTTTTATGCGATTTTTTTTGGGTTCGTTTTCTAGATAGAGCCTTTTTAGCACTTTTGGCTTTAGTGGCACTTTTAATTCCTTTCTTTATTGATTTTTTCGCATAAATTATCTTTCCTTTTAGATCACGATGCGTAGGATCATAATTCATTCTATTATAAATACCAGAATACTGATCTTCTTCGCCCCCCATTCTCGAAAATAACCCAGTATATTGAGATTCCTTACCCTTACCTATCGTTTTTCCTTTTCCCTTAGTTTTCTTAGGACCTTTTTTCTTCTTAATAGATTTATTTGCATAAATAATTTTTCCTTTTGCATCACGATGTGTTGGATCATCATCAAACATCCTTGAAAATAAACCTGATGGACCACCCCCCTTCATAGGATTACCCGCGGGTGGTGTTTCCGATTTATCTGAAGTAGCATCGGATAATATATCTGATAATTCATCGGCAGGAGATTTGCCTTCTTGGGGTTTATTTACACTAATAGTTGAACTCCCAGATGAATCACTACCAGAAGAATCTTCCTTATTTCCATCTTCCTTATCGCCTGCTAAATTATTTGTCCCTGTAGAAGTTAGAGAACCGCCAGGGGGACCGCCCATAGGAGGCTTTGGTAAATCAGGGGTACCACCCATAGGAGGCTTTGGTGAACCAGGAGGACCGCCCATAGGAGGCTTTGGTAAATCAAGGGGACCGCCCATAGGAGGCTTTGGTGAACCAGGAGGACCGCCCATAGGAGGCTTTGGTAAACCAGGAGGACCGCCCATAGGAGGCTTTGGTAAATCAAGAGGACCTCCCATAGGAGGCTTTGGTAAATCAAGAGGATCTCCCATAGGAGGCTTTGGTAAACCAGGAGGACCTCCCATAGGAGGCTTTGGTGAACTTGATGAATCATTAGAACTTTCTAATTTATCATTGAAACTAAGTATGCCTAGTGGTTTTTTATCGGTACTCATGGGTGGAAGAGATATACCGGATTTACTTTCTCCCTTACAATCTAGATCTTTTAATCTATTGATTAAATCTGTAACTAAAATATATGCATTATCTGTATTTTCTGAAGAACACTTCATATTCTTTAAAAGAATATCCAAGATTTCATTTTTAACGGGATCCATGTTATAATATTGTTTAGAAAATAATATTTATAAATTATAATATGAAATACATGGGCGGTAAATATTTTTTAGCTAAAGAAATAAGTGAAATTATGAAGACATTAGTGAAATCCGAAGATGTTGATGGATATTTAGAACCATTTTGCGGAGCATTGAATGTTTTAATGAAAATGATTGAAGATTATGATTGTATTGCATCAGATTATCACCCGGATCTAATACAACTTTGGATCGATATTCAAGATAATAAATTCATAGCACCTAAAGAAATGAACGAAACTATTTATAATGAATCTAAACAATTACAAAGTCCCAGTGCTATGAAAGGATTTATTGGTTTTGGAATGAGTTTTGGTGGTAAATTTTATTCAGGATATAGTGATAAATATAAAAATTCAAAAAAAGAGAACTATCTTCAAGAAGCAATTAATTCAATAAAGAAAATAACACCTAAAATCAAAGATGTTGAATTCAAGTGTTTATCATATGATCAACATAATCCTAAAAACAAATTAATATATTGCGATCCACCATATCAAACTACTAGATTTCCGATAAAATACAGAACAGATACAAAAGTATATGATACATTTGATAATGAAAAATTTTGGAATATAATGAGAAACTGGAGCAAAAAAAACTATGTATTTATATCGGAAACAACAGCCCCGGATGATTTTATCCCGATATGGGAAAAGAAAACGCATAGATCAGCTTCTCAATCCGGTAAAACTAGATACAAAAATCTAAGCGAATCATTTAAAACAGAGAAACTATTCATTTATAAGGAAGGATTAATCAATATTTAGAATAATTGATTATTGTATAAAAATAATTTATTTCTTTTAAATCAATGATACTTATTTTAATTCTCGAAGAAGAGATATTATAGATGCTTATTATCATCATATTAAAAGAATCTACACTTTACAATTTTCCACAATTATGGTTGTGAAGCACCATTCACATTATTTCTAATGCTATTTAATTGTATATCTTTTTTCTTTTTATTGAACGCATCTATTTTCTTTTCGTATCCATCTATTTTATATTCTCTAGATATTGTAAATAATATATTATTTTGTTTAATAAATTCGGACTGGAATAATTGATAATTTTCTTCATCCATATTTTCGGATAGTTTTTCTATTAATAATTCATTGCTTATTTTAATAAGATCTTTAAAAAGATCCATTAACTGATTATTTATCCAATTAAAAATAAATCAAATTTGATTTAAATATACAATTATAATTAGTATATAAATGTATATTCATTTTGGTAAATATCGAAATCAGAAAATTTATGATATTTATAATAAAGATAGACAATATCTCGAATGGTTAATTAAACAAACATGGTTCAAAACAAAATTCAAAGATATGAGAACTCAAATAATTCATTTGCTTTCAGATAATAAAGATTCCGAAATTAATAATAGATTCACCATCTATACAGATGGCGCTTGTTCACATAATGGATCTAAAATGGCCAAAGCAGGAATAGGGATTCATTATAGCGATAATAATGTAGTAAAATTAAAAGATGTATCTTTGGCACTTGATATACTTAACCCTACAAATAATAAAGCAGAACTAAAGGCAATTGAGAAAAGCTTAGAAGAATGTTCCATTAAAAAAATTGATAAGATAACCATTTATACAGATTCTCAATATTCAATAAATTGTATCACGAAATGGTATCCAGAATGGATAAAAAAAAAAGACTTCAATAATAAGAAAAATATTGATATATTAGATAATATTTATCAATTAATTAATAAATTGGATGTAGAATTTATTCATATAAGAAGTCATACAAGTTTGACAGATAAACATTCTATTGGTAATTCAATTGCGGATAGATTGGCAACACAATGTTTGAAATGTTAAGCAATCATTTCTGCTTCGATTTTCTCATAATATTTATAATTTTCAATAGTGAAATATTCTTCTTTAATAGAATCTATATCAGTTAGTTCATCAGAAATAACTAGTTTTGGAAACTTATAAGGAACACGAATAATTTGTTTTTTTACAGAATTTATATGATTATTATAAATATGTGAATCTCCCAAGATATGGATAAATTTACCGGGTTGGTAACCTGTTATTTTTGCTATAATTGACAGTAGAAATGAATAGGATGCAATATTAAATGGAACTCCTAAGAACATATCACCTGACCTTTGATATAATTGACAGTTTAATTTTTTATTTTTTGTATCAACATTAAATTGACACATGACATGGCAAGGTGGTAGAGCCATTTTATCTAAATCAGTGGGGTTCCAGGCTGAAAGTATTATTCTTCTTGAGCTAGGATCATTTTTAATCTGATCTATTACATACTTCAATTGATCGACTCCATTTTCATATTTATAATGCATCCCAAAGTAAGATGCACCAAAATTTCTCCATTGAAACCCGTAGACTGGTCCTAGATCTCCAACTGGATTATTTTTTAATCCACGGCTATCTAAAAATTCTCTAGATGCATTTTTATCCCAAATATGTACATTTACATCATTGAGAGCCTGATTAGATGTTGAACCACTAATAAACCACAGTAATTCTCTCAAAATAGTTTTATATCCCATCTTTTTTGTAGTTAACAGAGGAAATCCTTCAGATAAATCAAATATCATTTTTTCACCGAATGTAGAGATTACCTCAGAATTTCTAGTCTGTATTCTATCGCCATTAATTAGAATATTATTCATAAGATTTAAATATTGAGATTCCCATTTATTGTATAATTTCAGATTTTGATAATAGTGAAATCGAAGCTTGATTGGTTGCTCGTATCCATTTTTTATACCTATATCATCCATTAATTCCGAATTTTTGACATCGTATAAATCATCGAGTAATTTTAATGGAAATAATGAAACATTGGGACAACGGTTTCCACCACGGTCATACATAGGATTTATCTCGCGCATACCTTCATTAAATATGGTAATATATGCCACATTCAATTTATCTTTATAATTTTCCAAACATTCATTGAATATTTGTTCTCCACCAATAACAAATGTTTTTAATTGTAATTCTTCTGTATATTGAAATGCTTCTTCTAGAGAAGACTTAATAATAGTATTTTCTGATTCAGTTATTTGATTTTTGTGATTTTTAGTTATAATTATATTAATTCTAGACTCAAGTGGTCTTTTATTTTCGGGGATATCGATCCATGTATTATATCCCATTATAACAGCATTTTGTTTTTCATGATATTGATGTTTCGTAATCTGAGAAAATCTATTCATATCTTTTTTTGATCTTATATATAGTTGGCCATTTTCTCCAATAATACCATGGGGATTAATTGAAGCAACAATATCGTACATTCTTTAATTTATACAGAGAGGGTTATCTTTATATCAAATTTTTAATATAATTATAAATATAATATGGTGAAATATAATATTTATATTATCTGTAAAGAAGAAGAAGAATACATTGAAAAAAAAACAGAAATTGAAAAAAAATATAAGAATAAAGTATGTTATTTTGAATGGGTCCCCGCTGTCTATCTTAAATTAACACAGTGTAATAAAAAGATTTTGAAATCTTTAAATACAAGATATAATACATCACAAAAGAAAATCATAGCAAAATTAGGAAATATAGCGGCTCATCGAAATGCTTTATTATCAATTTATATGAATAAAACTGATAATAATATTATATTAGAATCGGACGCGACACTAGATTCTACTTTACCGGTTCCTCCTTCCGAATCTTGTTATATGGGAGGTTGGATAACTCCTCCTCAAATTTCTAAGGTAGGAAAAGCAAAGATAGATATTAAACCAAAAAAAGGATTAAATCTAATTGATTATAAAAAGTACAATATTTTAATGACACACGCTTTATTTTTAAAATCATTTGAAGAAGCGATTGAACTTTTTCAAACAACAATCATTGATCACATAAAAAATTATGATATTCATTTAGCAAAATTAGAATATTTTAAAAAATTTTATTATCCACCCATTTTCGTTCAAGGATCTCATGTATCTGAAATAGAAAATACAACGAATGCAAATGATAAACGATCCAAAAATTATGGGCTGTAAAGAATGTCTCGAACACGCAGGAGGGAATGTCTATGACCAATTCCATACATGCCTTCAATATCTTCATTTGTTACAGAATAACCCATATTCCACGGGCCCGTACCACGCGTCCCATCGAATGGCGCCGGTGATGGGTGGGGTATATTCATTATTGTGACTAATCTTTTCTTTATTTAAGGCCATGAGCAAATTCATGCCATCAAGATATCTTTTATCATTCATACCATTTTCTTTTATATCTTCAAAAATATTCATAAGTTTCATAGATGTATCTTTATGAGATACATATTCTGTTTCATTTAGTTCCATGTATTGTTCTAGCAATCTCTCTTTCTTTGATTTAGATTTCTTTTTCATTTTCTTCTTTTTATTTTGATGTTTCTTATTCATGATTTCTCTATGTGTAAGACCATTTTTTCTTCCTCTTCCCAAAGCACGGCCTACTTCTGAGGGCATAATAGTTACTGAACACTTTAAATTACTTAATTTTCTCAAATTATTATCAAATTTTTAGAAAAAACGCATTTCATATGTTTCCTCTTCATCAGCTTCACCTTCATCAGCTTCACCTTCATCAGATTCACCTTCATCAGCTTCACCTTCATCAGCTTCACCTTCATCAGATTCACCTTCATCAGCTTCACCTTCATCAGCTTCACCTTCATCAGCTTTTGTCCCTTCTTTATTCTCTGGTAAAACATCGTGTTTTTTTACAGATTTAGAAGGTGCTTCAATCATATAATTATCAACATCTCCATCCTCAACTGTGAAAGTATTTAATATTCCACTCAATTGATTGATTAAACTTTCATCTTCCTCATCATCCCCCCCATCTATCTCCAAGTCTCCACTATCCGCATATCCTCCTATCATATTAGAGATATAATTTAATAAACCTTCAGATGTATCGGATGTTCTCATATTTTCTTTTACACTTTCTAGTTCTTGTAATTTAGATAAAATATCTTTTTTTTTCTGAATTGTAGAATGTTTATATTTTTGTAATTCTTTCATCATTTGAAATAAGATTAATAATTTAGATGTAAATATATTGCTAATATTATTTGGAATATTATCATGAGAAACTCTATTTGCATGATCAATTAATTCTAAATTACTATCTCCTTGAATAACATCTAAATAAAAAGGCTTATGTTTTGTTGATAAATCCGAAATAATATCACTATGTTTTGGTCTTAATTTTAATAAATGATCTTCTATTAACAATAAATTATCATCCAGATCACCAACATTCTCTTGATAATTATTTTGAAGATATTCTATTTTTGAAATGATATCGTCATCATTTCCATATCCAGAAAGATCAATTTCTTTTAAACTAGTATCATTTTCATTAATTTTTTCAAATATTCCATCTAATTGAGAACAATCAAAGCATTCATAATCATTTTCAAATAATTCTCTAGGATCAATTGTTTGATTATTATCAGAAATAATAGATTTCAATTTATCTTCAAATCTTGATGAATCCCCACATCGAATAATCATATCATTGTCTATTTTTTGCAAGATAACAGATAGCAATTTTAACAAATTTGTATTATGTTTTTTACATAAATGTTCACAATGACTCATGTATGATATATTATGAGATGTTTTACCATTCACACTTGGTAATGTTATCTGAGATCCTGGCCAAATATCTCCATTTGTTGTAAGTTCAACAAATTTAGGCAATTTTAAGTAATGAATTGATTCCATAGTATATCTACTTGTAATATAATTATTGATAATTAATAAACTTATTTAAATAATAATGGTGCTTCCCATAAATATCTGCAATGGTCCATTATAGGATAAATATCATATTCTTTTGTAATTATATCATATGAATGTAATATATGACTATTATTTGGAAATATAAATTTAAATTGTTCTTCATATGAATATTCATTCAAATTACTTGAAAAATAATCTATATTTTTTATATTATCCAGATACATTTTTAAATCACTAATTGATGGGCCTATATCATATTTTGTCATATATCTCCAATCAATACATCTATTAAAATAATAATGAGTTGTCCATAGTAATGATTTTATAAAATCTTCTGAAAGATTAAAACTTGATATCGTTTCATTCGGTCCTGTTTCAATTATCATAGGTAAATTTACTATGAAATTATCTATTTCTTCAGGTAAATATTTATTATCATCATTAAAAGAATAAATAGATTTCAGAGAGTAATTTTCAACCCTTTTTATAAAATCTTGCTTTATATGAATATATTCATTTAGTAATCTTTTTTTTATTTTTTTTTGAATCATTATGCACTTGTTTTTCATATAATCTTCTTGATTTGACAATTCTCTTACAAAATCTCGAAACATATCTAAATTTATAATATTTTTTAAGGATAGATTAATTAATTGAAAATATCCACCATAAGACTTTAAAAGATTACAATATATCTCTATAAGTTTTTCGTGTCCACCATATCTTAAATTTATATTTGGAATATGATTAATAAAATCATTCCCTAATAAAAAACATATAAATATATAATCACTAATAATATCTTCATAATTTAATGTATCTATACCTGTTCTATCAGTTATATTTTTATGTATATCCTTACCCAAACCATTAATAGGCAAGAAGATATATTCAGAATCTATATTTTCAATATTATATTCTGTTCTTTCTCTTAATAAATAGATAGTATGATTATAATTTAAGAGGGATAACATGATCAAATCAGCATCCAAACCATAAATAACAACTTTTTTATTATGGCGTTTTTTTAAATCATTGAATATTTTATGTTCTCCTTCGCCTCTTTCAGATGAATCTGAAAAGTATATTCTCAAATTAGTATTTTTGAAATTTTTTAATTGTTCATTTAATTTATCCATAAAAAAAGTGCCCGGAGTAATTGAATTTGTATCCCATTTATCATCTTTTTTTTCATAAAGACTTTTAAATCTTCTATATCTTTGTTGTTTCATTTTTGCAGCAGGGGCAATTCCATCGATTGCGATATATATATATTCTTTAATATCAATCATATCAATGATTGAATCCATTGTTTCTATAATAATTTTAATCATTTCATTCTCATCATTTAGTTTACGACAACAAGGGTGTATTAAACAGTTCAAATCGAAATACAATCCATCAACTTCTTCAATTTCCTTGCATAATAAATCATTCGAGGAATTATTTAATATAGTTTTAAAATAAACAGGGATACCCATATTATTATTATTACCAATACCTCTTTAAATATTAAAATCTATTTATATGTTATGTTGAACAAATATATCAATAGTTTTACTTTTTATATTGTCAATAATATCAGATTTTTTTGATCCAGAAATATCATTCTCACTGCGATCGAAAGAATTTAATAAATATTTCTGGCCACCATTATTCAAATATATTAATTTCATACCTATACCGTTAAAATCTATAATATAATAATCATTCTCATATAATATTTTATTTATGTGATATATTTCCATTGGTGTATTAAAATATAGTTCTGACTCAAAATTTAACCCACAAAATGCAATTGTATCTTTTTTTTCATCATATAAAAGTGCATAGAAGGAACCATCGGTTAAATATTCTTCTCCATAGAAAGTGACTTTGGAAGCATCCCAAACGGCCGGAACATACATTTCTACACCCGAATATTGTGAATTTGGTTTGAAAAGAGATATTTCATTTCTACTCTTTAGATCCCCAAGTTTCCGAATCTTATCTTCGTTTTTTTTGACCCTTGCTGCAGCTTCAGCTTGACTTATTCTCAATTTATCTTCCTCTCTCTTCGCTCTTGCCTCATCTGCTAATCTTGCTGCCTCTGCCTCTCTCTGGGCTGCTAATCTTGCTGCCTCTGCCTCTCTCTGGGCTGCTAATCTTGCTGCCTCTGCCTCTCTCTGGGCTGCATCTCTCTGGGCTGCTAATCTTGCTGCCTTTGCCTTCTCTTCGGCTGCCTTCTTCTGAGCTTCTAATCTTGCAGCTGTCTCTTCCTTACTTATTTCCTCAGCTGCTAATCGTGCTGTCTCTGTTGCTTTCTCAGCTGCTAATCGTGCTTCTTCCTGTGCCTTAGCTGCCGATCGTTCTGTCTCTGCTGCTTTCTCAGTTGCTAATCGTGCTACTTCCCGTGCCTCAGCTGCTAATTTTTCTGCCCTAGACTGCTTCTCAGCTGCTAATTTTGCTTTTTCCTTTTCATCTCTTAATGCTTCCCTTGTCTTTCCAGCTGCTTCTGATGCCGCGAATGTTGCCTGCCGCTGCTGCTCCAGTTCTTTCTTTGTCTTTCCAGCTGCTTCTGTTGCCGCGAATGTTGCCTGCCGCTGCTGCTTCAGTTCCGCCTGTGTTTCTCTTAATTCTTGTTCTAGAGAATTTTTCGCTACTCTTTCGTCTTTTAGTTGTTCCTTTAACTCTCTTAATCCTTCTTCTGTAAATTGAGTATTTAGTCCCATACCCCGTGTGATTCCATTTAATTGAGCAGGAGAAATTCCGCCAGAAATAGATTGCATCAAAGAGCTAATCATAGCGAAGGGGAGCAATGATTGCATCATTACCATTTGATTTCCATATAAAGAACCTGTGAATTTAGATTCAGGCGTTTCATTTTCGCATCCTGCTTTTAAAAAAAATTCATATTGTTGTATACTATTATCTAATCTTGTTTTTTTATAAATTTCCTCAAATTCTCTATAATCCTTTTTTAAACCTTCAAATATTTCTTTTATTGGAACATCTTTACTTAACATTTTATCTTTATATTTTTCTATACGATCCTCTATACTTTTATAACCTGTTTCCTTTTCTAAAAAATCTACAAGTTTTTGAGGACCACCTGAATAATAACCTCTTATAATTGCATCCAATGGCATCATCCTAAAATCGTCAGGTCGGTACCCCTTGATAAAATCTGTTAGTCCCTTAGAATTTCGAAGCTTACATATATTTAATCTTCCAAATGTTGATATTATTTTTTCTTTTGATTTCTCAATATTTTCTTTTATTTTGTTGAAATTATCTCTCAAGTCTTCATAATATACAATATCTTTATCTAACATTTTAGTTCCATAAATTTCGGTTTTTATTTTATTGATAATTTCTTTGAAAATATTGATTAAATCTACATGAAGTTTATCATCTTTATTATTATTAACAAGGAATAATTTATTTGCATCTAAATATTGTGAATTAACATATATTTTTAGAAAATTGCGTTTTAAATCTTTATCATTTTTTAAAGGCAGCAATAAAATATTCGATCCATTTGTCCCCATTCGAATATTTTCACATTGATCTCTAATGGACCTTTTAATATTTCCGAAGATAGAACCATTACTCATATAATTCCTACGAAGATAACAAATATATAACCAAAAGAATAAAAAGTGAAAAATAGATTGATGTCTAATATCATAATTATATTCAAAGGTCTGATCTTTCAATATTTCATCAATAATTATATCTAAATTTTGTATAACAGGTCCACAATTCCCCTGAAGAGTATTTAAAAATAGGTGATTTTTATATTCATCTTTGCAGGTAAAAACTGCATCTAAAATATCTGATAATTTACCAGCGTGTTGGAGAGGAAAATAATAAACTGTATTGTCTATATTTTCGAATAAATCATCCTTATTTTCATCAATATTAATTACAAATTGTCGAATCCATTCCATTATAATATTTATAATATTTAATAAATTTGATTATATTTAAAATTATCTATATATTAACATAAGATAATGGATATAAATTATTGCAACAATTGTGAAAACATGACATCATTACACTGTAGTAATGAAAATAAATTAGTACATTATTGTTCAGTATGTGGAGAAACAGAAGATATTATTGATAAAAATAGATGTATTTATGAAACAGAATTTAAAGGATATGATAATTGTGAAAAATTGAATAAGAATAAATATATTGTAAATGATATTACATTACCCACTATTCAAAATAAAAAGATAGTATGTCCAAATGATAAATGTGATAAAAAAGATAAAATATTATATATTAAATATGATTTTGATCAAATAAAGTATATATATATATGTAATGGTTGTGGTCAAAAGTGGACAAATTAACTATTTACTATTACTATATGAATAAAGAGTATATAATATGTGATAATCGTGAAGAATCAAGTTTCAAAGATATAACATTTTCTGGTTTCAAAAGGAAAGATGTATATAATTCATTATATGAATCAATGGACAAGGGTAAAATAGAAGATGCTTGTTACTGGTTGACAGAATTATTTATATCTGGAAAAATATTCGATTTATTTGAGAAATTAATGATCTATAATTCAAAAATTATTCATATTAATAATCCAAATTTACCTTATTTTTTATTCAGAAAATATCGAACATTTAAGAAATCAATCAATCATATTAGTGATAAAGGACAATATATTCATCTTAGAAATACACAGTCGATTCGAAATATGCTATTTGATATAGTATCCACATTATCAACTACAACAAAAACAAATAAATATGACAATTATCCTAAAATTAAAAAGGATGTAGATTTCCAAATATATGAGATACAAAATAAATTAAATGCAACAATGAATATACTACCTTCAACAATTATTCGTTTTACTGATCCCGAAGAATTAAAAATAATAATGAATGAATTTTATTTTAATTTAAAAAACAAAAATGGAGGTTATGATAAATGTTCCTATTGGTTAAGTTGGTTAATTGGGTGGGAAAAAATCAATAAAAAGAAAAATATCAGATATGAAATAGAACAAAGGGATATTAAGGGTGTTAAATCAAAGTATTGTAAAGATTGTATTTGGTTAATATGGGAAACGATTTTTCATGAACTTCAAGAAAGGGATGATAATATTAAGAAACAAATAAAATCTTTATATTTACTTTTCATAGAAGATTACACCTGTGGGAAAAAATTATCAAGACTTCCATATGTTTATCATAGTATAGGATATTTAACTCTTCCGGTAAAATGGGAACAAAAGATTCGAAATGATTACAATATTTTTATTCAATGTCAGTCTAATATAAATATAATGTTTAAATCTAAAAAAAATAAAGAAGTTAAAGATTATCAGAAAAAGGTAGATCCAAAAAAATCCAAAGTAGATGAAATAAATAGCGCAAAAATGGATTATTTATTAATAAAAGATGAAAAAAATATATGATTAATATTATGATGCAATTAAAAATTTGTTATCCAGCGAAAATAACTATCTATGCGAATATAATTGGTTATTTGGTATTAATAATGTTACTTATTCCAATAATGAATAGTCTAGACATCCCATATTCTTATACAATGATGTTCGCATCAATATTCTTTATGATGATTCAATTAGCTGTTTACAGTTGTTTCTTAATAATTTTATGTACTCTTTCAGAGTCATTCAGAAACAAGAATAAAAAATATAAATATATAGGTAAATTATGTGATATTATACTATGGATAACGGCAGTTTTATCAGTAATATCATATATTTTCATTAATCTAGCATTAGTCTATGTCTATGTTAATTATCTGAGAAATCCTGAGACTAAGAAAATAATAGATATGTATATGAATCAACATAAAGAAGAAATCAAAGAGTTATCCTGAACAATTTTCACATGCTTCTGGAGCCACTGTAAATTGTATTGCTTTGGATGAAGGTCTTGTTCTAAGATAGTACATCCCAGTTTTCAATCCTTTTTTCCAAGAATACAAATGCATACTTGATATAGTTGATAAACTAGGACTTTCTAAAAATAAATTCATACTTTGAGATTGACAAATATATTTACCTCTAGTTGCAGCCATGTCGATGATATCTCTTTGTTTTATTTCCCATACCGTTTTGTAAATATTTTTTAATTTATTTGGAATTTCCTGAATTTGTTGAATAGAACCTTCATTCACAATTATAGTATCTTTCATTTTACTATTCCAAAGATTGAGTGATTTCAAATCATCCATTAAATATTCATTTATTACCATGAATTCACCCGAAAGAACACGACGAGTATATATATTAGACATAACAGGTTCGAAACATTCATAATTTCCTAAAATTTGTGCTGTTGAAGCGGTTGGCATTGGAGCCACGAGTAAACTATTACGAATCCCATATTTTTTAATATTATTTCTTAGTTCAGTCCAATTATGTCTAATATCTGTAATATTATAATTCCACATATCAAATTGGAAAGTATTATGATAGATTGGAGATCCAATATATGAACTATATGAACCAAGATATTCTTCTCTGTTATATTCTTCTGGTAGAATATGATTAAGATATTTTTTGATTATCGAATATTCATCAGATGATACAAAGTCATCTTTTTCTACAGATGGTCCCACAGTTTGACTCAACCAGCTTTTGTATCTCATCATATAATATTCTCTTTCTTTTGCAAGTTCACACGATGCCTCAAGAGCATAATAATAAATCGTTTCAAATATATTTTCATTTATTTTTTTGGCTTCATCAGAATCAAATCCTATACCAAATTCAAAGAATACATTTGCCAACCCTTGAACACCAATTCCTATTGGACGGTGTTTTAGATTTGAAGTTTTCGTTTCAGGAATAGGATAATAATTGTTATCGATAATATTATTTAAATTACGAGTCAGATTCTTTACAATTTTTCCTAGTTTATCATAATTATATGTAGGTTTCAAATAAACTACTAAATCATCATATCCACCTATATATTTAGAATCATTATCATTCTCAATTAAATAAATCTGTGGAAATGTAGTACCCTTTTCATAAGATAAATTTTTGTAATCTATTTCACTATATTCTATATTCTTTTTATTTAGAAGACCCTTGGCCAACTTGCAATAAGTACAATCCGGTTTTGTATATACATTGAATTTCATTCCAGATGTATCAACATGATCTATGAATTTCTTTAATGATATAGACCCTAAATTACATACAGCCGATTCAGATGGACTTGTATACTGAATAATTTCTGTACACAAATTAGAAGATTTGATTGTTCCTAAATTATTTTGATTCGATTTTTGATTACATTTATCTTTATAAAGGATATATGGAGTACCGACTTCTATTTGAGATGTAATAATTGCTCTCCATAATTCTTGAGCTTTTATCTTTTTTCTATATTTACCTTCAGTTACATATTTATTGTATAGTTCATTAAATTCATCTCCATAAACATCTGATAAACCAGGAGATTCATGGGGACACATCAAGTACCAATCATCATTTTTTTGCATACATTCCATAAATTTATCAGGAATCCACAAAGCATAGAATAAATCTCTAGCTCTTTCTAATTCATTTCCATGATTCTTTCTCAATTCAATAAATTCAAAAATATCACTATGCCAAGGCTCAAGATACATAGCAAATGAACCATTTCTTTTCCCACCTCCTTGATCAACATATCTAGCCGTATCATTAAATACTCTGAGCATTGGTACAAGACCATTCGATGTACCATTTGTTCCTGCTATATGGGAATCCTTCGCCCGAATATCATGAATTGATAATCCGATACCACCGGCATATTTTGAAATCAATGAACAATCTTTCAATGTATCATAAATTCCACTTATTGAATCTTCTTTCATTGTCAAAAGAAAACAACTGGCAAATTGTTCTCTGAGAGAACCTGCATTGTAAAGCGTAGGTGTAGCATGTGTAAAATAGTGCTTTGCCATCAAATGATAATTATTCATTGCTGATTCAATATCATCGCGATGAATAGCTAAAGAGACTCGCATTAACATATCCTGAGGTCTTTCAATGATATCTTTATCAATCTTATATAAATAATTTTTCTCCAATGTCTTAAAACCAAAGAAATCATAATTGTAATCAAAAGAATAATCTATATTTTCTTCAATCTTTGCGGTATTCTTCAAAACTAGATCATAGAAATCTTTATTTACGAGTGGTTTGTGTACTCCATTTTTGTAATTATTATACATTATTACTATTTTTTCCGTAAAAGTATTTTTTGTATTTTTATGATGATTTGAAATAACTATTCGACCTGCTAGTATCTTGTATTCTTTATTAACCGAATAAAGTGAAATGGCTATCTGTGAAGATAATTCATCCAATTCTGTTGTTTTAACTCCATCATAAATCTCGTTTACAACTTTCTGAGCAACAACAGTTTCATCTATTGAAAGTTTATTACTAAACTCTTCACCATGTGACAAAGACTTCAATCTTGTAAGAATTTTATCAAATGAAACATCTTCATAATTACCATTTCTTTTAAGAACTCGCATTTTGGATATTTTATACATTTATATGTATATCAAATTTTTAAGTAATACCCATTTAAAAAAAACATTAATTAATTAATAACAGTTATTCATGTTGGATGAACATTATATTACCGATACTTTAAAAATTGAGAAAAATATATTGAAATATAGAAAAGATAAAAAATTTATTCCTATCAAAAAAAGCAATTGGCATAAAATATTGAGTGAATATGGTTGGAAAAAAATTAATAAAAATTGGATTATTAAATTGAACAAACTTTCGAAAAGCAAAGAAAGAAATTCTCTTTATGGAATATATGATGTACCCAAAGATGGAAATTGTTTTTATCATTGTATAGCTAAAGCTTTCACTGACAACTATATTAATGATGTTTATTTATATGATGATATTGATATCCGTAAAATTATATCTGAAGGATTGACTCAATCACACTTTGAAAACTATATAGAATATTACAGAATAATTGAGAGTATTAATGAGAATGATAATTTATGGGATGCTAACAAAATAATAAATCTAGACGATTTAAAAGAAATTATAAAAAGCTCAACAATTGATTTCTGGGTTGATTACTATATACTGCAATTTGCCATAGAAATATTAAATATAAACATACTTATCTTAAATACGAATGAAGATAAAAAATTATATACTGTTTATAATACTATGATAAATTATGATAAAGGAAAAAAAACTATAATTTTGTCGTATGAAAATGAAAATCATTTTAATTTAGTGGGTTATTATAATGGCGAAAATATAGTAACATTATTTGAACATAAAGAGATACCATACGAATTTTCTGTATTATTTTCAATTGGTTAGAATGCTAGATAGAACTTGATATCTCTTTTTTAGATTCGATTTACCCAATCCATTATTTTGAAATGTATCACACCAAAGAACAATATTTGACCCAACATCTTCTTCAAGATTTATCAAATCTTTTTTTGTTTTTTCAATATTTTGTTGACTTTCTAGTTCTGCTTTTTTCAACACTTTCTTAAGTGGCGAAGATCGAGTTCGGTAAATTCTACATTTTCGAATAAGTTCTATAATTTCTTTGCTAATCTTCCCATTATTAATGATAAACGCTGTTGATTTGTTTATAAAATGATAAATACTAGCAGCTTCAGCAATTGAACAACAAGTCCATTTATCAAAATCCTCATTTTCTCTGATTAGAGAAAAGGTTATAATCCATTTCAAAATACTCTTTTCAAATTTATACCATTTTATTAACATTTCTTCTTCATCATATTGGGTATTGAGATTTTCAATATCATTTGCCCGGATATATTTGAGAGAATTCTTTGGCTCACAATAGGAAAACTCATCTATTTCTGATGAACCTCGTTCTATGATTGAAAATAGTGTTGTTAAAATTTTCATGTAACCATGCATTTCAATATCTTTTTCTTTCAATTTAAAACATTCCATGAAATAATCTTTTGAAAGATAAATACTCTTTTTCCCATCTTCTTCATTACACTGAAATATTTCAAATAGAGGGGAATCTTCCTCCAGATTAATAAATCCTCTGACTTTCTCTTCTCCAAGATATCTTGAAATTATATCCAAATGATTATTTACTCCTCGAATAATTTCGGAATCTTCATCAATTTCTCCTATTTTGATATTTATAATACCATCCTTTGACATTAAATTTCTAAATGAATCTACAAGTCTCGATGAATGACTATTGATAACCTCAGATTGTGTCATGGGTCTATGATTATTTAATTCATTAAATTTAATACGAGCATCTTTTTCAGTCATGTTTTCATATGTTGTAAGTGTTAATCTATAATTTTTGATTTTATTTTTCAAAATTTCTGGAAGAACTCTATTTTGTCCTTTAGCTACATCGCGATGATGTTCTTCATTTACAAGCAGCCACCAATAGATATTATTGTCCCTTAATCTTATGCCATAAACACCTGTAATATAGTCATTTATTGCTCTTGTTCTATGACCCCCATCCAAAATATGTTTATTTGGAGCAGGATTTTCTTCCGTTGGAGGCTTAGAATAAAGATAAATCTTTGGAATATCTGAATCGTTCAAAATTGAGAAAATAAGCTTTTCTCTATAATTTGCTGTTTTCCCATCATCACCTTTAATAGAATCCCATCCATCACATCTTTGCCACTCTTCAAGATCAACTTCTCCCGATTGAAATTCACATATATAGTTCTTGATAGCGCATTGTTCTGTTGCACATGTGTACTCCTTTGTTTCCAAAAGATCCATGTAACTCATTCTTAATATAATATTCAAATATCAATCTATCAAATCAAATTTTTTGCTAAATTATACACACTTAACTCTTATCATTAGCTGTTCTTTCATTATTATCAGATTATATAATTCAGTAGATTTAAAGTCTTTCGGTAAATCTAAAAGCAAATAATTTTTTGTCTTGTTGATAATCTTGCATTTATAAAGTATATTGATCTGTTTATCCGAACTTTTAAATAATCCTATCATTTCATTTTTATGCATATTGTATTGATTTATATTCTTTATCTCAAAACAAAGATAAGATTTATTATTCATCATGATCTGTTTACATTTCATAGGGATAATTATATCTTTTGTTGATGCAAGTTTTTTTTTATGACTATCTTTAAGAATCATTATGATAGACGAATCATCAATATCTATAGTTTTTGATTCAACTGGTTTATATGAAAAATACAAAATATTATCTAATTCTACTTTGCCATCTAGTTCTAACATTAAATTATTATCATTCACTGTAACATAAATATATAAATTTATATCTTTTAAATTGATACTATCTGGTAAAATTACTTTTTGTATTACTAATTTTTTATAATTATTTGAAAATATCATTTCCGTATTAGATGAAGAACTATCTCTATTATTTGAGTAAAATATATCATCAATAAATTCTGATATTTGAATATATTCTTTAATACTAGCTTTATCTTTTTTATTTATAGGCTCTTTTTCATTTATATTCTGTTTTTCATTTAATTTATATTCATTTATCATCAATTCTCCTATTATATTTATATTTTCTCTGTTCAGATCTTGTAAACTCTCAGCTTTAGATTCTTCAAATATTTTCGCATAATTTTTATCATACATATTTCGATATTTGTAATCCAAGTCAATATTAATATTGAAATCCTTCATTAATAGATCTTTTAATAATCCATAAATATAATTTTTATTTTTTACCGAAAAATAATATTCATAAACAGACATTATAAATTTAATAGATATCAATTTATATCTTTAAACATATATTTACTAAAGTATAGAATATGTTATATTGTGCTATCGGTTTTACACTATTATTTTCAAGTATATGGATGAATTTAAGTTATAATAATGAAATATTTATAAAATTCAATACTTTATTGAATTCTGAACAAAAAAGAATTTATGAAGAAATTGTATTTGAAAGAGTTAAGATATATTTTTCAGGGATGTTGCTAGGTTTATTATTTGGTTTCATATTTTTAGTAAAATATAAAAATGATAAGTATAGATTATGTAAATTTTTGACAATAATCTATATCACCAAACTAGGATTTTACAAGATACATCCAAAAAAACCATTAATGTTATATTCCTTGAATACAAAACAGCAGGTGGATGCATGGGCCGATATTTATCAAGAGATGAAACATAGATGGATTAGTTCTCTGATTATAGGATTTATAGGTTATCTGTTTATCTTCCGATTAATTTAAATCCAAATTTGTCCAGCATATTTTTATTTTTAGATTGAATAAACTCATTTAGATCCACCATTAAATGTTGTGGTCTTTTTATTATAAGTTTTTTATTATTTACAAAATTTGTTATCTCATTTTGCTTTTTTATATAATCTTGCTCTATTTTATGAATACTTTTCATGTCACGAGTTTCATATTGTTTGGAATAATTTAATTTACTGATATTTTTGAGAATATCTTTATAAATATTATATGAACCCGTTTTATGAAATTTATTCAACATTTATTTAAAATATAAATGAATTATATTTAAATAAATTTGATACATAGTATTATATGAATATAAATTCAGAAATAGATATAATGGAACATTTCCTTCAACATATATTTGTAGAAGCTGCGGAAAATGATATTCTTGAAAATTCATTTAATGAGCCTCCAAGAGAGAAACCTGTTACTGAAGATTTTAAAAATAATCTTGTAACTATTATTTACAATAAAGAAGAGTATGGGGAATTATCATGTTCAATCTGTCAAGATGAATTTAAAGAAAATGAAGAATGCATAAAACTCCCTTGTGATGAAAATCCGCATTATTTCCATAAATTCTCAGAAAATCAAGAGAATTGTTTGGGGATAATGCCATGGTTAGAAAAAAATAATACATGTCCTATATGTCGAAGTGAGTTTCCATATACAGAAGTCCCCATTCAGAGAGAAGAACAGGAACAAGTTGAACAAGAAGATATACAAATTAATATTCCTGTTATTCGAAGAATACCGGTAATACCTAATATCATTAATTATAATATTAATATTATTGATCGCGAACAACCAAATCCTGAACAACCAAATCCTGAACAACCAAATCCTGATCAACCAAATCCTGAACAACCAAATCCTGAACAACCAAATCCTGAACCCCAAATAATTCAGAATATGGATGATATTGAGAATCGAATTATTGAACTTTTACAGCAAGAAATGAATAGAATGAATGTCGAAAGAATGTCACAAAATATAGAAGATGATAATAATGAAGTTGATTATGATCTTCAAATGGCCATCGAGATGTCATTAAATAATGATTAATTATGACATTCTTTACAAATACACTTTTCTTTCCTATCCGTCTTTTCTTTATTAATTGGCAAATTAGGGACACAATTTGTACAATAAGATAGTCTATGTATATTACGATTAATTGTATGTGTACAATTATTTCCATAGCAGGTACCCGCGATTTTACAATGAAAGAATTGATTACATCCAGCACAATGTATTTTAATTTGATCTAATTCATATTTATTTGAACATCCAGCACATTCAATAATTTCATCCATTGTAAATTCAGGAGTATATTTTTTCATAGGATAAACTTTATTTATATTTTTTCTTACTCTCTTTTGTCGCGATTTATATCTTGTGAAACACATTTTAAATATTATATATTTAATTATTTTATATATCTTTATCAAATTTATAATAAATTATGACAAAAATAATTTATTATGTAAGTTATATAATGGAAGCTTTAAATGAAGTGAATGATTTAATAACTACGAAAATGTGTTCTCCAGTAATAATATTCTCAATCCTAGTGATTATGTCTTTAGTTTGTATTTATTCTGTCAGAAGTAAACTTATGAGATATAATACTGTCAAGATGGATAATCTTCAAACTATGCATACTTATCAAGAATTGAAATATATTCTGACACTCGGTATTATTATGTTTGGATTATGTCAGTATAATAAAACAGAATTAGCATGGATATTCTTAATATTCCCAATTATTTATGTAATTATACAGAATGTATTGTTATATATCCATATTGCCAGTGCTGTTCAAAATGCCCCCGAAGAATCTCCACAACAGCAATCATTTGGGATGTCTTCTCCATTACTTGAATCTAAGGGACCCGCCCCCCCTCAAATAACCTCTCCTCCACCCGCAACAACACCACCTCCAGCAGTTCCAACGGTTTCAGAATATTCTCTTCCTAAAATAACTACTCAACAAAATATGTCACAACCATTAACTAGTGGTTTTGGTTCAATTTCTTCTGATGGAGGTTCTCCATGGTAATTATAAATTAATATTTTAATTTAAAGCTATTTTGTTATGATAAAATATGAAAGTTTTGTCATTTGATGTTGGTATCAAGAATTTATCTTATTGTTTGATAAATTCAGATAATAATATCATCCTAGATTGGGGTATATTAAATATATCTATTCAATCGATTTGTCAGCATATTAATACAAAAGGTATCTGTTGTGATAAATCCGCCACTAAATTTATCAAAGACACTAATTTACAGTTGTGTACTTCTCATTCAAAACTCAAGCAATACAAAGGATTAAAACTTGTAAATTGTAAAAAATCCAAAGATCATTTACTAGAAATAGGAATAAAAATAGTAGATATTTTGAATGAAAAACCTGATTTTTTAAATGTTGATATTGTGTGTATAGAAAATCAACCTGCTCTTAAAAATCCAATTATGAAAACTATTCAGATGATTATTTATTCTTACTTTTTAACAAAGGGTGTTTGTGAAAATAAAATAAAGAATATTATTTTAGCAAATGCAAGTAATAAATTAAAAGTTTATAAAGGTCCTCCAATTAAATTAGAGATTAAAGATAGATATAAAAGAAATAAAATATTATCAATTCAACATTGCGAATATATGATTCAAGATAATAAAATGATAGATGAAAAGTTTGTGAATTTATTCAAAAATTCTAAGAAAAAGGATGATCTAGCTGATTCATATTTACAAGGGATGTACTATATTCTAAATTAATTTTTTTTGAATAATATAGTATAAATGCCCAAGAAAAACAAAACAAAAAAACGGAGAAATATGAAAGGTGGTGGATGTGTACCTTGTATGGCAGCGGCTGCCCCATCGATAATGAATGGATTCGCTGGATTGGGTGGTGCCATTGCTACCGGAGGAATTATGACATCAATGTCATATTCAAATAATAATGGGAAAGTAAAGCGAAATATGACTATTAAACTCAGAAAAAGAAATAATAATAAAGTAAAAAACAAAGTGTATGAATTAAAGGGTAAAGTGTTATATATTGATGGTAAAAAAATAAAGAATTTTAAGGATATAAAATCAGCAAGCAAATCTTTGAAGCAAAGGGTTCAAAGATGCGTGAAAAGTAAAGGATGGAAGAAATGTTGATTATAAATATATTATTATAAGTATATTATAAATAGATGGTCGATCAGATTGTTGATGAATATAACAGGATTCATTCTGAACTATCTAGTGCAAAAAGTAAGATGGAAAGATATATTATGGAATTTAACAACTCCATTGGCGCCGACGGTTTAAAAGGTAGTATAGATAAAGCAAAAACAAACTTGCGGCATACCCATGAACCGGAACGGAGTCCTTCTCTAGTTAAACATAAAGACAATATGAGGAGTTACTATACAGAAATTTCTCGAAATTATTTAAAGCTAGCAAAGGGTTATTTAAATATTTATGATTTATGTAAAGAATTTGAATTAGTAAACAATGGATATATTCAAACTATGGATAATTTCAAAATAAAAGTGGAAAATTTAGAGTCAGGAGATTTGGCGTCACTTTCGCGTAGTGGTAGTTCTTTTATTGATAGGGATGGAAATCCTATTACTCTTGATATAATTAATCAACATTTTCGTGAGATTAAGGAAGATATAGAATATCAAAGAAATATAATATACAGAGATCCCAGACTGTCCGTGTTGATGGAAAGTACCTCTTCGTTAAACTGTAAAAATGCACTAAAAAAGTATAAAGATTATGCTATTCAATACAATGAAATACAAAGAAAATTAAAAAAATTGGGCTATACAGGAGGTACAATCATATCAGAAGATTTACCACCATCTCCTCAATTAGACACCGGCAAAGATTTTTTTACAATCCTTAATGATATAAGGGTCGCCGGGGGGGCGGGGCGCATGGCGGCTCAAGATCGTGCAGCTCAAGAGAGGGAACAAGCAGCTAAAGATCGAATGGCTCGTGAACAAGCAGTTCGAGAGCGTGTAGCTCGAGAGAAGGCAGCGCAGGAAGAAGCGGCTCGAGAACAGGCGGAAAGAGAGCGTGTAGCTCGAGAGAAGGCAGCGCAGGAAGAAGTGGCTCGAGAACAGGCGGAAAGAGAGCGTGTAGCTCGAGAGCAGGCAGCGCAGGAAGAAGCGGCTCGAGATCAGGCAGCCAGGGAACAAGCGGCTAAGCTGGAAGAAGCTAAAGAGCAAGAACAATTTGATTCTTTCGATAGATCATATAATAAAATAGTGGTGGAGGTGGAGAGAGAAAATGAACGATTACAAGAGATTTTACAAAAAAAAGTTTCATTTATAGTGGATGCAGAAAAAGACATATTAGAGCACTTAAGAACAGTTGATAATGTTGATATAGAAGAAAGAGTTAAAAAATATGATAGATTAATAACTCAAAACAAAACACAACAACAATTATATAGGGAGATTATAGAAAATAGAAAAGAATGCGGTGAACTTTTGGAAAGAATTCTGAATGAATTGTCGACTTTAAAAAGTACAATTAAAGGTTCTGAAGAATTAAATAAAGGTAACAGTGAGTTGGAAAAAAAGAAAAATGAATTAATTGTAAGTATTACCCAATATATAACTGATCTTAAAAGCTTTATGGAGAATAACAAAAAAACCATAGATAAGTATACTTCAGATTTGGAATTTATAAATCAAAGAATGACTAAAATAGAAGATGGAAAGAAGAAAGCAGACCAAGAAAAGGCAGACAAAAATAAGGCGAAAGCTGAGGCTGAGGCTGCGACGCCTGAGGTGCAGCATCGCGCGGCCACTAATCTGCAGCGCGTGTGGCGCGGATCTGTATCTAGGAAAAGACTTGGAGATTTATTAGATGCTCATAACTACTCCGGCGAGGGCGATATGGAAGCTAAACGCAGAATCCGTGAAGCCTTGAAAGCTGAGGCTGAGGCTGCGGATGCAGCTGCGGCAAAGAAAGCTGCAGACGAAAAGGCGGCTACAGGGTTATCCATGAGTGTGAGTTCAGAATTAACAGCGGATCAGCTTGCTAAAAAACTGAAAGATTTAGGGAGGAGAGACCCAAGATTACAAGGGCTTTATGAAGAGAGTCTCAAGACTGGTCAATCGGTAAGTGGCTTCAAGGTTGATAGATCTTCCGTACAACTACCAGATAATGAATCTATCAATGATTTACTGAAACAACTTGGAGATGATAGTGAAACATTTGGTGTAATAGGTAAGATTATGGAATCTAAATTGATTGAGATAAATACTGATATAGAAAGTCTGAAATGTGAAATCCTATTTGATTTCTGGTTCAACAATATATTTATATTACATCTAAAATTAAGTAATTGTGGTTGGGAAGATATATTAGAGCATCTACTTAAGGATATAATTAAAGATAATATGAATTTCAAAAGATTGTACTGGGATAACATATCGGATAAATTAGGGAAAACAGGTATGGAACTGGTCGATGCAATTCAAGAATATGGAAAATTATTTTGCGATGACTCTTCAGAAACTGAAGAAATTTTAGGGATATTACAAGAGTTAGAAAGTAATCCGACCTCAGATAAAACGAGAAGTCTGATGGACAAAGCTGCGGAAATTTTACAAAGGAAACAGAATTCACTTAATCATAATAGAGAAATAGAAACATTTATGAAATCTCGAAGCACTAATGATTATATTAAAGGGATAATGAGCGAAATAAAAAGACCAGGAAATATGGGTTCTGATATTATAGAAAAACTAAAGACATGGAATACAACATATTCAAAGCCACTAGAAAAGAATCCCGATTGTGAAGGGGAAAATAATATTAAAATTGTACCTGTTATATTGGAAAAAGAAGGCAAAAGTATTATTGGAATAAAACTGGTCGGAAATAAAATTTCTGAATCATTATTAAATAAAAAGTATAATTTTATCATAGAATCAATCAAATCTTCAAAAGGTTTATATAAAACATTTAATTCTATTTATAGTAATTCCTGGAAAATTAAGGGTTCTCCAACAACGACTTTAATTTCATGGTTATTTGAAAATTTAGGAGATATAACTATTCCAGAATCACAAGATGGTAGTATAATCATCGCAATGTTCCCATCCAACTATAATGATAATAGTGTTCAATTACTTAAAGTGATGGAAACTAGTACATTATGTGCAAATTTAGAAAAATATAATGAAAGATCTAATATAAAATTAAAATATAATGTTGATGCCTCACAAAGTGATTTAGAACTATATATAAATGAATATGGTGAAACGAAAGAAAAACTTACAGGGGAGATTTTTATAGAGCCCGAACTATCATATAGTGATTATTCTAAAATTGAGTCTGAAAGAATACCATGTTCTATTTATTATAAATACGGTATTCTAAGGAGATATATTTCAAAAGAAGTCCTTCTTAAGAATTATAGTAATATAGGAGATGAATATAAAATTACACAAATGTTAGCTTTTAGATCAAGTAGTTTAGATACATTGGGAATAACTGAACACACACCCTTCCCCTGTAAAAATATATACGATATAAACAGTGTACATGTAAAAGAAAACATTATAAAATTATACAATGGATGGTTGAAAAATTTAGTTTCAAAAATTATAGATTCACTCACCTCTAGTGGAACTGTTAATTATGAAACAATGAAAGAGATATTAAACAAAAATACATCTAAATATCTTTCAGTAGAGGATTCAGATATCCCTATGTTTGAAAATATAGAATCATTCAATAAAAAATTTTCAACTATATTATCCGAATTTATAAAAAAGATGAAAGAAACCTTGGATTCATCAAGGAAGCAAGTGGAATCAGCAAAAGTAGATATTCAGTCAGCACAGGAACAAATAGTAAAAGATATGAGAATACAAATGGAATCGACCCAACAGACAACCAGTCAGTATCTAAAACAAATAGACTCTGTAAAAATATATTGCAGAGAGATTATTGCTGGTATATCCGGACAGGTAGAAGAGAAAGAAGAAACAGATGAAGTAAAAAAAGGGATAATAAAAATGCTAAGCAATATGGAAAAAATAGGCGAAGAGTTAGATGATCAAGAGGCAAGCGCAGAAACTATCACAATGGAACTAATTGCATCATTCAAAAAAACAAGTGATATACTTCAGGAGGCAGAAGCTAATTATCAAGCAGCCGAGGAAGATTTGAGTCTTGCTCTGGAAGCCGCGGAGGCTGAAGAAGCGAAGGCGAAAGAAGGTTTGGTAGCAGCAACGGCGGAGTTGCAAGCTACGAAGGATGCCGCTGCGAAGGCTGCAAAGGAGGCGGCGGCTGCAAAGGAGGCGGCGGCGGCTGCAGCGGATGCTGCACTGAAGTCATCAACCGATCAGGCTGCAGCAGACAAGGCTGCAGCTGAGCAACTGCTTGCTGACACGACGAAGCGGCTTGAGGACGAGGCAGCTGCAGCGCAAGCATCTGCAGCGGCGGAGTTGCAAGCTACGAAGGATGCCGCTGCGAAGGCTGCAAAGGAGGCGGCGGCTGCAGCGCAAGCAGCAGCCACCAAAGCAGAGAGAAATTTGAATGATGCTTCCGCTGCAGCGGAAGCAGCAGCGGCGGAGTTGCAAGCTACGAAGGATGCCGCTGCGAAGGCTGCAAAGGAGGCGGCGGCTGCAGCGGATGCTGCACTGAAGTCATCAAACGATAAGGCTGCAGCAGACAAGGCTGCAGCTGAGCAACTGCTTTCTGACACGACGAAGCGGCTTGAGGACGAGGCAGCTGCAGCGAAAACAGCTGCAGCGGCGGAGTTGCAAACTACGAAGGATGACGCTGCGAAGGCTGCAAAGGAGGCGGCGGCTGCAGCGGATGCTACACTGAAGTCAACAACCGATCAGGCTGCAGCAGACAAGGCTTCTGCTAAGCAGCTGCTTGACCAAACGAGGAAGCGCAATCAGATAGCTACAGCTGCAGCTGTAGCAGCTATAGAAAAAAAACTTGGAAAACAATTGAAACAATTGAAACAAGAAAATACTGAATTAAAAGTAGCTAAAGAACAGACAAGCTTATCGGCAAATGATTTAATAAGAACAATAGGTGGATTAAAAATGGATACAACAAGTATAGACGCTAGTTTGGCTGGATTATCAAGAGCAGTATCTTCTTTAACCGATAGCATTGGTTCTTTACAACAGCCACAACAAAGTTCAACTAATTCAATTGAAGGATTTATAACGAGTATGCAAGACTTTATAAAAAGAATGTCAGAATTCCAAGAACAAAATGATAAATTGACAGAAGAATCAGATGCAATAATTGAATCCGGGAAAAACTTAATACGGAGTTCACTTGTTCATGCAAGGTCTGTTATTAAATATTAAATCATTTAAAGAATATATATCCTTTAAATAAATAATCATGACATACAATTTATTATATGAATCACTAAAAAAATTTTATAGCAATACCTATAATAGAGATACAATTATAAATATATTAAATGGAGATTATTCAATTTCTTTAAGATCGATCGATTGGTTTATTACTAATTATTCCAAAAAAAACAATACAATTTATTCAATTTATGAAGATGAGAATAAATTAAGAACTTTCGATAGTTCATATAAATTCAAAGAAAATATAAATGTCTTTCATTCATATAAATCTCAATTAAAAGCTTATTCTAAGAAATTATTTGATCCATTTTGTCGAAGAGATAGAATAGAATTTGAATTAAATAACAATGTTATTTTAGAAACAACATTGGGACAATTGAATTTCTTTAGATGGGCTATTAATAATTTAATAGTTAATTATATTAAAGATAATAAAAATCTAATCGAAACAGATATGAACATCTGTTTGAAAACTATAAAAAAAGAAAATAATCCAAATGAAAGAAAAAAAAGACAAGAACTATCTTTATCGGCAACTAGAGGATTGAATATGAATCATATAACAACTTATTTATCATTTGAATAATATTATATATAATATTATATATGACTTCTTTATACACAACAATTTTCCCTGAAACAGCAAGTGGAATTATATCTGGACCCCTTCGATTTGCCATTATGACAGGTGGAGGGAAGAAAAAGAAAACAAAAAAAAAGAAACCAAAAAAAACAAAAAAACAAAGGAGAAGCTCTAAAGTGGGGAAAAAGCATATATGTTTTCAAAATATCAATTCAAAGAGTTGTATCAAGGCTCAGATTAGAGATAATCCGTGGATGTTAGAACCGGGTGGTGAAAAATTAGTTGGTAATAAATTCTTATTAAAAGAAATAAGAAGGATCAAAAAAACAAAAAAATTTAAAAAGAAATAAATTATTGTTGTATACAACCTATATTTTCTTCATCATTACATAATTCTTTTTCAATATCATTTTTATCTTTAAAATAAATACCTTTAACAATTGTTCCTTCATTTTTTTGTTTAGGATGATAAAGAATTTTTGATAGTAATTCTTTCTGTTTTTCAGATAATTCATTAGGGAAGATAATATTTAAATGTAATAATAGGTTTCCATATGAATTATCTTCGCCTTTAATCGGCATCCCCTTACCTTCTATTTTAAATATTTTATTGGGATTTATTATTTCTTCAATATTTATTGTAATAGGACCCGAAAAGTGATTATGAATAATATTTGCCCCCGTCAAAGCTTCGCATAGAGTGATATTTTCTTCAGAAATCAAATCATCATTATTTCTTTTATATTTATTATCTTCTAAAACATTCAATTGTATTAATAGATCTTCAGTATAATTGAAATCGGCTAAATAGTTTCCACCTTTAGGTACAAGTATACTATCTTTGTGCTTTGAGCCCTTTTGAATATTAATTACATATTTTGTACTTTTCGGTCCACTCTGTGTATTATGATGTATATGAACTGTTTTCTGAACACCATTATATAATTCATCTAGTGTAACATCTATTTTATGTATCTTATGATTATTTGCTTTCAAATTAATTGATGATAAATCAGTAAAAAATAAACCCTGTGTTTTAATATCATCTATTGCAAAAAATGCCTTAAATATTTCCATTGGATCAAATGAAAAATCAGGTGATTGTTCTGATTCATATAATGAATCATATCCAAAATTATCATATAATATCTTTTTATCATTATTTGATAATATATGATAAGCTTCTGATATTTCTCGAAATTTTTCTGGAATCCCACCTCTATCCGGGTGATGTTTCATAGCAAGCTTATGATATGCTTTTTTAATAGTCTTTTGATCTGAATTTTTATCAATTCCTAAATTTAAATATAAATCCTTCATTTAAAACTTCAAATATTATATTATTTCCTTATAAACATAAGAAAATAATATATTTATTATTATATAAATATGTATACTCCAGAATCAACTTACTCTAGTTATTCAATGAATATCAATAATCAAGTTTCACTTCCAGTATTTATTCTAGCATTAATTGTCTTATCTGTTGCTTTCCATTTTTATGGTTGGTGTAGTAGAACAGTTGTAATTACGATAGTTATATTTGCTTTAATGATATCATTTTCTCAAAATATTTCAGGCTTTACAGCAGAACAAATGGATATGAGTGGTTTTAAAAGAAGCGAAGATTCTATTTTAGGAAATAATGCCGTATCTGGTCCGAGAGGCGGAAAATCTGGTAAAATGGATGATCCTCCAATTATAAATACTGGCCCCTATGATGGACTTTGTTTGAAAACGGGGAATGATGAGTATTGGAAGAAATCCCCCTATGAGGTTCCATTAATTCCAAATGACAATTTATATACTTACTTGGCAAGTCAGGGTCCTATAAAGATGAAAATTAGTGATCAATCAGCATTAATTGGCCCCCCAATTGATGGTGTAGATGGTTCTGATGAAAAAATGTTTATATTAGCAAATAATGTATCAAGTCCGCTATGTTGTCCATCTACTTTTACAACAAGTACTGGTTGTTTATGTACTACAAAAAATCAGAGAGATTTTATAGCTGCTAGAGGAATACTTGAACAAAATCCATCAGATGATAACCCAGTCGATGAAATAGAAGTTTAAGCTACTTGTGTAATAATAACGAATGTATTTTATCGTATGCAAGAGCACTTGCATTATCATATTGATTTAATCTCTCTATTCTAGATTTTTCAGATTGTTCTGCCGCAGCTGCTTGCATTGAATAATATTGTTGTTCTTTTTCATTCATTTGATATTGAATATTTGATCGTTGAGATTTTATAGAATTCATAGATTGAGGTCTTCCATTTAAACTAACCGAGTCAACATTTATTAATGTTCCATCTGTATATGCTTTTTTATAGTCAGTGAATTGTAAATTTTCTGAAGTTCCGCTAAAATCTGTTATTTTCCCTTGTCCTAAAACTACAAGTGAATCTTTATTTTTCATTAATAATTGAGATTCAGGTGTTTGATATTCAACAATCTGCTCCGATTTCATTTTTTCTGCTTGTTTCTTTTTATAATCTTCAAAGGTTGCATTAAATAGATCTTTATTAAATCCATTCTGAAATAATTTTTTCTGAGATACTTCTTCTACTGGATTATTATTCATCCAATTTCCATAACCGTCATCATAGGCCTCCTGAATTCTATTTTCTTGATATATTTTATTGAAAACATCTACATCGAATTTTTCTGACATATTTACATTTGTCATTGGGCTATTCTCTTGTGTATTCATATATTGTTTCGACGCATCTCTTAGTTCATCGTGTAGATGATTATTCTCTTTATTTTTTAATTTATCTGTTAGTAAAGCATATGCAATCGACAATTGTTGAAATTTTTCGGGAGAACCACCTCTATCAGGATGACATTTCATTGCCGCTTTTAAATATGCCTTTTTAAGTGTATATAAATCATAGTCTTTAGAAATATTTAATATTTTGTATGGATTTATTTTTTGTTTATCTTCAATTTGTGGTAATTTAGGAGTTTGATTAGATATTTGAGGTTGTTGATATGAATTTTGTTGACCCGTATTTGCTTGAAATATCATTGAAGGAGTCATCATATTTTGATTTTGTTGCATTAAATTAATTTGATACAGAGAATTAAGTTGATTTTGCTGTTGTTGAATAAGATTCTGTTGTTGTTGAATATATGAAGAATAAAGTTCAGCATATTTTTGTTCTTTACTTGGAGTTTGTCCCATTATATTTAATAAGTATTTTATAATAATAAAATTAAACTTATATTTAAGAATTATGATATCCATTGAATCATTTTCATAAAAAATTTATATTCCATCTATTTACCACGATATATTTACCACGATATATTTACCACGATATATTTACCACGATATACTTGAAAATTTATGGTGTTCTTTCGGTTGTCTACCTCTACATTTAGTGAATTTCAGTTTGATGCTATACTTATTTTCTAATGCTTGTTTCATGTTTTCTATCTTTTCTTCTCCATATACTGATTTCAAAAGTCGAATGCCTTCATAAGAAATGCTAGATTTATCGTGAAGACTGTTGATGGATTTTTCTGCTGATTGTACATAAGTACGATATTCTGGGATTGTCCTCTCAATTGCCGAAGAAAGCTCCCTCAAAAGGATATCAGGATTATCTGATGTATCTAGGGAGAAAGTAATGATCTGACCTCCATTGACACCTTCCAAAATAGTGTCATCTTCAAGAGTCACATTTCCTGGTACATAATTGCACTTTGGATCAATCGACGCAATTTCAGTGAACTCAGGTGGATGCTTCGATGGATTGTATCGAACATAGCCCATTAGATAGCAGTTCCCCTCACTATCAGAACCATAAACGGAAAGCGGTGTCTCTTCAAACACAGAAGTTTTTCTTTCTCTACACTTCTGGGCATAAGGACCAATATTCTCCCGTTTTGATTCTTCGCACGCAGTTTCAAGAGTATTGAATTTCTTCATAGAAGCTGGAGTTACTTTGTGTGCAGAATGACGGTGAACATATTTCACACCTCTTCTCAGAATCCCCAAAATCTCTTCCTTATCAGGATTTGAGGCAATTAATTCGGGATAATCTTCAAAGAGATTGAGAATATCATTTGGTAAGAGTTTTCTCACACCAACATCCATCTCTCCAAAATCTCTCTCAATCTGACGAAGATTGAATTTCACAGGGACAGTCTTGATGTGTTTTACACCCTCCTTGTCAACTACAATCATTCCACCATTCCTGCGTTTTACTCCGCCAAGATTCATTGCCTTCGTGACCTCGGCCAAACAATCCATGTTGTCATTTGACCAAGCTTCATCGTACTTTTTTACAAGTGATTCGGCTTCTTTTGACACAAAGATGTCAACATTCGTATGAGCACCCTGGCTAGAATATCCACACATCCTTCCAAGGAGACCTTGAAGGATTGTATCGGCGTTCGGAGACTTGCTCTGTTCATAAACCATTCCAATGTGTTCTTTGGGTACAACTTGCCCCATTCTGAATCTTCCACAGATATGGATGATTGTAGTCACAAATGGAGGTTCTTCCATGAAAGATAGATCTCCTCCGTCTCCACAGAAGACAGATTTGTATCCGTAGCCACAAGAGGAAGCCAATGCCATCATCATCTCCTTGTCTTTTTCAGCACATTGTGTCCGAATGACAATGTATTTATTCGCATATTTCCCCTTGCCTTTGTGAAGTACCCCAATGATGTGTCCACAATCTCCTAGTTTGATTGTCTCGGCCTTGAAGTGTATGGATTTCGACTTCAAAAATTGTGAAACACCAATGTAGTCTTCACCTGCTTTCATTGGATGAAAGTTCTTCTCATTGAGTGGAATATTCTTCAGAAGATTGAATTCTTCCGTAGTCCACTCTTTCAACTGGACCTTTCGGTTCGCAACTATCTCCGAGAATGGTGTTGCCGAAACTCCAAGAATATAGTTGCGATTCTCTCTAAGAAGGGAGAAATCCCCGTAGAGAGAACCATCCAGATGATTTTTCTCGTAGAAGTTTTTGAAAGGCAAATTGTCCTTTGACTGAGCAAGATGACTTTCATCGTGGATGACCAATGTGTTGATGGTGACAGGAACAACATTTTTGAGATCTTGAGAGAAAGCAACCTCAATATTGTTGAACTTGTCCGTTATACGACGAGGTAGATCTCCATCTGGGTCAATCTCCCCCAGATATTTCTCTTTGTCCTCCCGCATTGCCTTGTTTGCTTGTTCTCTGAGAGAAGTATCAGAAGAACCACAGATGATAATTGCGCGGTCAATTATCCCCTGTCTTATCATCTCGAAAGCCGCGAACAGATATGTCCCGGTTTTACCGGACTGCATCTGTGCCAGAAGGATGGTGAAGGGTTGTTCTTGAGTCAGCTTGGTGATGATGGATGATGCCGTAGTTTTCTGTCCAGCATGGAATGCCATGACAGAGTCGTTGAACTTGGTGAACTTGGTGAACTCGTTGAACTTGGTGAACTCTGTAGAAAGTTGGTTTGTCTCTAAGTGTAAAGAGCAATTTTGTTTGGTTTGAAGAAACAAGAGATTCTTCAAATCAAATTTATCATCAAAAAAATTTTTTAGGATATATCTTAAGATTAATATTCAACTACTTTTTTTGTATCATAATTATCTTCGCGACATTCATAACATATTCCGGAACCAGGTGAAACTTGTACGCCAGTTCCGGGTCTTAAATTAGATTGTTCTTCTTCTATTGTATCTCCACTTGAATCAAAACATCTCGAAGTTTCACAAGGATTAATACAGTCTGACACATTTAAAGTTGTCAGTGTACCATTTTGACTGGTTGTAAAAATATCATTTTGAAATCCATCCGATGAAGGAAGGAAAGAACGACCCATTCTATTACAATAATTTTGAGTATAATTACATAATGATAATTCTTTATTAAGTGTAATTTCATAATCTCTTGGTTCAATAGAACGATAATCAGCAAGATTTTGTATTTCTCTAGCTGCCAAATAATCTGCATTTCCAACAAAAGTATTACCAATTGTTCCTAGAGCAGTTGTATCTCCTGTATGTGGCGTTTTCAATGTTTCAGTATTTATTAAATTGTTGATTGTTTTTGAATGAGTTCCCCTCAATGATGTATGGCCTTCACAAATTTCATAAAATAAGTGATGAAATGATATCATTGAAATTCCTTCTTGTCCCCAATACAGTTTATATTTTTTACCTCGATATTTATAAGGCAAAGATGTCAATTTATTACCATTATTGATTGTATATTTGATAGTCGGATTGTGTTTACTTTTATCTGAATTTAGTTTTGCTATTTCATTTTGGGTGTATTCTCTATTTCTTGCATTAGTTTCCCTTGGAGTATCAGGAGTCCCTTCATACCATGGAAACTTGTCGTGGGCATCTATTTCTGCAATTTTTTCATTTAGTTTTGCTATTGATGCATCGATATTTTCAATATCATAATAATTTTCAATACTTAAAGTAATTATTTCATCATAATCATCAAATTTCATTTTCCAACCATCATAAATTTCTGGTTTATTATAATTAATTATTATGTCAGACTTATCCAATTTACCATCTGTACCAAGTGTCCATCTCAAACAAGTATTACTATGATCTTTTTCTCGATAAGTATCGTCTACAGAATTTTTGATAAAATTTAATTCATTTGATGTTATTTTATCATCTAATAATTTAACATAAACTACAGAATTATCTGAATTAGTACCTATCCCATATAAATCTGGTTCTGGTAAAGGTATATCTGCTGATTTCATACTTTCAATATCTTCGGGGCTAATAGATGGCTTATAGTCTTTTAAAGTTACCCCATTTTCATCCCCTGTTCTATGAATAGTATCTATTTGCCTGTAAAATCGTCCATAAGAACTATTAAATATACTACAGGGTGATTTACAATCTTTATACTTATCATTCCATATACAACCCGCTTTATCAGAAGAAGAATTATCTAAACATTTTTGTTTTTTAACTAGATTATTCATATTTGAAGGCATACTACAACCCGCATCTGAAGCATCTTCTACATATGGATTATCTGATATATTTTTGCATTTTGTATTATAAACATGTGTTATTAATACATCTAATAATTGTGTTCCTAATTTAGAAAGTATAATTGATTCTCCAATCATATCTCGAATTGACAAAGCTTCATAATAACAGCAAATATATCGTTTTAAATGAATTTTGGAACCATTTGTATACTTATTTTCCCCCAATAATGGATCTGGATTTGAACCTTCTAAAATTTTAAGCATTTCATTATAAATTAGTTTATCTCTAATTTGAGGATTATCGTCTAATAATTTCGCCCCTTCACTTAGATTATCAGTACTGTCATCTAAATCACAAACTTTTCTTAAAATACCACCTTTACCAATATTTTTATAAAATATATTCGCATTCAGTGTAACTATCGATATAGAATAAATATAGATTTCGTATAAATCTTTAAAATCATTTGCAATTTTATTCATCCCCGGATCTGTAAATGTTGGATTTGTTTTATTTTCCAATATATCACCTATGAATGTTCGATTGGTTTTACCTCCAAGATAATTTAAACTAAAAAAATGAGGAGGAGGTTTATTTAATAATTTTGATACATGTAATAATATATTACCTTCCAATAAATTTCTAATTTTCAATAAAGAATTACCTAATGGATTGTTTCTTTCACCGAAATTTTGAATAAGTGTATTTGTATCATATATATCATAATCATGATAGACTATACCCTGTAAACTATCATATGATTCAAGTAAATCTGGTAACATCATGATTATATTTTCGATTATAAAAATAAGAATTGTGAGCAACATTGAAACGGCTCCAGCGGCAAAAGATAATCCACCTGATTCTGGGGCTCCGGCTGCAGAAGCTATGGCTTCATCTGTAAGAATTTCACCCAGTACTTCCAATGATCCAACTTCATTCGCCACTACATCTTCTGCTAAATCTTCTGCTATATCTCTACCCGCAGCCTCAGCGAGACCCTCTTCCATTCCACTTTCAATACTGTCTCTTACAATATCTTCTGCTATTCTTGCTCCTATATCTTTCTCTCCCTCTGATGCTGCAACTGTTATTAATTTGGACTGTATTTTATCTCTTATTAATGTTCTAGCTTCATCTTCTGAAAGACCTCTATCGAGTGCTTTCGCAATTCCTTCTTTAGCAATCTTTTTAATTGCTGCTTTCTGTGCTTTCTTTTTAATAGAATATTTAATCGCTAATTTCAGTGCTCCCTTTTCTCCCGCAGATTCTCCAGCAAATCTTCTAGCAGCAAATCTCCTTAATAATGAAAGAGGCTCTCCTTTCATCAAATCTCCAGCGAATTCTAATGCCGCTGTCCCCCCCAGGCCTCCAAATAATTTTATCCCCTGTTCTTTCAAATCATTTTCTATTATTTTTTTCATTTCGTCTTTACCTAGTGTGGTCCCATATTTTTCAGCAGATTCTTGAGATTCTCTTATCAAACCATCTTCTATCTCACCTGATACTTCTTTAGTAATAGATTTTTTTAAAAATCTACCAGCCATTTCAGCCTTAACTTTTGATATTGCTCCATCGGCCATATGTTTATCGGCAAACTTGGCAATAGAAGATATCGCTGAATATGAAAATTTACCAGCAGAATACAACATTTTCAAACCAATAATATCCATAAATAAAGTTTGGCCTCTATCAAGAATATTTTCTTCAGATTTATCTAAAGTATCACAATTATTAGATTTTTTGCATTCTTTCATCGTTGTATATTGGATAAATGAACTCTTAATTGTTTGTTTTGAACCACCGAGAAGTAAAGATAATGTTAATTGTGCATTCGGCAAAAAAGGTTTACCAAACCAATGTCTAGGGACTTTATTTTGACAATTTGGATCTGGTGGCGATTGTTCAGAACAATTAATAACTCTAATAGCATCTTTAAAATATTGGGATACATTTTCATTTGTTCTGATTGTAAATGAAAATTTATTATCTGCATCAGCAACTGTTGATGTCATTACAGGAGTTACATCGATTTTTACACCTAATATTCTTATATTTCGAGTTTTAAAATTAATAGGAAAAGACAAATCATTAGAACTATATTGAATTATCATATCATAATTCAATAATTGACTGAAATCTGCTGTAAATCCACCCAGGCGTTCTTCTGTTTGACTATAACTACTTATTACTCCCATGATTGTAGGTCTATTAAAAGGATCATCAGATAATTCCGATAGATATATTTCAACATTCATTCCTTCTGCATAATCAAATGTAGTATCTCCATATTTCTTGATTGTATATAGCGCAGAATATTGATTATTCAAAAAATTAATATATTGATTTGTAAATGGTGTAGGTGTTGTATCATCTCCATCTTCGCCAAAATCAGTTTTCATTCTTTCTCTCATAGTCAAAAGTAATTCATTAAATGTACTTCCGTCATTAATACGACAGGGAAGATTAGTATTACTATCTAATTGATAAGCTGTATCACAATTTGATTTTGCATCTAATCCACATGCTACCAAATCGGCCAATTCAGTAGTTGAAGGTGGCAAAGCTGGCTCAATACCTACATTGATTGTCAATAATTCTAAAAAAAGTGCATCTTGATCAATAATATCAGCTGTAGCAGAGTCTGGATATTGACTGAATTCAGTTTGATGAGGGGTTAGAGAAGGGTCACTTTGTGTTAAAGCTTTAAGTTCACTATAATTCATTTGACACAAAGAATCTTGTTGTTCTGCTGGCAAATATCTTTTTATTAACTTTCTGAGAGAATTTGTATTATAATGTTGTTTCGATTCTGACCAATTAAATTCAACTATTAATTCAGGTATAGACATATCAATAACTCTCGTATTATTCAATCTTATCAATCCATTATCAATATTTACTGTTTTTTCGTTAAAATTATACATCGTGAACCATTTTTCTATGGATGGATTAAAAATAGTAAGAGTTTCTGTAGGTATATCATTATTTGTACTAATTGTATCTTCTTCTCCATTAAATGGAACTATTGAATTTACTTTATTCATTAAATAATAAATTCGTATTTTTTCTTCATAATTTCTAGCATCTTCAGAATTACTTACTTTAGTTTGATTGAAAGTGATTTCTTTTCCTGGAAATAAAGAATTAATTCGATGACTCATAATAAGATTATTGTCAAGTCTTAAGAAATTACCAAAATTACTCCCAAAATTGAGATTTGTATATTTTTGTAAATCAATATTTCTCTTCACTAAATCTGGTAGTAAATCGGGTGCAAAATTAATACCCAAATAATCAGATGATGGTGTATCTAAATCAAATATATTATCTCTATAATTATATTCTATCATATTTGATAATCCTTCGGGGCTATATGGATTAATACTATAAACTGTCCTATTTAATAAATCTACAATATCGGGATTTGTTTGTGAGTTTAATATTTGTTCCGATTCTTCACTAAAATCTCCTACACGATAAATATTATAAATATAATCTTGAATTTCCGTTAATGTTTTCAGTTTATATGTATTTGTCAGAGTCGAACAATTCTTAAACTTATCTGTTGAAGATTTAAGTGTGAATTTAGGTTGAAGATAAGATTCTATCGTATTTTTATCAGTTTTTATATAAGTTGTTAAATCCCCCGTTGCAAAATAATACAAAAAAGTAGGATTCATTACAGAAAGAACATAGTATAATTCTCCAACTGCTATCAAAATCCCTAGAATTATAAGAAGTCCAATAATAATATACGGATTTGTTATCGTGTCTATAATTTGTTCAATTATAGAATTATCTTTTTTATCCATTAATCTTACTATATAGTAGATTAATAAATAAGTAATATAAATTTAAATTACAATTTTAAGATTAGTATTCGAGAATCTTTTATCTCTCTCCTTTTCCCTTTTATCCAAATAATGAAATATTTTATAACTTGAACACCAATAAAAGATAATACATATAATTCCCACTAAATTATTCATAAGTTTGTTAATAAATATTCATGTAAATATCAAATTTATTATATATAGCTTATTAATTTTTTGCCACCATAAATGACCATAAGCACAATTATAATATAATACACAAGATAAAATAATTTTGCAAAAACCTTATATACATATGCTACTTTTGAATTACCAGATTCATTTAGTTTTGTTCCCATTTTCCCCGAACCAGTTTTTTTTAAATCTTCTATACTAGGAGATTTCACATTTATTCCTTTGGTTGCAGAAGAAACTGATTCTGTAAAACTTTTAGAACTAGCGAAATTATAAAGAATAAATTTCATTATAAACCAAGATAAAATTAGGAAAAATATTGTTGTTAGAATATAAATGAATATATTTTCATAGATACCAACAGTAGGTTCTTCTGAAATAGATGTAATACATTGTTCATAACAACTATTATAACATTTTTCTCCTTTTAATACAGCGGGAGTTGATGTGCCTTTATCACATGCATCTAATTCATTGAATTCAGTATCCCCTTTGGCCCAGCAATAATAATCTTTCGGTTTGGTATGAGTACTATAGTTCCACCAATTATTTTCTTGAGTGGCAACAAATTCAGAAGGATAGCATCCTCCCATATATTTACACCAATTTTTGATATGATTCTTTTGATATTCATAATCTGTATTATTAATACCCAAATAACAACATTTATCGCAAGTATTTTTATTTTCCACATCACGACCAATTTCATCTCTAACTACACCATACCCAGGAGAATCACATGCTCTGAAATCATATGTATCTTTGCCACTTAAAATGCCATTATCACATTCAGCTTCATCTGCAATTATATTCTCCTTATCTACTTTTAAAGAATCTGGAAAACATGTGGAAGCATTTGGATCATCTAAACTATATTCTATATTATCTGCCCCTGTATTTTCAGACCATTCCCAAGGAAAATTACCTGGTAAATTAGCATCCAAATCATGTGGTTTTCTGAAAATCTGAAATATTACTAGTAGATAAAAAATATGTAGAGATAAAAGAAAAATTATGATGTATACTGAATATCTTAATAATTTATAATTCATAAAACTCTTATTCAATAAAGATAATATAATCGCATCAGTCAAATAAACAAACATTAGTAAGATTACAGATATGAAGTAGATTATAGAAAAGGCAAATGGTGGGAATATTATAATCCCCCAAACTAATTCGCCGACTTGCGCTCCATATGCTGCATTTTCAATCGGATTTTCTGAAGTATCCGCCGCATTGGTGCCTATTTTAAGATTTTTTTTTAAATTATCCCAAAACCCCGATACAGGCGTAGCAATATCTTGAGCATCTTCACCGAGGTCTTTACCATCATCTCTTACTAAGTTATCGGGCGGTTCCCTAAAAAACATAGACCCCCCTATTTTTGTAATATACAAATACTTCAAAGATTTTATTATCCTATCATAATTATCACTATTGAATATATATCTAGGGAGAATATTACTAAAAAAATCTGAAACTAAAGAATAATCATCCATATTATGTTTATCATCATTATCTCCATACCCTCTATCTTTTCTGTTCCAAAAATCATCCCATATCTCCTTTTTTTCATCTTTTACATCCGATATTACGGCTCCCGATAATCTACTCGAATTGCTTAAACAAGAACAAACACATTTAGCTTGTTGAGCCGCTTGATATGCAAGGCCCGGTGTATTCTCTGTCTCTTTTGCTGCTAATGCAGCTCCTCCTAATAGGATAGCTCCCACTACCCCCGAACCTATACCAATTCCTAATAAGCCAGCTCCCATTGCAAATTTACCAGATTTTTTAACACTTTTCCCTTCTTGATCTGTTTCTTTGGCTAAATCTCTTTGTATTTTTTCTGCCATATCTCGAAACTTTCTCTCCTCCGTGCTCAACGGTTCCTTAAGACCTTCTGAAATACCTTTCATTGACTCCAATAAACTCTCCATTGCTTGTTTATCTCTTCCCTTGGATGCATCTAATTTTAAACCATCTATATCTAAATCTTTATAAAAATTTTCAACAGATTGCCCTTCTTGTTTAAAACTATCTAATTGAGTTTTTGCTTCAGAAATTCTCATATGAAAATCTGCAGTATCTTTAAATTCATTTCGAAGATCTTTCCATTTTTTCCCAATTCTTCCAGACCCACTTCTATATTTTTTCAGGGCATTTTCCATTTTTTCATATTTTGCACCACCCTGTAGCCACGCGCCGTCGCGTGGATAGGCATCTTGTAATCTCTCTCTAAATTCATCAGAAAATCCACCATCCTCCTTAAATACATTTCCCTCACTGAAATCAAATTCCCCATAAATACTATTAGTATCGCCCGATACAGAATTAATCATCTCAGAAATAGCCTTTCTATCCCCACCTTCAAATTCCAATCCTTCACATTGTTTGAAATTACACTCTAGTTTATTAAATAAATAGGTCATATTTTGTTGATATGATTCATAATTATCTAATAATACATTGTTTTCTTCTAATAAAGACATATACTTACTAAAAGAACATAAAAAATTTATATAAAATTTGTACTAAGAAATTACTTACGCTACAATCTTCTTCGCAATTTGTTCTAGATTCTCTTTCATCATTCTTTCATCGGAATCCAACTCACAATAACTAAAAGCATTCAAAATTGCAAAGATAGTAATAACATCATCAATATCATTGACCAAATAATCAGAAAATCTCAAATATCTCACATTATCTTTCAATGATCTCCTCACCATTTCTTTGAATCCATTCTCAGATGTTGACAGCAACTGGAGAATCTGGGAATATACTTTCCCAACTACACCTTTCTTGGGAACAAGAAACTCCAAACTCTCTGAATCATCTGATGACTCGAAATACAAATAATCAAAACCATCTTTTGACGACCATTGAGTTGAATCTTTATTCATAACATTTGGAATATCCGATGATTTGTAAATAACAGGCTTCTTCTTGACTATTTCCCACATCTCTGGAAAGTAAATACTATCAATTATAAAGACAAAGGACAAAACATCCGCCATATATGTTTTATATCTGCTTCCCATACAAGCATTACGCATCTTCACCATTGTTTGTCCAGTCAGTCCATGTTTTTCCTGAAAACTATTCATCGTCCTTGTAAATGCACCTGATTGACAATCGCGACTATCTGTAGCAACAATCCTTCCAGATTCCTCTATGAAGAATGAAAGATAACGGTCATGCCTCCCTACGGTTGAAATCACAATCGGTTTTCCAAATAGCAAACTGTATTTCTCCATTAGAAGTTTGAGATTCGATACTACATTGTTATTCTCAATAATATCATGTTTCTGTCTGAAATTCGAAGCAGGATCCTTTGAACCCAACTCCTTTAGCTCACCCTGAATAAACAGGGAGATAACACTTTCCGAAGATAAAAGAGAGTCAACTGTTTTCTCAAACTCTTCTTTTTCATATGTTATCGCCGAAGCGACTTCGATATACATCTTATTATCAGTTTGATGATCCCCTACATTTTCTCCAATAACATCGGTGATTTCTCGAAAACCAGACATCAGTATTTACTTATATAATGCTAATAATCTTTAATTGAAAATCAAATTTCTAGAATAGTCCATCACCACTTTCCGAAGCATCTATTGAATCACAAAAATAACGATATCCTATAACAAATGAAAAACTACCCCCTATCATAAAACATAATAATGCTATTCCACATTTGCAAATAGTTTCTCTACATACATATTTCTCAGTTTTCTTATTCTCTTGAGATTTATCAAGTAATTCTGTTTGCATATTATTGATATATCTATGAATTTTAATTTTAAATAGTAATCTAGTGAAAAACCATAATACTCTGCTAATCTTTTTAAAAAGTGTTCTTTACGCTCTATAGTCTCTATACTGACTCATTATATTGTCCAGTTGAGAATCACTAAATTTTCTTCTTATTATATCTATCTCATCCTCAATCGCGGCGAGAATAGGAGGTCATCAGAAGATGGACCATAATACTCTGCTAATCTTTTCAAAAAGTCTTCTTTACTTTCAGAATAGTTATAAAGTACTTCAAATAAAATACCTCTCTCTAATTCAAAGTTTACATCTGCTGATAAAGATGAATCATCACCAATTACATAATTTTTGTAGTTTGAAATGATCTTTTTGAATATACCCGGATTTGTTTCTTTCTGTCCTGTAATTCCCTCAAATATTTGATTACGCGGTTCATAACTTAATGAATACCCAGAAAAAGCAGAATAATATTCTTCCATAGTGTTGAATAAAAAACTATAATCAAAAGATGCGCGAGCAACAACACTCATATTTAACTGGTTCTGAAATGTGCCTGGAGATTTTGGAACTAATAAATAATATAAATACATGAAAGTTTTTGGTGAAAAATATTGTAATTTAAAAATCCCTGTCCCTAGAAATCCTTTCGAAAAATAGATTTTTATAAAACGCCTGTAACTTCCCATTAGCTTCTTAAAATCTGAATTAATTTTTGGAATATTTTTATCAAAATCTATATCTTTATATCTACCATTGAACCCACCAAAATCACCCGTTGAAAATCCAAATGCATTTTGCGCGCCTCTTATTCTTGCTTGATTGGCACCAACTTTCATAGTACCATAATCACGCTTATTATCAGCAAAAACAAAAAGATTGCGATTTTCTTGTCTTAATATTTCTTTATTCCAATTACCATCATATACTGTGAATTTATTATATAAATCGTCCAGTTCAGAAGCAGGGTATATTTTATATAATTTTTCAATATTATCACGAATATTATCATAGGCATCATTTCTTTTTTTCAAATTTTGTTGAGATATTTTGGAAGTTCTTATTGTACGCGAAGGTGCAGTGTGCCGACGCTGGGGATCTGGGGCAGCGCGAGATGAGGCTGTGGGCGAACTGTATAGGGGGGTGGGTGCGATTGTTGTTGCCCATCTTTCACTTTGCGGGGTTCTTCCCCTATCCAAAGGTGATACTTTAGCTTCTTGACTACCTGCGGGGTTTAATAATCTTCTTACTGTTTGTGTGGGTATTTCACCTGCGCTATTTTGAATTGCCATTGAAGCACCCTTTTCTAGTAATAATTTGACTATTTCATCACTCTGTGGTTTTGCATTTAATATTGCAAGATGTAACAATGTATTTCCGTTTTCATATTTTTGATTTATATTATCTACACTACCAATAATTTGATCAACACGATCATAATCCCCATCTATAACTGCATTTTTAAGAGAGGGACCCGGTCTTCTTGCCATATATATTAATTCATATAAAAAAATTAAATATAACTAATTTATGACAATTCTCTAGTTATTCAATAATTCTTTAACCATTCCACGATTATCAAAGACCGCTCTATTTCTGTATCTCTGATTACAAAACTGACACTGTGGTATGCAATTCGCCAAAGTAAGTGGTAATCTAGGATCCATATGTCCTCTCTGTAAAGTAGTAGTCTCAGTTGGATTCCATCTCAAGGGTTCATTTTGTGTTGAACCGCAATTCACACACATGGAATTATATTCTTGTAGCAGATTTTGCCACTCTGTATCTATCAGTTCTATATTTCTTCTTTCTGGTATGAACCCTGGATGCGGTTCGGTTAAATTAACTAATTTATGACAATTTCTACCTTCCTTAATAATATTGAAACCATTTTGAGTACTCAGATGTCTTACTTGTAATGTATCTTGACCTGATAGTTTGAATCCTCTATTTACAACATATTCTCTTATAGTATCAATATGATTAAATTGACCCATATTCTCTACCAGACATTCGAGAGCACATCCCAATTTGGATTTTTCTCCCGGAAGTCTTACTCCCTTCGCCTTCAGATAAAGGTTGTAATTATCAACTAATAATTTCCTTGTTGTCATAATCTTAATATATTACGATTACTTTATTTAAATCAAATTTCTAAATTTTATTTACACCTTTGAACATTTAACGCCGAATATTTAAATAATTTCATTAAATAACTAAATACTTAAAAATACTTAAAAAAATATATTATATATATATTATATAAATGATTAGTTTTCTCAAATTATGTATGCTTAATTCTGTTTTTGCTCAGCCACAATTCACAGGTGGTATTTCTGAACCCACTATTATTCAAGAAGGAAACATGTGTGGTGGAATGGTTCCGATGAATATGATGTCAAATTGTGACCAGAATTTAGAATGCGTATATATTCTTGGACCAATGATAGCAGATGCTCCTGGTTTCTGCCGTCCAACTTGCCCAACAGTCCGCGATCAATGGGGGAACTGTTTACCTGATAATTGCGAAGTATGGAATGATGGTTGTAATTCTTGTTCTTATGAAAAAGCAACAAATTCATTAGTAGATTGTACAGAAAATGCATGTTACACGGCGAAGCGTGAAGCAAGTTGTGAAAGATATTCTACCAATGAAAACGATTTCTTTCATTGCTCTCAATCTTATAGCGTTTTATCACAAATGAATAATATTTGTTGCACAAACAAAGACATGTGTATTTCTGGTTTTCCGAATCAATGTTCACCCGAATGTGCTTCATTAGTCAATCTAGTATTCACTAATTGCGAATCAACTTTAAATCTTGACAATATTATTGGTCAAACAGGGTGGTCAGATTTCCATAGGTTATGTCAAGAAACAAGTGGCTCCACCGAACCGAAAGAAATCCCTACAAATTGTGCTGTATGGTATGATGGTTGTAATACTTGTTCTGTTACAAATGGAGGAATTAACTTCTGTTCGAGGCGTATGTGCTTAACTATGGGCGAGTCGAGTTGTAGAGAACATCACGATAACATTACTGAAACACATGAAACAAGAGGTGGATGTTTTGATGGAATTGATAATGATGGTGATGGATTGTCCGATTGCGATGACCCGGATTGTAGGATTTATGGTCGTTGTAGGACACCTAACTCAGAATATGGTAGGGAATGCTTTGATAATCTAGATAATGATGGAGACGGATTAACTGATTGTGCTGATGAAGATTGTATTAAAGATCCGCGTGCTCAGAGTAGATGCGCTGATTACATTAGACCACTTATTCCTGAACCACCTATGATTGTTGATTCTATACCATTAAGTGGCGATTTATCTAACAATGATGGACATTAAATAAACCTTATTTTAGGAAAATCAAGCTTTAAAATGTTCAAAGGTGTAAATGAAATTTAGAAATTTGATTGTATCTGTTAGAAGATTACTAACAATTAATTATCTTTGAATTCAAATACTCACCAAAATATGCCTTTTATTTATGTCTTAAAATGTCAAAATGATAAATATTATGTAGGAAAAACCGAGAATCCTTCTTATAGATTAGAAACTCATTTTACTGAAGGTGGTTCTGCTTGGACAAAAAAATACAAGCCCGTACAGTTATATCAATTAATACCAGAACAAACTGAATATGATGAACAAAGAATAACTCAAGAATATATGGAAAAATATGGCATTGAAAATGTTAGAGGAGGACCATGGTGTAAGATAAATATTTCAAGCAGCATAAAAGCAATAGAAAATATTTTAAAAAGTTCATCAGATAAATGCTATAATTGTGGTTCAACAGGACATTTTGCGAGTAATTGTACAAAAAGCCGAAAAAAAATAAGAGAAAGTAAAACTTCTTTAATTGTGTGTAAAAGATGCAAAAGATTTGGTCATGCCGAAGATTCTTGCTATGCTACGAATTATGAAAATGGCAAACCTATCAAAGATTCATTTACAGTGTGGTCTTGTGCTTATTGTGGTAAAGAGTTTGATAGTGAAAGAGGTTGCATATTTCATCAAAATGTATATTGTCCTCGCAAAAGAGGAAATAAATATTTTGATGGCGCTAGAGCATTACAAGAGGAATTGAGAGAATTAATGTCTGAATCAGACGAATATTCAGATTCGAGCGATGAAGATATAGTTTGTTTCAGATGCGGCAGAGAAGGCCATTATGCATCTGCTTGCTATGCTAAAAAACATATTAATGGTTATTATTTGAAATAAATTTGATTGTATCTGTTAGAAGATTACTAACAATTAATTATCTTTGAATTCAAAGATGTCTGAATATGATGAACTTCCATCAAATAATAATCCTTCAGTTGTTTCTGAAGAATATGATATTGAAAAAGGTGAAACAGAAAAGAAAAAGAAAACTTATACTCTAAAACAAATGTGTTTCTCAAATTTATGTCTGTTATTTATTCTTTTAGTTATTTATATCTTGTATATATGTTTTCCATTATTGTATGTTATGTACGATGATGTATCATTTGATTATAATCGAACGCAAGATATAGTAGAATCTATTCCTCCAAATGATCTTACAGCATCTGTTCGTGGACCCCATAATCATCACAGAAAAACCTGTGATGATTTAGAATATGGATGTTGTGAAATCTACTACAAATGTAGAATAGAAGATGATTATTTAGATTACGAAGATTATAAACTATCTCTTTACAGAATTATTGCAAGAGACAGGATAAAATCGAATTGTCCTTCACTTGATTCACTAGTTCATCTTTGGAATATTCACTATAAAACTGAACCTTGTGAAAATAGTAAGTTTGGATGTTGTCCTCCGATAAACACTGGATGTGACTTTTCATTGAAAAGTCAAAGAGAAAATAATCAAGATACGATTGAATTATATCAGCAAAATATCCTTCATTCTCATAGAATCAAAGTCGCAAAAAAAGATGAAAGGGGAACAAATTGTCCCGGAGGAAGATACAGTAATCCTATATTCGACATTGTTTACGCATATAATCATAATTATCCTGATCCTAACAGTGATATTTCTTTATTTTTCATAATACTATTTTGTATAGTGTTTTTCATTGGTGCTCTCAGTAGATAATATTATGAATTTCGAATATTATCTTGAATACGACTCAGCAAAAACTAAAGATTATTATGTAGATAATGAAGTCGAATATTGGAATTAAATTCTTGGACTTTCAAATAATTAACTTTAAAATAATTAATTTCATAACTTCTCAAAACTAACAATAATTAAATCTCTTTTCCCAGTTCCATAGGGATTTTGGGGTTTATGAGGAACATTTCCATCCATAATAACAGTTGTTCCGCTTTTTATTTTCAAGACAAGTTTTTTATTATTTATATCCATATATCTCAGATTTCCCTCTTTTACTTCATCATCTAAATGCAAATACATTAGAACTGTTATAACATTTGGAAAATTATCATTTTCACAATGCCATGCTAAACCACTATCAACCCCTTGAATTTCATTCTTCAAATTATATCTTATGACATCCATATACCATTTATCTTTTTTATGTTCAAAATTTTTCAATTCTAAAAAACCCGATGTAATATCTCTTATAAAATGAAGATAAGGATTATATTTATCAGTATAATCATAATATTCTTTTTGTCTTTTTTTATCTGTATCTGTCAATAGATGCTCTATAATTGAAGGATCAACTATATATTCTTCAGAAACAAGCGTAGGATAAGATGTATTCAAAGAATGCATATTCTTTTTTTTAAAGGATATATGGAACAAGATATCAAATTTATAATTTGATTTCAATAGAATCTTCACAATCTTCTAACATCTTAGTATTTTCTTCATCCTCTGGAATTTTTATGAATTTCTCTTTTCTCTTCAGCCGCTCGTTCGGGGGCTGACAGGAGTTCTGCTTCTAGTTGTCCCTCTAGAAACTCTACCGTTTCTTCCTCTCCCGGGATTGCCCTAGCCACTTCCAGCGCCAGCGCGTAATTATTTTCATCCAAATACTCACTGAGCAGCTGCCCGAGTTCCGTTGAAAACTAAGACGGTTACCGCCTTTTCGGCGGGGGTGGGTAGGAGGGCCCGGGTGGTGGTTTGGAGTCACCCCCTGCGGGGGGCGCGGCGATCCGGGCGTAACGGGCTCCCCTCATAAACGATGTTTCATCTTCCTCCTCCCACCCGGGCCCTCCCTCATCATCCGAGTCCCCCGCGGCCCGGGGTGGTTCTTGTTTCCTTCTCTTAGTGCCGCGCCCGCCGCCACGCTGTCTATTTCGTTTTGTTTTCATTTTCTTGTGTACTTGTGCATATCTACCTCTGCTTTTTCTTTGAATTCGGGTCATTTTGTGCGAAGATTTCTTTTTTATAGATTTCTTCTTTTTAGTTCCATAATGAGTTTTCTTAGTATTCTTTTTTTGTTTTTGTTTCTTCTTTTTTCCGCCACCATATATATATTTATTCATCTATTATACTATTAATTAGAAATTAATTTAGTAATTATTATTTTTTTTCTTTTTAGAAGATTTCTTTTGAACTTTTACATCATCTATTCTAACAGCTCCAAATTGACAAGTGTGCATTCCTTTTTTTAAAGGATATATGGTTCCACTATCAAATTTATAATTTAAATATCATCATTTTGCGTCCTTTATCTGATTTTACTTTTGTTCTCTTTTTCAAGAATTCGTAATATCTTTTTGAAAGTTTATATTGTTTTTTTTTCATTTTTTGAATGACTTCTAACCGCACTTTCATTATCATTCCAACTTGCCATATTCGTTTATGAGAATATTTTCCAGATTTATACAATTTTTCTAGTTTTCTAATTGTATTTTTAACATCTGTTAATGTTTTATATTGAATTGAAATCGTATCTTTTGGATTTTTATCAATATACACATCAAATGATTTCTTAGGATTATTTGGATTATAGAGAAATTTTGTTTTTCCTCCACCTAATTTTTTTGGAATAAAATGAAGACACGCTGAATTAATACAATCGTGTATTTTTGAATTAGTCGGGCCATCAAAAGTCCGATGTCCCAAATGAATATTACATTTTCTACATCTTAATTCTTTATTTTTAAGAAGATAAGTAACATTTTTGGATCTCTGTCCTAATCTATCATATGTGTTACTAAACGCAGGCCATCCAGAACCAGAATCATACATATCTCTTGTATGATATAAATTATTCTTACAACAAGGACATACAAATTTACCTTTCTTTTTAAGATAGATTGGATCTAAATATTTACCGGTGAACTTTTTCTCAGCTAAATTTCGATTATGAATACATATCTTATTATAAACATTTATATCTTCTGTTAATGGTGTGCATTCTTTTTTCATTGAATATTTTTGATGATATTCTTCAGCTCTATGAAATTTATAATTTTTCGTCGATAAAATTTGGCTTGCAACAGGTTTCTTCGCTTTTTTTTCATACAGGGATATTTCTTGAGCAATGATAGATCTTTCTAAATTATTTGAATAATAGAAAATAGAACGATATTGTTTCCCAATATCCAATCCTTGTCGATTTATCGAAGTTGGATCATGGATTTTTAAGCCATATTTTACTAATCTTCTAAAATCAGTTTGTTCATCATATTTGACTTTGACAGTTTCAGCATAATTAGTAGTTCCAGAAGAAACTACTTTATAAGTTGGATTGGTCTTTTTACCCCCCATATAACCAACTTCAGTTTCTTTTACTCCTTTTAATTTATCATATTGTTTCTGAACATGCCAAAAACACCCACCGGACAAATAAAACACGCTATTTCCTCCACCTTTTTTACATCCTTTATATGGAGCGCAACTGCTTCTCATTGTAAATCCCGCTATTTTTTTTAGACAAGTTTCTCTAGAAAATCTCCTTGGCAATGTGAATACTTTTTTATCTTTTTTACGAGTACACTTTTTAGCCTTGGCTGTATGTTCACAACAATCAACCATATCTACTTTATACCATATAAAAATTTGATTTTGATACTAGAAATCCAGTATTTAAAATCAATGGACAATCTCGCTTTTGGAGATAAAGTTAGAACAACTAAAGGGAAATTGGTTTTTGGAACATTTCAAAAAATGACAAATCCAAAAAATAAAAAGGAAAGAATACAAGTTCTTAAAAATGATGGGGCAATTGGTCACATAGCTATCGATAATATACAAAAGCTATCTGAAGAAGAATACAAAAATATGCTTTCAAGAAATGAAGATTATGATTATGATTCAGATATTGCCGAATATGATTCAGCATCAGAATGTGAAATAGATAGACTAGAAGAAGTATCTATAACTGAAAAAGAAAATGAAATTACAACTGTCAATGAATCAGAAGAAATTTCTATCAAAAATGATGATGATAAATCTGAAAAACAAAAATCAATAAATCGTCTTCAAAAAACCAAGCTCGAAACGAAAAAATATTATGATAATCGTTGCTGTATAACTGGTTTTGAACTAGGATATGATCATGCCCATATTAGTCCCGGAGGGTGGAGAGAAGATGATACACTATCTAATAGTTTTCTAATGGATAAGACACTTCATTCACTATATGATAATAAAGTTGGAGCTCCAGGACCTGTATTTGCATTGAATCCAAATACTGTTCGACCCGCAAGTCATAGAATCTTTAATCAGTATGATATTGAAATTAGCGAATGGGCCATAGGAAAAAACTTACTTATTAACAACTATAAAACAGCCTATGTTTTGAAATCATCTCATTCGAATATTATCAAGCATTACGAATATTTCCTATACGAAAATTACGGGAAAATCCTTGATTTAATTGATGAATAATTGGATACAATTCATCTAGTGAATTAATAACATAGTCTGGTTTAGCTGAATATAATATTTCCCTCGAATTTTTTAATTTCTCCACATATTCTTCTTTACTAATAGACGCGTTTTTTTCTTTCATATACATGTAGGTGGACCATTTCGCAACACCGATTGTAATACAACCAGCCATTTTCCCTTCTTTCAGACCAATTACTGTGTCGTCAATTTTTATAACTTTTGTAGGATCTTTTAAACTGATAGAATTCATAATATTATTTATCATATGAGGATAAGGTCTCCCTGGAAGACCTAGACATGTCGATGATACATATTTATCAATAAAGATATCATTATCTATCAATTTATCTCTTATATTCATTGTGATTGGTTTATTAAAACCTGTGGTAACACCCGTTGATATATTATTTTTTTGCAAAATATCAATACATTTTTTCGTTTCAGGTAAAATATCTATCATATTCATTCCTTCATTTATTTGATAATAATTAAAATCATTATATATTTGTTGACTTTCATTAATTCCTGGATATTTTTTGTGTAGTTGAAACCAATTTCTTGCGACATATTTATCATTCAAAATCTCATTAATATGATCTAATTTATTTTTACCCATATCCTTAAAAATTAAAGAATCATTAATATTTATTCCATGTTTCTTAAAACAGTTTTTAAGAGAAATATACGGACTGAGAGAAAATCTGTCAACAATTGTACCACTTAAATCAAATACACACAATTTTATCATTTATAAAAAATATAATCTAAACTTTAAATATAAATGAATCTAAAAGCAAATATAAAAAAAATATCACCCTATATTTTAGCAGCAGCAGTTATATTAGTTCTTTTCTTATTTTTAACACCCAGTTCGTGTGATGGAGGAAAGACATGGCAGTTAGGGAGTTGTTCTTCTCAACATTCAGTTAAACCGCAATATCTAAACTCTCATGATAATAAATCTCATGCATTTTTCAATCTTATTTCATATTAAATTTATGCATAACGAAATGGATAGGTATCGGGATACTGAAAAGATACAAATTTCGTAGCTTCACCAACACAAACAGCATTTTTATATTTGCTAGTTTCTGAATACGGATTTTCTGTGTCACTTGAAGTAACTATATTACCCTGTATTTTCTCATTTTTTTCATTAAGATAAGTAACAACGCATTGTTTATTTTGATCGCCGTCATTTTTCCATAGATATTTTGTTGTTTCCATAATTTAATTTATTATAGATTTATTTCTTTAGATAATTACTTCAAGATAACATGTATACAATACCCATTTCTTCCAAAGTACCATAATCTTTTTTATCCCATACTATTTCGAATCCCTCATCTTGTTTTTGTTTAATTAGACGAAAATCAGCTCCAGGACTCAAAATAATATCTCCATCCCATTCTTTCCTCCCATCTTTTTCAGCACCCCAAGGTTTTTCAGTAATAGGACGGTCCCTTTTACACAGGTTATTCAAAACATAATTTGGACCGCCTTTACTTTCTGGAGCTTGAGTTCTTATTCCATACCAATTATATTTTGAACAATCGACGAATCCACCATATCCCTTTTCAATACATATCTTTTTTGCTTCATTAAAGTTATTTACAGATTGCGGATTATTATAAGCCCAAGCATCAGCATGTCTTATTCGTGTCCAACCTTGAGTTTTCGAGTCAACTACTCTTTCTTTTTCTAGTTTACGAATCTTCTCTTTCAAAATTCTATTTTCATTTTGAAGTTCCATAATCTTATTCATTTCATTTTCTAGTGTTATCGAAATTGTAAAAGAAAATAGTGAATGATACTCCAATTTCAAAACAATTTCTTTCATATCTTCTTTTATGATAGAATAATTCACATCTCCCGATTTTTCAACGAGTGTCTGTTTAACAATTTTTTTAAAGATGTCAAAGTTATTCTGAAAATATTTAGAATGTTCTTTCCAAAAATCTTCAGTTTCAGATAGTATTACAGAATAATGACCATGAGAATTCATAATACGAATTTCAATAGAATTATCAGTAGAATCTCGGACCTTGAAATCATCATGCATTGAAACAGCTTTGATTATGATACTATTGGTGGGAACAGGGGCAGGAGATGGAGCGGGCGCAGGAGATGGAGCGGGCGCAGGAGATGGAGCATATGATTGATTGGGATCTTCCAGCTCGGAAAGGCGTGCGCGCGCCGCGGCTACCAGCGCCGCGCCATCGGGCCCTCGCATCACCTGCAGCACATCGCGCACCGCCCTCGCGCCCCGGCACTCCCGCGAGGGATGCGCCGCCTTCATCTTCATCGCCAGCTTCTTCGAGCCGATATCGGGCGAGCGCAGGTCATCCAGCGCCACCAGGAACTCATCATCGGTAAAAGGCGTGTTCGCAGCCATACCAGATACACCCAGTTGACTGGAAGTGGAGAAATATTGATTGATTCTTCAATCGTCAATATAAATCAAATTTAAATTATTTAAAATGTATCTGCTTTAAAAGATAAATGAACACATTTTACACTAAAGATAATATTGAAATCGGAATAGATGAGGCTGGCAGAGGTTGTTTATTCGGTCCTGTATTTGTTGCCGGTGTCATTATGAATGATATTACAGATAATCCGCCCCCCTATGAAATCAAAGATTCTAAAAAGTGTTCCAAGAAAAAAAGAGAAATTTTAAGAGAATATATCGAAAACAATGCTATATCATATTCAGTAAAAATGATAGATGAAAAAGTTATCGATGAAATCAATATATTACAAGCTACAGTGAAAGGGATGCATTCTGTAGTAACCGAAATCACAAAATATATTTCAATTGATAGAATTTTAGTAGATGGTTCATATTTTCCTTATTATACAGATATGAATACATTCGAAGTAATACCCCATATTTGTATACCAGGCGGAGATGATAAATATTTGAATATCGCAGCTGCCTCTATTTTAGCAAAAGAATACAGAGATGAATATATAAGTAATCTGTGTAAAGAAAATGCTGATCTAGAAAAATATGATATTATGAAAAATAAAGGATATGGAACCAAAAATCATATGGAGGGAATAAAAAAGTATGGAATAACTCAATGGCATCGCAAAAGTTTTAGTCCATGCAAATAATCTATAATAAATTATAGAAACTGTGAATGAAAATTGTATTTGATAGTGATGTTAAAATTTATGATGGCCCAAAATTAAAAAATAAAGTAATCAATCAAATCATTTATCTCTGGATAAGTAATAAAATCAATGAAAAGAATATAACACATTTCTATAATTTAGATACATTAAATATCATAAAAGAAAAAATTATTAATAAAATTGAAGATATTAATAGTTTTTTAAGATACAAAGATAAGTATATTTTGACTATTTATAAATATGAAATTAAAAGGAATTATAATAGTAAATATAAACTAAAAAAATTGAAAGAAACATTCGAAACTATAAATTCATAATATATGGATGACAATGCTTTAATTCTTCATCTCCATTTTCTCTATAATTAATTTTATTATCTTTAAATTGACCAATAAATGACGCATGTCCAACAATTGCTATATTTTTCTCAGTGCGTTTTTGAATATAATCTTTAATATCAATAATTCTTTCATTTAATTCTTCTATTGATTCTCGATGATTTGGTGTCCAAAGAGTATCTTCATTTTCTTGAATATAAAATTTTATCTTTGGATATTTATTAGATAAAAAATTGATAGATTTCCTTTGATTACAAGTATGTTGACCAATTGGATATTCTCTTAAATTTTCTAAGCAAATTATATCTACATCCATATCACCGAAAATATTCATACATGTTTCTAATGTTCGAGATAATGGAGAAACTAATACCAAATCAATATCATATTTTTTTATCCATGTATTTCCCAGTTCAATCGATTGCATTTGCCCTCCAAAAATTAATGGAGAATCATATACTCTTTCATCTTCAAACGCCTTCGCCCCAATTTCATCAAATAATTGATTATGAAGAGAATAACCGTGTCGAATAAGATAAATTGTTTTATCCATATTTATAGTCTATTATAGACGACAAACCTTTATATCATTTTCAAAAACCCGCCACACTTCTACCCAAATCTGTAAGTTCTGGCTCAGGAATAGGAGTTACATTTGGTAGAGGTCCTCCATATGTTCTAGGATTCACTGGAAACAATTTGGGCTTATGGGGCCAATGGGTTGTCATTCTAAGTTCATTAAATGCTTTCCTTTTTTTTCGAAGATTCGCTTCTGTGGCATATTTTCGAGGCTTCATACAAACATAAACTACATTTCTCAAATTCTGATTATTTCTTGTTTTAACAGGTTCGGTTCCACAGTGAATTGTTCTACTATCCCAGAAAACCATATCACCAGCCTTACATTTTATCCTTTTTTCAGAACATCCTTTTTTTTCATAAAAGGATTGCTCTTCTCTTGTATGTTTATACCAATCACTTTTATCTTCTATTTTGTGAAAATCCTGAAACTCTTTATGATATTGATTGCTCGATTCAAGAAAAGCAAGTGTAGCATCACCCTCATTAACATCATAAGCAGTTACCCAACTTTGAATACATTCAAAATCAGGTCTAAAATAACTTTGATCTGTATGATACCATGTTTGTCTATACCAACCTCTATTTGTTTCTTCCGGCGGAAAATGAAATGATGCTCCATCAAAACTTGTTAAAAGATTTTCGGGTTTTTCTTCCCATATTTTAGAGAAGATATTGACTATTTTTGGATTTTGTCGAATATCCCATACAAATTGTGAATGACCTACTTGATATTGCTGAAGAAGCATTGAATGTTTTGGATACAATTTTTGATACTGAACCCATGTTTTGGGATTGTCTTTAGAAATCGGTATTTCAAACTTCTGAGTTAGATTCTCTAAATAAGACCACATTCCATCTTGCATATTCTTTATTTCTGAATCATCAAGAATATTTGGAACAATAGCTACACCATAAGTATCTATCATTTCTTTTACTTTATCTGAAGATGTAAGATATTTTTCATATTCGTAAGACATTCTAAATTAGTTGAATTAAAATTTGATTAATTTAATCAAAATCAAATTTCAAAGAAACCTAAAAGAAAATAATGGGTATTCGTGAATATGATCATGAAGACCAAAATTACGAAATTAAACATGAAAATCCGTATGATATTGAACATAATTTAAATAAACTTTACAAGGGCATTTGTTTATGTATTGGGTGGTCTTTAGTTTTAATTTTATTCACATGGATTATAATTATTTATGAATGCAAACATTGAAAAATTTAGTGTCTCCTTTTAGATTTCATTGTACGAGATTTCTTATTCTTATTAGTTCTTGCAGGTTTCTTATGCTTCTTAGTTCTCACAGGTTTCTTATGCTTCTTAGTTCTTTTAGGTTTCTTTTTTATACCACCGCCAGTAGATGTAGATTCCGAATTGGTTTCCGAATTGGTTTCCGAATTGGATAATATATTCTGTAATCTACTCAATTTGTCTTCCCCAAAAGTAGAAATACTTTTTTTTAATGAATCCGCCCCAGTTTTTATATTTTCCCAATATTGACTAAAGTTGGTACTCGGATCTTTATTGATATTCGTATCTTCACTGATATTCGTATCTTCATCATTGGTGGATGCTGCTTGACCACTAAGCCATTCTATATCATATATAGATCCCTCTTCCTCTTCCTCATCTACCGCACCCTCACCTTCTGCCTTAGCCTTAGCCTCAGCTTCTGCCCTAGCCTCAGCCTGTAATTCAACCTTAACCTGAATCTTATCCAAAATCTTAGCCTTAGCCTCAGCCCTAGCCTTAGCCTCAGACTGTAATTTAGCCTCAGCCTCAGCCTGTAATTTAGCCTTAGCCTCAGCCTCTTCCATTTCCTCTTCGGCTATTCTAATCCTTTCATAAAGTTTTACCATCTCGGGATCCTCCTTCTCTTCGGCAGCAGCCGCCTCCGCAGCCTCCCTCTCCGCTTCCTCATCACCCAGCGCATCGGCGACCTCTGCCTCCTCACCCAGCGCAGATGCGACCGCTTCCTCATCACCCAGCGCATCGGTGACCTCTGCCTTCTCATCCAGCGCATCGGCGGCCTCTGCCGGCAACGACCACACACTCTCTCCAGTTGCCTTGTTGTAAAAGTATATATAACCATCGGTACTAAGTATTTTATCCCATTCCACCCCGCCGACCAACAGTGACTCTTGAACCACCCCATAGATAGGATTTATCCATTGAGTTTCTTCGGGATCTTGAATTCTATAGTAAAAAATCTCCCCGTCCGTGCCCGCTGCCATTCCCCAACCCATTCCTGCTAATTCCTCCCTATCCTTAAAATTAGGATTAAGAGGAGATATCCATTCTCGATCGGATTCATTATCATTACGATAATAATAATGTCTATCACCTTCCATCCCCCTTTTCCACCCCATATCACTTAATTTTTGTTCTTCATCACTTGTCAACGGTTCATCCATTATATTTTATATAATATTATAAAATTCTGATAAGTCAATTCAATGTCTTCATTTTCATTTCATTTTACGAGATTTTTTCTTAGATTTTTTAGCTTTCTTAGATTTTTTGTATCTTTGTGTTTTCTTAGGTTTTTTGTATCTTTGTGTTCTCTTGGGTTTTTTGTATCTTTGTGTTCTCTTAGGTTTCTTTCGTTTCTTAGATTTTTTACCACCACCCGCTTTTTTACCCAAACTTCTTCCTATTTTTGAAAAACTTCTTCTCATCCTTTTCCCAATACTATTATCATTCTCTTTTACATCTTTATTCGAAAAATTATTTAATATTAGACCTTTTAGTGGTATAAATAGACCTGCTTCTTTGCCACCTGACATAAGATCCAAGCCCCCCCATATCCCCATACATAATTCAGGATATTTAAATTCAGTATTATCCAAAAACTCTTGTAGCTGTTTCATTATAGACTCAATCCCTTTGTATACCTTATATAGGTTCTCATATTTTTCCTTTTTATTTTCAAAATATCCCATAACCGCACCTTGTATTTTATTTCCCATTTTATTAATTGGCAGAGGATTATGAATAAAGGGTCTCCCCGTATTTGATTCATCTTCTCCCCCCTTGTCAAAATCCTGAACAGGTACCTCTGGATCACTTCCCCCCCCCCCCCCCCCCTAAAACCCCCCCACACCTTCCCCCCTCGGTCTCCCTCCCGTTCCCCCCTCTTTGAATCCTCTACTTTTTGTGCTCGCTTACCCC
>Ga0181568_10000031_pt1 | contig 108387 bp, 126 predicted proteins | sample 101ome_20_FD_133758 | JGI IMG/M metagenome (GOLD analysis project Ga0181568, IMG submission 133758) | Coastal salt marsh microbial communities from the Groves Creek Marsh, Skidaway Island, Georgia - 101404AT metaG (megahit assembly) | ecosystem: Environmental > Aquatic > Marine > Intertidal...
CATTCTTTCACCTTACGGCATATGAAGTATTAGCAACCGTTTCCAGCTGTTATCCTTCTCCTAAGGGCAGATTCTCACGTGTTACTCACCCGTCCGCCACTAGAGTTAAAAACTCTCGTACGACTTGCATGTGTTAAGCATACCGCCAGCGTTCATCCTGAGCCAGGATCAAACTCTCCATGATATCCAGTATTAATTTTTATTTGTTAAATCTAACTTTCTTAAACTTAGGAAAACTAAGCTCGGCGGATCTTTTTACTTCTCAATCCTGAAACCAGATTAATCTTTTTTCAGTTTTATTGTCAACCCTTGTTTTTAATATGAGGGAATTTTTCAATTTTTTTTCTTAAAATTATAGGAAATTTTATGGAAAATCTTATTAAGAAAATATACTATTTTGTATTATATGAGGTAGTGCTTTTTTCATAAAAGGCATTAGCTTAAGTATGATACATTTATATCTGTATATAAATATAATTACTTTTTTTATTATTTTTTAGGAGTTTATAGTATTGGAAAATCACAAAGAAAAAATTCTTGTCGTTGATGATGAAGCTAGTATTCGTAGAATTTTAGAGACTCGCCTTTCAATGATAGGTTATAACGTTATAACTGCAGCCGATGGTGAAGAAGCTTTGTTGGTTTTCAAAAAAGAGTTACCTAATCTTGTAATTTTAGACGTTATGATGCCTAAACTCGATGGTTATGGCGTCTGTCAAGAAATTAGAAAAGAATCAGATGTTCCTATAATTATGTTAACTGCTTTAGGAGACGTAGCAGATAGAATTACCGGGTTAGAACTCGGTGCAGATGATTATGTTATAAAAGAGCGACTTGTTTGTTATAACTAAGTATTCATGTTCACTTAGGAAAAAACAGAATAATAGAGACGAAGTACATTATTCTCTCAATTATTACAATTCTATTTTTGGATGAAGGTGAAAATCCTTCCCTCTTTACTGCACATCGAGGACTCATTAATCTTACTGAAATACTTTATTGTGTTTTGAAATTAAGCAAAGGTTTTTGGATTTTGATAAGGATAACAACCGTGAATCTATGTAAGCATCTACTCTCGACCATAAAATGTCTTTTACTCCATTTTTGTAAAAAACATAGATTGAATGAACTACTTTGTTTCATTATTGGAGGTACTATATTTTTTTATATATAAGTACGTGTAGTCATATCCAATTAGGTGTAGTGTAGGATCCTAAGTCAAAAAATATCTAAATAGGAAACAAGGAAAACTTTGGAAATATACATATTTCTTAAAGCGCACGATTGATCAAAAAGCAAAAGCTTTATAGTAATAGTAAAGATATGCTGACGTGATCACTAAAATTATTATTATATTATTTATTGGTTTGATTTTTAGTACTTTAGTACATCTAACTATAAATAGGTTCCATTTATGAAGTTCAGACTGCTTTTGTATTTTTAGAGAAGACTTGAAGTATAGAAGTGTGGAATTAATTCAGATACTAATTTTAGAGGAGCCGTGTGCATTGAAAAGTGCATGCACGGTTTTGAAACAGAGCTTAATATAAAATATATTATTCGACTGGCCTTATGTAATTAAGGATCGCCATTTTCTCCAAAAGAATTAGAAGCACGAATTCGTGCTGTTTTTAGACGAGTTGATAAAGTTACAACGAACACGGGGTTACCAGTATCTGGGATAATTAATTTTAGTTTTTTACAGGTAGACCTTAACAAAAGACAAGTTTACAAAAATGATAATCGTGTTAGGTTGACAGGAATGGAATTTAGTCTTTTAGAGCTTTTAGTAAGCCGTTCTGGGCAAGCTTTTTCAAGAGCTGATATCTTACAAGAAGTCTGGGGCTACACTCCAGAGCGTCACGTAGATACGAGAGTTGTTGACGTTCATATTTCAAGGTTACGAGCTAAGTTAGAAGCGGATCCTAGCAATCCAGATTTGATTTTAACAGCTCGTGGGACAGGTTATTTATTTCAAAGGATAACTGAAATTAATTAACGAGTTAGTGTTATGTTCTCCTTTTAACTTGTAAAAATAATAATATTGCTAGTTACTTTTTTTACAATTGTAATTATAATATTAGTATGTAACTGTAAAGACAAGTAAAGTGAGTTATCCATATTTGATAGCTTAAAACAATACTTAAAAATAAAAAGCTTTGGAGACTTAATATATGACCATAGCAATTGGACAAGAAGAAGGACGCGGCTGGTTTGACTTAGCTGACGACTGGTTAAAAAGAGATAGATTTGTATTCGTAGGTTGGTCAGGACTTTTATTATTCCCTACATCTTACTTATCAATCGGCGGTTGGTTCACTGGAACTACATTCGTTACATCTTGGTATACTCACGGTTTAGCAAGTTCTTACCTAGAAGGTTGTAACTTCTTTACAGCAGCTGTTTCGACTCCTGCTAACAGTATGGGACACTCGCTATTATTACTTTGGGGTCCAGAAGCTCAGGGTGATTTTACTCGTTGGTGTCAAATTGGTGGATTATGGGCATTTTGTGCTTTACATGGTTCATTCGCTTTAATTGGTTTCTGTTTAAGACAATTTGAAATTGCAAGATTAGTAGGTATTAGACCTTATAATGCCATCGCATTCTCTGGACCTATTGCTATCTTCGTTTCTGTATTCTTAATGTACCCTTTAGGTCAAGCTAGCTGGTTCTTCGCACCAAGTTTAGGTGTAGCAGCTATTTTCAGATTCTTATTATTCATTCAAGGTTTCCACAACTTCACATTAAATCCTTTCCATATGATGGGTGTTGCTGGTATTTTAGGTGCAGCTTTACTATGTGCAATTCATGGTGCAACTGTACAAAATACTATCTTCGAAGATGGTGACGCAGCAAATACTTTCCGAGCATTTACTCCGACACAAGCAGAAGAAACTTATTCAATGGTAACTGCGAATAGATTCTGGTCTCAAATCTTCGGTGTAGCTTTCTCTAACAAGCGTTGGCTTCATTTCTTCATGCTATTTGTTCCTTTAGCTGGTCTTTGGACTAGTGCTGTAGGTATCGTTGGTCTAGCACTAAACTTACGTGCTTATGATTTCGTATCTCAAGAACTTAGAGCTGCTGAAGATCCAGAATTTGAAACATTCTATACTAAGAATATTCTTCTAAACGAAGGTATCCGTTCTTGGATGGCTGCTCAAGATCAGCCTCATGAAAACTTTATATTCCCTGAGGAGGTTTTACCACGTGGAAACGCCCTTTAATTCAAATGTAGGCATTGCCGGTAGAGATATTGAATCTACTGGTTTTGCATGGTGGTCAGGTAATTCTCGTTTAATCAACGTATCTGGTAAATTACTAGGTGCTCACGTTGCACATGCTGGTTTAATGGTTTTCTGGTGTGGAGCTATGACTTTATTTGAAGTAGCTCACTATATTCCAGAGAAGCCTTTATACGAGCAAGGTTTAATTCTACTTCCTCACTTAGCTACTCTAGGTTGGGGTGTAGGTCCAGGTGGAGAAATTGTTGATGTATATCCTTACTTTGTTGTAGGTGTTTTACATATCATTTCTTCTGCTGTATTAGGATTTGGTGGGGTATACCACTCATTAATTGGTCCAGATACTCTAGAAGAATCTTTCCCTGCTTTTGGTTACGATTGGCGTGACAAGAACAAAATTACAACTATCCTAGGTATCCACTTAGTTATTTTAGGTTTTGGTGCATTATTACTAGTACTAAAAGCTTGTTATATTGGTGGCCTATATGATACTTGGGCTCCAGGTGGTGGTGATGTTCGTATTATTGACAATCCAACACTTAACCCTGTTGTTATTTTTGGTTACGTACTAAAATCTCCTTGGGGAGGTGATGGTTGGATCGTAAGTGTTAACAACATGGAAGACGTTGTAGGTGGTCACATTTGGATCGGTCTTGTTTGTATCGCCGGTGGTTTCTGGCATATCTTAACGAAACCATTCGCATGGGCACGACGTGCTTATGTGTGGTCTGGTGAAGCTTACCTTTCTTACAGTCTAGTGGCTGTAAGTTTAATGGGATTCATCGCTAGCCAATATTCTTGGTATAACAATACTGTATATCCTAGTGAGTTTTATGGTCCAACAGGTCCTGAAGCATCTCAGTCTCAAGCATTTACTTTCTTAGTTAGAGACCAACGCCTTGGTGCAAGTGTTGCCTCTGCTCAAGGTCCAACAGGTTTAGGTAAATACCTAATGCGTTCTCCTAGTGGAGAAATTATTCTTGGTGGTGAGACTCAACGTTTCTGGGATTTAAGAGCTCCTTGGATTGAGCCTTTAAGAGGTCCAAATGGTTTAGACTTAAACAAAATTAAGAATGATATTCAACCTTGGCAAGAGAGACGTGCAGCTGAGTATATGACTCATGCTCCTTTAGGTTCACTTAACTCTGTAGGTGGTGTAGCTACTGAGATTAACTCAGTAAACTATGTATCTCCACGTAGTTGGTTAACTTGTTCTCATTTCTTCTTAGGTTTTGCTTTCTATATTGGACACCTTTGGCACGCAGGTCGAGCAAGAGCTGCTGCTGCTGGTTTCGAGAAAGGAATCAACCGTGAAAACGAGCCAGTTCTATCATTACGTCCTATCGACTAACGTTTTTTAGTTTGTATAGCACAAAAAGGTAAGCATCTTACATATTCTATGTAAGATGCTTATTTTTTTATAAAACCCCTAAAAAATGTATAATTCCTTTTCCTGTTATAAATTCCAATATTAACGTAATAACAAAACCTATCATTGCAAATCTTCCATTCCAATTTTCTGCAGATGTTGTAAATCCCCAATTCCATGGTGTAGGAACTTTCATTTTTTCTTTATTCATAATTTTTTTATCATTATCTTAGTACTATGTACTTATTTTAATTCATGAAAAAAGAATAAATACAATACCAAATTCTCGTTTTAATATTTTTAAGACCAAATTAAAATTAGAATATTAATTAATTTAGCTCATAATAGTTCTATACAGATTTATATAAAATAAAAATTTTTTTCATGACTGATCCTTTAACTTTACTATTTTCTTCTTTTATAGGTTTTTTACAAACTTATTTAATCTTATTGTTAGTAAGAGTATCTTTAACTTGGTTCCCAAATGTTAATTGGTATGGTCAACCTTTTTATTCTTTAAGTAGAATGACAGATCCATATTTAAAAATGTTTAGAGGAATAGTTCCTCCATTAATTGGTATAGACATCTCACCAATTCTTGGTTTTATTTTGTTACAATGTGTAATGCAGATAGTAAGTAACGTCGGATTAACTTCTGTATAAAAATATATTAAAAAGGGTTAATATATTAATAAAGCGTGACTCTTTTATTCTTAATAATTATTATTAGGAAAATATAAAATAAAAAAATAATGAAAATAACACTATGTTAAAAATAAGATTAAAAAAATATGGGAGAAAAAGACAAGCTAGTTATAGAGTTATTGCTATTCCTAGTGATGCTAAAAGAGATGGTCGTGCTGTGGAAGAGTTAGGTTTTTACAACCCTCACACTAATGAAACTAATTTAAATATTACAAGAATTAATGTCCGAATTAGCCAGGGAGCACAACCAACTCTAACGGTTCAGAATTTACTAAAAAAAATATCTAAATAATAAAAATTTAAACAATTGGGAGATATAAGTTGCCTAAATTTACATTAAAAGTATTATGGCTAGATAATAATGTAGCCTTAGCTGTAGACCAAATAGTTGGTAATGGTACTAGTCCATTAACCTGTTACTTTTTCTGGCCTCGTAATGATGCTTGGGAACAGATAAAAGCGGAATTAGAAGCCAAACCCTGGATTTCTGAGCGCGAAAGAATAGAATTATTAAATAAAGCTACTGAAATAATTAATTACTGGCAAGAGCACGGTAAAAAAAATTCCTTTACCGAAGTGCAGTCAAAGTTTCCTGATTTCATTTTTGCTGGCAACAGTTAATATTGAAACTTTCCCATTCTATTAAGATTACTTTTACTCTTTTTATGATTATGTAACAATTTTCGAAAGTAATCTTAATTAGAATACCTTATCAAAATTGTTTTATTTCTCTTATGCAAAATCTTTTATCTCCTCTTTTTTTATTCTTCTCTTTGGAGAGTCTAGATAAAAAAATAAGTTATGTTACTTTAAAAAATGAATCTTCTGCTGTAGATCAGTATAAATTAAAAATGTTCATGTTACTTAAAACCTGTAATGCACATGACTTAAATGTAGATCCTCTTTTGACATCAGATATTCAAATTGTTACTAGAAAAAATACAACTTTGTTAAAGTGTCTATATTTAATGTCCTTTAAATTTAAATTTTGTCAGAATTTAAAAAACAAAGCTGTTAGTAATTATTTTAAATTTTTTTCTTTTTTGTGTGAAAATAACTCATCTTTTGTACAAACTACAGCTTTTATTCTTGAGGACAATGTATATTTGGAAACTTTAGCGTTAAACAATTTATATAATATGTATCATATTGAGCACTATCATTAATTTATTTCACCAAATTCTTGTGTTAATTGAAAAAAAAACGTATTTAAGGTCCAAAATTTTTAAAACTTTTTCGATTCTGCTAACAGTCTACACTTTCTTGATTTTTCCTTTCTCTCCTTCTAAAAATCTTAACCATTTAAATAAAAACCTATGGAAAGATTTTGATATAGAAAGCAATAGGACATTTCCTGAGAATCAGACTGATAGCCAACGTTTACTTGAAACCAAGCTTTATTCTGATTTTTTCAACCATCAAATATTATCTGGGAGAGATTCTTCTTTAAATTTAAAACTTTTAGTTACAAATGAAGGAAAGATTTGTGGTTGTAAGAACAATCGAGTGTATTCTATTAATTATTGGGATGCAAAACAATCTAAACAATTGATAAAAAAAACAAATATAGCAATCCAGCTTGATCATAAATTAACAATTTTCAGCCTAAATTTTCTTTTAAATTAAGCTGAAAACTGTTAATTTTTTTTATTATTCTGTCTCTGTTGTATCGACAACAATACATTCAGTAGTTAAAATCATACTGGCTATCGACGCGGCATTCTGTAATCCAGATCTTGTCACTTTAGCTGGATCTATTATTCCAGATTCATACATATCTATAATAACTCCATCTGCCGCATTGTATCCCATATGAAATTCACTTTCTTTAATGGTTTCTATAATAATTGCTGAATTTTTCCCTGTGTTTTCAATAATCCGTTTCATTGGATATGTTAAGGCTTTTTCAACAATCATTGCTCCTATTAATTCGTCATCAGTTAAATTATCTTCAGCCCAGTCATATAAGTCATTAGCTATATGCACGAGAGTTGATCCTCCTCCTGGAACTATTCCTTCTTCTACAGCCGCTTTTGTTGCATTAATAGCATCTTCTAAGCGAAGTTTTTTATCCTTCATTTCCGTTTCGGTCGCTGCCCCTACTTTAACTACAGCTACTCCACCAGCTAATTTCGCTAATCTTTCTTGTAGTTTTTCTCTTTCATATGATGATTCACTCGCTTCGACTTGTCTTCTAATTTGCTCACATCGAGCTTTTACTTCTCTTTCGTTTCCTTCTGCAATAAGTGTGGTACCTTCCTTCGTAACTGTAATACGTCTTCCTTGTCCTAGCATATCTAGTTGCACAGTTTCTAGACTAAATCCTGCATCTTCTGAGATGACTTGTCCACCTGTAAGAATTGCTATATCTTCAAGCATTGATCTTCGTCTATCTCCAAAGCCAGGTGCTCTAACAGCAACTACATTTACAATCCCTCTTAATTTATTTACGACCAGAGTTGCTAATGCTTCTTTTTCAACATCTTCTGCAATAATTGTTAAAGGTCTTCCTGTTTTTGCAATTAACTCTAGTGCTGGAACCAATTCTTGTTGTACTAGGCTAATTTTTTTATCTGTAATTAAAATGTAAGGATTTTCTTGCACAACTTCCATTCTATCTGTATCGGTTACAAAGTATGGAGAAATAAATCCTTTCTCAAAATACATACCTTCTGTCATTTCTAATTCTGTAAACGTAGATTGTTAAAGTCGACATCTCTTTGTTTTAAATGTCTCTTCTTCCGAACCGCACGTGAGACTTTCACCTCATACGGCTCTTTGGTTAATATAGTTTTCTATGCTTCCTCATGTAAGAAAATAAAAAGTAAATTAAATATTTGTTTTACTTAATTTTATCTTTGCAATTAAATGTGAACTAAGATTCAATCCGTACAATTGTTTTTGTCTTTGTCTATTTGTAATTTCGCTGTCCCAATCTTCCCACTTTCCATTAAATGTAGATCCAATTTTATTAGCTCTTGTGTACCCAAAAGTTTTATATTTATAATTGTTAAAACTTTTTCGTAAGCTTAAAATCCTCTCTATTTTGGATATTTTCGTATTTGATCTTAAGTAATTGCTATACCACCTTTTAAGTTCGTAAAGTTGTCCTTTTACTTTGCTCATATCGCAAAATTGATGATAATAATGCCATTCTCGAGAGATTATTGCTACCCTGTTTATTCGAGTATTTATTTTATATTTTGAATTCTTTAAAATTGACTTTATTTTGGTTTTGTATCTCTGCCAATTTTCTTTATTTGGATAAGTGTTAATTTTTCCAGTTGGTTGTATAAAAAAATGCCATCCTAAAAAATCAAATTCAGTTGCATCATCTAGGATAGTTTTTTTACTGATTTTTAGATTTCTAATGTTTAAAAAATGCGTTATTAATTGCAATAATTTTGTTTTGCTAGCATCATTTTTTAAAATATATATAAGTTGATTTCCGTATCGAAAACCAAAGTACAGTGTTTTATCTTTCCCTTCTAAAAATGCATTTGGTAGTGTTTCTATCCCATCCAATACAATATTGCCAAATAATGATGGAAGCATTCCTCGAGCTACAATATTATTTTCACTAAAAACATTATTTTTTAAAATGCCATTTTGTAGAGTCTTCAATATCTTAAACTTAACTTCTCTTGGACAAATTAATTTTTTTAATAAAAAATTGTAACTAATGGTGTCAAAGTCTGGCGTAATTTCCATAGTTATAATTTTTATTTTGCATTGCCCTGAAAGATTTTTTAAAGCGCTTCCTATTTGTGTTTGAATATCCCACGGATTTTTTCCTAATCTAAACCCAAACGAATATTCTGAAAAGATCGCTTCATGTGCTGGTTCTAATAACATTTTCCAGAGATATTGCGTAATTAAATCTTCATCATTGAACTTTTGCTTATTATGGTTCGGGAAAAATTGTTCCTTATTTATTTTCGACAGTTTGTATGACAAATTTCTTTTTGTAACTTCTTCTTTTGCTATGTATCTGGAAATCGAGCTATTAAGCAATACTCTTTGTAGTTTTATTACGGATTGAATATCATTTTTTTTCATTGCATTATAAATCCTACATTGGAGATGAAAGGTACTATGTTTAAAATTTTGCCATGGTAGTTCTTGCCACGAGCTTAATTGACCATTTTTCTCCATCTTCTCCTTTAGCCAAAATATAAAATTAACCTGTAGGGAATTACCCCTCATCCTAGCTACCACTTTTCGATAAAAGGGAATTACCCTTTCCACCTTAAGAGGAAAATTGTGGTATTTTTCTTCGTTCCAATATTGTAATGTTTTTGTTAACTTAATCCTAAATCTATTCGCCCGCTGGTTCTTAGGGAAGCATTTACCAAGATAAGAGCAATGCAAGAATATTCCAGCTATATGTGTTTTTTTATTTTGGATTCACTATATTTAGAATAGGACGTTTTTTCGGATTTTGAATGTATTAACTTACGATGCCTCAGTGTCTTCTATCCATAAGAATTCTGATTAGGCTGTGTTCCCAGCTCTCACCTTAGCCAATGATACTTTAGTGTGGGCACTTTCGCATAAATCTTCCCCTAAACATCTGGACTTGAAATTCTATCTCTCACCAGAATTACAATATAGTTATAGGTTTAAATTAAACAAATTTTTTATTTACTTAACCCTACCCCATTTTGATTTAGTTAAACTTTAAATGAGAACGACTCGCACTACCTTCTTCTAATGAAATAACCCCTTCTCTTCCTACTTTTTCAATTGCATCTGCAATCATTTGTCCAACTTCTAGATCATTACCAGCCGAAATAGTTGCCACTTGTGTTATCGATGTAGTATCTTCCACAGGACGAGCATACTCTGCTATCTGACTAACCACAAATTGAGTTGCTTTTTCCAACCCTCTTTTTATGGCGATAGGGTTCGCCCCTGCTGCTACATTTTTCATCCCTTGTTTTACCATTGCATGAGCTAGTACTGTTGCTGTTGTTGTTCCATCTCCAGCTACATCATTTGTTTTTGCCGCGGCTTGTCTAATAAGCGCGACTCCTGTATTTTCAATATGGTCTTCTAATTCGATTTCTTTTGCAATTGTCACGCCATCATTGACAATTTGTGGAGCCCCATATTTGTTTGAGTCGATATTTTATTTTGAATATCTCTCTTACGAACCGTGCTTGAAAGTTTCCCTTCACACGGCTCTTAGTTTATAACTCCTTGTTATAAACTTATAAGCAATTACGCTTATTCCTACCCGTTATTAGTATGTCAACCGCGTTTTATAAGCTTGTTATTGTTACTAAAACGTTTTTTTTCGTTCCAATTATTGATAATCTGTAATCTTAGGTTCTTTCAATTCGCCTATTGCTAACTCAGGAATTATACATAAAGAGAGAATTTTTGTACGAGTTTAATTGCAATGTCGCTAAGCTTATAATTTTGTAACTTCTTAGTTGTACTTAAGACGCTTTTTTAGAAAGTTTAGATTTACCTTAACCATCATTACTTACCAAGAGGCAGTGTGATCTTATTGTTACTTGATCTCTGATTCCTCTGTGACTTCCCTGCATAAGTTTTAATTTTTTGAACTTTAAACTAGGGCACTATTGGCATCACCTTTTTCCTTAAGGGGTTGGATTTAAACCAACATCAATAAATTAGTTATGTAAGTTTTTTGTTATTTTATTTCTTACACCTTGGACTCCATAAAATGTTTATCCAAGAACGAATCGCACTCTCTCCAGTACAACGTTACGTCCTTTGGGACCTAATGTCACAGATACCGCCTCCGCGAGAATATCCATTCCTCTTTCTAAGGCTCTGCGCGCATCTTCTTGATATAATATTATTTTGCTCATAGTTTTAAATTTTATATATACTGTGTACTCTTCTAAAAATTGAATTAGTCTAAAAATTGCTTAATAATTATAATATACAAAACTCTAAAATATTGTCTATGAATAATAAGTATAAACCTTTACATCTTAAGTATAGACCTTCAAATTTTAAGTTTCTTTTAGGCCAAAATCATATAACTTCTCATTTTACTCATTGCTTAACATATAATCGTCTGGCTTTTGCTTATCTATTTGCTGGAAAACATGGTACTGGAAAAACCTCTTTAGCGCTTCTCTTAGCTAAATCTCTCAATTGTCTTAATAAAAATCCAAATTCTTCTTCTTCTTGCAATAAATGTATAAATTGCATCAATATTGATTTAGGATATTCTTTTGATGTTTATGAAATTAACTCAGCTAAAACTACGGGAGTAGAAACTATTAGAGAATTATTAGAAAAAATAACTTTTGCTCCTTTAAATACTAAATATAAATTTTGTATTTTTGATGAAGCTCACATGTTAAGTAATAGCGCCTTTAACTGTTTGTTAAAAATTTTGGAAAATCCTCCTGTAAATACGGTTTTTATTTTTTTAACCACTGAACCTCATAAAATACCTAAGACAATAATTTCCAGGTGTCAAAAGATTTTATTTAATTCTTTAAATAATCACAATATTGCTATTACGATAAGTACCATTTTATTAAATGAAAATTATTATATTACGGATAAGGCTTTATATTTCCTTATAAAAAAATCTAATGGAAGTGTCCGTGATGCGTTAAATTTATTAGAACCATTATATTTAAAGAATCCTTATATCACTGTAGATATTTTAGAAGTTTGGACTAATGGCCTTCCATGTTTTTTTCTTGACTTTTTATTAAAAAAAATTTTAGATTTGAAATCTATAGATGTTTTGCTTTTAATTGAATATCTTAAATTTGGTGCATGGGAGCCTAAAATTTTGTATTGGGGATTGCTAAACCGTTTAAATGAAAAGCTTCACTTAAATTCATTCTCTAAAAATTCATTCATGGCATATTCTGCAACTAAATTTTGGTCTTTTTTACTTACCAAGACTGAATCCAATTTCTCTGATATTTCCTTATTTCAGTTTATTAATTGGTATCTTTTTATAGAAGTTAAAGCGTCTCAAATTTTAAAGAAAAAAACTTTGAAAAAACCTAGTTTTTATGTTTCTTTTTCTGATGTTCTTTCTAGTTAAATCTTCATAAAATTTCTTTGTGTTTATTTATCTAAAGATAATGTTGATTCTCTAAATATAATTATGTTATTCTATTTTAGAACAACTTATGTGCTTGTAGCTCAGTGGACTAGAGCACGTGGCTACGAACCACGGTGTCGGGGGTTCGAATCCCTCCTTGCACAAAAAATATTTTAGATAATATTTAATATTAGAGCTCATAACCAATTGTATGGGGCGTCGCCAAGCGGTAAGGCAGTGGACTTTGACTCCGCCATTCGTAGGTTCGAATCCTGCCGCCCCAGTCAAGTTAAACTGAAAAGAGTTTTATAAGCTAAATCCTCAATGGTATAATTTATAATTATTAACTATTTTCAAATTAGGAACGAAAATCAATATGGCCGTTATACAATTTATACAAGGTGTGAATGAAGATGTAATACCAGACGTTAGATTAACAAGATCTCGCGATGGAAGTACTGGAACAGCGACTTTTCGGTTTGCAAATCCAAAGGTGTTAGAAGCCCAAACGACTAACAAAGGCACAATTACTGGCATGTATTTAGTTGATGAAGAAGGACAAATTGTTACTCGTGATGTAAATGCACGTTTTGTAAATGGTAAACCTCAAGGAATTGAAGCTGTGTATATTATGCAAAGTAAAGAAGATTGGGATCGTTTTATGAGATTTATGGAAAGATATTCAGAGGATAATGGGTTAACTTTTACAAAAGCTAGTGCTTCTTAATTTTTTAGATTGAATATAATGTCAACATTTTTTGAAATAATCAAATTTGTTTCCTAATATCTCCTTTTCCAAATACTGAAATAAATGTTTTACATTTCTAAAGATAGCTTTTTATTTTGTTGTATATGTGATATCATTATTTCAGTAGGCGGGTGTAGCCAAGTGGTTAAGGCAATGGGTTGTGGTTCCGTCATTCGCGGGTTCGATTCCCGTCATCCGCCTTTATTGTGTAATAGTATTTTGGTATACCATATATAAATTTTGTTAGCTCGGTTCTATTTTTTGTTTTTGTTTTTTCTAATAGCCTAGTTACATATTTTTCAATGTTTCTTTTGCTTGTTTTATATTTAAACGCAATTTCTATATTACTAAGTCCTGAGATTACTCCTTTTAAAACTGTTTTTTCTCTTGGTGTTAATCCTAATGATTGCTTTAAATAATATTGTGTTTCTATTTCTTTTCGAATTTGTTTTATTTTCTTCGTAATTTCAAAAACCTCTTGTATGCATTTATTACGAGTTAAAATATTTTCTATTATTGCAACCAATTCAGCCGGATCAAAAGGTTTTGTTAAGTAAGCACTACATCCCAGTTTATAACCTTGGATTCTATCTTTTGTCATTCCTTTAGCAGTTAAAAAAATGAAAGGAAGATTTTTTAACTTTTTTTCTCGCTTAAGTTCTTGCAGAACTGTTTTCTTTGTTCTTTGCTTTATGTTTGTATCTAGAATAATTATATCTGGTTGTATTTGCTTCAATTTTTTTATTCCTATTTCAATAGAATTCCCTGTAATTACGTGAAATTGTTCTTGACTTAGATAATGCTTAATTGCGTCTAATAATTTCAGGTCTTCATCGAAAATCACAATTGTTGTTAAATCTTTAATCTTTTTAATAACTTCTTTGTACGTAAATGACATAATTAAAAGTTTTTTTTCGTTTATAATATAACTACGATAAGCAGATTGTAATTCATTTTCTATTTTGTAATTTTATTCATCTACCAAAATTTATCTAATTTTATTGTATGGGCAAAGTATATGACTGGTTCGAAGAACGTTTAGAAATCCAAGCTATTGCAGATGATATTAGTAGCAAGTACGTTCCACCTCACGTAAACATTTTTTATTGTATTGGTGGCATTACTTTTACTTGTTTTATCATTCAAGTAGCAACAGGATTTGCAATGACTTTCTATTATAGACCTACTGTAGCAGAGGCTTTTGCATCAGTTGAGTATCTTATGACTGAAGTCAACTATGGTTGGTTATTTAGATCAATGCATCGTTGGTCAGCAAGTATGATGGTATTAATGATGATTTTACACATTTTCCGTGTATATCTAACAGGTGGTTTCAAGAAACCACGTGAGTTAACTTGGGTAACTGGAGTGACATTATCTGTTGTTACTGTATCTTTCGGTGTAACAGGATATTCACTTCCATGGGACCAAGTAGGATATTGGGCTTGTAAAATTGTAACAGGTGTTCCAGAAGCTATTCCAGTTGTTGGTTCATTATTAGTAGAGTTACTTAGAGGTAGTGTTAGTGTAGGTCAAGCTACTTTAACAAGATTCTATAGTGCTCATACTTTTGTTCTTCCTGTTGCAGCTGCAGTTCTAATGCTTACGCATTTCCTTATGATTCGTAAGCAAGGAATCTCTGGTCCTTTATAATATAAAATATAATATATAAAAACGAGGCTAAATAATGTCTGTATTAAAAAAACCGGATCTAACGGATCCTAAATTAAGAGCGAAATTAGCTAAAGGTATGGGCCATAACTATTATGGTGAGCCAGCTTGGCCTAATGACTTATTATACATGTTCCCTGTAGTAATTTTAGGGACTTTAGCGTGTATGGTTGGTATTTCTGTATTATCACCATCTCCAATGGGTGAAAAGGCTGATCCATTCGCGACTCCTTTAGAGATTTTACCTGAATGGTATTTCTTCCCAACTTTCAATTTATTACGAGTTATTCCTAACAAGCTTTTAGGTGTATTATCTATGGCTGCTGTACCAGCAGGCTTAATTACTGTACCTTTCATTGAAAGTATTAACAAGTTCCAAAACCCTTTCCGTCGCCCAGTTGCTATGGCTATATTCTTATTTAGTATAGTTACAGCTATTTGGCTTGGAATTGGTGCTTGTATGCCAATTAATCAAGCATTAACTTTAGGAATTTTATAATCTAAAGTTTCCAAATTTAAAAAAAAGAAGATAATCTAAATTTTGTATTTAGATTATCTTCTTTTTTTTGCAAAAGCGTTAACTGCAAATGTATAAGTCTATTTTAAACTTACTTTAGCGCCAGCTTCTTCTAACTCTTTCTTCGCAGCTTCTGCATCTTCTTTTGATGCTCCTTCTTTGATGCTCTTAGGTGCTGATTCTACTAAATCTTTTGCTTCTTTTAAGCCTAAACCAGTAATTCCTCTAACTACTTTTAAAACAGCTATTTTCTTATCTGCTGGAACTTCTTCTAAAACTAGATCAAATTCTGTTTTTTCTTCAGCATCTCCTCCACCCGCTGCTGGTGCTGCTGCCATTACTACAGCGCCGCCACCACCAGAAGCAGCACTAACGTCAAATGTTTCTTCAATTGATTTCACAAGTTCCGCAGCTTCTAATAATGTTAATGATTTTAATTGTTCAATAATTTCTTCTACTTTAGACATGGCTAATATATTTAGGTTTACTTAAGAATCGAGTGAGTTGTTAAGGTTTAGAATTAATAATCGTATTTTCTATGATGAAGTAGACTAAGTTGAAAAAACTTTGTCTCTAAACTCATTAATATCTAATTGAATAGAAGGTCCCATCGTACTACAAATATAGAAACTTTTCCAGTATCTTCCTTTTACACCTGAAGGTCTATTTTTATCGATTGATTCTTGTAAGCTCTCTAAATTTTCTAGTAAGTCTTCTACAGAGAAATTGGTTTTTCCAAATGCTATATGTACAATTCCGCTTTTATCTGCTCTATATTCTAATTTACCTTTCTTAAATTCTTCTATAGCTCCTTTAACATCTGTGGTTACAGTACCTGATTTTGGTGATGGCATTAAGCCTCTTGGCCCCAATACTTTACCTAATTTAGCAATAGCTGGCATCATGTCAGGAGTTGCAATCAGAATATCAAAATCTAACATTCCCTTCATAATATCTTGAATAAGATCTGTCGAACCTGCAAATTCTGCTCCATTGGCTAATGCTTCGTTTGCTTTTTCTCCTTCTGCCACAACTGCAACTCTTACGTTTTTTCCAGTTCCCTTTGGTAAAATTAAAGTTGTTCTTAATTGTTGGTCTGCATATTTTGTATCTAATTTTAGACTAATATGTGCTTCCGCACTTTCTACAAATTTAGCTGTAGCTGTTTCTTTTAATACTTTTAAAGCTTCTAAGGCTTTATATTCTTTACTTTCGATTTTTGTTTGATTTTTTGTTACTCTTTTAGATAATTTTGCCATTTTTTTATTTTGTTTTTATATTCAAATTAACTGAGAATTAATCAGTTATAGTAACACCCATGTTTCTTGCTGTCCCTCCAATAATTTTCATTGCTGCCTCTACATTCTTCGTATTTAAATCTGGTAATTTTGTTTCAGCTATCTCACGTAATTGCGATTGTGTAATACTTCCCACCTTTGTTGTCTTTGGATTACCTGATCCTTTTGATATTCCTGCTGCTTTAACAATAAGAGTTGATGCAGGGGGAGTTTTTAAGATAAAGGTATAACTTTTATCTTCATACACAGTAATCTCAACAGGTATTATTAACCCTATTTTGTCAGATGTTCTTGCATTATATTCTTTACAGAACATTACAATATTAACACCACGTTGTCCTAACGCGGGACCAATAGGAGGAGCTGGAGTTGCTTTACCTGCTTCAATAGCTAATTTAATTAGAGCTACAACTTTTTTCGCCATATTTTTTTTATCTTTTTTTTATAATTTAGGGACTAAACAATTTCTTATTATCCCTTCTTAGATGCATTATATCCTAGCTTTTGTTATATACAAGAAATTTTTATTTTTTTTAATACTATTTTGGTTTTATTACACGCCCTGAAGGACTTGAACCCTCGACATCAGGTTTTGGAGACCTGCGTTCTACCAACTGAACTAAAAGCGCTTATATATAGATTGTACATTACTTTTTATGTATGAGTCAACTTTATTTCTTAGAATGTTGTTCCCATCCCTTTTTTTATTTTGTTTAAAACCTCTCTCATCATTCTTTAATTTTCTGGTTCCTTCAAAATAAATTTTGTAATTTGGCATTTTTTGTTAATATATCCAAATATACAAATCTATGGTTTACGGAGACGCTAAGTTGTGAATGTATTGTCAAATTCGTTTTTCGATAGTATTAGCCTCCCGAATAATTTATTGGCTGAGAAAAATATTCTTGCGGAGTTATTGTTAAACCCTGTAAAAAATAATTTGATTTTTACCCGTTTAACTTATGAGATGTTTTATTTTAAAGAACACCAGACTATTTATAAAGCAGCTTATGCTTTATATAATGAAGGACTTGATATTAATATCAATACAGTGGCCGATCGTTTAGGCCCTGTAAAACTATTTACAGATGTTGAAAACATCTCTTTCTTATTAGACCTGACTAATGTAGTATTTCCTTTTAATGAACTTGAAACGTGCATCGTACTTATAATAGATAAATATTTACGTCGTAAATTAATTTCTGCAGCTTTTTCTATCTTTGAGCTTGCAAAAGATTCTTCTATTTCATTAGAAACTTTATTTGATGAAGCTGAAACTCGTTTATTAAGTATCACACAGAAAAAGCCTACCTTAGGTCTTGTTCCAGCTTCTGATGTATTATTGGAATCATTTATTGATTTAGAAAAGCGTTCTGAAAACGGAGGTTTTTTAGGTACTCAGTCTGGTTTTTTTGATTTAGATAATCTTATGCAAGGATTACAAAAATCGGATTTAATTATAATTGCAGGTAGGCCTTCTATGGGAAAAACAGCTTTTGCTCTCAATATTGCTCGTAATGTTGCGGAATCCCAAGATTATCCTGTTGCTATTTTTAGTTTAGAGATGTCTCGTCAACAAATAGTGTATCGTTTTTTGTCTACTGAATCCCAAGTTATGAATTCGAAACTACGCTCTGGTAATATCAGTAACAGTGAATGGAATTCTGTAAGCCAAGGTATCAACATCCTTTCTGAATTAAAAATTTATTTAGATGATACTCCAGACATTTCTGTTCGTGAAATTAAATCTAAGATCGAGCGTCTTAAATCAAAAACAAAAGACATTGGTTTAATAATCGTAGACTATTTACAACTGTTAACTGACATCTCGAATAACGATAACAGAGTTAACGAACTTTCAAAAATAACAAGAGGTCTGAAAATTTTAGCCCGTGAAATTAATGTTCCTGTTATTGTTTTATCCCAGTTGAGTAGAAATGTTGAATCTCGAACTAATAAGCGTCCTATTCTATCTGATCTACGAGAAAGTGGCTCAATTGAGCAAGATGCCGATGTTGTTTTAATGCTTTATAGAGAAGATTATTATGATCAGGTTACTCCTGATATTTCTAGTGCTGATGTTATTATCGCAAAACATCGTAATGGTCCTACAGGTACAATTAACCTCTCTTTCGACTCTAAGTTATCTTCTTTCTCTAACTTAATTGTGTAAGATGCAAATGCCAGGAAGCAGGTTTGAACTGCTGACACGTGGATTTTCAATCCACTGCTCTACCAACTGAGCTATCCCGGCTATGTATTAACATATTAATCTATATTACTTTAATTTGACAAGTCTTTACTCAATAAAACTAAAACTATTAAAATTCACTGTTAATTATTGTTTAACAGTGAATTTTAATAGTTTTATTTTGCGGCTAATTCAAGTTTTTCTCCAAGTAACACTTGTACTTTTCCTTCATCGTCTACATCTACAACTGCTGTATCCCCTTCTTTTATTTTTTCTGATAAAAATTCTTCAGATAAAGTATCTTCCAATAATCTCATAACAGCTCTTCGTAATGGTCGGGCACCATAAATTGGATTAAAACCTTCATCGATTAAATGAGATTTAAATCGTGCTGTTACCTCTAACTGTATTCCTTTTTCGGAGATTCTTGTAAATACTTCCTTAAGCATAATCTCTGCAATTTGCCCAACTTCATCTTTTGTTAATTGTCTGAATACAATGATCTCATCTAATCTATTTAAAAATTCTGGACGGAAGTATTGTTTCAGTTCTTCATTTACAAGTCCTTTAATTCTATTGTATTGTGAATCGACTTGATCTTCCGATAATTCAAATCCTAGACCACCGCCACCTTTTTCAATAACTTTTGAGCCTACGTTAGATGTAAGAATTAATAGCGTATTCTTAAAATCTACAGTTCTACCTTTTGAATCAGTTAACCTTCCATCTTCTAATATTTGTAATAAAAGGTTAAATACATCTGGATGACCTTTTTCAATTTCATCAAATAATACTACTGTATAAGGTCTTCGTCGAACGGACTCTGTTAGTTGTCCACCTTCATTGTATCCAACATATCCTGGAGGAGATCCAATTAGTTTTGATACAGTATGTCTTTCCATGTATTCAGACATATCTAATCTAACCATTGATTCTTCTGATCCAAAGAAGTATGACGCTAATGCTTTAGTTAATTCAGTTTTTCCTACTCCTGTTGGACCTGAAAATATAAAACTCGCTATTGGCCTGTTTGGATTTTTCAGTCCAACCCTTGCACGTCTTATCGCTTTAGACACAGCAACTACAGCCTCATCTTGCCCAATAATCTTGCCATGCAGAGTATCTTCCATTTGTAGTAATTTTTCAGATTCACTACGCGTCATTTTATTAACTGGGATTCCAGTCCAAGCTGCTACAATTTGTGCTATATCTTCTTCTGTTACAACAGACACCTCTTTACTAGAATCATCTTCACCTTTTTTACTCTGTGCTATAGCTGCTATTTGCGCCTTAATTTCCATTTCCCTGTCTCTTAGCTGACCTGCTGTTTCAAAGTCTTGTCCTCTAACCGCCTCATCCTTTTGTTTTAGAATTTCTCTTAACTCTTTATCTAATTCTTTTGCTGCTTCTGGTAATTGGGAGTTCATTAATCTCACTCTTGAACCTGCTTCATCAATTAAATCGATAGCCTTATCTGGTAGGAATCTATCCGCTATGTATTGATCCGCAAACTTCGCTGCAGCCGTCAAAGCTTCATCTGAAATAACAAGTTTATGGTGTTTTTCATATCTATCTCTAAGACCATATAGAATTTCTATTGTTTCTTCTACACTCGGTTCACCTACCATAACTGGTTGGAATCGACGTTCTAATGCAGAATCTTTTTCAATATGTTTTCTGTATTCTTCTAGAGTTGTTGCCCCTATACATTGCATCTCTCCTCTTGCTAGAGCTGGTTTTAATATGTTGGCAGCATCAATGGCACCTTCTGCTGCTCCAGCTCCTATTAATGTATGTACTTCATCGATTATTAAAATAACATTACTTGCAGCTCTTATTTCTTCAATAATTTTCTTTAGTCTTTCTTCGAATTCTCCTCTATACTTTGTTCCTGCTACCAATAATCCAATATCTAGTGTTACAACTCTTTTATCTTCTAAAATGTCAGGAACATCTCTATTGATAATTCTTTGCGCTAGTCCTTCTGCTATTGCGGTTTTACCCACACCTGGTTCTCCAATTAAGATAGGATTATTTTTTGTTCGACGCCCTAAGATTTGAATAACTCTTTCAATCTCTTTGGATCTGCCAATAACTGGATCTAATTTTCCTTCCGCTGCTTTTTGTGTTAGATTACTACCAAATTCTTCTAAAGTTGGAGTTTTACCCTTGTTTGCCGTTCCTCCAGATGTAACTTCAGCTGTATCACCTAATAATCTAATTACTTGTGTACGCACTTTCGTTAAATCTAGGGCTAGATTTTCTAAAACTCTAGCTGCAACTCCTTCTCCTTCTCTTATTAAACCTAATAATAAATGCTCTGTTCCAATGTAATTATGGCCTAGTTGTCTTGCCTCTTCAAGTGATAACTCTAAGACTCTTTTTGCTCTTGGAGTAAATGGAATCTCAACTGCCACAAAGCCAGAGCCACGTCCAATAATTTTTTCAACTTCGACTCTTGCATCTTTTAAATTCACGCCCATCGATTTCAGTACTTTAGCAGCGATGCCAGTTCCTTCACCTATTAGGCCCAATAATATTTGTTCAGTTCCAACAAAGTTATGACCTAACCTTCTTGCTTCTTCTTGGGCTAGCATTATCACTTTTATTGCTTTTTCAGTAAAGCGTTCAAACATTTTATAGTTTTAATATGTAACGTTACCTTTGATAAATATATACTAATTCTTGCTTTTAGAATCGGTTAAGTTGTTTAATAGCAATTAGATTATTTATTAAAAGTAAAATATGCTTTTCTTTAAGATTCTATGATTTATGATAAATTCATTACCCAGATCTATACAAATAGAAATATTCTAATTTGAATCTGACTCATGTCTTAGGAGATTGTTAATTTATGGATTTACAAAGTTCAACCAACGTTTTAGCTATAAAAGAATTAGAGAATAATTATACAAATACAAATGTACCTGAAATTCGCGTAGGAGACACTTTACGCATGGGGGTTTTAATTACAGAAGGAAATAAAGAACGAATACAGTTTGCTGAGGGAGTTATCATTGCGAAAGGAAATAGTGGGACTAGTGCTACTATTACTTTACGTCGAATCGTACAAGGGGTTGGCGTGGAGCGAGTATATCTTTTAAATTCTCCAAAATTAAAGAGTTTCGAAATTTTAAGACATTCTAAAATTCGTCGCTCTAAACTATATTATCTACGTTCTCGTTTTGGTAAAGCAACGCGTCTGAAACAAAGTTTTAAATAATACCTTGCTAGTAGGATTTTTGTTATTCTTAAATTTTTAATGTCTCATGTTTAAAATTATATTTGATTTATTGTGCATAGTTTTTGTAATTAAAAATCAATAGATCTTTAATTTGACTTGTGTTTTTATTAATCATATGATAAATTTAAGATTGTAGGGCTCAATGATGGTTGAGCTTTATTAGGGTCGATGCCCGAGTGGTTAAAGGGGGCGGACTGTAAATCCGCTGGTTACGCCTACGTTGGTTCAAATCCAACTCGGCCCATAAAATGAATCGATAACCCAAGAAAAATAATACTTATTCTTTTTTCTTGGATCATCAATTTCTACTTTTATTTCATTTATTTTTTATAATCCTAACATTTGAGCATTGCTCTTACCAGGTGCTACCATTGGATAGCAATTTTCATCAGGTACAACTTGAACATCGACTAATACTGGACCATCATAATCTAAAATGTCCTTTATCGAGTCTTTTAATTCTTCTCGAGTTTGAATGGATACTCCTTTTATCCCATAGGCTTCTGCAACTTTTACGAAACTTGGAGCGCCTTTCTCCATATTTGAATGAGAATAGCGTTCGCCATAAAATGCCTGTTGCCATTGTCTTACCATTCCTTGCCAATGATTATTTAATATCATTATTTTAATGGGTAATTCATATTGCGCTATTGTTCCTAGTTCTTGTATATTCATTTGGAAGCTTGCGTCACCTGATATACAAATAACTTGAGATGAAGGATGTGCAACCTGAGCACCTATAGCTGCCGGTAAGCCATATCCCATTGTGCCTAACCCAGCACTTGTTATCCATTTCTTCTGACTAGTTTTAATAAATTGTGCTGCCCACATTTGATGTTGACCTACATCTGTTGTAAAATACGCATCATTTGCTTGTTTGCTAATCTCTGTAATAACTTCCTGTGGTGATAGGTTTTGTGCATTTTTAGGAACTAACAATGGATACTCGGTTCTCCATCGATTTAATCTGTTTCTCCATGACTGTGTTTGCTCTATATCTTGTTTTTGTTCTGCCTTTAGATAGTCTAACAAGCCTTGTGTAAATTTTTTAACATCTCCTACTATTCCTACTTGTGGCATTCTATTTTTACCTACTTCTGCTGGATCTATATCCACATGAATAACTTGTGCATGTGATGCAAACTCATCTAATTTCCCCGTTACACGATCATCAAATCTGGCTCCTAAAGCAATCAATAAATCACATTCACTTACTGCATAGTTGGCATAAACGGTTCCATGCATTCCAAGCATCCCTAAACATAATGGATTTGTTTCATCAATGACTCCTTTTCCCATTAGTGTAGTGGCTATAGGAATTTGTAAGTATTCTACTAATTTTTGTATTTCTTCATGAGCTTCCGCTATGATTGCTCCACCGCCTACATATAAAAGTGGTTGATTCGATTGTTTTATTAAATTTGCGGCTTGCGCTATTCGTTTAGAATTATTATCAACAATTGGTGGACATCCTGGTAATGTTATTTGCCCTGGTTCAATTGGTTTATAATCGAATTTTTCTAATCCCACGTCTTTTGGGACATCTATTAATACAGGACCTGGTCTTCCATATCTTGCAATGAAGAAAGACGCCGCTACCATCCTAGACATATCAGCTGCATCTCTAACAACATATGAATGTTTTACAATTGGCATTGTAATACCAAAGATATCTACTTCTTGGAAAGCATCTGTACCAATGAATGATCTTCCAACCTGACCTGTTACTATCACCATTGCAACAGAATCAATATGGGCTGTAGCGATTCCTGTAACTAAGTTGGTAGCTCCAGGTCCAGATGTTCCAAAACAAACACCAACCCCACCTGTTGACCTTGAATATGCGTCACTTGCATGGGCAGCCGCTTGCTCATGTCTAACTAATATATGTTCTATAAAACCTTCTTTTTCCCAAGCATATAGCTCATCGTAAATAGGTAATATAGCACCACCTGGATATCCAAAAATGTGTTTCACACCGTGGCGTACTAAACTATCTATTAATGCAAATGCACCTGTTTTATCTCTTTTTATTAAGTTGTTTGAAAGCATTGAAGTCATGATCTAAATATTTTTGCTAGCTATTTATTGTGAGATAAGAAGCGTATAAATTACCTACTATTTTAGCTTTAGAGATAAGATTCTTCTTAAAGTCTCGTGCATCATTGTTGATTAATTATTCTTCTAGGTATCTAAATTGCATATAAAATCTCCAAAGTAGATGTTCTCAATTTTTCTGATTTTATGATAATTTCGGATTCTTTGTTTTATTTACATATTTCCTAATATTTGTAAATATTTTATTCTCCTAACATTGCTTGTAAAGTTACTAGTATAAATCCAACAATCCCAAGAAAAAGAATAATGAAAATAATTGTTGTTTTTGGACGGCGTAATAAATTAAAGAATGGACCTACTATTGTTAATATTAGCCCTATGATAGTTCCGATAAAAAATCTTGGAAACCTAAAAACGTTTTCCCAAAAAGTAGGCATATGACTATAATTCTTTTGATTTGTAGCTTTATATCTTTCTCTAAAAAATTGGAAAATAAAAAAGTTATTTTTCCTTCACTTGTAATAAGTTGCTAGTTATTTCTCATTTCTAGCTATCTCACATTTGGTTTTATCATAAACCATTATAAAATAAAATTCTATAGATGAATCTGAAAATATAATGCACTATTTCAAAATATTCTTCCCTCTTAAAATATAAAAAGAAATCAATTGTATTGATTCAATATAACTAAGATGATAATATATAAATATAGGCTTAGTAGCTCAGAGGTTAGAGCAGGGGACTCATAAGCCCAAGGTCGCAGGTTCAAATCCCGCCTGAGCCAATGTTAGCTATAAGGTTAAAAAAGAAGGAGAGGTGGCTGAGTGGTCTAAAGCGTCGGATTGCTAATCCGATGTATGAGTAATTGTACCGAGAGTTCGAATCTCTTCCTCTCCTAAGTTAATGAACCTTTTTACTTATTGACAAAAAAAACAAATAAGTAGAAGATGTAGCGATAGGGATCGTAGTTCAATTGGTTAGAGCACCGCCCTGTCACGGCGGAAGTTGCGGGTTCGAGTCCCGTCGGTCCCGGTTTTAATAATTTTTGCCCTGTTTAATTCTTTTAGAAGAGATTAAACAGGGCAATCTTATTTGCTATATTTTATAATTGTGCTTTGTATTGTTCAGCTGTAGGTAATTTTGTATAATCTGCCACGATATTTCTGAACTCTTCACCATCAATAGTTTCTCTTTCTATTAAAATGTCCACTAACTTATCGATAACGACTCTATTATCTTTAATTATTTGTAAAGTCTCTTCATGGCAATGTTGAATAATTGATCGAATTTGCATATCAATTCTAGATGCGACATCTTCTGAAAATTCAGAACTATTACCCATACTTCTTCCTAGGAATGGATCTCCCCCTTGGCTTTCTAATGCTAGTGGTCCAATATTTGACATTCCGAATCTTGTTACCATTTGTCTGGCCATTGATGTCACTTGCTGTAAATCATTTCCAGCTCCAGTTGTTACTTCTGCATAACCAAAGACAACCTCTTCTGCTGCCCTTCCTCCTAAAGCTCCCATTATTCGAGCCAGGATTTGAGATCTTGAAATTAGCGATTGATCTTCTGACGGTGTAAACCAAGTTAATCCTTTTGCTTGTCCACGTGGTACTAACGTAACTTTTTGAACCGGATCATGATCTTTTACTAATGTACCCACAATGGCATGTCCAACCTCGTGGTATGCTATAAGTCGTTTTGTCTTACTATCGACAAGTGCTGTTCCTTCCATTCCTGCTATAACTCGATCAATAGATGCATCTACTTCAGAAATTGTTATAGCCTCTTTTCTTCTTCGCGCTGTTAAAATTGCCGATTCGTTTAATAAATTAGCTAAATCTGCTCCGGAGAATCCTGGTGTTCTACGTGCAATAACCTCTAAAGAAATTTCTTTCGAGATTTTCTTGTTTCGTGCGTGTACATTTAAGATGGCTAATCTTCCTTGTACATCTGGTACATCTACTGTTACTTGTCTATCAAATCTTCCTGGTCTTAATAATGCTGCATCTAGAACATCTACTCTATTCGTTGCAGCAATTATAATGATTCCTGTATTACCTTCGAAGCCATCCATTTCTGTTAAGAGCTGGTTTAAAGTCTGTTCTCTTTCATCATTTCCTCCACCAATCCCTGTCCCTCTTTGTCTTCCAACTGCATCGATCTCATCAATAAAAACAATACAAGGAGAATTTTCTTTCGCTTTTTTAAACAAATCTCTTACTCTTGAAGCACCCACACCAACAAACATTTCTACAAATTCTGAACCTGAAATACTAAAGAATGGTACTCCGGATTCTCCTGCAATTGCTTTGGCTAATAAGGTTTTTCCTGTTCCTGGAGGTCCTACTAAAAGCACACCTTTTGGTATCTTTGCTCCAACTGCTGTGAATCTTTCAGGTCTCTTTAAAAATGAAACAACCTCTTCAAATTCTAATTTTGCTTCATCTACACCTGCCACATCTTCAAAAGTTACACCTGTTTGAGCTTCCATCTGAAAACGTGCTTTTGACTTTCCAAAATTCATAGCTTGACCTGGGCCTCCTGGCATATTTCCAGATCGTCTAAATAAGAAAGCTAATCCTCCTATTAGTATGATTGGGAAAATTAGATTTCCTAGTACTCCCCATGTTGGACTATTTTCATTTGCCGGGTGAGCATCTATATCTACGTTAGCTTTTCTTAATTTTGTGATTAATTCTGGAGCTGTTGCCGGTAATTCTACTCGTATTCTTTGAATTCGGTTGCCTAGTTCTGGACCTATTGCCTCTACTATTGCAGTATGTCCATCATCATATAAATCTACTCTTTTAACCCATCCCATGTCTAAATATTCTAGAAAACGTCCATAAGTCATCCGTGAACTAGCAATATTTTTATTAAATTCAGTATTATTAGTACCTACAAATCCTTGCCATAAAACAAATATAGCAACTAAAGCTGGTAAAGACCAAAGCAATATTTTTTCCCAGGAAATTTTCATAATCAGTTTTTTTGTATATTTAAACTTTATTTATTTCTATCTATCTATCAGAATATCGCATTTTTCTTTTGAAATAAAATTCAGATTTACCATTTATTCCTAATTGTCTTTTGTTTTTCATCAGTAAAAAAAATCCACAAAATATTTCGTAAAATAGCAATGTCATTTTTTTTGTTTACGTTTATTAATATTTTTTTTATTTCATATATTTTTTTTGTTATATTAGGGGAAATAAAAATATACTGCAATAAAATTATGGTTTCTAGAGGCGCTAAAGTTCGAATTTTAAGAAAAGAATCATATTGGTATCAAGATATTGGTACTGTAGCTACTATCGATACTAGTGGGGTTCGTTATCCAGTAGTTGTACGTTTTGAGAAAGTTAGTTACAGTGGTGTTAATACTAACAATTTTGCCCTTGACGAAGTTGTGGAAGTCGTAGAAAAATAAAAAAGAAGATGATTTTAGAATGTAATTCTAAAATCATCTTTTTCTCTTACTTCCCTACATAAGTTTCTATGCCTTTTTTATGAGAGAGTTATTGTTTCTTACCCACCTAGACTTGCCCAATCCACATCTACGTTTTCGATAATTAAAGACGAATTGTAAATTTGCAGAATAATTAGTAAGAATAAGAAGAACAATAACATAACGAATCCCATAGCAGGAGTTGATCCCCAACCTGGAGCAACCTTTCCATATTCAGAGTTAAGAGGTCTTAAAAGTTCACCTAATCTTGTTCTTAATGCCATTGTTATATTTAGTAGCGAAATTTTTTTATTTTTACAGTACTATACTTAATAGTATTATAAAAAATAACTGATTTTAATGTTCGATCTATTATGGAAACTGCAACAGTTCTTATTATTTTTATTGCCAGCTTACTTTTGGGCCTAACAGGATATTCTGTTTATACTGCTTTTGGACCAGGATCTAAAAATCTTCGTGATCCATTTGATGATCATGAAGATTAATAATATTTTCTAATATCTAAATATTAAATGGAAGCATATTATTATTGTTAATATGCTTCCATTTTATATTAGTAATTTAACTAAGTGTTAATTACTTTCTTGCAATTCTAGGTGGATCTCTGAAAAATACAGATGCAAAGATCACAGCTAAAGTAGCAATTAGTAGGAAAGTGTAAACAATTGTTTCCATTAAAAACCTCTTGTATTTATAATATTTTTATAACAGTAAAAAGGTTAACTTAAACAGCACCTTGCTTTTTAGTACTTCTATCACCAAGCTTTTGGAATGCACCAAATTCTACTTGTTCTGTAACTTCCGCACCAATACCACTGAATACATCTCGGAATAGTGTTCTTGAACCATGCCAAAGATGTCCTAAGAAAAAGAATAATGCAAAGTTAGCATGTCCATATGTATACCAACCTCTTGGGCTACTTCTGAATACACCATCTGATTCTAATGTTGTTCGATCAAATTCTAAAACTTCACCTAATTGAGCTTTACGAGCATACTTTTTAACAGTAGGGGCATCTGTAAAACTTTGACCATTTAGTTTACCACCATAGAAGTTTAATGTAACGCCTACTTGCTCTACACTATATTTAGATTCAGCTCTTCTAAATGGAATGTCAGCTCTAATAATTCCATCTTTATCAACAAGAATTACAGGAAATGTTTCAAAGAATGCAGGCATTCTTCTAACTGTTAATTCTCTTCCTTCTTTATCTTTAAAAATTGGATGACCTAACCATGCTTCTGCAATTCCATCACCTTTATTCATAGGACCTGCACGGAATAATCCACCTTTTGCTGGGTTATTACCTACATAATCATAGAAAGCTAGTTTGTCAGGAATTCTTGACCATGCTTCACTAAGAGATAAACCTTCATTTAAAGAATTTTCAACTCTTCTTTCAATTTCTTGTTGGAAGTATCCACTATCCCATTGGTATCTTGTTGGACCAAATAACTCAAGTGGTGTTGTAGCACTACCGTACCACATTGTACCTGTTGTAATGAAAGCAGCGAAGAAAACAGCTGCAATACTACTAGATAATACTGTCTCAATATTACCCATACGTAAAGATCTATATAATCTTTGAGGTGGTCTAACCGCAATGTGGAAAACACCAGCGATAAAACCTAAGATTCCAGCTGCGATATGGTGTGAAGCAACACCGCTTGGATTGAATGGGTTAAAACCTTCTGGTCCCCATGCAGGCGCAACAGGCTGTACTTTACCTGTAATACCATATGCATCAGATACCCAAATTCCTGGTCCCCATGCTCCTGTTACATGGAAAGCTCCAAAGCCGAAGCATAGAACACCAGAAAGTAGTAAATGAATACCAAAGATCTTTGGTAAATCTAATGCAGGGTTGCCAGTACGTGGATCTCTAAATAATTCTAGATCCCAATAAACCCAATGCCAAACAGAAGCAAGAAAAAGTAAGCCTGATAAGCCTATGTGTGCTAAAGCAACACCTTCAAAACTCCAGAATCCTGGGTTAGAAACACTTTCTCCTGTTACACTCCAACCACCCCATGAATCTGTGACACCGATACGTGCCATAAATGGGTTAAACTAGGGCAAATATTACTATTCAAAACCCCGTCGACAGATCCGGACATGAAACTTTCGCTTCATCCGGCTCCTACTCTTTATTTAATTTATATGACTGTTTAGTGTAATGCAGTAATTTTTTCTAGCTTAAGTAGAAATAACTATTGGCTTGAAGTTTTTGTTTTTTTGCTCCAAGAATAAATTTCGTACTTTCCAATATGTTTGATCTTTATCATAAATTGATCTTAAGTTATCCACTTGTACCCATTTTTTTTGTTTAATCCAAGCTAAATTAATGAGGTAATTTTCTTTAGTTTTGCCATCATTTTGCTTTTTCTTACCATTTAAAATCCAATTATCTTGGTAACATACTCCTTCAAAATAGTATTTTTTACTGCTAGGAAAATATTTTTCTTTTACAATTTTCCGACCACTTTTTTTATTAATCCTAAATGCCCACGCTCGGAGCTTTTGAAGAATATAATGAGAAATTTTTCTAAATATTATCCTGCAGTCACTATACCTATAATATTGTCCCCAAGCTAAAATTTTTGGTTTAAGATTATGGATTAGCTGATAAGAAGAACTAGCCTTATTTTTCTGAATAATTTCTCGAATGTCTAATAAGAATGTTTGTTGAGCTTTACGAGATGGAAAATATTTAAATTTTCTATACCTTTTTTGCTTAATTAAGATAAACGAGTGTCCTAAAAATTCAAATCCTTCAAAAAAAGATTTTATTTTTAAGTTGTCTTCTTCAAACTCTATTTTTAGTTGTGTTGTTATCCAATGTAAGATTTTAGTTTTAAATTTTTCTAATTGTTTAAACTCATTTCCTACAATGACAATATTACTTCCATATGAAACCAAAATATGATGTAAATTAAGTGGCTCGTTTGAGCCAACTTGTGGATTATAAAATGTTGTAGTTTCCAATAGAAACTCAAGTAAATCGTTAACTATAAAAGTTAAAAGAAAAGATATTAACTTGTCTTTTGCTTCTTCGATGGGAGAACTTTGATGTGTGCTTCTAAGTTTCGTTATTTCTTTTTCTTTAAAAGATAATTGTAATAGACTTCGTAAATGCTCTTGAATTTTTAATGTAGTATTCAGTTTATTTAACAATATTTCTGGATCTATATTATAAAAAATATCACTTACATCTAATTTGAAAGTTAGACTATATAACTCTTTTTCATTCTCATTATGTTTGAGATACGAATTAACTGCTGCTAAGGCATCATGTCTTGTTCTTCCAGGACGATATCCATAACAATTAGACAAAAATAATCCTTCCCATTCAGGCTCTAAAGCAAGTAAGCATAAATTATTTTTAGCTCTATCCTCGATTTTTTGCTTTTTGATCAAATTTATATTTGAACTAGTTTTAGTAATCGGAACTTGCTTCGTTTTAATAAGCTTTAGTTTTTGAAGAATCTTTAATTTTTTTTCTAAGTTGATATTTACACGTACATCATTGAAATTATTTGTTGCTTGTTCTATTGCTAATAACTTAGAATCAATTGATGAGATCAATCTTATTTGAAGTGCTTTTACTACATTCTTATCTCCACGTTTTGAAGCCTCATAAATCCTTCGCTGATATCTGAAGACGCGTTTTTGTACTAATTCCCAATCAACGTCCTTCCACTTTTTCAAGTTCATATTTTATCTTTGAATTCGGATTTTATTTCTTAAAATAAAGAGTCCAATAGATGTTGGCATATATATTTCACCTCCTTTAGCAAAATACCATTAGCTTTTTCTATCAGTCCATAATTCATTCTTTATAGGAACTAGATTGGTCCCCACCAACAATTTTATTTTGGTTAGAATTGAATTTTTCCCATGTTCCATTTAAAAATAATTACACCTGCCTTAGGTCTGTACACTATTCGATAGAAGTCCTTTTTACAGGTATTTTGTGCCTAATAAGGTTACGAACTTATTAGTTACTTCTGCAATATATTTTGGTTTCAAAATATATTGTATGCCTCCGCACATTGCGTGTATGTTCTGGCATTATCAAACTTAAATACATTTATAAGGATATACCATAGCAGATCACTTAAAACCTTTGCTTAATCTCCTCATTTCTAATTGAGTAACCAAGGTTTTAAGGACAGATCACAAATATCTGTGAGGAGCTACACCTCATTTTTAAATAGTTATCCTCTTACTTATATTAAAAGAGGACTAAGACTTCGTTTTTTTATAAAAAACTTCTTCTTAAACTGGTCGCACCATAACAAACATACCTTGTCTCCACATAGGATTTAATACAGGGTCAGATGGGTCAAAAACAGCTAACTCATATAAAGCCATTGAACCAGCCCAACCAGCTACTAAAGCTGTGTGCATTAAATGTACAGCAATTAATCTTCCAGGGTCATTTAGTACAACTGTGTGTACACGATACCAAGGTAGTCCCATAGACTACACTCCTTTTTTCGAAATATTATTGATTTAACTTTCTTACAATATGATTCTTATTATAAAGGAATAATGTTTTTTTAGTATTATTTGTCTTTAATAAGTTCCATTTTTTGGATGTTATCTTACAAATAATTTTAATGTAATGCTATAATGATTGGAATAGAAGATTTGAATACATTTTGAACTTTTATCAAGTAGTAAGATTAAATCTAACATAACTGCACTGGAATTGCGCATATGAAGTATTAATTTTTGCGCTGAATCTTTCCATTAAAAAAGATGAGGTTTTGCATAAATTGATATTAGATTAGATTATTTATTTTTCAATGTATCTTTTTTCGAGAAATAAAGATTGGAAAATAAAATAATTAGAAATACAAAAATATACATCTCATAAAGGAGTTTTACAATGGCAAGTTACAAAGTTACACTTAAAGGTGAAGGCGTTGATACAACTATCGAATGTCCTGATGATCAATACGTTTTAGACGCTGCTGAAGAGCAAGGGATCGATTTACCTTATTCTTGCAGAGCTGGTGCATGTTCAACATGTGCTGGTAAAGTGGCTTCAGGTACAATTGATCAGTCTGATCAATCATTCTTAGATGATAGCCAAATGGATGATGGTTTCGTTTTAACTTGTGTTACTTACCCTACTTCTGATTGTACAATTTTAACTCACCAAGAAGAAGCATTATTCTAATAAATTAGTTTTCCTATAAAAACAACTCCTCCTTAAAGAACAATCTTTAAGGGGGAGTTGTTTTTATAATTTTACATCTATGTCTATACCAGATGGTAAGTCCAATTTCATTAAAGAGTCTATTGTTTTTGAGGTTGGCTCATAAACATCAATAATCCGTTTATGGATTCGAACTTCAAAATGTTCTCTAGAATCTTTGTCAACATGTGGAGATCGTAATACACAATAAATTTTCCGTTTAGTCGGCATTGGTACTGGCCCCATTGTTAAAGATTCAGTTCGAGAAGCAGTCTCAATAATGCTTTCACAAGATTTATTTAGTAAAGGAATCTCATATCCTTTTAAACGTATACGAATTTTCTGCTTTTGCATTATATAAATCGGTTAAAAATTTTCTAAATTAATCTAAAATTTTTGAAACAACACCTGCACCTACAGTTCTTCCGCCCTCACGGATGGCAAATCTCATCCCTTTTTCAATTGCGATTGGATGAATCAGTTGAGCTGTCATTTTAATTCTGTCACCAGGCATTACCATTTCAGCAGGAGATCCATCATCTGCTGTGAATTGTGCGATAGTTCCAGTTACGTCAGTCGTTCTTACATAGAATTGTGGTCGATATCCAGTGAAAAATGGAGTATGGCGTCCACCTTCCTCTTTCTTTAGAACATATACTTCACCTTCAAATTTAGTATGTGGTGTAATTGAACCAGGAGCTGATAATACCATTCCTCTTTCAATATCAGTTTTTTGGATACCACGTACTAAAATACCAACGTTATCTCCGGCCATAGCTTCGTCTAAGCTCTTTTGGAACATTTCAAGCCCAGTAATAGTTGTATTTCTTGTTTCTCGTAATCCCACAATTTCAATTGTGTCACCAACATTTACTTTCCCTCTTTCAATACGGCCTGTTGCAACTGTACCACGACCCGTAATAGAAAAAACGTCTTCCACGGCCATTAGGAAACTCTTATCAACATCTCTTTCCGGTGTTGGAATGTATTCGTCAACCTTCTCCATTAATGAAAAGATAGTGTCAACCCACTTATCTTCTCCTTTTTTGATTCCAGGCTTGTTAGCAATAGTTTCTAAAGCCAATAAAGCTGAACCAGCTACAAATGGAATGTCATCACCAGGGAAATCATACTTAGATAATAATTCTTGAACTTCTAGCTGAACTAATTCTAATAATTCTTCATCATCAACCATATCAGCTTTATTTAAGAATACAACAATATGAGGTACTCCTACCTGCTTAGCTAATAAGATGTGTTCTCTGGTTTGAGGCATTGGACCATCAGCTGCAGAACAAACAAGAATAGCACCATCCATTTGTGCTGCTCCTGTAATCATATTTTTTACATAATCTGCGTGACCTGGGCAATCAACATGAGCATAGTGGCGTGTCTCTGTTTCGTACTCTACGTGAGCCGTATTAATAGTAATACCTCTAGCTCTTTCTTCTGGTGCAGAATCAATTTCATCAAACTTTTTTGATGCTCCTGATGAAGAAAATACTGATAGTGCAGATGAAATAGCTGCTGTTAATGTAGTTTTACCATGGTCAACATGTCCAATAGTTCCAATGTTAACGTGTGGTTTTTTTCTTTCAAATTTTTCTCTTGCCATAAGATTTTTTATATAGTTTATATGTTATACATTCTTGTTGCTTTTGTTAAACTCATAGATTAAAAACTAAAAACGATAATGTGCAAACGCTTTGTTTGCCTCGGCCATTCTATGTACTTCTTCTCGTTTTCTAATAGAATTGCCTGTCTCATTAGCTGCATCCATTAACTCATTTGCAAGTTTCATGGCCATACTCTTTCCAGACCTTTCACGAGAAAACTTTGTTATCCAACGTAAAGCTAAATTTGTTCCTCGGAATGCTCGTACTTCTAAAGGTACTTGATACGTAGAGCCTCCCACACGTCGAGCTTTTACTTCGACTAATGGTGTAACTTTGCTAATAGCTGATTCCAATACAGTAAGAGGTTCTTCTCCCGTACGTTCTTTTATAATATCCAAAGCTTCATAAATGATTTTTAAAGCTAATTGTTTCTTCCCTTTTTGTAAAATTCTTACAGTAAGCATACTTACCAAACGGCTATTGTAAAGTGGATCTGGTAAAGCTAATCGTTTTTTTGCACTAGATCTTCTTGACATAATAATTTATTAGTTTTTATTGATTGTTAGTAGGAAAATTTAAAATTTTAGTAGAGTAAAATTATTCTTTTGGTTTCTTAGCACCATATTTTGATCTACTTTGACGTCTATCTTTTACTCCAGAAGCATCTAATGTACCTCTTACTATATGATATCTTACACCTGGTAAATCCTTTACTCGTCCACCTCGAAGTAACACTACAGAGTGTTCTTGAATATTGTGACCAATACCTGGAATGTAAGCTGTAACTTCAAAGCCTGAAGTTAGGCGTACTCGAGCGACTTTTCGTAGCGCCGAATTTGGTTTTTTCGGTGTAGTTGTATACACTCGAGTACAAACTCCCCTACGCTGCGGGCAACTCTTTAATGCAGGAGATTTAGTCTTCTTTTTAATTGTTTGACGTTCAGAACGTATTAATTGTTGGATTGTTGGCATTTTCTATTTTTTTCTTAAATTACTACAAAGATTTATTTATTTTTGTCATTTTCAATACCATATTTACGCATAAATCTTTCGACACGTCCTTCTGTGTCTAACATTTTTTCTGATCCTGTATAGAAAGGATGATTTCCTGACCAGATATCAACATTTAGTTCTGGTTTTGTGGAACTAACTGTCATAACTAATTGTCCATCACAATAGACTTTACTTTCTGCATACCATTGAGGGTGTATATTACTTTTTGGCATAATTTTAAATAAGTTATAAATATTATCGTTTCGAGAATTGTGGAGCTTTTCTTGCTTTTCTTAAACCATATTTTTTTCTTTCAATTCGTCTCGAATCTCTTGTTAGATATCCTTCGAATTTTAGAGCTGTTCTATTTTCAGGATTAACCTTACAAAGTGCTTTAACTAACCCTAATCGAATAGCTTCTGTTTGTCCTGTCAAACCTCCACCTGTAGCATTTACATATATGTCATATTTATTGTCTAAACCTAATGTGCTAAGAGGTGATTTATAAATTCTGATGTATGTGGGACTAAATTGTAAGTAAGCTTCTCCCGGTGTACCATTTATCCATGACTGTCCCGAGCCGGGGACTATTCTTACACGTGCGACAGCTTCTTTACGATGTCCTGTACCAAAGTATACTGTTTTACTATTTTCTGACATTTTTTTTATTTTCTAAATATTTACAAATTCTGGTTTTTGTGCACTGTGAGGATGCTTATTACCTTTATAAACTTTTAGTTTAGTAAATAAAGTACGACCTAAAGGTCCATTTGGTAACATTCCTTTCACTGCTTTTTCTAAAATACGACTTGGAATACGTTTTTGTAGTTCGTCAAAAGTTTCAATTGTCATTCCTCCTTGATATCCAGAATAACGTCGATAAAACTTATCGTACCTTTTTTTTCCAGAAATTTGGATTTTTTCCGCATTTATAATGACAACAGCATTACGTATTTTTTGGCTCGGATGATACCCTGGATCATTTTTCCCTGTCAAAATTCTACTAACTTCGCTAGCTAGACGACCTAATGTTTTTGATTCTGCGTCAATTAAGTACCATTTATAATCGTTGTCTTTTTTTATATCAATAATTGTTTTATTCATATTTAAGTTTTATATATTTATATAATTAAAAGACGATTACATTAATTTCATTGTCTTTTCTTTTGGTAAATTAATTCCCAGTCTTTTTTGTAAAGCATCTATAACTTCTTCCGCAGATTTCTGTCCAAAGTTTTTTATTTCAATTAGATCTTCTTGTGAGTAATCTAACAAATCAGCGACTGAGTGAATCTGAGCCCGTTTTAAACAATTATAAGCTCTCACGGACAATTGCAATTCTTCAATTAAAATTTGATTAATTTTAGGTTCTTCTGTAGTCTCATCATTTCCTTCGGATTCAAAATTGATATCACAAAGACTTGAAAATAGATTAGTCAATATTGCAGCTGCAGAACTCACAGCTTCTTTGGGTAAGACACTTCCATTCGTCCAAACTTCTAACTTTAATTGATCTTTTAATAAATTTTGATTGTATCTAATGTCTTCAACGCTATAACTCACCTTTTTAACCGGCATAAAAATTGCATCGACCTGTAGAAAATCTAAAGATGAATCATCTGCGCTTCTCTCTATTAAATGATACCCTGTGCCTTTTTCAATTTTAAATTCCATTTCAAGCATATTATTACCACAAATTGTAGCAATATATTGTTCTGGATCAATTAATTCAATTCCAGGAGGTAGGTCTAAATCAGCTGCAGTAACTATAGCAGGACCTTGTACACTAAGTCTTCCAATATTAGATTCAGTAATATTATTTTTGAAGACAATTTCTTTCAAATTTAATAATACTTCTAATACATCTTCTCGTATTCCTGGAATTGTTGAAAATTCATGACTAACTCCAGCTATTCTCACAGCTACAATTGCTGTACCTTCTAAGTCAGAGAGTAAAATTCTTCGTAAAGCATTTCCAACTGTTATGCCTTGACCTTGTTCTAAAGGTTGGATAATAAATTGATTGTAATAATCTCTAGGTCCATCAATTTTGGATTCAACACACTCAATTTCAAATTTAGTCATATCTTTCGTATAGAAATTAGTTTATTGCCTAAATTAAAGAAAGATCGAACACTTGGCCATCTTTATACATTAAACTCTACGTTTTTTTGGAGGACGACAGCCGTTATGTGGTACAGGAGTGATATCTCTAATTAATGTTATCTCTAAACCTGCAGCTTGGATAGCTCTTATAGCTGTTTCACGTCCAGCTCCGGGCCCTGTGACAATCACTTCTGCTTTTTTCATGCCTTGGCTTAAAGCTTCTTTACTTGCTTTCTCTGCAGCAATTTGCGCTGCAAATGGAGTTCCTTTTTTTGCCCCCTTAAAACCAATTGCACCACTAGAGGCCCACGATACAGTCTCTCCTGTAGCTGAGCTAATTGTGACAATTGTATTATTGAACGTAGATTGAATATGTGCGACTCCATTTGGAGCTGTTTTCTTATTTTTTTTAGCACCTGTTTTTTTTATTTGTCTTGCCATTATGTATTTAATTTTAGAGTTTCAATTGCTACTATCGTAATGAACTAAAATTTATTATTTAGTAGCTTTTTTCTTACCTGCAACTGTTTTTTTGCCGCCTCTTCGAGTACGAGCATTAGTTCTTGTTCGTTGTCCTCTTAAAGGTAAGCCAGCTCTATGACGACGTCCTTTTACACAGTTAATTTCCATTAAGCGCTTAACGCTCATCGATTCAATTCGACGACATAAACCTTCTACGATATAGTGTTCGTCAATAATAGATCTTATAAGACTAATATCTTCATCACTTAAATCTTTACAACGTGTATTTGCATCCACTTTAGCTTGGTCTAAGATTTTTTGTGAACTAGATAATCCAATTCCATAAATGTAAGTTAAGCCTATTTCAATCCGTTTATTTTTGGGTAGATCGATACCAGATATACGTGCCACTTAAATATCCTCCTAATAATTATTTTATGTTTAAGAGAACTCTTACTTTCTCTTCATTTTTGCTCTACCCTGTCTCACTTTCAGTCTAGGATCTGATTTACAAATAACGTATAATCTGCCTCTTCGTTTAACGATTTGGCAATCTTTACTTCGGTTTTTTAAACTACCTATAGAACTTACTACTTTCATTTTTTTTTATTTTAGAATTCTTATTTACTAATGTTATTACAGTAAGAGTAACTGAACGTTAATCTAGTGTATTTGAGGGAAGCTAGTAATAATTCATTGAAATTATAACTATTTCATTATATTTTCATAATTTTTGGCTATTAAATAAGTTTGAACTTGTTTAGCCGTGTCTATTGCGACACCCACTAAAATTAATAGTGATGTTGCACCTAAACCTTTAAAAGTGGAAATATTTGTAATATTTTCAATGACACTTGGAATTACAGCAATAAATGCTAAAAACAAAGCTCCTAAGAATGTTAATCTATTCAAAGTTTTTTGTAAATAATCTGTTGTAGCTTTTCCAGGACGTACACCAGGAATACTAGACTCCATTTTCTTCAAATTCTTTGCTACATCATTTGGATTAATTACCAGAGATGAATAAAAATAGCTAAAAAATAATATTAAAAGAAAATAAAAGATTAAATAAACATTTTTATCACTACTGTTAGGAGATAAGAGAGTCAAAAACTTTACAAGAATAGGAATATTAATTATTTGTGCTAAATATGCAGGGACCACAAGTATAGCTGAAGCAAATATTATAGGCATTACTCCACCTTGGTTCAACCTTAAAGGAAGATAACTAGTTTTATTTTCTGATTGGCCTTTTCCTAATTGTCGTGCAGAAACAATCGGAATACGTCTTGTACCTTCTTGAATAAAAATAATTCCCACAATCATTAATAAAAAAATAGACACAAGAACTAAAAGCTCGCTTAACTGTCCTTTTTCTAATGTTCCTTGGGATTGTTGTTGTACTAGCTTCGGGAGACCTGCCACAATATTGATAAAAATTAATAAGGATGGACCATTTCCTACTCCTTTTTCAGTAATTTGTTCTGAAAACCACATAATCATCATAGAGCCTGCGGTTAGTGCTAAAGTCATTTGAATAACAAACTGACTATCCCAATTAAAAACATAAGGGCGAACCCAAAAAGAAACACCTAAGCTTTGAATACAAGCCCAAAATAAAGCAATATAACGAGTTATTTGAGAAATTTTTTGACGGCCACTTTCCCCCTCTTCTTTTTGTAATTTTTCAAGACTTGGAATTGATGTTGTAGCTAACTGTATTACAATAGAAGCATTAATGTAAGGTACAATACCAAGAGCAAAAATTCCAATAGAAGCAAATCCTCCACCTGAGAATATATTAAGAAAACCAACAATCGGATTGTTTGAAATGCTTTGGTAAAAGGCATCATGATCAACACCAGGAACTGGAATAAAGGTTCCTAATCGAGATAAAACGAGTAGGATTAAAGTTAAAATTATCCTATCTTTTATTCCTTGTTTTTTTATACTTTTTCTTGTAGTTTGCATAATTTTATATTTTAGGAAGAACCCGTTTTGACAAAAACTCTGTTTCCTTATCCCGTGAAATAAGGAAACAGAGTTTTACAAAAAAGTTATTTTATTAGACTTCTATCTTTAGAAACCTGTACAAAAGTTTTTAATTTGAAAAGAGCATCTGTTGCTGCACGTGCATTATTTAATGGATTATTTGAACCTAATTGCTTAGCTAAAATGTTTTTTACTCCAGCAAGCTCTAAAATTGTTCGAACAGACCCACCTGCAATTACACCAGAACCAGGTGCAGATGGTCTCATAATAACTTTAGCCGCTCCTGAACGCCCATGGATTATATGAGGAATAGAATTATCCTTAGTCATAGGAACAACTACTAACTGTTTTTTAGCATCAGTTACAGCTTTTTTTACAGCACCAATTACATCACTAGCTTTCCCAACGCCAACTCCAACTTGTCCTTTTTCATTACCTATCACTATAATTGCACGGAAGCTTAATTTTTTGCCTCCTTTAACAACTTTAGTAACACGTCGTATTTGGACAACTCTTTCTTGCCATTCATTATCTTTTTCTTTCCCTTTATTTCTTTTAGAATTCGACATAGTATTTTATTGTTTTAAAATTTTAAACCTTCTTCTCTTGCAGCATCAGCTAGAGCTTTAATTCGGCCATGGTATAAAAGGCCACCTCTATCAAAAACTACATTAGTGATTTTATTTTCAAGAGACTTTTTAGCAATACTTGAACCTACGATTTTAGAAGCTTCACATGTTGCTCCTGATGAAATATTTGCTCGAATCTCTGGATCAACTGTAGAACTTGCCGCCAGAGTATGTCCTGTTACATCATCAATTATTTGAGCATAAATATGAGAATTAGAACGAAAAATGGATAGTCTTGGACGATTTGAAGTTCCTGTTATTTTCTCTCTGATTCTACTTTTAACTTTAGCAATTGATTTTATTTTGTTTTTTTTCATGGCTTAATGATATGTATGATGAATTGTTACTTACCTGCCTTACCAGCTTTCTTTCGTACGTATTCACCTTGATAACGAATACCTTTACCCTTGTAAGGCTCTGGAGGACGTACTGCACGAATATTAGCAGCAACTTGGCCAACAACTTGCTTATCTATTCCTGACACAGAAACATTAGTATTACCTTCTACAGCTAATGTAATTCCTTCCGGAGCAGCAATTGTTACTTGGTGGCTATAACCAACATTTAAAATTAAAGATCTTCCTTGTACTTGGGATCTATACCCCACACCTTGTAATTCTAATTTTTTTTCAAAACCAATAGTTACACCTTTAATCATGTTAGCTATCAAAGCTCTGTACATACCGAAAGCTTTTTTAGTTTTTGGTGATAAATTAGTAGGATTCAGGGTGATTGTATTTTCATTTATATCGATAGCTATTTCGCTAGAAGTTGGCATCGAAAGTTGACCTTTTGGTCCTTTTACTAACATATTATTATCATTTACAGTAACTGTTACCTGAGTAGGTATTGTTACAGGAAGTTTACCGATACGAGACATATTTTACCTTTCTTTTTTACTCAATGTTTTTACCAAATATAACACAATACTTCTCCACCCAGACCTTGATGACGTGCTTTGTTATCAGTCAGGACACCTTGAGAAGTAGAAATAATAGCAATTCCTAGACCACCTAAAACTCTTGGTAATTCTTTACGGTTTGCGTAAACGCGCAATCCAGGACGACTAATTCTTTTTAATGAGGTAATAACAGGCTCTCTTTCTTTACCTTTATATTTTAATGAAAGCAATAATTGCTTTGTAATGTCTTCACCGACTTCTTCAAAACTTTGAATAAACCCTTCTTCTTGTAAAACAAAAGCAAGATTTCTTGTCATTTTAGTTGATGGAACTTGAACAATCTGGTGTCTTGCCAGATTAGCATTACGAATTCTTGTTAGCATGTCTGCTATTGTATCATTTACCACGATAACTCCTACTGTTAATTAATTGGTTCTTAAAAAAGTTAAATTAGAAATTTAGGCATCATTAAAAGGCATACCTAAAGCTTTCATTAAAGCAATACCTTCTTGTTGTGTTTTGGCCGTTGTAGAAATAGCAATATCCATACCACGTACTTGATCAACTTTATCGTATTCAATTTCTGGAAAAATTAATTGCTCTTTAATTCCAAGATTATAATTTCCACGTCCGTCAAAAGACTTAACGCTAATCCCTTTAAAATCTCGAATACGTGGAAGATTTAAATGAATTAACTTTTCTAAAAAGCTATACATCATTTTTTTTCTTAATACGACTGCTACGCCTACTGGCATTCCATCACGAATTTTAAAACCAGCAATCGATTTGCGTGCCTTAGTTATAACAGGTTGTTGTCCTGTTATTAAAGCTAATTCCTGAATACTATTTTCTAATGCTTTGTTATTTTTTGAAGCGTCTCCTAGACCACGATTAATTGTTATCTTTGTTACTTTAGGAACTTCTTGAATATTTTTATATTTAAATTGTTCCATTAATAAAGGAATAACTTTCTCTTTATAGTCGATTCTTAATTGGCTCATATTATATTTTTATGTTAATAACTTTTTTAAAACACGGACTTTTTTTCCTGTTTCGTCAACTTTAAAGCCTATCCTGCTTGCAACTTTGTTTTCTTTGCTATACAACATAACATTTGAACTATGGATAGGTGCCTCAAATTCCGAAATTTTACCGACTTCTCCTTCTTTAGTAGGTTTTACGTGTTTTTTCTTTATGTTTACTTCTTCTACGACTACTTGACTTTTGCTTTGTATAATTTTAGTGACTTCACCAATCTTACCTTTGTCTTTTCCACTTAAAATTTGTACAGTATCACCTTTTTTTACATGAACTAGATTCTTTATTTGTTTTTGCATCCTACAGTACCTCCGGTGCTAAAGAAACTATTTTAGTGAAGTCTTTATCTCTTAATTCTCTTGCAATTGGACCAAAGACTCTTGTTCCACGAGGATTATTTTCTTTATTGATAATAACAGCAGCGTTATCATCAAAACGAATAGACATTCCATCTTTTCTTCTTAAAGTTGTTTTTGTACGCATTACAACAGCGCGCACGACATCTGCTCTTTTTATTGGCATATTCGGTGTGGCTTGCTTTACTACACCGATGATAACATCGCCTATACTTGCATATTTTCTATTTCCACCAAGTATTCGAATACACATAATTTTTTTTGCGCCGCTATTATCAGCAACATTTAAATAAGTTTGTGTTTGTATCATTCTTCTATTCTCCTAAACTATCTTTATCAAGCATAGATGATTTCTGCTTAATCTCTTTTAGTGTCCATCTCTTTGTTTTACTAAGAGGTCGTGATTCACTAATTACAACAGAGTCACCAATTTGACATTCATTACTAGCATCATGGGCTTTGTAACGTTTTGTTGTTGTAACAATTTTTCCATAACGTTTATGAGTCATTTTATTTTCAACAGAAACAACAATCGTTTTTTCCATTTTATTACTAACGACCACCCCTAATCTTTCTTTTATAGGCATATAGTTTCTCTTTATAAATTTAATTTTGTGCTCTTTGTCGTTCTAGTGTTAATAACTGGGAAATTTTTCTTTTCAAATGTTTAAAATTATGTGATTTAAATGATTGACGTGTAGCTTTCTGTAAACGTAAATCAAATAATTCTTTTTTACAGTCAAGTATTGATTGTGCTATTTGTGTATCATCTAACTGTTTTAATTCTGTAAAACTAGTAAAAGCCATTGTTTAAATTTCCTTAGATATAAATTTTGTTTTGATAGGTAATTTGTAAGATGCATTCTTAAAAGCTTCATAAGCTGTTATTTGTGATACACCAGAAATTTCAAAAAGTACGTGTCCTGGTTTAATAACAGCCACCCAATAATCCGGCGCACCTTTACCTGCTCCCATTCGAGTTTCTGGAGGCTTGCATGAAATTGATTTATCTGGAAAAACTCTAATCCAAAGCTTTCCAACACGTTTTACATAACGAGTAACAGTCCGACGTGTAGCTTCAATTTGACGCGATGTCAACCAAATTGGTTCCAAAGCTTGAAGGCCATAATCACCAAAAATTAAGGCATTACCACGAGTTGCTGTACCACGTAATCTTCCTCTATGAGGTTTACGAAACTTTGTTCTTTTAGGACTAAGCATTATTTATAGTTATATTTTCAAAAATTATTATGGAAATTTTAAGGTTTTACGATTGACGAAGCTTAGGAGTAACTTCTCCGTTAAATACCCAAACTTTTATTCCTAGTTTGCCATATGTTGTTAATGCTTCTTTAGTAGCATAATCAATATCGGCTCTTAAAGTTTGTAATGGAACTCTTCCTTCTCTTACCCATTCACTACGAGCAATTTCAGCACCATTTAAACGACCTGAAACTTGTACTTTAATACCTTGAACATTTGCTCTTTGAGCTTTCTGAATAGCTTGACGGGTAGCCCGTTTAAAAGCTACTCGTTTTTCTAATTGTTGAGCAATAAATTCACCAATTAAATTAGCGTCAGCGTCCATATTTTTCAATTCAGTTACATTAATCCGAATTTTACTATCTGTGGTAACTATTTTCGTTAAATCTTCTTTTAATTTTTCTATTCCACTACCTGAGCGTCCAACAATAATGCCAGGACGTGAAGTATGAATTTCTAATTCAATCTGATCTGATTTTCTATTAATTTCAATTTTTGAAATACCAGCACTTCCTAAGTCTTTATTTATATGAGTACGAATTTTATAATCTTCTTCTAAAATAGAAGGATAATTTTTTTTATCTGCGAACCAAGATGAACGATGATCTTGAGTTATACGCAGGCGAAATCCTAATGGATGAATTTTTTGTCCCACTTTTATCTTCTCCTTATAATGTTTAGATCTTTAGTTTGATGTCACAACTATTTTTATATGACATGTAGGTTTTTGAATTTTGAAACCTCTTCCTTGTGCTCTAGGACGAAAACGTTTTAAAATAGGCCCCGCATCGCAGGATGTACGGTACACAATTAAGTCCGTTTTTGACATACCATTATTATTTTGAGCATTAGCAGCTGCTGATTGCAAAACTTGTAACACAGGTTTGCACGCTGCGTAAGGCATAAATTCTAAAATCATTAAAGCTTCTTTATATGATTTTCCTTGAATTTGTTTTAATACTCGACGGACCTTAAAAGGTGACATACGAATATATTTTGCTATCGCGTAAACTTCTTGTTTTGTTGTAGTTGTAGTCATTTTGTTTTATGTTAGCAATTTTAACGTCTTGCCTTTTTATCACTTTTTATATGAGATCTAAAGTTTCTAGTGGCGGAAAATTCACCTAATTTGTGACCAACCATTTGATCTGAAACATACACAGGAACGTGTTGTTTACCATTGTAAACAGCAATAGTATGCCCGACCATTGTTGGCAATATAGTTGAAGAACGAGACCAAGTTTTTACAATAGTACTTGAAATGCCACCTTTTTCATTTAAAGCATCGATTTTTTTAGCAAGGTGGGAAGCTACGAAAGGCCCTTTACGTAGTGAACGAGTCATGAAAATTTTGAGTTTAAATTATAGAGTTTAGAATCAAAAAAAGTATATTGAAATTATTTGCGCTTACGGATGATACAAAAATCACTATATTTATTTTTTCTTCTAGTTTTTACGCCTAAAGCAGGTTTTCCCCATGGAGTTACAGGTTTTGAGCGCCCAATAGGAGATCTACCTTCACCACCACCATGAGGATGATCACAAGGGTTCATCACAACACCGCGGACTGTTGGACGAATTCCTAACCAACGTGTTCTACCTGCTTTTCCTGAAGTGAGATTCTTATGTTCAGAGTTCCCGACTTCACCAATAGTTCCATAACAATCTTTATAGACAAGTCGAACTTCTTTGGATGGAAGTCTTAAAGTAACAAAGTTTCCTTCTTTTGCGATAATTTGAGCAGATGTCCCAGCAGCTCGAACAATTTGACCACCTCGACCAGGAATTAACTCCACATTATGGACGGATGTTCCTAAAGGCATGTTTGTTAAAGGCATTGCATTACCAATCTCAATGGGGACAGAAAGCCCAGACATAATCCTAGTACCAACAGCTAATTTTTTTGGATGTAGAATATAACGTTTTTCTCCATCCATATAATGAAGTAATGCAAGGCGAGCGTTACGATTAGGGTCGTATTCAATGCTAGCCACCTTTGCCTCAATATTATGTTTATCTCTCTTAAAATCAATAATACGATAGCGTTTTTTATGACCGCCACCGCGATGTCTAATTGTTATGATTCCTCTATTATTTCGACCAGCTTTTGATGATAACTTTGCCAGTAAAGACTTCTCAGGTTTACTTTTAGTTATTTCACTAAAGGCAGAGACAGATCGATTACGCGTACCTGGAGTATATGATTTATAAATTCGTATTGGCATATTTTATTACTTTTTGTTCATTTATAAAGAAACTGAATCTAATTTTCCGAGAATAAGTTGATCGAATTCCCTTCAGCTAATGTAACTATAGCCTTTTTATTACGAGGTCTAGTTCCAATAAACCTTCCTATTCGTCTTTTCTTTTGTGGAGGATTGAAAGTATTTACCGCTACCACTTTTACGTCAAATAAATATTCAATCGCAGATTTGATATCCATTTTATTTGCTTTACTGTCAATAGCAAAACTATATTGATTTAACTCTAATAGTCTTGTTGCTTTGTCCGTAATAATAGGATATTTCACAATATCTATTAATTCTCGTTGCTTTGTACTATTCACTATAAGTCTCCTGTATATTTTTCAAAGCAGTTTTTGTAATAACAATTTGATCTGCAATCAATAAATCTTTAATATTTAATGTGTTCGAATATAAAAGGTTTGTGTTTCTTAAATTTCGTAGTGATAAATTTAAATTTTTATTTGGCTGATCCACGATAATAAGCGTTTTTTTTGAATTATTGCTAAGGTCAACTAATTTTGTTAAAGTTTTAATAATACTTTTAGTATTGGGATGAGTTATAGAAGCACTAAAATCTTCAGCAACAACAGTTTTCTCAAAACTAGATTTAATTACAGTATTTAGTGCTAAACGCCATTCTTTAGTATTAATTTTCTGTTTATAAGATCTAGGTTTTGGACCAAATGAAACTCCACCGCCAGACCACAATGGAGAATTACTTGAACCTGAACGGGCATTTCCTGTGCCTTTTTGTTTCCAAGGTTTTTTACCACCACCTCTTACTTCACTACGAGTTTTAGTTGAAGCATTACCTTGACGTTTAGAATTGTCTTGTGCGACTATAGCTCGATGAACAAGGTAGCGGGGATTTTTATCGCTAATGGATAAAGCGATAGAGATTTCTGAGTGAGTTTCACCTTTTAAATCTTGAACTTTATATGTTAATTCTTGTTTTAATGCCATCTTATTTTGTTATTTTTTTTATTCTTTATTGTTAAGCTTTACAAAGATTACTTACTTTGAATACTTAATAAGTTTCCTGTTTTGCCAGGCACAGCTCCTTGTACAACAATAAGATTGTTAGCATTATTAATATGGATAACTTTTAAATTTTTTATTGTACTTTGACCTCCACCCATTCGTCCTGCCATTTTTTTACCTTTATGAACTTTTGCTGGAGTACTACCTTGTCCAATAGAACCAGGCTCACGATGATTCTTTGAACCATGCGTCATAGGACCTCGAGTAAAATGATGCCGTTTTACAGTACCTTGAAAACCTTTTCCAATACTGCGTCCTGATACCGATACACTTTGCCCAACTTCAAATGAGTCAACAGTAATTTTTTGGTTTAGTGTGTATGGTTCAATCGAATCCACTGTGTATTCCTTTAAATACTTTAATGGAGGTAAATCTGACTTTTCCAGATGACCTAATTGTGGCTTGCTGATTTTGCTTTGAGGAACTTGCGAATATCCAATTTGGATAGCTTCATAACCTTCCTTATCATTTGTTTTTAATTGAGTTATAACGCAGGGACCTGCTTTTATAACTGTAACAGGAATAGCGAGACCAGACTCATCAAATATTTGAGTCATCCCTAGTTTCACTCCTAAGATACCTATACTCATACTGTATTTATTGTTTAATATTATTTATTTATACAAGTGACGGTAAGAAATATTCTTAAATCTTTAACTAAAATCCGATATTCGGTTTCCATAACTATGTTATAAAATTTAGTTAGTATATAACTATAATATCTATAAAATATTTTTATTTATAGGGTTAATTATTTTTAATTTTATTACTTAAGGAAAGTATGGGAAAAGTTGTAGGTATTGATTTAGGTACGACCAATTCTGTGGTAGCTGTTATGGAAGGTGGTAAACCTTCTGTAATACAAAACGCAGAAGGTGCTAGAACAACTCCTTCGGTTGTAGCATATACAAAAAGTGGAGATAGATTAGTAGGGCAAATAGCGAAGAGACAAGCTGTTATTAACCCAGAAAATACCTTTTATTCTGTTAAGAGGTTTATAGGAAGACAGGCTAGTGAAGTTTCTGATGAACTTAAGCAAGTATCATACGTCGTTAAAACAGGAGATAATAACACTATTAAATTAGAATGTCCTGCATTAAAAAAAGATTTTGCAGCAGAGGAAATGTCTGCAGAAGTGTTACGCAAGCTAGTAGACGATGCGAGCAAACATCTAGGTGAAAAAGTGCAACAAGCTGTTATTACAGTACCTGCATATTTCAATGATTCACAAAGGCAAGCAACAAAAGATGCAGGAAAAATAGCAGGTTTAGAAGTTTTGAGAATCATTAATGAACCAACAGCGGCTTCATTAGCATATGGATTAGACAAAAAGAATAATGAGACAATTCTTGTTTTCGATTTAGGTGGAGGAACATTTGATGTTTCTGTTCTTGAAGTAGGAGATGGTGTGTTTGAAGTGTTATCAACTTCAGGAGATACGCATTTAGGAGGAGATGATTTCGACAGCAAAATTGTAAAATGGTTATTAGAAGAGTTTAAACAGGAACATGGAATTGACTTAACAGGGGATAGGCAAGCACTACAAAGATTAACAGAGGCAGCAGAAAAAGCAAAAGTAGAACTATCAAATCTAACTCAAACAGATATAAATCTTCCATTTTTAACGGCAACAGAAACTGGCCCAAAACATTTGGAAAGATCTATAACCAGAAGTAAGTTTGAAGAATTATGCTCTTCATTAATTGATAGATCCCGAATTCCTGTTGAAAACGCAATAAAAGATGCAAAGATAGATGCAAGTAAAGTTGATGAAGTTGTTTTAGTAGGTGGGTCGACTAGAATACCAGCTGTACAAGAAGTTGTTAAAAAAGTTTTAGGTAAAGCTCCAAACCAAACAGTTAACCCTGATGAAGTTGTTGCGGTTGGAGCTGCGGTGCAAGCAGGTGTTCTAGCAGGAGAAGTAAAAGACATTTTACTATTAGATGTGACTCCTCTATCATTAGGGGTTGAAACTCTAGGAGGAGTAACAACAAGAATTATTCCAAGAAATACTACAATTCCAACAAAAAAATCAGAAGTCTTCTCGACAGCAGTCGATAACCAACCTAATGTTGAAATTCATGTACTGCAAGGAGAAAGAGAGTTTTCTAAAGATAATAAAAGCCTAGGAACTTTTAGACTAGATGGAATTTTACCAGCTCCAAGAGGAGTTCCTCAAATTGAAGTGACATTTGATATTGACGCGAATGGTATATTATCGGTAACAGCTAAAGATAAAGGTAGTGGAAAAGAACAATCTATCACTATTACAGGCGCTTCAACTCTTCCTAAAGAAGAAGTAGAAAGAATGGTCAATGAATCTGAACAAAACGCTAGTGCAGATAAAGAAAAGCGAGAGAAAATAGATTTAAAGAATCAGTCTGATTCATTATGTTATCAATCAGAAAAGCAATTGGCAGAACTTGGAGACAAAGTAACTGAAGAGGATAAAACAAAAATTGAAGATACCATAAAAGAATTAAAACAAGCCGTACAAGAAGAAAATTACGAAACTATGAAATCAATTAGTGAAAAGTTACAAAATTCATTAATGGAGATAGGAAAAAAAGTATATGAAACAAATAGTCCAAATGGACAAGCCGAAGAAAAGAAAAATGATGATTCAGTAATAGACGCAGATTTTTCTGAAACAAAATAAATTGCAAAAGAAGTGTAGCCCTAAATTAAAATATAAGTATTTAATTTAGGGCTACACTTCTTTGTTTGGAACTAAAAATAGAAAAATACTCAAGACTAAATATTTACTTTATTTTTAAAGAATTTTCCTACAGAAAAAGTTGGCACACGGGCACATGGAATATACAACTTCTCTCCTGTTTTAGGATTTATCCCTTCTCTAGCTTTACGTTCACGAGCTTCGAAAGAACCAAAACCAACTAGTGTAACTCGTTCGCCTTCAGATACAGCTTGTACAATAGTCTCCAGAAAAGCTGTGATCACAGCTTCTGTTTCTTTTTTTGTTATGCTTGTTTTAAGTGAAACAGCTGAAATTAAGTCAGATTTATTCATAGTAGATTAGGTTCATATAATGATAATGCAATTTTAAAACAAAAGAGATGATATTTTAATATGCAAAAAAAAGGGTTCAATAAACTCTGTAATATAAGTTTTACAGAATTTATCAAACCTTTATTTAAACACTAACTACAGAGAATACAGTTTATGCTGTTACTTTCTTGCTAATAAAGTCAACCGCTTGTTGTAAATTAGAAATTTGTTCAGCTGTTTCATCTGGAATCTCAATATTGAAAGCTTCTTCAATAGCCATTACTAACTCAACAGTATCTAATGAATCAGCACCAAGATCGTTGGCAAAATTTGCATCCTTTGTTACTTGGCTTTTTTCAACTCCAAGTTGCTCAGAGATGATTGTTTGAACTTTCTCAAATATTTCTTTTTCGTCCATATTAAGTACCTTATTGTTTTATAGAATAACTCACTATAAACAGGGTAAAATATTAGGTAAGAATAATCAAGTTGATTAAATACTACTACAATATGTCTAAGAAACAAAACATCACTATCAAAATTTGATTTTTTATACTAAAAAAATGGAATAAAATAAAAAAGATTTTAATTATTGTTAACAGAATCAAGAGTATTATAACTATTTTACCTATAATGATAGCTATTAGTAGTTTCAAATATGAGATATATAGATATAAAAACTTACTTTACCTTGTTTTATTTTTTTTAGAAAAAATACTAAGGCATATTCATACGAAAAAAGTAAGAGTTTTTAAATTCTTGTCTCAAGAGAGGAAACCTCAATGACTATTAGCTCAAAAGAGCAAGAGGCAAAAAAAGTTTCAATTACAGTAGATAGAGATCCTGTTAGTACATCTTTTGAAAAATGGGCTCAACCAGGACATTTTTCACGGACATTAGCAAAAGGTCCTAAAACAACTACTTGGATTTGGAACTTACATGCAGATGCTCACGACTTTGACAGTCATACTAGTTCACTAGAAGATATATCTCGTAAGATTTTCAGTGCACACTTTGGTCAATTATCGATCATTTTCTTATGGTTAAGTGGAATGTATTTCCATGGAGCTAGATTCTCAAATTACTCAGCTTGGCTAAGTAATCCAACATCAGTAAAACCTAGTGCTCAAGTTGTATGGCCAATTGTAGGTCAAGAAGTACTAAATGGTGATGTAGGTGGTGGATTCCAAGGTGTACAAATTACTTCAGGTTTCTTCCAACTTTGGAGAGCATCAGGTATAACAAATGAAGTAGAACTATATTGGTGTGCATTAGCAGGCTTAATTATGTCTGGACTAATGATATTCGCCGGATGGTTCCACTATCATAAGGCTGCTCCAAAGTTAGAATGGTTCCAAAATGCTGAATCTATGTTAAATCATCACTTATCAGGACTATTAGGTCTTGGATGTTTATCATGGGCAGGACATCAAATTCATATTTCTTTACCAATTAACAAATTATTAGATGCGGGTGTGGCTCCACAAGAGATACCATTACCTCATGAGTTTCTTGTTAATAGAGATTTAATGGCTCAACTGTATCCTAGTTTTAGCAAAGGAGTAGTACCATTCTTTACTTTAAATTGGAGTGAGTACTCAGATTTCTTAACATTTAAAGGTGGTTTAAATCCAGTAACGGGTGGCTTATGGTTAAGTGACACAGCTCATCACCATTTAGCACTAGCAGTATTATTTATTATTGCTGGACATATGTACCGTACTAATTGGGGTATTGGACACAGTATGAAAGAAATTTTAGAAGCTCACAAAGGACCATTCACAGGAGAGGGACATAAGGGGCTTTATGAAATTTTAACAACTTCATGGCATGCACAATTAGCTATTAACCTAGCGATGATGGGATCAGTTAGTATCATTGTGGCACATCACATGTACGCAATGCCGCCATATCCATACATTGCAACAGATTATCCAACACAACTTTCATTATTTACACATCATATGTGGATAGGTGGATTCTGTGTATGTGGAGCTGCAGCTCATGCTGGTATTTTCATGGTAAGAGACTACAATCCTGCTCAAAATTATAATAATTTATTAGATCGTGTAATTAGACATAGAGACGCTATTATTTCACATTTAAACTGGATATGTATTTTCCTAGGATTCCATAGTTTTGGTTTATATATCCATAATGATACTATGAGAGCTTTAGGGAGAACTCAAGATATGTTCTCTGATACAGCTATTCAATTAAAGCCTGTATTTGCACAATGGGTACAAAATATTCACACTGTTGCACCAGGAAATACAACACCAAATGCTTTAGCTACGGCTAGTTATGCTTTCGGTGGTAGTGTAGTATCTGTAGGCAATAAAGTAGCTATGATGCCAATTCCTTTAGGGACAGCAGACTTCATGGTTCATCATATCCATGCTTTCACTATTCATGTAACAGTTTTAATTTTACTAAAGGGTGTACTTTTCTCTAGAAACTCTAGATTAATTCCTGATAAAGCAAACTTAGGTTTCAGATTCCCATGCGATGGTCCTGGTAGAGGTGGAACTTGTCAAAGTTCTGCTTGGGACTCAGTATTCTTAGGGCTATTCTGGATGTATAACTGTATTTCTGTAGTTATTTTCCATTTTAGCTGGAAAATGCAATCAGACGTATGGGGCACAGTAGGTGCTGATGGGGCTATAACACACATCACAGGTGGAAACTTTGCACAAAGTTCGATCACTATTAATGGTTGGCTTAGAGATTTCCTTTGGGCTGAGGCATCACAAGTTATTCAATCATATGGATCGGCATTATCGGCTTATGGTTTAATTTTCTTAGGTGCACACTTTATCTGGGCATTTAGCTTAATGTTCCTATTCAGTGGACGTGGTTATTGGCAAGAGTTAATTGAATCAGTTGTATGGGCACACAATAAGTTACACTTAGCTCCAGCTATTCAACCAAGAGCTCTAAGTATTACTCAAGGACGTGCTGTAGGTCTAGCTCATTACCTTCTTGGAGGTATTGGTACGACTTGGGCATTTTTCTTAGCGAGAATTATTTCTGTAGGATAAGAGGAAAGGGTATTTAAGGAAGCAGTATGGCAACAAAATTTCCTAAATTTAGTCAAGCTCTTGCTCAAGATCCAGCTACTAGAAGAATCTGGTACGGCTTAGCAACAGCGCACGATTTTGAAAGTCATGATGGAATGACAGAAGAAAATCTATATCAAAAGATTTTTGCCTCTCATTTTGGTCATTTAGCAGTTATATTCCTGTGGACATCAGGAAATCTATTTCACGTTGCTTGGCAAGGTAACTTTGAACAATGGGTGTTAAATCCGTTAAAAGTAAAACCTATTGCGCATGCAATTTGGGATCCGCATTTTGGTGAACCAGCTATTAAAGCATTCACTAAGGGTGGAGTATCATATCCAGTAAACATAGCAACATCAGGAGTATATCACTGGTGGTACACAATTGGAATGAGAAATAATAATGATTTATATTCTGGATCATTATTCTTATTATTCTTATCAGCTGTATTACTATTTGCTGGATGGTTACATTTACAACCAAAATTTAGACCAGGATTATCGTGGTTTAAGAACAATGAGTCTAGATTAAATCATCATTTATCAGGTTTATTTGGTTTTAGTTCTTTAGCATGGTCTGGACACTTAATTCATGTAGCTATTCCAGAAGCACGAGGACAACATATTGGTTGGGATAACTTTACAAAAGTAGCTCCACATCCTGAAGGACTTACTCCATTCTTTACAGGAAATTGGAGTGCATACTCTGCATCTCCAGATACAGCTAGTCACATTTTTGGAACAAGTGAAGGAGCAGGAACAGCTATTCTAACATTCTTAGGTGGTTTCCATCCTCAAACTCAAGCGTTATGGCTTAGTGATATCGCACACCATCATTTAGCAATTGGTGTAGTATTCATTTTTGCTGGTCACATGTACCGTACTAACTGGGGAATTGGTCATAGTCTAAAAGAAATTTTAGATGCACATAGACCACCTGGAGGACGTTTAGGAGCAGGACATAAGGGAATTTTTGAAACATTAACAAACTCATTACATTTCCAATTAGGTCTAGCACTTGCGTCTTTAGGAGTAATCACATCTTTAGTTGCTCAACATATGTATGCACTACCATCTTACGCATTTATGGCGAAAGATTACGTAACACAAGCAGCACTATATACACATCACCAATATATTGCTGGTTTCCTTATGGTAGGAGCATTTGCTCACGGTGCAATCTTCTTTGTGAGAGATTATGACCCAGAGCAAAACAAGAATAATGTTTTAGCACGTGTGCTTGAGCATAAAGAAGCTATTATTTCGCATCTAAGCTGGGTTTCATTATTCTTAGGTTTCCACACACTAGGTCTATATGTACACAACGATGTAGTAGTTGCTTTTGGAACACCAGAAAAACAAATCTTAGTAGAGCCTGTTTTTGCTCAATGGATTCAAGCTTCATCAGGAAAAGCACTATACGGGTTTGATGTTTTACTATCATCGAGTAACAGTTTAGCAGCGAATGCAAGTAACAACATTTGGCTACCGGGATGGTTAGAAGCTATTAACAGTGGACAAAACTCTTTATTCTTACCAATCGGACCTGGAGACTTTTTAGTACATCACGCTATTGCCTTAGGATTACATACAACAGCACTAATTCTAGTAAAAGGTGCGTTAGATGCACGTGGTTCTAAGTTAATGCCGGATAAAAAAGATTTTGGATATAGCTTCCCTTGTGATGGTCCAGGAAGAGGTGGAACATGCGATATTTCTGCATGGGATGCTTTTTATCTTTCTATGTTCTGGATGCTTAACACAATTGGTTGGGTCACATTCTATTGGCATTGGAAACATGTAACAATCTGGCAAGGTAATGCTGGTCAGTTTAATGAATCTTCAACATACATTATGGGTTGGCTAAGAGACTACCTATGGTTAAATTCATCTCCTTTAATCAATGGATATAACCCATATGGAATGAATAGCCTATCTGTTTGGTCATGGATGTTCTTATTCGGACACTTAATCTGGGCAACTGGATTTATGTTCTTAATTTCATGGAGAGGATACTGGCAAGAATTAATTGAAACTCTTGCTTGGGCACATGAAAGAACACCACTAGCAAATTTAATTCGTTGGAAGGATAAGCCTGTAGCTTTATCAATTGTACAAGCACGTTTAGTAGGACTAATCCACTTCACTGTGGGATACGTATTTACTTATGCGGCGTTTGTCATTGCATCTACAACTGGTAAATTTGGATAATAATAAATTAACCAAGTAAAATCTTCCATAAGTAATGAAAGAAAGCAGAAACCGAAGAAATAAACATATTTCTTTGGTTTCTACTTTTTTTTTAAAGGAGTCACATATTAGTATGGTTATGGTATCCTGAGATATATACGAATTTTAAAATAATAAAAAAATCTTTTTTATATATAATATGGCAAAAAAGAGCATGATACAGCGTGAAAGAAAACGCGAAAAGTTAGTTACTAAATATGAAAAAAAAAGATCGGAAATAAAAAATGCTTTAAAGACAGTTAATTCATACCAAGAAAGGCTAGAATTATACTCAAAACAACAAGCTTTACCCAGAAATTCCTTTCCATCTAGATTAAGAAATAGATGTTGGTTAACAGGGAGAAGCAGAGGATATTATAGAGACTTTGGATTATCTAGACATGTGTTAAGAGAAATGAGCCATGCATGTTTATTACCAGGCGTAACAAAGTCAAGCTGGTAAAGAATAAATTAGTTTAAAGTTGTAATTAAAAAAATTTTAGTTACAACTCTAAACTAATTTAGCTCAAAAAGAATTTTATAGACCGAATTGATTACCTCTTCTGTACTGTAAATATGCAGCTACGAATAAGCCAGCTAAAGTTACAGGAACAAGGCCTAATACAATTCCAAATAAAAGAGGTTCTATCATTTTTTTTATATGTTTCAATTACGTTTATAAGTAGCACATAATATAGTTATTACATACTATCGATTTAGGTAAGATTTAGAAAATCTAACTATAAATACATGATACTACATTATTATATAGCTATAAAGATTCTAATTAGCACGATTGCTAGAAAGTGAGAGGTATTACGTATATTTTCACAATTAAAAATATAAATGGTTTGAAGTACTAATATTAAGTACTTCAAACCATATTTTTATCTAAATCCTACAGCTGCTTGCCATACAAAAGCTAAAAGCAAGAAGAATACTGGAATTACCGGAGCTACATCAACAATTGGTTTGAAGATTGCGTACGCTTCAGGTAGCTTAGCTAATAATAAAATTCCTTCCATATTTTGATCAACCTCTTTGTAAGGAAAAAATGTTTCTGTATTTGAAGACAATATTTAAAATAAAACAATATAGTTTAGTTTCAGTATCATCTAGTAAACAGTTTACACTATAGTTCGCTTGAAAGTTAATTAAGTATTGAGATTTATTGTTAATTATTTATAGAAAACTACAAAAACTAATAAAGCTCTTTGATAAGAAACAAAGATATTAAAACGAGTTCTATTTAATTTATTAAATAATTGTAAAAAATATACAGCGATAGTATAACATGTAATAGAGAAAGGCTTTTTGTAAAAGTTCAAATATAAGAACTTAACAAAAGCATAATTCTAAAACTGAATTTTATCTTTAAGGAGAAAAAAGATGGTTGGTATTCTCCAATTACTTGTTAGTATGTTAATCCTTCTTTCATTTGCACTAGTTGTTGGTGTTCCGGTGATCTTAGTATCACCAGGTGAGTGGGAAAAATCAAAGAATCTAGTTTTCACAGGGGCTGGTTTATGGTTCGGATTAGTAATCGTTACAGCTGCTTTTAATTCTTTTGTTATTTAGCTTTTTAATGCATAATTGAGTCTTAATTATTCTTTTGTTAAGATCCAATTATGCTTTTCTAAGAAATGGAAGGACTATTAGTTGACAGTAGGATTTTTTTTGCTTAGTATATATCTTGTAGGAAAAAAAAGCGGGTATAGCTCAGTGGTAGAGCGCAACCTTGCCAAGGTTGATGTCGCGCGTTCGAGTCGCGTTACCCGCTTATTAAAGAGAGTGCAGATAGGTTAATATAACAACCTCCCTTTATTCTTTAAGAATAAAGGGAGGTTGTTACTTGGCCAATTAGATATAACTGTAAGATTTTAAAATATGTAAGGAGAGAGTGAGATTCGAACTCACGGAAACCGCAAGGCTTCTTCTGATTTCAAATCAGACGCATTCGACCAGCTCTGCCACCTCTCCATTGGGAATTTAAACTGCGTTCTGAACGCAGTTTAAGAGCTAATTAACCATTAAATGATTTTTGAGTGAACTTAATTTGAGCAGGGTTCAGATTTTTACCAATAGAATGTGATACGTTTCCTACTCCGACTCTACCTGAATTTACTTTTTCAGGGAACACTCCATCTTTAGGATGTAAGTATTGCACCTCCCCACTTGGGAAAATACGATAGATTTTATAATCAGTGATTTTGAAAGATGACTTAACCTGAGTTGCTAAAGCTAGACACTGTTCTTTTTTTGCTAGATACAGTAAGTTTTCGCCTTGTCGCATTATAGCTGCACCTCCAGTCGGCATTTCAAAAACTTGCTCTTTAGGGCTACTCCAAGTAATAGCATACTTTTCTTCAATCTCTGCAGCTCTTAGCCAACCACCTGTACTACCTTCAAATGTAGGTGAAGGAATTTGTAAATTTAATGTTTCAGACATGTGTAAATGTTTTACTTAGAAATTTTATTCTACTAAAAATATTATACATAATTCTAAAAAAGAAGGAAAGCATATAATTAAATTGATTTTTTTTATAGCGGGAAATGGATTTGAACCATTGGCCTTCGGGTTATGAGCCCGACGAGCTACCAGACTGCTCTATCCCGCGTTAAATATATAGTACTCTATATTCAAGAAAAATTCCATTAGATATTTATTTATTATTAATTTATTTCAATAAGAAAAAACTCAACGCAGAAATAACGGAAAAAATAAAGAGAGTATTTTTTAATCGATTCAAAAGAGGCAACACTTTATAGGTACCTGCTAGCTTATCTTGCATAAGTATCTCTGGGGTCTTTACCCAAACTTGACCGTCATACCAACCTGATTCTTCATAAGCAACGGTAGCTTGAACTAAACGATCATAAATATATTTCCAACCTAAATATGTTCTTAAGCAAATAAAAATTAAAATTAGACTGGTAAAAATTAAAGAATACAAAAAAGCACTATATAAATTGAACCCTTCATTAGTACTTGCTAAAACAAGGAAAAAGGTAAGGAAAAGACTTCCAAAAGTCACTTTGAGGATATTTTGACAATAAGATCTAAGGTCTTCTGTGGACCAAAAAAATGAAACAGAGTCTTTTACTTTCTTATATTCATTAATGGGTCTTTGTTCTTGTGGAACGGGACATATAAGATTTACTTTTTTCATACTAAGACTCATTTAATAAATTAATCTGAAACTCCTAAAGTTGCACTATAAATAGTTAAAATAAAAAAAGAAAAAACCAATCCCCAAGTTATTTTATTCAAACTTTCTTCTGCACTTCTAGTACCACTGAATAGCTGACTTTGCCCTCCTCCTACCCCTGAGGATTTAGGATTATGTATCATAATTGCCAAAATCAAGAAAACGGAACATACAAGCCATAATATTTTAATCATTCAAAAAATCTTAATTACAAATTTATTATTGTTTTATTCAAAAGGGGAGAAAAATACAAAAGATTATATTTTTTCCCCTAAGTTAAAGTATTATTACTCTCCTTGAAGTTTTAGAAGACCAAAACCTAATGCAAGGCCGGTTAAAGTAATAATAATACAAACTGAAGCTGCTGCTGTGATTTCACTACCCATTTTTTACTCCTTATTATTTAATTAGTTGTTTACTGAATCCAACAAATAGACAGATAATTTGTTAGAGAATTTATATGTTTTAGAAACCGTTTCTTCCCCACACAACTAATGCTAATGAAAAGCTAAACATTACTAGTAACGAAGACCAACCTAGGCTAATTATATCCATGAGAAATTGTTAAATAAAAGTATCTTATAAGTTTTTATCTACTTCATGAAGGTAAAACAATACTATTTAAAGATTGATTTTTACGAAGTTAGTATATCATTATACTACATCAAAATAAGGTTTAAACTTCCTAATAATCAAGCTAATATAACTTTGTTTTTTTTTCTCAAGAATTAAGTATTTTAAACAAAGAAAATTTTAGAAATAAAAATAAAAGTATAAATAATTTCGTCTAGATTCTAAGAAAATATATTATGTTTAGTTATAGTAATCAAAAAAAATATATTAAAAAGACTATTTGTTTATGCCAAAATTAAAAACATGTAAATCAGCAAAAAAGAGATTTCGAAAAACATGTACAGGAAAATTCATTAGAAGACGAGCAGGAAAAGGTCATATTTTAGAAAAGAAAACTACAAAACGTAAACGAAATTTATCACGTAAGATGGTGGTATCATTTGGAGAATCATTAGTGTTACGTACAATGCTGCCGTACATGTAAGAAAATGAGCCATAGATAAAGATTAAAGGAGACAAAAGAAAATGAGAATAAAAAGAGGAAATGTTGCGAGAAAAAGACGCAATAAAGTGCTAAAAATAGCCAGTGGCTTTAGGGGAACACATTCAAAGTTGTTCCGAGTTGCTAACCAGCAAGTGATGAAAGCATTAAGATACGGCTATATAGGACGAAAGAGAAAGAAAAGAGAATTTCGAAGTCTATGGATCACAAGAATTAATGCTGCTTCAAGATTAAATGGAGTTAAATACAGTCAATTAATTCATGGATTAAAAACATCAAATATCGCTATTAATAGAAAGATGCTAGCACAAATAGCGGTTGTTGATTCCCATTCATTCAAAGAGATCGTTAATATTTGTGTTAAATAAAAAATTAGAAGAGCAATAATAATTGCTCTTCTATTTTTTCGAAACAAACTAGAAATTCATCTCAGCTAACTGAACTTTTTCGAATTGTTTCTTTTTAAGAACTAGTAGAATTTGTGCAAGAATTACAACAAAGAAGAACGCGATAAGTCCTTTAACACGTGCTGGACTTTGTAATACGACTTCTGTTTCACCTTGTCCGAAACCACCCACATTTGGATCTACAGTTAAAGCTTGATCCGCAGTTAATGTTTGCCCCTCTTTAACGATTAAATCTGGACCTACAGGAATTTTTACAGTAACTGTGTCCCCACTCTTACTCTTAATAGAAAGATTAGAAGTAGTAGCAGATTTCTCAATTTTCAATAGTTGACCATCCACTGGTGAAGTGTATAGGGTATTATTACTCTTGTCACCTGTAGGATTAACTTGGCCTCTACCTCTGTTAGCACCTACATAAATAGGATACTTAATAAAATGAACATTCTTATTCTCCGCTGGGTTAGGAGCTAAGATAGGAAAAACTACTTTCTGGTTTTCATTTCCAGGAATAGGGCCTACTACTAAAATATTGTTTTTAGAATCACTATAAGGAGATATTACAAGTCCTTTTGTCTTTGCTTGTAGTTCTTCAGAAATTCTATCCTTTGGAGCTAGCTTAAAGCCTTCAGGTAGAATCACAACAGCACCTACATTTAACGGTCCTCTTGTTCCATCACCAGTTACTTGCTTTAATGAAAGATCGTAGGGGATCTCTACAGTTACTTCGAATACACTGTCAGGTAAGACACCTTGAGGCACCTCGATTTCTACAGGTTTTTGTGCAAGGTGACAGTTTGCACAAACAATTCGACCAGTAGCTTCTCTAGGGTTTTCATATGCTTGTTGAGCATAAACAGGAAACGCATTGGATGCTGCAGGTTGTGTTAAGGTAATTGACATGCTAGCTGTCAATAAAATAAATTTTAGTGTCTTGTTTAAATTTACTAAGTAGTTATTTTCCATTTTCTTTAATCTAATTTTCGAAGTAGGTGTTTTTAAATTTTCTATACTTTTATCTGATAAACTATACGCCTTTGGAAATTCTAAACAGTAGAATTGAATTTAAAAGCTATAATTTTCTCTTAGTATAGTCTAATTAAAAATAGATAAAAAAATAATAGGAATTATTTTCTATCTTGTGTACTATATTGTATTTTAACCTAAAAATTCTTTTCATAATTAATATTTTGTCTACTTCCTTCGATTAAAACTACGATTCCAGCTCCACCAAAATATAGAACTAAAACAATAGATGACATTAAGATTTGGGTTAAGGGGTCAACAGAAGGCGTAAGAACAGCACCTACAACTGTAGAACCTAGAACAACATAGCGCCAAACAGAAAACATCGTATTCCCAGAAACTATTTTTAATAGACCAAGCATCACTTGAATAACAGGGAGTTGAAAAGCTATCGCTGTACTAAACAACAACACAATAATAAATTCAAAATATTGTTCAAATGACCAAAAAGGTTCTACAACTTCTGAACCATAACTAATGAAAAAATTCAAAGCAGCTGGAACTAAAACAAAATATCCGAATACTAATCCACCTAAAAAAAGAATTAAAGAACCTAAAACAACAGGTAAAATTGTTTTTCGTTCAGTTTTTGTCATTCCAGGTAGAACAAAAAGTATTAATTGATAAATGATAAAAGGACTACTAATTAAAATACCGCTATAGGCAGCTACTTTTATTGATGCAAAAAAATATTCACCAGGAGCAAATTGTAAAAATTTAATACCAGTAGCAGGCTCTTGGAGAATTTTTACAATATTTTTTATACTAAATAGACATGTACCTACCATTACAACTAATAAACTTAACGACCATACACCACGTTGACGTACTTCTTCAAGATGCTCTGATAATGACATCTCTGCTTCGCTTTGTTGAAAGTTTATAGAATAAGGAATAATAGAATTATTACTTCTTTGAGTTAACATTATGATATTAGGTTAAATTTCTATATCAATATTAATATATAAATACTATTAACGAACTAATTATTATCTAATGTCACAATAAAATGAAAGGAAAACACGAGTACATAAAAAAGATAGTTTCTTTTATGAGCTGACACTCTAAAGAAACTATCTTTTTTATTTTATTTAAGATGCAGAAGCTTGAACTCTTGCACGTGCTTTACGCAAGTTTTGAGTAGCTTCTATTCTTTCTTTGCTAGAAGTAGCTTCATTAAATAATAAAGTCATTTCTTCTAACTCTTTTTGAGCTTGATCTTTGTCGATTTTAGATCCTTCTTCGGCACCGTTCACTAGAATAGTTAATTCATCATTTTCTACTTCAGCAAAACCACCCATAAGAACAATCGGAGTCCAATCTTTATCAATACGTACTCGCATAACTCCGATATCTAAAGCTGTTAATAAAGGAGCATGACCCCGTAAGATACCAAGCTGTCCAGTACTACTTGGAAGAATGACTTCTTCTGCATTCGCATCCCAAACAGTTCGGTCTGGAGCGATAATACTAATATGTAGTGCCATTTTTACACCTTATCCTTTCAAGCTTTTTGCTTTTTCTATAGCTTCATCAATATTACCGACAAGATAGAATGATTGCTCAGGTAATTCATCTAATTCACCATTGAGAATCATATTAAATCCTTTAATAGTTTCAGCTAAAGATACATACTTTCCTGGAGACCCAGTAAAGATTTCAGCAACAAAGAAAGGTTGTGATAAGAAACGCTCTACTTTTCTAGCACGTGCAACGACTTGTCTATCTTCCTCAGATAATTCATCTAGACCTAGAATTGCAATAATATCTTGTAATTCTTTATATCTTTGCAGAGTTTGCTTAACATTTTGAGCTGTGTCATAATGTTCAGCACCTACAATGTTAAGTTGTAACATTGTAGAAGTTGAATCTAGAGGATCTACAGCAGGGTAAATTCCCTTCGCAGCTAAGTTTCTTGATAATACAGTAGTAGCATCTAAGTGCGAGAAAGTAGTCGCAGGAGCTGGATCTGTTAAGTCATCCGCTGGTACATATACAGCTTGAATAGATGTAATAGAACCTTCTGTAGTAGAAGTAATTCGTTCTTGTAAACCACCCATTTCTGTAGCTAATGTTGGTTGGTAACCTACAGCTGAAGGCATACGGCCTAAAAGAGCAGAAACTTCTGAACCAGCTTGTACAAATCTAAAGATATTATCAATAAACAGTAAAACGTCTTGCTTATTAACATCACGGAAATACTCAGCCATAGTTAACGCAGTTAAACCTACTCGCATACGAGCCCCAGGAGGCTCATTCATTTGACCGTAAACTAAAGCTACTTTTGATTCACCTAGATTAGATTCATTAATTACTTTAGATTCTTTCATTTCCATGTAAAGGTCATTACCTTCACGTGTTCTCTCACCTACACCACCAAATACAGATACACCACCGTGAGCTTTAGCAATGTTATTAATTAGTTCCATGATTAATACAGTTTTACCTACACCTGCACCACCAAATAGACCAATTTTTCCACCTCTACGATAAGGTGCTAAAAGATCCACAACTTTAATTCCTGTTTCAAAAATAGAAGGTTTTGTATCTAATTGAGTAAATGCAGGAGAACCTCTGTGAATAGGTAAAGTAGTATCGATCTTTACATCGCCCATCTCATCTACAGGTACACCTAAGACATTAAAAATACGTCCTAATGTAGGCTTACCTACGGGAACACTAATAGGTGCTGCTAAATCTGTTGCAGTCATTCCTCTTTTCAGACCATCTGTTGATGTCATTGATACAGCTCTAACTCTATTGTTTCCTAATAGTTGCTGAACCTCGCACACAACAGCTGAATCACCTTCGCCGATCGAGATAGCATTATAAATTTTCGGTAATTGACCACTAGAAAATTCTACGTCAACAACAGGACCGATAATTTGCACAATAAGACCAGTATTTGTTGCAGTGTTAACCATAATAAGTTTAGTATTGTAAATACAAGATAGATAAAATTCGTTTCGTAATAAATATAAAGTTTCTTTTAACTAATAAACATTCTCACATAGAATTTCTTTTTTTTAATTATTCAAAACAAAAATTGAGAAAAAAGAATATAAAGAATTACCTTGTTTTTGTTAAGAAAAGCAAAATTTTACAAGTAGAAGAAAAAAGAGTTAATTTTGTTTATAATCACTTAAAAAGACGCATGAAATTTAATATAAACTTTCTGATGCCATACGCCCTGTTGTTTTTAACCAATTTTGAGCTTCAATATAATTATTGGGGGCAAGACGAATAGCCTGTTTCCAATATTCAGCCGCTTTGTCAAACATAGTTCTAGCTGTTTCTAAGTCTTTTTTTTCAGAAGCTTTAACACCTTGATAATGATATATAACAGCTATATTATTTAAGGCAGGGGGAAGTCGTGAATTTAAATCTAATGCTTGGTGATAATATTCTAAGGCTTTAATATATTCACCATTACTAGCGTAAATTAGTCCTATATTATATAAAATATAGCTACGATCATACGGGTCTTCTTCTAAACGTAAAGCTTCATAATAGTTTTCGAGAGCCTCTGCATATTCTCCTTCAGATTGGGCAGACATACCATCTCGATAATATGAAAATGCTTCTTTTTCTTGTTTGCTAGCCGGCAAGACTTTTAAGACAATATCAGCTAAAACTGTAAAAGTTTTATCAATAAAATTATCATTTTTCTGAAATCTAGGCATGTTTTTACAGTGAGTTAGTTCTGTTTTAATTAAATTAGATAATAATAAAAAAAAGCTCAACTTTTCAGGTCTTTTAAATAACTACTTTCTATACTCTATTAGTATAACGAAAATATAATTATACAGATGGAGAAAAAGTTTAGGATGTTTGCAAAAAGAAATATTTTACAAACAGTTATCGCTTAACATTTTGCTTTTTATTTTTATTTACATCTCAAGCAAAAAAAATACAAATATAAAAAATGCTGAAAAATAAGTACGCTTTAATCCGAAAAAGACTACAGAAAAAGTCAATATTAATTTTAGGTTCTCAAAAAGAAAATAACGCGAGTGGTTTATTACTTCTAACAAATCCGTTAAGAATCGCATTAAACGATGATTCAGATGAAATAGGCAATGATGATAAATTTAAGCTTTTAGAAAAAAATCGTGAATTTCCGATCACACTTGCAGAAAAGCCAAATAATAAACTAGAGCGAAAACACAAAAAAAACGAAAGGGATGATGACCGAGAAAATGAGAATGGCAAGTCCAAAATACGTAGTAAGAAAAAAATAAGAGCAAATATTGAAGTAGACGACGACTATAACAATATAAAAGAGGACACTTATAGTAATAGTCAATCAGATGCAATTTCATTATCATTGGCAAGACCAGTCAAGAATACAAATCAAGATAAAGGAAGTGATACAAAGAAAATAAATTTTAAAAATACCGCAAAAACAGGCACATCGAAGAAAAATAAAAAAAATAATTTAAACAAAAAAGATTTAGAAGAAGTTAAAACTACCCCAGAACAAATTATTATTCCGGGGCCAGTATCAGTGCAGGAATTGGCACAGTTTTTATACATAAGTGAAACAGAGATAATTCGAAGTCTATTTTTAAAAGGAATAGGAGTAACCATTAATCAAATTCTTGATGTGAATACAGCAAAAACAGTAGGAGAAGAGTTAGGAGTTTTAGTAACAGTAGAACAAAGAGAAGAGGAAGAAGAGAAAAGAATAAGTTCCAATAATTCAGCAAATATTGACCAATTGATAGAAAAACCTCCTATTGTAGCAGTCATGGGACATGTGGATCATGGAAAAACAACTTTATTAGATAAATTGAGACAAACTCAAATAGCACAAAAAGAAGCTGGTGGAATAACGCAGAGAATAGGTGCATATGAAGTGAATGTAGATCATAAAAATACAACTAAAAAACTAGTTTTCTTAGACACACCTGGACATGAGGCCTTTTCAGGTATGAGATCCAGAGGAATTAGAGTTACAGATATAGGAGTCTTAGTTGTTGCAGCAGATGATGGAGTAAAAGAACAAACCGTAGAGATTGTTAAGTCAATACAAAAAGCAAATATCCCTTTAATTGTTGCAATAAACAAGATTGATAAAGAAAATGCAGATATAGAGAAAATAAAACAAGAGCTAACACAATATAATGTAATTCCAGAAAGCTGGGGTGGTGATGTTCAAACAGTTGCTATTAGTGCTTCCCAAGGTACCAACATTGATCAATTGTTAGAGACTATATTATTAGTTGCTGAATTAGAGAATTTAAAAGCTAATCCAGAGGAAAAAGCTCAAGGGACTATCTTAGAAGCAAATTTAGATAGAACAAAAGGAGCTGTAGCTACATTACTCGTGCAAAATGGAACATTGAAAGTGGGAGATATAATAGTAGCTGGAGCAGCTGTAGGAAAGATTAGAGGAATGGTTAATTCTAACGGAGAAACAATAGAGGATTGTGGGCCTGCATCACCAGTACTTATTTGGGGACTTTCAGAAGTTCCTATAACAGGGGATTATTTTGAAGTATATCCAAATGAAAAAGAAGCAAAGTTAGCAGCAGAATTAGAAAAAGACAGACAAACGTTGTCCACAACAATTTCAGAAGGATATACAATCTCAAATTCAGAAACATTAGGAACAATTAATTTAATTATTAAGACCGATATTCATGGGTCTGTTGAAGCAATTGTTAACACAATTAATAAAATTCCTCAAAATAAAGTTCAAATTAGAATGATTTATACTTCCCCAGGAGAAGTGACTGAAACAGATATAGATTTTGCAGACACAAGTGGAGCAAAAATATTAGCATTTAATACAACATTAGCTTCGGGGGCAAGGAGAGCTGCAAGACACTTGAACGTAAGTGTGAAAGAATACGACGTGATTTATGATCTTTTTGAAGATGTAGAACTAATGATAGAGGAAATAACAGGACCAGAATACGAAGAAGAGATCATAGGTGAAGCAATAGTGAAAACAGTTTTTCCACTTGGAAAAAGTTTTGTAGCAGGTTGTTATTTAGAAGAAGGAAAAATAAAGAAATCATCGTCTATTGAAGTCATTCGAAATTCTGAAACAATATATAAAGGGCCAATATCTTCTTTGAAACAATTTAAGCAAGATGTAGGAGAAATTCTAGTAGGAAATGAATGTGGTATTTTTGTTGAAGATTTCAATGAATGGAAAGAACAAGACATTATTAAAGCTTTAAATTTAACACCAAAAAAACGAGGATAAGAAAAGAGAGAATTCTGTAAACTGACTTACAGAATTCTCTCTTTTTTTTATTCTCAAGGGAAACAACAATTTTATAAAGCACCTTCACGATTAACAAATGGTAATAAAGAAAGAAGGCGAGCTTTCTTTATGGCTTTAGTTAATTTAGTTTGTTGCTTAGTTGTTAAGCCTGTTAGTCTTCTAGGTAAAATCTTTCCTTGTTCTGTTAAAAACTTACTTAATAATTCAACGTCTTTATAGTCAATTGAATCATCAGTCTTTAAAGGGGATACTTTTCTACGATAAATAGCCATAATTAAAATTAAGTTAAATTCTTAGGATAATTTTATTTTATTTCTTTGAAAGTCTCATGTCGTCTTGTTACAGGACAATACTTTTTTAACTCAATTCGATTAGGGGTATTTTTTCTATTTTTTGTTGTGTTGTATCTGTAAACACCTTCAGGGGTTTTACATTCCAAAGTAATTACTATACGAGCACCTTTACTTTTTGCCATGTTTTTATTACATTGATGTTTGTTAAAAATCTAATTCTAAGAGTGTACACATAAAATACTTTATTTAAAGACAAAATTAATAATTTGAATTAATTTTTTATAAACTTAGTTTCTAAGAGAAAGAGCTTAGTCAATCTAGAATACACAAAAGATAAGGCAATCTTAAAAATAAGATTTTGTTTCAAGAGAAAAACAAAGTAACTTTTGTACTTTTATACTAAAACAATCCCTACTATATATATATTAGTAATTAACTAGAAAAACTTCGGATAATTACATTAATTTAAGATGTTATCGCTACTTTAATATATCTTAATAATAAGATTAGGTCAAACAATAGCTTTGCATTATTCTCAATTCTTACCATCATTATAATGATACTAAATTTTAAGACGACAACTAATAAAGAAATGATTAAAAATTAAGTTTATTTAAAAAAACATAACAATTTAATACATCTGTACATAGTTTAGAATTAAAAACTATTTTTGTAATCTTTAAGTAGTCAAGATATTTCTAATGATATACAATTATTTAGTTGAATATTCGTTAGAAATAACATTTTTAGAGAAAGGATATAGGTTTAGTAGACTAAATCATACTCATTAATATCATGGCAAATTCAAAATCAGCAATTAAAAGAATACAAGTTAACGAACGTAATCGTTTAAGAAATAAAGCATACAAATCAGCAATCAAAACAATATATAAAAAATGCCTTGTGGCGATTTCAAATTTAAACGAAAACAACAAAATACAAGTAGCAGAGCTAATGTCATTATCATATAGCAAGATTGATAAAGCAGTTCAAAAAGGAATATTTCATTCTAATACGGGAGCCGCGAAAAAAGCTGCTTTAGCAAAAGCATTAGCAAAAGTTCAGAAAAAGAACTAAAGTTTTTATTTCATTAGACACAAAAAACATAAACGAAGCATTAATAAAAGATATAAAGCAAATTATATTTATTCTTTTTAATGAAGAAGTAAAAGATTAAGTACGACCAAAATAAATACAGTATGAAATGTATTGTTTTAGATTGATTAATAGTGTTGTTAACCAATCTAAAACAATATATGAATATATATTTCCGCAAATATACTTAATCAAAACATAGAGAGTTTTTTAATTTTATTTTTCTAAAAAGTTGGTTCAAATCAAAGAACTAAAGGAATTCCAAAAGACAAATAACCAAAGTCAAACTGAATGTTTTCAATCGCAGTTTCACTGCTAAATAAAATCTACTAAATATTTCATTTATTAAGGAGAGTATATTCTCATGTCTAGCACCAATTTTTCTACCTTTATCTTGCCCGATTTAGTAGAAATTCAACGTGCGAGTTTTTGCTGGTTTCTTGAAGAGGGACTCGCTGAGGAAATTAAAAGCTTTTCACCTATCACTGATTATAGTGGTAACTTAGAATTACATTTATTAGGCGACCAATACAAACTTAAAAGTCCGAAATATAATATCAACGAGTGTAAGAGAAGAGATGCGACTTATTCTGTACAAGTTTATGTTCCTGCAAGATTAATAAACCGAAATACAGGAATAATAAAAGAGCAAGAGGTATTCATAGGAGACTTACCTCTAATGACTGATAGAGGAACATTTATAATTAATGGAGCAGAAAGGGTTATTGTAAACCAGATTGTAAGAAGTCCAGGAATTTATTACAAAGCAGAAACAGATAAACAGGGAAGACGCACATACAGTAGTAGCTTAATTTCGAATCGAGGAGCATGGGTTAAATTTGAAACAGATCGAAATGACCTTGTATGGGTGAGGATTGATAAAACAAGAAAAATTCCAGCACACGTTTTTCTTAAAGCGATGGGACTTAGTGATACTGATATTTATAATGGTTTAAGACACCCAGAATATTTAAAGAAAAGTTTTAGGGTTGAAGGAAATTATACAACGGAAGAATCATTAATCCAAATGTATAGCAAATTGAGACCAGGAGAGCCAGCTACTGTTAATGGCGGACAACAAATTTTATATTCACGTTTCTTCGATCCTAAACGATATGATTTAGGAAAAGTGGGAAGATATAAAATAAATAAAAAATTAAAAATTTCAATACCAGAAAATATAAGAGTATTAACTCCACAAGATACGTTAGCGGCCATAGATTATCTAATTAACTTGAAATTTGATTTAGGAGAGATAGACGATATTGATCATTTAGGTAACAGGCGAGTACGATCTGTTGGTGAGTTACTACAAAATCAAGTAAGAATTGGTCTTAACAGATTAGAAAAAATCATTAAAGAAAGAATGACAATCTGTGATATCAATTCTCTAACTCCAAATACATTAGTTAACCCCAAACCAATAATTGCATCTATAAGAGAATTTTTTGGCTCAAGCCAATTATCTCAATTTATGGATCAAACCAATCCATTAGCGGAATTAACACATAAAAGACGAATTAGTGCATTAGGACCTGGAGGGTTAAACAGAGATAGAGCTGGCTTTGCTGTTCGAGACATTCATCCAAGTCATTATGGAAGAATATGTCCTATAGAAACACCAGAAGGCCCAAATGCTGGATTAATTGGAGTACTGGCAACTCATGCACGCATAAATTCATATGGATTTATCGAAACACCATTCCATAAAGTAACAAATGGTTACGTAGATTTTGAAAATCCACCTGTATATTTAACGGCAGATCAAGAAGACGACTTTCAATTAGCTCCTGGAGATATTCCTATAACAGAAGAAAAATGCATAGGCAATGATATAGTACCTGTTCGATACAGACAAGAGTTTATAACAACGAAAAAAGATCAAGTTGATTACTTAGCTGTATCTCCTATACAAGTTATATCAATTGCAACATCCTTAATTCCATTTTTAGAACACGATGATGCCAATAGAGCATTAATGGGCTCAAATATGCAAAGACAAGCAGTTCCATTGCTGTATCCAGAAAGTCCATTAATAGGAACAGGTTTAGAAGCACAAGCAGCAAGAGATTCTGGAATGGTGGTAGTTAGTTACCAAAATGGAAAAGTTAGTTACGTTTCAGCAGATAAAATTTGCATTACAGATTCAGAAGGAAAGGAAACGTCATACTATTTACAGAAGTATCAAAGATCTAATCAAGATACATGTATTAATCAAAGACCATGTGTTTGGTTAGGAGAAGAAGTTATCGGAGGACAAGTCATTGCTGATGGAGCTGCTACTGAGGGGGGAGAACTAGCTTTAGGGCAAAACATATTAATAGCATACTTACCATGGGAAGGTTACAACTATGAAGATGCTTTTCTGATAAGCGAGAGATTAGTGTATAACGATGTGTATACTTCAGTGCATATTGAAAAATACGAAATAGAAGCAAGACAAACAAAGTTAGGATCAGAAGAGATAACAAGAGAGATACCAAATGTAGGAGAATATGCATTAAGAAAATTAGATGAAAATGGGATTATAGTTATAGGGTCTTGGGTAGAAACAGGAGATATACTTGTAGGAAAAGTAACACCAAAAGGAGAATCCGATCAGCCACCAGAAGGAAAATTATTGAGAGCAATTTTTGGAGAAAAAGCAAGAGATGTTAGAGATACATCTTTACGAATACCAAATGGCGGGAGAGGTAGAGTATTAGATGTAAGAATTTTCACAAGAGAAAAGGGAGATGATCTACCAACAGGAGCAAATATTGTAATTAGAGTCTATGTAGCTCAAAGTAGAAAAATTCAAGTTGGCGATAAAATGGCGGGACGGCATGGAAACAAAGGAATTATTTCTCGGATACTTCCTAGACAAGACATGCCTTATCTTCCAGATGGAACTCCTGTAGATTTAGTTCTAAATCCTTTAGGAGTACCATCAAGAATGAATGTGGGGCAAATCTTTGAATGTTTACTTGGACTAGCTGCAGAAAATTTGAATAAGAGATACAAAATAGTTCCATTTGATGAAATGCATGGAGCAGAAGCATCTAGAGTCTTAATTAATGACAAGCTAATGCAAACAAAAAATCTAACTGACAAAGATTGGATATTTGATTTAAGACATCCTGGAAAAGTAACTTTATTTGATGGGAGGACAGGAGAACAGTTTGATAATCCAGTAACGGTTGGAATTTCATATATGCTGAAACTTGTACATTTAGTAGATGATAAAATTCATGCTCGATCAACAGGTCCATATTCATTAGTGACACAACAACCATTAGGAGGAAAAGCACAACACGGCGGACAACGACTAGGAGAAATGGAAGTTTGGGCATTAGAAGCATTTGGAGCAGCATACACATTACAAGAATTATTAACTGTAAAATCAGATGATATGCAAGGTAGAAATGAAACGCTTAACGCAATAGTGAAAGGGAAACCAATACCAAGACCAGGGACTCCTGAATCCTTCAAAGTATTAATGCGCGAATTACAATCATTAGGACTAGATATCGGGGCATACAAAATAGAGAATCTACCAGATGGACAAACAAGAGGAATAGAAGTAGATTTAATGTCAAACTTACAAAACAGACAAGCCCCATCTAGACCAACATATGAATCAATCACACGTGAAGATATAGAAAACTCATTTTTATAACTATCAAAACAAGAAAACTTTACTTAATGAATCCAATTAAACCTTTAAACAAAAACTACAATGCCTAAATTAGAACAATATTTTGATTACGTCAAAATCAATTTAGCATCTCCAGAAAGAATACGAAAATGGGGAGAAAGAAAATTACCTAACGGACAATTTGTTGGAGAAGTTACAAAACCAGAAACAATAAACTACAGGACCCTTAAACCAGAAATGGATGGGTTATTTTGTGAGAGAATATTTGGCCCTGTTAAAGATTGGGAATGTCATTGTGGAAAATATAAACGGGTTAGATACAAAGGGATAGTATGTGAAAGATGTGGCGTAGAAGTAGCAGAATCCAAAGTTCGAAGACACAGAATGGGATACGTTGAATTAGCAGCCCCTGTAACACATGTTTGGTATCTTAAGAGTTTACCCAGTTACATAGCCATACTTTTAGATATAGCATTAAAAGATGTAGAACAAATTGTATATTTTAACTCCTATGTTGTCACACGCACGGGAAATTCATCAAACTTAAGATATAAGCAACTATTAAATGAGGATGAATGGATAGCAATTGAAGATCAACTCTATCAAGAAGACTCTGATTTATATGGCGTAGAGGTAGGCATTGGGGCAGAAGCAATTCAAAAGTTGCTCAAAGATATTGATCTAGAAGTAGAAGCAGAAAGTTTACGAGAAGAAGTGTTATCTGCAAGAGGCAATAGAAGAGATAAAGCCATTAAAAGATTAAGAGTCATAGATAATTTTATTGCAACTAGATCTGATCCATCTTGGATGGTTTTAACTGTCTTACCCGTAATTCCGCCTGATCTAAGACCTATGGTTCAACTAGATGGGGGGCGTTTTGCAACATCTGATTTAAATGATTTATATCGAAGAGTATTGAACAGAAATAATAGACTAATTCGGTTACAAGAAATATTAGCTCCTGAGATTATCATAAGAAATGAAAAACGAATGCTTCAAGAGTCTGTTGATGCACTAATAGATAATGGAAGAAGAGGTAGAACGGTAGTTGGAGCTAATAATCGTCCATTAAAATCATTGTCAGATATCATTGAGGGGAAACAAGGGAGATTTAGACAAAATCTTTTAGGGAAACGAGTTGATTACTCCGGAAGATCGGTAATTGTAGTGGGGCCAAAATTACAATTAAACCAATGTGGATTACCTAGAGAAATGGCTTTAGAGTTATTTCAACCATTTGTGATTCATCGATTAATTCATCAAGGGCTTGTCAACAATATTAAAGCAGCAAAAAAAATGATTCAGAAAAATGAGTCCACAGTTTGGGATGTTTTAGAAGATGTGATACAAGCACATCCAGTTTTATTGAATAGAGCACCAACATTGCATAGACTAGGTATACAAGCTTTTGAACCTATTTTAGTTGAAGGCAGAGCTATAAAATTACATCCATTAGTATGTCCAGCATTTAATGCGGATTTTGATGGAGATCAGATGGCAGTACACATTCCCTTATCATTAGAAGCTCAGGCAGAAGCACGGTTATTAATGTTGGCACCATACAACTTTTTATCACCAGCTACAGGAGAACCTATAATAATGCCAAGTCAAGATATGATTTTAGGGTGTTATTATTTAACAGCTCATAACCCATCACAACAAAAAGCACAAGAATATTATTTTTCAAATCTAGATGATGCATTGTTAGCTTATGAGTGTAAAAAAATTGCATTGCATTCATACATATGGGTAAGATTTGATGGAGTCATAGAAGATAATAGTAAATTACTAAATAGAGAAATTATAGATGACAATGTAATAATTGAGACATTTACGGATCAAATTGTAAAGAGAGATAGTAAAAACAATATCTTGGTGCAATATTTACTAACAACACCAGGCCGAATTTTATTAAACAAAGTATTATTAGATTCTTTAGTTTTATCAAATTAAGCAAACACACAAATGAAAGAAAAATATTTATTTATTCCACCCAAACCTCGTTTCACGAATAAAGTGATTGATAAAAAAGAATTAAAAAAACTAATGGCCTGGGCATTTAGTAACTACGGAACAGGACGAGCATCATACATGGCAGATAAATTGAAAGATTTAGGATTTCATTATGCAACTCAAGCAGGACTGTCTTTAAGTGTCGAAGATCTACGAGTACCACCAACGAAAAGAGAATTATTACATAAAACCAATGAAGAAATAAAGCTCACAGAACAACAATATGAAAGAGGAGAAATAACAACTATTGAACGATTTCAAAAAGTAATTGATACATGGAATACAGCCAGTGAAGATTTAAAAGACGAAGTGGTTAAGTATTTTAGAGAAACAGATCCATTAAATCCTATTTATATAATGGCTTTTTCAGGAGCCAGAGGCAATATTTCACAGGTGAGACAACTGGTGGGAATGAGAGGATTAATGGCAGATCCACAAGGTCAAATTATTGACTTACCCATAAAAAGTAATTTTAGAGAAGGACTAACTGTAACAGAATATATTATTTCATCCTATGGAGCGCGAAAAGGACTTGTAGACACAGCATTAAGAACAGCTGATTCAGGTTATTTAACAAGGAGATTAGTAGATGTTGCACAAGATATAATTATTAGAGAAATTGATTGTGGTACACATAATGGAATAGTTTTGCGTGATATGGTAGACAATAATCAGATCTTAATTCCATTGCAAAATCGATTATTAGGAAGAGTTCTTTTTGAAACATTATATGCACCTGACGATGCAAATATTATTGCTCATATTAATCAGGATTTAGATTATGATACAGCTGAATTTATAATCAAATCAGGAATTAAATCTGTAATAGTAAGATCTCCACTAACTTGTGAATCATCTAGATCAGTATGCCAATTTTGTTATGGATGGAATTTAGCTCATGGATCACTTGTAGACTTAGGAGAAGCAGTTGGGATTATAGCAGCACAATCTATCGGTGAACCGGGAACTCAATTAACAATGAGAACATTCCATACAGGAGGAGTTTTTACAGGTGAAATAGCTGAACAAATAAAAGCACCATTTAATGGAATAATCAGATTACCAAAATCTATTCGTAGTAGATTAATAAGAACAAGACACGGAGAAGAAGCTTTAGTCTTAGATGAAAGCTACAAATTAGATTTATATGACTACAAGCAACAGAAACATAAATTTGAGTTTAGTCAAGGGAGTATATTATTCGTAAATGACAATGAACAATTTAAAAAAAATCAGGTAATCGGAGAGCTTGGTGCAAGAGGAAACTTAATAACAGAAAGAGCTACCAAAGATTTAACAAGTGAAATTTCGGGTGAAGTGTATTTTTCTAATTTAAACATAGAAGAAAAAATTGATAGACAAGGCAATATAACAGCTACTACTTCGAAAGGAGGATTAATTTGGATTTTAGCAGGAGAAGTATACAACTTACCAGTAACAGCCAATATAAGAGTACAAGAAGGAGATATAATCAAGAAAGGAACAATACTTGCAACTAATCAAGTAATTAGTGATTATGGTGGATGCGTTAGATTGGATCAAGAAACAAACCTTCAGATAGAAGAATTAAAAATAGTTACATCAGCAATTCGTATAACTAATGGAATTTTAAAAACCGGTACAAACCCTAGTAACTCTGAATTTCCTTATAATTTAGAATTTCATAAAGGAGCTACTTTTAATGTGTTATGTTCACCAGGCAATAAAATAGTACATTCACAAATCATAGGAGAGTTATTAGAACAAGAATATCAAACTTCTACAGGTGGAATTATCAAATATGAAGGGTTAGAGGTAAATAAAAAAAATAAAAATAAGAAAGGGTACGAAATTACAAATGAAGGAAAAATCTTTTGGATTCCAGAAGAAACCCATGAAATAAATAAAGATATTTCATTACTAATGATTGAAGAGAAAAAATTTATCAAAAAAGGGGATGAAATAATTAAAGATTTATATGCTAGTAACTCAGGTTATGTAGAAATAATCCAAGAAGATAACATTGTAAAAGAAATTATTATTAAACCAGGAATTATCAAACAAATAAATGATTTAGAACTCTTTAAAAGTGCAAAAATTTTTAAAGAAGGTGAGACAATTTCTGAGAATTGTACAACTGATAAAACAGTATATGTAGAAATAATACATAAGGAAAAAAGAGAAATTCTGATTCGCCCTGTAAAAGAATACTTCATAGGCAAGAAAAATATAGAAATTGAAAATGATACATCTAACAATTTAGATAATTCAATAGGTATCAAAATTGTTAATAAAATATTGTATCGAGACGGAGAACAAGTTAAATCAGCTACAGGAGTAGAACTAGTTAAAACATATTTAATAATGGTTACAAATCCAGATAAACCTCATCTATCTGCAGATGTTGAATTTTTACCATTAGACAATACAGATTTATGTCAATTACAATTGATAGTTCTAGAAAGCTTACAGGTAAAGCAAGATACTTTTGGGGAGATAAGTAAAGGCAAAACAACAAATAATTTATGTGTTCATAATGGAGACATGATTACGCCAGGAACGATAGTTGCAGAAACTCATTTATTATCAGAAGCGGACGGAAAAATAGAAAAAATTAATTTAAATAATAAAGCAACAAGAAAAATTCTAGTTTTGACAGACAAAGATCAAGAAACAATATCGTTAAATGGACAGACTCCTCAAGTATCAAAAGGAGAACTTGTTAAATATGGAGATCAAATAGCAGATAAAATAATAGCCAAAGAATCTGGTCAGGTAATTCAAGTTGCTAACGATACTATTACAATCAGAGCAGGATATCCATACTTAGTATCTTCTGGAGCGATCCTACAAACAAATAATTCAGAATTAATACAAAGAGGAGATACATTAGCGATTTTAGTCTTTGAAAGATCTAAAACGGGTGATATTGTTCAAGGTTTACCAAAAATTGAAGAAATTTTAGAAGCGAGAAAACCAAAAGAACCCTGCAAATTAGCCCCAAAACCAGGGAAAATTAAAATTATTTATGATTCAGATGACACAAACTGTATTAAAATTTTTAGTTCAGATGGATCTATCTCAGAATTTATTATTGGAGGCATGCAAAAAATCATCGTATCAAATGGAGAAAATATTCTATTGTCAGAACCATTAACAGATGGAGCACCAAATCCACATGAAATGCTAAGTTTACATTTTAATTTTTACACAAATTTTATTAGTTTATATGAAGCTGCAAAGTTAAGCTTACAAAAAGTCCAGACATATCTTGTTAATGAGGTACAGAATGTTTATCAATCACAAAATGTAGATATTTCAGACAAACATATTGAAGTTATAGTCAGACAAATGACATCGAAAGTAAAAGTTGAAGATGGAGGAGACACTACATTACTTCCTGGAGAGCTTGTAGAATTACAACAAATAGAAAATATCAATGAGGCGATGACTTTAACAAAAGGGATACCAGCAACATATTCTCCTGTGTTATTAGGAATAACAAAGTCATCATTAAATACAGATAGTTTCATTTCAGCAGCAAGCTTCCAAGAAACGACTAGAGTATTAACAGAAGCTGCTATAGAAGGAAAAGCAGATTGGTTAAGAGGTCTTAAAGAAAATGTTATTATTGGACGATTAATTCCAGCTGGAACAGGTTTTAATTCTTACAGTGATATATCAAAAAGTTTTAATTCAGATAAGAAAATGCAAGCATCTGATGAATATTATTTCAGCAATGAAACGAATAAAACTTCAGATTTTGAAGATATTGTTTTAGATGATACGATAGCAAAAAATTATAATATGATTAACACCACAGAGGATAATTTTGTTAAGATAAAAGAGGAATCAAGAAATTTATTTGAATAAGAAAAAGATAAAATAAATTTAAATTAAAGAGAAAGATTATCTATATTTTATACAACCCAAATTAGTTTAATAACTAGGAGTAAAGTATTATGGCGGTTGTTAGTTTAGCAGAGCTTTTAGAAGCAGGTGTACATTTTGGACATCAAGCAAGACGATGGAACCCTAAAATGTTTCCGTATATTTATGCAGAACGTAATGGAATCCATATTATCGATTTAGTTCAAACAGCACAATTATTGACACAAGCATGTAATTTTACAAAGACTGCTGCAGAGGAAGGAAAAACGTTTTTATTTGTAGGAACAAAAAGACAGGCAGCTGGAATTATTGCTCAGGAAGCGGAGAGATGTGGAGCATACTATGTAAACCAACGATGGCTAGGAGGGATTCTAACAAATTGGTTTACTATTAGAACACGAGTTGAAAGATTAAAAGATTTAGAAAGTAAGGAAGAGAGTGGATATCTAGATAAGCTACCAAAGAAAGAAACAGCAACATTACGACGTGAATTAGAAAAGTTACGCAAAAATCTAAACGGAATCAAAAATATGAAAAGATTACCGGATTTAGTTGTGATTGTTGACCAAAAAAGAGAAAGTACAGCTGTGCAGGAATGTAAAGTTTTAGGCATTCCAATTATTTCAATTTTAGATACAAATTGTAACCCAGATTATACAGATATACCGATTCCTGCAAATGATGATGCAATTCGATCAATAAAACTGATCCTAGGAAAAATAGCAGATTCGATATATGAAGGGAATAGTGGGAATATGAAAGGGTCACATTCAGAAGAGTTACAAACAGCATAATTAATTTAATATATTTTATTTGAGAGGCAAAATATGTCAGTTGAAATTTCTGCGAAAGTTGTCAAGGAACTGCGTGAGAAAACTGGGGCAGGAATGATGGATTGCAAAAAAGCGTTATTAGATGCTGAAGGCGATTTTGAAAAAGCTACAGAAACACTTAAGCAAAAAGGTCTAGCATCAGCAAACAAAAAGGCAAGTAGAATTGCCACAGAAGGAATTGTTGAATCTTATATTCATGCAGGGGGTAAGATAGGCGTTATCATAGAGTTAAATTGCGAAACAGATTTTGTAGCACGTAGACAAGAATTCCAAGAGTTAGCAAAAAACATAGCAATGCAAATCGCAGCATGTCCAAATGTAGAATACGTAAAATTAGATGAAATTCCTGCTGATGTGGCTGAAAGTGAAAAGAAAACAGAAATGGCCAAAGATGATTTAGGAAATAAACCGCAAGAAATAAAAGAAAAAATAGTCGAAGGTAGAATACAAAAGAGACTTAAAGAGATGGTTTTAATCGAACAACCATTTATAAGAGATTCGAATATTACAATAGAAGAGCTAGTAAAACAAAATATAGCAACATTGGGAGAGAACATTCAAATCCGGAGATTTGAAAGATTCGTATTAGGTGAAGGCTTACAAAAAAAAGAAGAGAATTTTAGTGATGAAGTAGAAAAAATGCTTAAAAAATAAAAACCTATTAAGATATTACTTTCACATAATATAAAGTTTCGCTTTTTTTTAATAAGTTCTGTCTTAGTAGTTTATTTACAGGCACAAAGAAGTTTTTTTTTTACTAGTTGTCAGGAAAAATGAACTTTCTTTGTTGCATAATATCCCTAGAGAATAAGATTCTTTCAAACCGTTAAAATACTTTTTAACACACACATAAAGTAACTTTTATATGCAAATTTCAAAGGTATAATTTATATGTGTTAGATAAAATTTACATTTATGTAAAAACTAACATGTGTAAATTAAAAAAATTGTACTCAAGCAAGTATGTATCAAGATAACTTTTATGTTTTCGACGCACTATACTCACTTTCCGAGGTAGAAGTTGGAAAACATCTTTATTGGGAAATAGCAGGGCTTAAAGTACATGGGCAAGTCTTTATTGTAACTTGGATATGTATGGCAGCTCTTATAGGTTTTGCAATAGTAGGAACAAGAGACCTAAAACAAGCGCCGCAAGGACTGCAAAACTTTATGGAATACGTTTATGAATTCCTATCTGATATTGCCAAAAACCAAATTGGTGAACATGATTATCGTCCATGGGTACCGTATGTTAGTACAGTATTCTTATTTATCTTTGCAGGTAACTGGGCGGGAGCATTAATTCCTTGGAAATTGATTCAACTTCCAGAAGGCGAATTAGCAGCACCAACAAATGACATAAACACAACGGTTGCATTAGCATTATTAACATCTTTCTCATATTTCTATGCAGGTATTAGTAAAAAAGGAATAGGATATTTCGCAAGATATGTTCAACCTACTCCAATTCTTTTACCAATTAATATTCTGGAAGATTTTACTAAACCATTATCATTAAGTTTCCGATTATTTGGTAACGTTTTAGCAGATGAATTAGTTGTATCAGTATTCGCATTATTAGTGCCTATTCTAATTCCTTTACCGGTAATGACATTAGGATTATTTGCAAGTTCTGTACAAGCATTGATCTTTTCAACTTTATCAGCTGCTTACATTGGTGAAGCGGTTGAAGATCACCATTAATATATAAGTTTTAACTAAACTATAAAATCAAAATTAGCTAAAATTAATATATCCAATCAATGTTTCTGAAACATTTTAATTCTTAAATACAAAAAACTATTACACATAAAATTCTTATGAATCCTATCGTATCTGCTGCTTCTGTTGTTGCTTCTGGTCTATCTGTAGGTCTAGCTGCTATCGGTCCTGGTATTGGTCAAGGTACTGCTGCTGCTCAAGCTGTTGAAGGTATCGCACGTCAACCTGAAGCTGAAGGTAGAATCCGTGGTACATTACTTTTAAGTTTAGCGTTCATGGAATCTTTAACTATTTACGGTCTAGTTGTATCTTTAGCACTACTATTTGCTAATCCATTCACAGCATAAATATTTTTTTCCGCAAGTTTAACCACAATGTTTGTGGTTAAACAATGCACTTACACAATTTTTTTAAGGGTCAATTAGAACAAAATAATTACAATGACAAACTCTTTATTCTTATTGGCTTTACAAGCGGCTAGTACTGAAGAAGCAGGTGGCTTATTTGACTTTAATGCTACTCTGCCATTAATGGCATTACAAATTTTGTTACTTATGGTTGTATTGAACGCAATATTTTATACACCAATAGCAAAAGTTTTAGATGAACGAGATGATTATATCCGTACAAATCTAACTCAAGCTTCTGAAATATTAGCAAAAGCAGAGGCTATTACAAAACAGTATGAGCAAGATTTAACAAAAGAGAGAAGAGATGCACAATTAATTATTGGATCTTCTCAAAAAGAAGCGCAAGAAATAGTAGCAATGGAGATTAAGCAAGCTCAGAAAGATACTGAGCTACTAGTCAACGAAGCAACTACTCAGCTTAATTCGCAAAAAGAGAAGGCACTTGTTGCTTTAGAAGAACAAGTTAATACTTTAAGTGAACAAATTAAAAATAAACTTTTAAGTAGTCAGCTTAAAGCATAATTCTTTTAGGATTAGCTCAATAAAAAATTATTACGTAGTTTACGAATTATGGACAACATGGGTGGTTTTTTACTAATAAGTAACCTCGCGTCCGCTAGCCGAGGATTTGGGTTTAACTCAAATATCCTAGAAGCTAACGTATTAAATATAGCTATTCTACTTTCAGGAGTAGTATATTTAGGACGTAACTTTTTGACATCTGCTCTTGAACTAAGAGAACAAAAAGTGGCAGAAGCTATACAGGAAGCAGAAGAAAGATTACAACAGGCTAACGCAAGATTGTTAGAATCAGAAAAACAATTAGCTGAAGCGCAAAATGTAATTGGACAGATTAAAAAAGAAGCTGAAAATACAGCTCGTACAGTAAAAGAAACTATCTTAGCGCAAGGTAAGTTAGATATCGAAAGACTTACGAACAATGGAAAATCAAGCATAGAAAAAGCAGAGTTACAGATCAAGAAACAGATCCAACAACATATAACTGATCTTGCTATCCAAAGAGTTAGCCTTCAATTAAAAGATTATATGACTCCGACTTTACAATCAAAGGTTATAGAATCAAATATTTCTCAACTTGGAGGACAACTATAACATGGGTACAAAGAATGTAAAGGTTGCTCAACCTTATGCTAATGCATTCATTGATATGGCAGGAAGTTCATTTCCTCTAGACTCAATGATTAGTGATCTAACTACTATTGAAACAACTTCATCTGAATCAGCTGAATTTGGAAAAACAATTAGTAATCCATTAGTTTCAATAACTGCAAAAAAAGAAATTATAAAATCAGTTTTTGCAGACAATATTGATAAGAATACACTAAATTTCTTATTAGTATTATGCGATCGTGGACGTATTAACATCTTAGATTCAGTAGTAACAATAGCGTTAGAATTGGCTTACAAGAAAGCGTCCGTAGAGGTTGCGTATGTGACATCTTCAGTAGAAATGTCAGCATCTCAGCAGGAAGCTTTAGTATCAAAATTAAAGACAATGACTAACACAAAACAAATTAAATTAGATATCAAAACTGATGCGAGTTTAATTGGTGGTTTTACAGTACAAATCGGATCTAAAATTATTGATACGAGTGTAAAAGGGCAACTTAGAGAATTATCTTCATACTTAGGCGCTTCTGTATAAACAGTAAAATCTTTTTATAAAAATTATAATTTATCACAGCAATTACATGGTAAATATTAGACCTGATGAAATTAGCAGTATTATTCGTCAACAAATTGACAAGTATGACAAAGGTGTACAAGTTTCCAATGTAGGTACTGTACTACAAGTTGGTGACGGTATTGCACGTGTTTACGGACTTGATCAAGCAATGGCTGGTGAATTACTAGAGTTTGAAGACAAAACAATCGGTATCGCTTTAAACTTAGAAAGTGATAATGTTGGTGTTGTACTAATGGGTGAAGGAAGAGAGATCTTAGAAGGAGGAGCTGTAAAAGCAACTGGAAAGATCGCACAAATTCCTGTAGGTGAAGGATACTTAGGACGTGTTGTTAACGCATTAGGTGTTCCTATTGATGGTAAAGGAGATATCGCAGGTACAGATACAAGATTAATTGAATCAATGGCGCCTGGTATTATCTCACGTAAATCAGTATGTGAACCTATCCAAACAGGTATTACAGCTATCGACTCAATGATTCCAATTGGTCGTGGACAACGAGAATTAATCATTGGTGATAGACAAACAGGAAAAACTTCTGTTGCAATTGATACTATCATTAACCAAAAATCAGAATCTGTTGTGTGTGTATACGTAGCAATCGGACAAAAAGCTGCATCTGTGGCTGCGGTTGTAGACTCATTACAGGAAAGAGGAGCTTTAGATTATACAGTAATTGTTGCGGCTAACGCTGATGACCCAGCTACATTACAATATATTGCACCATATACAGGAGCAGCTATTGCAGAGTATTTTATGTATAAAGGGCAAGCAACATTAGTAATCTACGATGATTTATCTAAGCAAGCATCTGCGTACAGACAAATGTCACTTCTTCTGAGACGTCCACCTGGAAGAGAAGCCTTCCCTGGTGATGTATTCTATCTTCACTCGCGTTTATTAGAGAGAGCTGCAAAATTAAGCGATGCTTTAGGAGCAGGTAGTATGACTGCGCTACCAATTATTGAAACTCAAGCTGGTGATGTATCTGCATATATTCCAACGAATGTAATTTCAATTACGGATGGACAAATTTTCTTATCTGGTGATTTATTCAACGCAGGTATTAGACCAGCAATTAACGTAGGTATTTCTGTATCACGTGTTGGATCTGCTGCACAAATTAAAGCAATGAAGCAAGTTGCTGGTAAATTAAAATTAGAACTTGCACAATTTGCTGAATTAGAAGCATTTTCACAATTTGCTTCTGATTTAGATCAAGCGACACGTAACCAGTTAGCACGTGGACAAAGATTACGTGAGATCTTAAAGCAACCACAGAATTCTCCTCTTCCTGTAGAAGAGCAAGTAGCTGTTATCTATACAGGTATTAATGGATTCCTAGATGACGTTGCGGTTGATAAAGTAAAAGCATTCGTTACAGATTTACGAACTAACTTAAGAAACTCGAAGCCACAATACGCTGAGATTATTAAAACTGGTAAAGCATTTACTCCAGAAGCTGAAGAATTATTAAAGGCATGTATTGCTGATACAAAGCAATCATACTCATAGGAAATAATGAAATAGCACAACGCTAAAAAACTCCAGAATTAGTTCCAGACTAATTTTGGAGTTTTTTAAGTTTTTGAATGAGTTAAATTATTTTAACCAATCATAACCTTTGGATTCTAGTTCTTTAGCTAAAGAACTATCTCCAGTTTTTATTATTTTTCCGTCCTGCATAACATGGACAAAGTCTGGCTTTATATAGTCTAGTAATCGTTGATAATGTGTTATTAATAAAATAGCATTTGATTCGTTAGCTAACTTATTAATACCATTAGATACAATTTTAAGAGCATCAATGTCTAGGCCAGAATCTGTTTCATCTAAGATCGAAACTTTAGTGTCTAAGATTGCCATTTGTAAAATTTCATTACGTTTTTTCTCACCACCAGAGAAGCCTTCATTTACGTTTCTATTAAGAAAATCAGGGTTCATGTCAACAATATTTAATTTATCGTTTATAAATTCAAAGAACTCTAAAGGCTCTAGTTCAGAGAGTCCTTGATATTTACGCCTAGCATTATATGACAAACGAAGAAAATCAGCATTGCTAACTCCAGGTATTTCCACAGGATATTGGAAACCTAAAAAAATCCCTTTTTGGGAACGAATTTCAGGCTCCACATCAATTATTGATTCACTTTTAAAAGTAATGTCACCTTCAGTGATGGTGTATGCAGGATGCCCGGCAATAATTTTAGCTAAAGTACTTTTCCCAGAACCATTTTTTCCCATTATTGCATGGACTTCTCCTGAGCGTAATTGTAAATTTAAACCTTTTAAAATTTCTTTAGGGCCAATACTAGCTTTTAATTCTTTAATTTCTAGTAACAATCTAGATTGTTTATTTGAAGACATAATCTTATCCTACGCTTCCTTCTAATTTTAAACTTAATAATTTATCTGCTTCTAAAGCGAATTCCATAGGTAATTCACTAAATACATCCTTACAAAATCCACTAATAAGAAGACTAACAGCAGATTCAAAATCTATTCCTCGCTGTAAAAAATAGAATAACTGCTCTTCTTCAATTTTGGAAGTAGAAGCTTCATGTTCTACTCGACTCGTCGAATTATTGACCTGAATATATGGAAAAGTATTTGCCTGGCATTTATCACCTATCAACATAGAATCGCATTGGGAATAATTCACAGAATTATGAGCCTTTGTCCCCATCTTAACTTGACCTCGATAAGTGTTTTTTGAATTGCCAGCAGAAATCCCCTTAGAAATAATACGGCTTTTTGTATTTTGCCCAACATGAATCATCTTAGTACCTGTGTCTGCTTGTTGATAATTATTTGTTAGAGCTACTGAATAAAATTCACCTACGGAATTATCGCCAACTAATACGCAACTAGGATATTTCCAAGTAATAGAAGAACCTGTTTCAACCTGAGTCCAGGAAATTTTAGAGTTTCTTCCTGCACATAAACCACGCTTAGTTACGAAATTATAGATTCCGCCAATACCTTGGTTATCTCCAGAATACCAATTTTGTACCGTAGAATAGTTAATTTCTGCATTATCTAAAGCAACTAATTCAACAACGGCAGCATGCAATTGATTTTTATCAAATTTAGGAGCAGTGCAACCTTCTAAATAGCTCACTTTACTGTCTTTATCAGCAATAATAAGTGTTCTTTCAAACTGCCCAGATTCTTCATTGTTAATTCTAAAATAAGTAGATAATTCTAAAGGACATGTAACACCCACAGGGATATAACAGAATGAACCTTCACTAAAAACAGCTGAATTTAAAGCAGCAAAATAGTTATCACCGATAGGAACAACTGTTCCTAAATATTGTTTAACTAGATTTGGACACTGCTTCAGAGCTTCAGAAATAGGGCAAAAAATGACTCCGACTTTAGATAACTCTTCACGAAAAGTAGTACCGATAGAAACACTATCAAAAATCGCATCAACAGCAACATTGGCAAGTCGTTTTTGCTCCGTTAACGGAATGCCGAGTTTTTCAAAAGTATCCAAAATATTAGGATCTACTTCATCTAGACTATTTAATTGTTTTTTTTCTTTAGGGGCAGAATAATATAAAATATTTTGATAATCAATTTCTAAATAATTAACACATGCCCACTCAGGAGCTATCATTTTTTTCCAATATTCGTAAGCTCGAAGACGGAAGTCCAACATAAATTGAGGCTCATCTTTTTTTCGCGAAATTAATGCTATAACTTCGGAGCTTAAGCCTTTTGGAAAATCTTCAGTTTCTACATCAGTTGTAAAACCATACTTATATGGTTCTGAGATTAATTTGGATGAGTCGAAATTAAATACAATATTTAATTACTCTCATTCAGATCTGGACGTGCGAGTTTCCTTGCATCCAGCTCCAGATAAACAAGAAAAAGTAAATTTGAAACGAAGCCTTCACAAAACATGTATTTTACAAAGATAAGAATTTTCTTATACAACTTAATAATAAGAAAAATACAATAATAAACAATTCTTGAATACCTCAAAGCAATTACGCTTTGTCCTACCCATTATTTAAGAATTAAGATAGACTTTAATAGTCCGCTTATTAATAAAGAATAAGCGACTTAAATAATGTTTTTATTCGTTCCATTTCTTCGATTTATATGCTCTTTTAGATAAAACCAATTCGCCTACTAGATTCCCATGTCCATACCGATAACGTAAAAAAATGCGGCGGGAATAATTACTCTAGTTAAGTCAAGATTTTTTTTTAACACCTCTTGCTCATAGATAAGACGCTTTTTTTGGAGAAATTATATCATAAGAGCTCCCTTTTAGCCTCGGTGTTTCCTTGTGTTAAAAAGAATCTGATTAGGCCCTGTTCCCAGCTTCACTATTTATTTTAAATAAAGAATATTAGTGTGGGCAGATAAGGAGTAACTTTTGGACTTAAAGTGAAAGACTTACACTTTCATCAAAGAAATAGTTAATCATATATGGTTTAACAAAAATATATAACCCATTAGCTATAAAAAGATATTTACTAATGAACGAATCGCACTTTTACGTCTAAATCATTATCTTCTGATGAGATCTCATTATTATTCATTGTTAATATAAAATTAATTTAAAATTTTGAAATAGAGTACATTTACATTGTATCAAGGTTCGTAAGATCAAAGTCAAGCTATCATTCAAATGAAGGGAAATGGAGGAATTAGCAGAAGCAGTAGACTCAAAATGTGCAAGTTTTCCGATAAGGGTTCAAGCACCTCTCTATCTCGAAAAAAAATCTTTATTAAGAAGAGAAAGCTTAAAAGAAAATATCTGATAAACTTCTTATAAAAAGAAGTATAAAAAACGACATGAGCTTACTTATAATAGGTGGAACAGGAACGCTTGGTAGACAAATCGTAAGAAGGGCCATTGATGAAGGTTATTCTGTAAGATGTTTAGTACGAAATTTAAGAAAAGCATACTTTTTAAAAGAATGGGGAGCTGAATTAGTTTACGGAGATTTAAGTCTACCTGAAACAATTCCTTTAGCGCTTAAAGATAGTACAGCAATTATAGATGCCTCAACAGCAAGACCTTCTGATCCCTATAACGCAGAGGTCATTGATTTCGAAGGAAAAATTGCCCTAATTGATGCAGCGAAAGTTGCTGGAATAGAAAGATTCATTTTCTTTTCAGTACTGAACTCAAATGAGTATACAGATGTGCCACTTGTAAAACTAAAAGTTCAGATAGAAAATTACTTAAAAACTTCTGGACTAAAGTATACTATTTTTAATTTAAGTGGGTTCTTCCAGGGTTTAATCAGTCAATATGCAATTCCAATATTGGAAAAACAGCCTATATGGATTACAGGTGAGCCAACTTCGATTAATTATATAGACACACATGATATTGCAAAATTCACGCTACGTAGTTTGCCATTAAAACAAACTCAGTGTCAGACATTTCCACTAGTGGGAAATAAAGCATGGAACTCAGAGGAAATTATTGAATTGTGTGAAAGATTATCCGGTCAAACAGCGAAAATTACAAAAATTCCTATTAATGCATTAATTTTATTCAAAAAGTTAACTGGTTTTTTTGAATGGGGAATAAATATTTCAGAACGTTTAGCATTTGCTGAATTATTAGCTACAGGAAAGAATTTTACCGCGGATATGAATAGTACGTACACCATCTTTGAACTAAATTCATTGGAAACAACGAATCTAGAAGCTTATATGCAAGATTATTTTGGAAGAATTCTTAGAAGACTGAAAGAGCTTAATGATGAGAAAGAGCGAAATCTATAAAGAAAAAGAAACATAATTTTTACTTTTAAAAATCAAAAAACCATAAAACTTTTACTGGGAATTAACTTTATTTAAAAAGTGCATATATAATTAGGGAAGTAAAGACATACTTTAACATAGTAGTCAAAAAAACACTCTTGGGAGATGAATAATGTTCACATTAAAAATTGTTGTTTATACTACAGTGACTTTCTTTGTATCTCTTTTTGCATTTGGGTTCCTATCAAATGATGCTTCAAGAAACCCTAACAGAAAGGACTTAGAATAAACTTATAGTTGACACTTCACATGTAAAATAAAAATTTATTTCATAAAAGATATAAAAATCTTTTGTGGGATAAATTTTGAAACTAATTACTTAGTTTAGATAAAAATTAATAAAATATAATTTATTTAAAATATAAATTCTGAATGAAAAATTGGCGTTTAAATAACGTAAACCAATCCGCCTTTGAAAAAACTGGTCCAATTCCTAGATCTATTTCAAAAACATTTGAAAAATTTAAAAAAGAATTAGATCCAAATTCTGAATTAGAAATTATTGAAGAATTTCGAGTATCAAGATATCAAACAGCGGCTTCTATTAAATATCTTTTATTATTAATAACTGTACCTTTAATAGTAAATCAAGTTTCAAAAAGCTTTGTGTTTTCGCCGTTCATTGATTATTTTTGGAGTGATACTCAATCTGATATTTTCCTAAATGAATCACAAGAAGAGCGAGCTTTTAGTGAGCTACAAAGATTTGAAGAAAAAATACATTTTGAAATTTTAATAGGACAATCTCCTCCATTATCACAAGAATCTATAAATAAAGAAATAAAAAATAAAGCATTAGAATTAGCACAATATTATGTACAAGAAAGTACGGATGCAATTAAGAATTTACTTGCAGACATCTTAGCTTTTATAACATTCGCGTATTTAATTCTAACAGGAGGAAGACAAATTTCAGTCTTAAAATCATTTGTCAATGAATTAATTTATGGCTTAAGTGATACTGCAAAAGCTTTTTTAATAATTTTGTTCACAGATATATTTGTAGGTTTCCACTCAACGCATGGTTGGGAAGTTGTACTAGAGAACGGATTGAGACATTTTGGTTTACCAGAAAATCGGGACCTAATATTCTTATTTATTGCTACATTTCCAGTAGTACTAGATACAGTATTTAAATATTGGATATTCAGGTACTTAAATCAAGTTTCACCTTCAGCTGTAGCAACATATCATGACATGAATGAATAAAAACCCACATGTAGTAATTACTACTTGTGGGCTTTTATTTTTTGGTTATTTAAGTACACCAGTTTGAAGGAATGGAAGGTTGCTAATTAGAATATAAGCAAAACTAGCCCCACCAACAGATCCAACTAACCAACCAGATGTAAATTGTTGCCAACCTTGAGAAGATTGTAACTCATCTTTTACATCATTATTCTCAAATGATACCATTCCGTAAATTGTTAAACAGGCAACCATAATAATGATTAAGCCGACAGCAGAAAAATATCCAGACAATAGTGCTACATCAGAGTTTCTTAAAGGGCCTAATTTATAAAAAGGGCCTACTAAGAAATAGCCATGTGTCATACCAATCTCAAGACCTCGGTATAAAGGTGATAAACCTGCTCGGTAAGCAGGAAGATTACTTAAAAGAGATCTAGTAAAACTTGATGTACTCACAGGAGTAGCTAAATTACCTACAAAGGGATCGTCATTATATGGTTTAATAAATTGTGACATAGTGTCTAGTCTAAAATTTGTAAAAATTTATTCCTTTTATATTTTAATTTAATAAATAGGTATTTTAACTATATTCTAGAAGTTAGAAAAAGTTATTTCAGAATTATTTAATAATGAGTAAACAAAGTCTATCGTGAATAAGATATACTAGGATTAAATAGAAATAATTAAAGTCGTTTTACAGAGGTAACAATGAGTGTATTAATTGGGTACGTTGTACTACTAGCATGTGCATTTGGATTAGCAGCAGGATTATATTTAGGTTTATCAGCTATTAAACTAATCTAAAAAAATATCTTTTACTTAATTGATAAATTTTATGAACTATAAGATTTATTAATTAAGTAATTTACAAATAAAAATTGAAATTAAAGCATATAAATATGAACATTAGAAATGACTTAATTTTAGGATCACGGAGATTTAGTAATTATTTGTGGACCGGGTTAAGTCTGATTGGAGGAACTGGATTTTTTTTAGCGGGAATCTCAAGTTACACAAAGATTCAACTCATACCATTTGCAGATACATCAGATATTGTTTTTATTCCACAAGGAATAGTGATGACATTTTATGGGACAACAGGAATACTACTCAGTATATTTTTAGCAGCTAATATTTATTTAAATGTGGGTGGTGGATATAACAGGTATGATAAAGATAAAAAAGAAATTCAGATTTTCAGACTTGGTTTTCCAGGAAAAAAAAGAGAAATCTATTTAAAGTACATCTTCAAAGATATAAAATCAATTAGGTTAAGTATTTCAGAAGGATTAAATCCAAAGAGAGAAATTTATCTGTGTACAAAAGATCAAAGACAAATTCCTATTACAAGGGTAGGAGAACCTCTTTTATTATCGAAAATTGAAGAAGAAGCAGTAGACCTTGCCAATTTCTTATCGGTCCCTTTAGAAGGTTTATAAAAAGTTGTAATTTTAAAAATAAATTATGATATCATATTTTTAAGACAACAGCGGGCATAGTTTAGTGGTAAAACCTTAGCCTTCCAAGCTAATGATGAGGGTTCGATTCCCTCTGCCCGCTTTAAAATAAAATGACTTTTGACAAGTAACATTTGGGAACAATAGAAAGTAAGTCAAGAATATTAAAAGATGGTGGATTTAAAGAAAAGGGAAGGGTGTCATGAAAGATTTTAAATTTAATATTATTTTCACTCTTTTTTTGGTTACTATAAGTTAAGATAAAATTTTAAACTAGTATACATTCTTGTTTTCTTTCAAGCAGATTGCTCTACTTTAAGAATTAGAATAAGTAAATTTTCTATTTATTTCTAATCTTATAGAGTAATAAAAAACTACGTTCAGTATAATGTAATTGTCAGGTAATTACGAAGAGCGAAATGCTTGATTAAAAATATTTTCTTCAACGATGTTTAATATCTTTGAAGAAAAGCAAAGAAAAACGCTTAATCATAAAGTAAGTGTTTTTTTTGCAAGTATATACCAATACAAAATCTTTATTCCTTTTTCACTTACTTTTTTCAGGAGGTAATGTATATGTCAGGAGGTTCAACAGGAGAACGTCCCTTCTCTGATATAATCACTAGTATTCGCTATTGGATTATTCATAGTATCACGATTCCTGCGCTTTTTGTTGCTGGATGGCTTTTCGTTAGTACAGGTTTAGCGTATGATATCTTCGGTACACCAAGACCTAACGAATATTTTACACAAGATCGTCAACAAGTACCGTTAGTTAATGATCGTTTTAGTGCGAAACAAGAGTTAGAAGATCTAACAAAAGGTTTATAAAACAATAGGAGTAATGTCATGAGCAAAATAAAACAGCCTATTTCTTATCCTATCTTTACTTTTAGATGGCTTGCGGTACATGGTTTAGCTGTTCCAACAGTATTTTTCCTAGGCGCTATAACATCGATGCAATTTATTCAAAGATAGGAGTTTAAAAATGAGCGGTCCTAACCCTAATAAACAACCTGTTGAGTTAAATCGTACATCCCTATTCTGGGGGTTACTATTGATTTTTGTACTTGCAGTACTATTTTCTAGTTACTTCTTTAACTAAGTAAATCTTATATCTATATTTTATAATTTGCTGTCTTGCCTATCTAAGACATCTCTAAAATTTATTAAATTGGGAGAAATAAATATATGGCTAGTACAGGTAGAATTCCTTTATGGCTAATAGGAACTGTTGGTGGCATAGCTGCGCTAACAGTAGTGGGATTATTTATCTACGGGTCTTACTCAGGAGTAGGTTCTTCATTATAGAACTTACAAATGAAAATAATTCTAACCAATTAAAGCTCCTTCCAAAGTATTTAATATTGGAAGGAGCTTTAATTGGTTAAAATTATATCACTTAAGCAACTTCATCTTGTTCAATATAAATGAAGGCAAAAGCCATTGTAAGTGCAGGAAAAATTAATCCAATTAATGGAGTAAGAATAGATGGCAAATAAGCTGCTGTCATAATTTGTAGAGTCCGAAATTAGAAATTATCGTATGAATAAAAATTTTATTCATCTATAGATATTATAAACTGCAAACATCTTGGTGTTAATATAGATAAGAATATATAAAATTTTAAAAATAAGAAAGAAGGAATATATGAATAAAAAAATAAATGAACCAAGTTTACAAAGTTTACAAGCAATGCAAAAATTTTCAGAAACGTACGCAAAGCGAACTAATACTTTCTTTTGTTCAGATTTAACAATAACCTCCGTTGTTATAGAAGGCTTAGCTAGACATAAAGATGAATATGGCTCTCCATTGTGCCCATGTAGACACTACGATAATAAAGAGGAAGAAGTTTTATCAGCTTACTGGAATTGTCCCTGTGTTCCGATGAGAGAAAGAAAGGAATGTCACTGCATGCTTTTTCTAACAGAAGATAATGAATTTTCTAGTACACAGCAGGAAATAGATTTAGATATTTTAGTAGAGAACATTAAAAAAACGAAGCTATAAAACATAGCTTCGCTTTGGAAATAAAAAAACTAAAAACTATAAATTTCCACGTCTTAATGCTATAAGTACAATAATAGCAGGACCAGATGTGATGATTAAGAAAAGAGATAATAGTTGAGCTACTGTTGTTAAATTAGGCATATAAAGAAACCTCAAATTGAAATTATTATTTAATTACTTTAGAAAACACCAGGACTCGGAAAGACCTTTTGTAATAAAGTTCTAAAGTATATTGTAATATTTTCTTATCTAATTTGATTGTTTTAAAAGAAAGTGTAGCTAAAAAAGTATCAATTTGATTAATATAATTAATATAAAGAAATAATTAGTATTTTTATTAATGCTTACAGAAAGATATTAGCTCTAAAAAAGAATCACTGTCATATATATTAGTCACAAAAAAGCTAATTGGGGTTGAATCCAAAGAGACTTTTAACTTTAGTGAAGCTAGGATAATTTTATAACGATTGATCAAAGGAGTAGATTGCTGAAAATAATTATTAATTAATCTTTTTTTCATAAGATTCGAAAAGAATTGTTGTTTTTATTATTTAAGTTAAGTATTATATCCTTATGAAGTTTGAAAAGGATCGCTAACTCAATGGTAGAGTACTCGGCTTTTAACCGATTAGTTCCGGGTTCGAATCCCGGGCGATCCATAAAAAAGATGAAAGTATACATAAAAAACAGACATTTTTTTTGAAGAAAGAAAATATTAGATACGAAAAAGCATCTTTAGGTTATTAACTATACCCCCAGGGGAATTCGAATCCCCGTTACCTCCGTGAAAGGGAGATGTCCTAGGCCTCTAGACGATGGGGGCGGTATAGAACTGACATAATAAAAAGATAACTAATATTTAGAGTAATGTCAACTGGTTACTTCATTATAGATAAAATAAAAAAATAAGCTATTGTTTAATCTATAGTAAATTTATAATTCGAAAAAAAAATATGGACAATATTTTACCACTTATTTATCTTGTTATTTTATTAGGAGCACTCACTATAGTAAGTATAATTTTAGGAAAAGAAGTTCTTAAAAAAAGACAAATCGAATTCAGATTATCTGAACTACAAAATAAAATTAGGACAGATAAATGTGATTCTGAAGACTACTATAACTTGGGAACAATTTACCTATCCAAAAGACTTTTTGATCAAGCAATTATACAGTTTCGATATGCACTAAAAATGTGGGATCAAAATGATACAGAAGGACTAGCGAATTTATACAATACAGTTGGGTTTACATATGCGGAAACACAACAATACGATATAGCAATCTATTATTATCAAGAAGCCATAAAATACGTTACAGATTATATTGCAGCTCTTAATAATTTAGGATTTGCGTATGAGAAAAAACAAGCTATTAATGAAGCTTTAAAAACATATCAACAAGTTATTAACTTTGAGCCGGAGAATGAGATAGCGACAAGCAGAATACAAATTTTAAGTAGAAGAATAAAAATATCGGGATGACAGGATTTGAACCTGCGACATCCTGCTCCCAAGGCAGGCGCGCTACCAAGCTGCGCTACATCCCGTTATGTACTGCTAAGTCCTAATAATAGCATAGGAAAAATGTTCTGTCTATAGAATCTTTTGTGAAAGTTATCATTTTTCACGAAAAAAAATATTATATATAGAATACATGCTAATATTATATAAACAAGTTATGGAGACAAATTCGTGAAGAACTGGATTTCAACATTATTAATTTGCGCATTCCTAGCATTTCCATCAGCAGCCAAAGCTGATATAGCTGGATTAACGCCTTGTGCAGAATCAAAAGCATTTAAAGCAAAGCTTGATGCGAGTGTTAAAAAAATTGAAGGTAGATTGTCAAAATATGATGCTGGGACACCTCCTGCACTAGCTTTACAAAAACAGATTGAAAAAACAAAAAACCGATACGATAGATATGGTAAGGCTGGGTTATTATGTGGGACAGATGGTTTACCCCATTTAATCACAGATGGCCGGTGGAGTCACAGTGGAGAATTTGTTATCCCTGGACTATTTTTCCTATATATTGCTGGTTGGATAGGTTGGGTAGGAAGAAGTTACGTTGTATATGCTAGAACAACAGATAAACCAACTGAAAAAGAAATTATCATTGACGTTCCAGTTGCTCTAAGTTTTATGTCAACAGGATTTATCTGGCCTTTTTCTGCATTCAAAGAATTTACTAGTGGAAAACTAATTGCTTCAGAAGATGAAATTACTGTCTCTCCACGATAAGAGAGTTATAAATTAACATAAACAAAGGTCACAAACATGGACAACAATTTTTTAAAATATTTATCGACTGCGCCTGTTTTAATTACAGCATGGATGTCATTTACCGCTGCTTTCATTATCGAAGCTAATCGGTTTTTTCCAGATATGCTTTATTTCCCATTATAAATAGGGAAAACTCTATCAGTTTCAGAGAAAATGATAGAGTTTTTTAACTTTTGAAATAAACCCTAAAAAAAATGATATAATTTCAATTAAGCCTGGTTACATATGATAAATTTATTTTATCTAGTCAGAATCGGAAGATAGCAGCTAAAGATAAACTTTTTCAATGATGTAATCCAGGTTAATGGTTTTTCTACTTACTTAAAAAACATTTGTATTTTTGTCGTAAAATTATTTGTCATTAGTGAATTTAATTAAAAATTAAATGGTAACATTAGTAGTTAATAGCCTCCATATATCTTTTTATAGATTAGGAAGTAAAAGTTATAAACAAAATAAAGGACTACAATGACTCCATCTTTAGCAGCTTTTATTAACAGTCTACTTTTAGGACTATTTGTGGTAGTTATTCCAATTGGCACAGCATTATTACTTGTAAGTCAATCAGATAAGCTAACAAGAAACTAAAAAACAGACAAAAAGAATTCATATATTAAAAACAAAGATACAAACTTTGTATTTTTGTTTTTAATATATCAAATGGAAAAAAATTGATACTATTAAATTAAATTTATAAATTAAATACAACATTTTAAATTTATTAAAATATCATTTATAACTATAAGTTAGTTACTCAATACTAAAAACAAGTAAAATATTGCATTTTTGAAAGTATGTTTAAAAAAATTAGATTTCTGAATTTTATCGTAGGCATGATCTGCATCAGCGTATTATCTAGCTCTGCAAATGCAATTGAATTAGATGAAAACACAAGAACAGTACCATTAGATTCATCTGGGACAACTGTAATCCTTACTCCGGAACAAGTAAAAAGAGGAAAGAGGTTATTTAATGCATCATGTGGGCAATGTCACGTAGGAGGAATTACGAAGACGAATCCAAATCTAGGATTAGAGCCAGATGCATTAAGTTTAGCAACTCCAGCTAGAGATAATATTAACAGCTTAGTAGACTATATGAAGAATCCAACTACATATGATGGTCTAGAATCTATTGCTGAGGTACATCCAAGTATTAAAAGTGCTGATATTTTCCCAAAAATGAGAAGTCTAAGTGAAGAAGATTTATTCGCAATTGGTGGACATATTCTTTTATCACCTAAAGTTTCATCAGAAAAATGGGGTGGTGGAAAGATTTATTACTAAATTTTAAATTGATTAAAAGAGTTATTCTTAGATATAACTCTTTTTTTTTATATTTGTATTTTTCAATTTTTATAAACTATGATTATTATCTATACAAAATGCGTGAAAAAGATATGGAAAAAAATAATCTAAAAAACATTATTTTATTCAAAAATGATGGAGTAGCCGTTATTACGGAAAACTCAAAAATCGAACAAGTTATAATTCAAGAAGCTAGGTTTCAAATTGGTGATATTTACGCAGGAAATATAAAAAAAATTCTAAAAAATATTAATGCCGCTTTTGTTGAAATAAATCCCCCAGGAAATCATGGCTTTATTCAGCTCGAAAATATTGAACATAATAAACTATTACAAAAAATTGCGTTAGCTAAAGTTCCCATTAATTCTTCTTACTTAATAGTACAGATAACAAAAGAACCTAGTGGAAATAAAGGTCCAAGTGTAAGCCAAAGTATAGAACTAAAAGGAAAATACAGTTCTTTATTTCCAATAAAAAATGAAAAGACTTTCACACAGAAAATAAAAGAAGAATATGATAAGCAATACTTAAAGATAATACAAATATTAATAAATTTAGAAAACATACATATTCAGATTAAAGAACAATCACTAAAACAAAATATTGAAGACATTATTAAAGATTTAAAACATTTAAGAGAACAGTGGGAATATATATGTATTAAATTAACAAAAATAAAAAAACCAGGATTAATTAGCAACAAAATAGATTTTACATATCTTGTACTACGCGATTTTTACGATCTAAACATAAACAAAATTATAGTGGAATCAAAGAAAGAAGCATTAGTAACAAATAATATATTAATGCAATGGAGAAATAAAAAGAAAAATATAAAAATTGAATACTATATAAGAAAGACAAATCTCACTAAAGACTATAATTTAGAAAATATTTTTCAAAAAATTATAAGAGCAAAAATAAAACTAAAAAGTGGTGCATCCATTGTAATAGAAAAAACGGAAGCATTGACAGTAATTGATGTCAATTCTGCCGGGTTTAAAAACAGAACAGGAATAGAAAAAAGTACTTTGTGGATTAATTGTGAAGCAGCCATGGAAATATCAAATCAATTAATTTTAAGAAATATTGGCGGAGTTATTGTTATAGATTTTATTGATATGAGTTCACAAAAAGATCAATTTTATCTGCTAAATTATTTCAATAAATTCTTAAACAAAGATAGTAACCAACCAAAAATTATTCAATTTTCAGAAATTGGATTAGTAGAACTTACACGAACAAGAAGAAAACGAAACTTATATGACATTTTAACAATTCAATGTTATAAATGTGATAACAATGGCTACATTCTAAAGAATTTAGATTTAAATTACAAAAAAAAATATAATGTATTAGCCTTAGAGACTGTTTCAATTGAAAGATAAAAGATACAATATAATTTATAATAACGGGTAGAAGCAAGAAATTGAAGAATAAGAGCATGTAGCTCAGTGGATAGAGTACCAGATTCCGGACCTGGTGGTCGTGGGTTCAATTCCCGCCATGCTTATAAAAAAAGCTTACAAAAGAACGATGGCTTTAAAAAATACGTAGAAATAGAAATATTTTTATGTTATATATTATATTACTTAGGAAAAATTGGGGCTGACATGGCATCGACATTTTTGAGAAAATGACATTATGATGCAAGTCAAGATTGAGTAATTCTTGTAAATAAAACTCTAAGAAATAAATGCAAACAACATTGTACCTTTTGCTCGTAAATTAGCAATTGCATAAAGATTGTACATTTTGTGTAAAAATGTACACAAAATATTAGTAAACACAAACAGATATCCAAATTTTTGAGGAGAAAATGGATACATAACTATATCCCACATAAAAGATTGAATTCAAAAAGTATTTGCTTTAAATATAGAATAAAGCTAAACTTGTGAAAGATTATGTTATAGGATCTTAAATGCACGTGGGTTCAATTCCCACCAGCTCCACACCTAAATGAATTGCATTTGTGGCCGAGTGGTCGAAGGCACCGGACTCATAATCCGTTTCTTGTAAAAGACACCGCTGGTTCAAACCCAGCCAGATGCATAAAATATAAATTTTTTAAATAATAAAAAATACAAAAGGTTGCTGCGGAAAAAAATGCAATCTAAAATATTCCAATACGCATATAATTAATACAGAACAAAAAATTAATTAGATTTCAAATAACGTGTCTACAAAATTGTAAAAAAAACGATCTAAATCATACTATTTATGAAAAATACTTTATCAGTACTTGTGGAAGATGAATCTGGGGTACTTACTAGAATCGCCGGATTATTCGCAAGACGTAGCTTTAATATTGATAGTTTAGCAGTAGGCCCTGCAGAACAAGAGGGAATATCAAGAATTACAATGGTCGTACCATCAGATGAAAGAACTATCCAACAATTAACAAAACAACTTTATAAATTAGTTAATATTTTAAAAGTACAAGATATTACTAATTTACCTTCAGTTGAACGAGAATTAATGTTAATAAAAATAAACGCAAACTCGGAAAGTAGATCTGAAATTTTAGAAATTGTACAAATTTTTAGAGCAAAAGTTGTAGATTTTTCAGAAAATTCACTAATTATTGAGGTGACAGGTGATCCAGGCAAAATGGTAGCGATTGAACAAATTTTGACAAAATTTGGAATCTGCGAAATAGCGAGAACAGGAAAAATATCTCTAGTCCGAGAATCAAAAGTTAACACTGAATATTTAAGATCTTTCTAACACTAAAAAGTTTTTTATTTTTTTATTTATGGGAGTGGAGGGACTTGAACCCTCACGACCTAAAGATCAACAGATTTTAAGTCTGTTGTGTCTACCATTCCACCACACTCCCATTATTTGCTTCTGTTTAGACTTAGGCGGCACCCAGATTTGAACTGGGGGTAAAGGATTTGCAATCCCTGGCCTTACCACTTGGCTATACCGCCTTGGTTCCTCGAATAAAAACAGTATAATACAATTTTTTATTCTCGTACATAATTCAAGAAAGTTTTTTTTATTCATAGAAATATGTACGAGTCTATTTTATTTAAGAATAAATAGATTTATTTATTTTGGTCCTTGAAAAAGACGACTCTTTAAGAAGTCGATGGCTTCTAGAGTCACTAAGTCAGCTTTTGTTAGAGTACGATTACCTGCACCAAACATACGGTTAGCTTGACGCATTCTTGCTCTGTCAATAGCATTTCGAACACTACGAGCATTGGCAAAGTGCGGTTCTTTTTTTCTTAAGACTATATAATCTAAAAGAACTGTTTCTGATTCTGGAGTCAAACGATACTGTTGTTCCTCAAGCATCATTTTAGCAATAGTCAATAATTCATCTGCAGAATAATCGGGAAAATCTACGTGATTGGCAACTCGAGATGATAAACCTGGATTTGATTCATAAAAACTATCCATTCTATCTTTGTAACCAGCAAAGATAATAATTAAATCATCACGCTGGTTCTCCATTACTTGTAACAAAATTTCGATGGCTTCTGAGCCATAATCTCTTTCATTATCTGGTTTATAAAGATAATATGCTTCATCAATAAATAGGACTCCGCCCATTGCACGTTTTAGAACTTCTTTTGTTTTAGGAGCTGTATGTCCAATATATTGGCCAACTAAATCATCACGAGTCACTGTAACTAAATGTCCTTTTCGTACATAACCAAGACGAAATAAAATGTCAGCCATCTTTAAAGCCACAGTTGTTTTGCCAGTTCCTGGACTACCTGTAAAAGACATGTGCATACCAGGATTTGCCGATGTTAAACCCAAAGCTTTTCGTAGTCTATGAACTAATAAAAGAGCTGAAATTTCTTTGATTCTAGTTTTTACTGGCACTAGACCTACTAAATCTCTGTCTAGTTGGTCTAAAAGTTCTTGAATTTCTCTCTTTTTGTATTCTTCTTTTAAATTGAGTCTTTGATTGTCATTCATAAAAATTTAAATGGAAAAAATAATATAGAAAAAGCCTGTAATTATTGCTAATTACAGACTTAAAACTAAAGGATTAGTAACGCTCACCCTCTGGACGAGTACTAGCGTAACTTTGGAAGCTGTAGTTTTGAACTCTATCACGAACTTCTTGACGAATTAGTTGGAAACCAGGTTCGTTAGCAGTCGGTCTAGAAACGATAAACGATAAAGAACAACTTTCAACACCACGTGAGTTGTCAAAAGCGTTAACTTTAATGTACATGTTAGGCTTAGCCTTACGACAAGAATTGATCTCAAACATTACTGCAGCAGCATCTTTGATACCGAATAATGGAAGACCCCACATTTCCCAGTAGCTGCTACGAGGATGTGGATCATCTGTGTACTCAACGTTGATCGCCCAGTTTTTGTTGATAGCGTATTGAACTTGCTTAACGATTTGCTCGTCGCTTAAGTCAGGAAGGAAAGAAAATGCACCTTGTGTTAATCTCATTATTAAATACTCCTCTAGGTTTTTTTATAAAGAACTAAGAATTACTAAGTTAGTAAAATCAATTACTTGTTAGCAGTAGCTGTCTCTACGAAGTCAGCTGTATCTGTAGAAGCATAGTTGAATGTAATATCCTTCCATAGATCTAATGCAGTTTGTAGAGGTGTACAGCTCTTAGCTGCGTTACGTAAGATGTCTGGACCTTCAGAAATATAGTCGCGACCTTCGTTACGAGCAATAACCATAGATTCTAGAGCAACACGGTTCGCAGTTGCACCTGATTGAATACCATCAGGGTGACCAATAGTACCACCACCGAATTGAAGTACACAATCATCACCTAAGTAGTTGATTAATTGGTGCATTTGACCACAGTGAATACCACCAGAAGCTACTGGTAAACACTTAGGTAAAGCAGCCCAATCTTGAGCGAAGAATAAACCTTGAACAAGGCAAACGTCTGTTTGACACTCTAAAAGAGTGTTGTAGAAACCTTTAACCATTAGAGGGTCACCTTCTAACTTACCTACAACAGTACCAGCGTGAATATGGTCAACACCAGCCATACGCATCCACTTACAGATAACACGGAAATTCATACCGTGTGTCTTTTGACGAGAGTAAGTAGAGTTACCAGCACGGTGTAAGTGTAAGATCATAGAGTTCTTACGAGCCCAGATACCCATACTTTGGATAGCTGTATAACCGATTACAAGGTCAATCATACAAATAACTGAACCAACTTCTTTACAGAACTCAGCACGCTCGTACATATCTTCCATAGTACCAGCAGTTACGTTGAAGTAATGACCTTTAACTTCACCAGAAGCTGCAACAGCACGGTTAACACCTTCCATACCAAATAGGAAACGCTCTTTCCATCTCATGAATGGTTGAGAGTTAATGTTCTCGTCATCCTTAAGGAAATCAAGACCACCCTTTAGACCTTCATAAACCACACGTCCATAGTTCTTACCAGATAAACCTAACTTAGGTTTAACAGTAGCACCTAATAGAGGACGTCCGTACTTATCAAGTCTTTCACGCTCTACAATTACACCTGTAGCTGGACCTTGGAAAGTCTTTAAGTAAGCGATTGGCATACGCATGTCTTCTAAACGTAGTGCGTTAACAGCTTTGAAACCGAAAACGTTACCAATGATAGAAGCAGTTAGGTTTGCAAGAGATCCTTCTTCGAATAAATCTAATTCATAAGCAATGTATGCGAAGTATTGATCAGCAGCACCTGGAACAGGGTCAACTCTGTAAGCTTTAGCTCTGTAAAGGTCACAAGCTGTTAAAAGGTCTGTCCATACAACTGTCCATGTAGCAGTAGAAGACTCACCAGCGATAGCTGCTGCACATTCTACAGGGTCAACACCCTTTTGAGGTGTCATACGGAACATAGCTAGTACGTCAGTTTCCTTAATTACATAGTCAGCATCCCAGTAACCCATTTTTGCGTAAGGGATAACACCTGATTCGTAACGTTCGTTTTTGATTCGAGTCCGTGATTCTACGGATTGAGACATACGATTCTCCTTTGAAGGTTATAGTCAATAAAAAATTGGATTATAATATTACTGATTTTTCAGAATATTTGTATCCTTGGATAGTTAATAGCAAACATATAGTGTTATAACTCATTAACTTGTGCCTTATAACAAGGTTACCAGGAAAAAAGCAAAACATATAATTTTTTTACTTATATAATAAATAAAAAATACTTATATGTTACAAAGACTCTCATAAAACTTACATAAAAAGAGAATTGCAGATACCGTAAATTTTGAACCAATTTATAAAAAAAAAGCTTGGGAAAAAAAAGTATAGTATCTTTGTATATAACTAAAGTAAAAGTAGTTAAATTATTGGAATGAAATCGCTTCATTTAAAAAGTTAAATTAGCTTTTATAAAACTAAAAGAAAGAAAAATTAAAATGAATAATACGATAGAGAAATTTAATCATAACTTTCAAGTACCACAATTGTATTCAAACATAGTAAAACAAGATATAAAAGATCCTGTGACTACTTTTTTAGATCTTTTATACAAAGGTAAAAACCTAAAAGTTGAAATTCCATCAAAAGACGACCTTAATCTCGAAGAGAAAAATAGTGTAAATAAAACAGGATTTGTTGAAATAAATTTTGAGAATAAACAGCAATTTTTAGAAATAAAACCAAAAAAAGTCGCACAGTTAGGATATACAAGATCACCAGCATATCCAACAAAAGAAGATAAACTTATCCTAAAAAAACTCAATAAGGTTCCGGTTTATTCTGTAATTAATGGATTAGGAGAAATAGTTATTGCATCTCCTAGAAGTTTAAAACCAATCAATTTTGCAGATTGGATGTATGAGAAATACTTTAACAATTTCATATGGAGTAAAGACGAAGGTCCAGTAAATATGGGATTGTTTTTTATGCATAAAGAAGATGCAGAAATGTATTTACAAGAAATTTGTGCCCAAGATCCCAAAGGGGTTGAAGAGTATGGCATAGATATCAAAGTGTCAGGATTGGATAATTATTACCACCTCAATAAAACTTCTCCCCCTAAAACACAAATAAAATTAGTGGGCGATTTAAAAGAGATTAATTTATTAATAAGAGATTATTCAAAAGATAAAAATTGTAGAAAAAATCCGAAGCAACAATATACACAAAATTCATTCAAAGGAACACCGATTTATATAATGCATCCTTTATACGGTGAAAAATATAATACGGAAACAAAAAAAACCGAAAAGATTATTGTTAATTATGGAGAAAATCCATCAGTTAAGGCTTCAAAATCATTAGAACAACTAATCTTTTTTAACAAAGACGATGCAGACCGAGCTTGGAAAGTTTATGTAGAAGAGGTAAGGAAAAATCAAATAGATATCAAGGTAAATAAAAAACCACATTTAGAGGTTTACAACTTAGAAAATTATTTAAGTGATTTACAACAAACTACAGAAAAGAATATCACTAAAATAAGATTCATTCCCTCAAGTGAGTCATATTCATATATTAAAAACTTAAAAAAACAAACCATAGACAAACCAAAATTAACTTTTAATGAAAACTTAATACATAATACTAAAACGAAATTAAAATCTATTCAAAGATTTTACAAAGGAGTTCTTTGGTTATTTACATCTGATACATTACCAAGCGAAGAGAATTCTTGGTAAAAAGATTTACATATATTTTTGCGAAAGAATTAACCTTTACGTGAATAATATTCCACAATAAGTAATTCATTTAATTGAAGAGCAACCCAATCACGCTCAATAATTCCGTTAACAGTACCAGTTAAATTAGATTTATTTAAATCTAAGTGACTTGGTACATTTGCTAAACCAGGAAAAGCTAAATAAGCTTCGACTAGTTGTTTTGAACGAGGATTATTTCGCACAGAGATTACATCTCCTGTTTGGCATTGGTAGCTAGCAATTGAAACTCGTTTACCATTAACACAAATATGACCATGATTAACAACTTGACGAGCTGCTGGAATTGTCGGAGCCATACCTAAACGAAATACGATATTATCTAAACGCATTTCTAATAATTGTAATAAAGCTTCTCCAGTAGAGCCTTTTATTCGTTTTGCGTCTTTTACATATCGTAAAAGTTGCTTTTCAGTTAGACCATAGTTAAAGCGTAATTTTTGTTTTTCTTCGAGACGAATGGCATATTCAGAAGGTTTTCTATTTTGATCACCATGCTGCCCAGGTCTTGAAGTTCTTCGTGTAGTTTTACGAGTTAAGCCAGGTAACTCTCCTAATCTACGAACAATTCTTAAAACTGCTCCTCTATATCGAGACATTTTGTATTCTCCGTGAAAATATTTGCGTGATATTTTTTTTTTATTTTTGATAAAAATCAACCAGATCTCAATTAATGAGAAAAGTTAAAAACAATAAGGGGGAAGAAATATCCTTAAACATAATAACTTAATATAATAAACGAGAAAATACTTTACTATGATAAAGATTTTGTGGTATATATATATTAATAGGTTATGCGCTGGTGTAGCTCAATTGGTAGAGCAACTGATTTGTAATCAGTAGGTTGCGGGTTCAAGTCCCTTCACCAGCTTAAAAGTTCATAAAAAATAATTAATAAAAATGCATTTTTATCAACTGTAACAAAGGAAAAAATAGATATTTTTATTTAATTAATTTTAAATAAATATTTTTTTTGAAAAAAGAAGTTGCATAAATAATAATAGAAATGTTAGACTATTTTCAAGTGAAGTTAATTCAAATGTATTAGCTAGATGGGCGGTTAGCTCAGCGGTAGAGCGCCTGCCTTACAAGCAGGTGGTCACTGGTTCAAATCCAGTACCGCCCATTAAATATACATAATTCAAATTCTAGGGCTCATCGTCTAAGGGATTAGGACAGTGACCTTCTAAGTCTCTAATGTAGGTTCGAATCCTACTGAGCCTAGTATAAAATTAGAAAAAAAAAATGGTTTGCTATACTCTCACAATTCTGTGGTATAGCAAACTATTACGTTAATTAAGAATTATAAGACATCAGCAAAAACTTCTTCAAAAACTTTTTGGACTTTGTCACCCGAATCTATAGTTTCTAAAGGATCTTTCCGTAAACGATGACGTAGACACATCGTTATAACGGCTTGAATATCTTCAACAGTTACACTAGTTCGACCATTATATGCAGCGTAAGCTTTAGCGGCTCTATTCGTAACTATATCTCCTCTTAAACCATCTACATCTAGTTCACCACATACTTGTGAAATCTTTACTCTTAAATCATATTCTAAAGTTACTTGTGGTAAAAGTTCTTGAGCCTTTGTTATAACTTCTTTAAACTGATCTTGTTGTGCCTTATATTGAGTAAGACATTCTTGAGGATTTTTGTCAAATTCAGAACGTTGCTCAACAATTTGCACACGTAATTCAGGATCTCTAACTGTACGAATCTCTGAGTGCATTCCAAATCGATCTAACAATTGAGGACGCAGTTCACCTTCTTCTGGATTTCCCGATCCAACCAGAACAAATCTAGCGGGATGACGGATAGAAATCCCCTCCCGTTCAACCGTATTCCACCCTGATGCAGCCGAGTCTAATAAAATATCTACTAAATGATCATCCAAAAGATTAACTTCATCTACATACAGAATACCTCGATTAGCTTTTGCTAACAATCCAGGTTCAAAAGCTTTTACACCCTCTGTTAAAGCTTTTTCTATGTCAATTGTCCCACAAACTCGGTCTTCTGTAGCTCCCAAAGGTAGATCAATCATCGATACTTTTTTCTTTGCAATCGGAACAGCTTCTCCTTTCTCTACTTTATTACGAATCTCTTCACTCATTAATTCATAATCAGAAGGATGAGAGTTAAATGGATCATCTTGAACAACCTCCATTTCAGGTAAAATATCTGTTATTGCTCGAATTGTTGTTGATTTTCCAGTTCCTCTATCTCCCATAATAATAACTCCACCGATTTTTGGATCAATGACGTTTAAAGAAAGAGTTAGTTTCATTTCTTCTTGTCCTACTATAGCTGTAAAAGGAAATACAGGACGTTCACTTTTTTTTATTAAGTCTGCTGTCATATGGGTTTTTTTATTTTTTTTATTTTTGACAATCAAAAACTATTTGAAAAATTACATATATATTGAAATCTATTGTTTAAATGTAGTTATTAATTCATTTGATACTTTAGTAAAGAGCTCGACCTAATCGGATTGCAAGAACTAAAGAAACTAATGCTAAGATAAGAGCAACAAAGATCTGAGTATCACTGATCATATTTTTTCCTCATTATTTTAAAGTGTTACTATTATGATAATACTGTATTCTCAAATTTTTTCAGTATTAAATTTAATTGAATTTACATAATTAAGACTAAGAAAAAAAAAGTAAATAAAAAAAACTTACATAAATATGGTTGTTACTAAAATTTTTTCTTTTTAATAGATCGTTTACTTTGTCTTAGAAAAATATGTCTTCTTTAAGAAATAAACAAATAATTAAATCTTTATAGAGTCTTAGAAGATTCTAATTAACTTAGATTTTTAGTGGATTTTAACATATTTAAAAATAAAAAACTAGTTTTAAATATAGTCCTATTCTAAAAAAAAAAAATAAATAAAAATGGATTTTCGGAGGGTTGACAATCATACAAATTAAAAGCTAATGTTATTTCAGGATTGAGAAGTTAAAAGATCCGCCGAGCTTAGAGTTTTCTAAGTTTAAGAAAGTTAGATTTAACAAATAAAAATTAATACTGGATATCATGGAGAGTTTGATCCTGGCTCAGGATGAACGCTGGCGGTATGCTTAACACATGCAAGTCGTACGAGAATTTTTAATTCTAGTGGCGGACGGGTGAGTAACACGTGAGAATCTGCCCTTAGGAGAAGGATAACAGCTGGAAACGGTTGCTAATACTTCATATGCCGCAAGGTGAAAGAATGTATTCGCCTAAGGAGGAGCTCGCGTCTGATTAGCTAGTTGGAGAGGTAATGGCTCACCAAGGCGACGATCAGTAGCTGGTTTGAGAGGACGATCAGCCACACTGGGACTGAGACACGGCCCAGACTCCTACGGGAGGCAGCAGTGGGGAATTTTCCGCAATGGGCGAAAGCCTGACGGAGCAATACCGC
>Ga0181568_10000035_pt1 | contig 100650 bp, 105 predicted proteins | sample 101ome_20_FD_133758 | JGI IMG/M metagenome (GOLD analysis project Ga0181568, IMG submission 133758) | Coastal salt marsh microbial communities from the Groves Creek Marsh, Skidaway Island, Georgia - 101404AT metaG (megahit assembly) | ecosystem: Environmental > Aquatic > Marine > Intertidal...
ATCGTGAGGATCGTGGACTACACAGATGACGACGAAGGCATCTACACAATCTCATACGGTGAAGATGAAGGTGAAAACGATGTCACAGCAAAGGATTTGAAATTCCTAGACCAAACAGGCAGAGACCAAGAAGAGATCAGCAAGTTTGGCGAAGACGCAGGCGAGGGACACATGAGCAAATCAACACTGTACCACACCGCCAAGTATGCGATAGAGTTGATGGACATGATCCGCAAGGGTGACGACCTAGAAGGTTGGGTGCAGAGCAAACTTAACAAGGCCGCTGACTACCTACAGGGCGTACACAACTACGAGGAATATCAGAAATTGAATCCCTACAGAGAAGAATTAGACGCAAACATTTTACAGAGACACGCGGGCATAGTACAGAAACATATTGACGAGATCTTAGCAAAAGAGACTACTATAGATGACGTTGACACAAAACCAGGCATGATGAGGATACTGGCAAAAAGAGTGAACGAAGTTGAAAAAGAGATAGCCAAAGAACAGAGGAAAGACACGGACGAGGAAGCACCCCCGGGCAGGGAGAAGCAGGTGAAAGCGTTAAAGAAGAAATTCAAGGACAAGGGCGCACCCTACGCCATAGCGTGGGCACAACACAACAAACACGGCAAGCCCAAGAAGGAAGACGAGATAAACGAGGATCCTAGGGCAGTTGGAAAGGCGCTGGGCACACTCAAGTACGGTCGAGACATGGCAAAAGCAATTATTAGAGGTGAGAGCACTATGTCATTGAAAGCAAAGGCACAGGCATACCTAGGTGGCATCAATCAAACAATCGAATTACTAGACAAGATGTATCCAAAAAACGAGGATGTACAACTGGAAGAAGGATTGAAAGACTGGGCCAGGAACCTCGCAATGGCGGGTGTGATCGTTGCAGGATTGGCTGGAGTTAATTCCATACAGGACGCCATAGACAGGAGCGTGCCGGCAGTGGCGGCGATGGAGAAAGCACTGGAAATGGCGCAGGACCAGGGCAACGACGAACTGGCAAAAATGATAAAAGGTGACCTAAGTGCTGTCAAAGTCAGGCTGAGTTCTGGTAAAGATCTCAACTTCATCAAGGGTATGCAGGACAAATACAGCAAATTCATCCAAACGGAAGGCCTAGCATACGAATCACGACTAGCAGTGAGGCTTGAACAACGCATTAAATAAAACTGTAACAATAATAAATACTTCGTATGGCAAAAAAACAATCACCAGAAACAAGTTTCAGAGACCTAGTGGCCCGTTTGAATGCAATGAGCAACATGACTCCCGAGCAGGAGAGGGCGGAACTTATGGAAGCGGCCAATTCAGAACCAAAAGTTTTAGATGACAAAGACATCACATTGGCTGACATTGCCAAGTTAGCGGGCATAAAGGAATACGTTGAGCCAACAAAAGTTTCACCAAAAGCGGAGAAACTGGTTGAGAGCATAACAGAAGAACCAAAAACAGAATCAGTAATCACAAAAGCCATCAAAGAAGCAGACGCTGACACATCTATTGCAACAACAATAAAAAAAGAAGTAAATGAAGAAGTAAACAGGTTAGATAAGATAGCAGAACTAGAGGCACAGTTGGCCGAGTTAAAGTCAGAACAAAAAGAAGAACAGACATATGACTCAAAATCATTCAGAGAAGTTATCACAAAAGATATCGCGGAATATATCAAGAACGCGGAAGATTCTCAACTCGTGGAACTTTACAACACAATCTCAGACAATGAGGCAGTTTACAACGAGGAATCATCAAGCATTCTCATCAAGACTCCAGAGACTACTGAGATCATAGCAGACGCTGAGAAGGCAGAAGCACCAGAAGAGGAAGTGATCGCAGACGCAGAGAGAAACACTTCAGAACCTCATAGACCAGAGGCAAAAGCCCACGACAAGGAAGCGGAAGACAAGTCAGACGAGAAGGACACAGACGGCGAAGTGCCGATGCTTGACAAGGAATTCGACGATGACGATGAGATGGGCGAGGACGTTGAACTTCCGACTGAAGACAAGTTCACAAACGATTTAGATCCGGCAGTAAAGAAATAGTAGGAGATATATACAAGTGTGCAAAAACTTGTAAATTTCATCTGGCTATTGTTTTCAAAACGTCCACCCTTCTACATGAGGGTGGTCATTATGTTTCTCATCGGGGGCATAGTGCCTGTGCTGGGACACTACTACCTAAGCCTGCACTTCGGTTCCAAGGCCGCAGTGGGCATGTTGTTGATATTCTTCTGGCCAGTTGCCGCACTGCTGATGTACCTCAGGAATGAGGGATGGCTGGACGAGGAAGACGAGTAATTTTTTAAATACAAGTGTATGCGATTACACTTGACCGACAACAAATTCAATCCCGAACCATACTGGTATGAACGTGTGAAAAGTGTTTTCGCCTGTCCACCCAAAGAGGCCGTGGAACTGTTTGACCAGAACGGATATGATCTTACCAAACTAGAACAACTATATGCTGTGGCCAACGGTGAAACTACCACAAAACACAGGGATGGAGAACACATCACCCTAAGAAAAACATGGTTTGAAGACGACTCACCTGAGTCTGGACCACACATCAATCATGCGGTGATGTTCGAAAGGAAGGGTTACGCCGGTGATGCCCTACACCAACTGCAAAACTGGGCATCTTACAGACCACAGTTCAACAAACTAGTGGCAATGAAGCCCAAGTGGGGTCTGGACTTCAGCATAGACTACTGTGACAGGGACGGCAACGTGTTTGAACTGCTACACTGGGAGTATGACGGTTTCGAATACAACGAGATTGCTGACAAGAAAGCACGGATGGAGGAGTTCCTGTTGAACCAGGACTGGGACGAAAGAGCGAAAGTGATGCTGGAACGCAAGTCAGAATGGCATCAGTTGGGTTTTTTCGAACAGAGCGAGTGGAAAACACGCTTCTTTGGCATAGAAAAAGAGCGTTTCAAGATGGTGCTGTGGAAATAAATACGTAAAATGAGCTCAATACCCTACAACTACGGCAAATATGTTGATGACACAGTAAAACTGCGTGATCAAGGACATGTAGATGCGGGCAGACAGGTGCAATCACCTGCATCGGCGGGCAGTAGAGGGTTAAATAAAACAGTACAATTTACAAAGGATCCAACACAAATGAAGATGGGAGAATCAATTACTATGGAAGACATGAAAAGTTTAATCAGTAGAATAGATGGTTTGAACGTCCCAACTAACGAAGCACCAAAAGACAGCGACATAGATTACACAAAACTTATGTTAGACATTTCGGCTATGAAAGATAGGATAGCAGAACTGCCAATAGACGACGACAGGAAGACATCGGCTCTTACAGCACTGGGACAGGTGGAAGACGACCTGGCAATGGATGAATCAGCGGTGCAGGAAGACGACAACAGCGACTATATCAAACAAGCATATATGTTGGCGGTCAAACATCACACAGATGGCTCAGGCGATGGAAACATTAATGAAGACATAGGTGACCTAATCGAAGACTATAACGAAAAAGCCGACAAAAAAATATCTCCAGAACAAATAATGAGTATCAGTAAAAAATACAATGCCGGGGGCGATTACGTGGAAGTTTTATCCGCAGAAGGCATCGATGGCAAACTTTGGTTAGAGGTTGCAAAAGAATATTATGCCCAATTAGAATCATACCAACCATTCCCAGAAGCGGACGAAATGACCTTCGAGGACGACGATGCATTCTATGAAGCGTTCGGTGAATTGGGTTTCCCAGAAGACGAGACCGAATTGTTTGACGCAGAATACAGAGGTAGGAAAGTACCACTGAACAAACCAATGCGTGGTGATGTTAAGAAATTCAAAGTGTATGTCAAGGATCCAAAAACAGGCAACGTTAAAAAAGTTAATTTTGGACACGGCGGAAGTTCAGCGAGAAAAGCCGGACAGAAAACAATGAAAATCCGTAAGTCAAATCCAAAGGCGAGAAAAAGTTTCAGGGCTAGACACAACTGTGCCAACCCAGGACCTAAGACCAAAGCAAGATATTGGTCGTGCAGAAAGTGGTAGTATGCAAATCCGTGAAGTAGTTGGCATTACTGAACAAGAGTTCGAGGCGTTGGCCGAGAAGAAGGACGCCTGCTACCACAAAGTCAAATCAAGATACAAAGTATGGCCATCGGCCTATGCCTCTGGTGCTCTAGTGCAGTGTCGTAAAAAAGGTGCGGCCAACTGGGGTAACAAGAGCAAATGAGGATCACAGACGTAATCACAGAGAAGTGCTGGAAGGGGTACGAGAAGAAGGGCATGAAGACCATGTTCGGCAAGCGTGTGCCCAACTGCGTCAAAAAAGAGGATGTGGACTTCTGCATCAACTGTGGTGGTCTAGTCTTCAATGAGACTCTGCATGAGGACCTCAAGAAATGGTTTAAGGACAAATGGGTGCGAATGGGGCCTGGAGGAAAGATCAGAGGATCATGCGGCGGCAGGTCAAAAGGTGAAGGTAAGCCAAAATGCCTACCTGCCAAAAAAGCATACGCACTTGGTAAGAAGGGCAGAGCGTCAGCGGCACGCAGGAAAAGAAGGAAAGACCCAAATCCTGACAGGCGTGGTAAAGCGATAAACGTGGCCACTAAGAAGAAATAAGCCTATCTCAAAAAAAAATATTCAGTTACTAACATCTATAATTAAAAATAGATGATAGATTACAAACATTGGTATCATGTGCTCAAAGACATGCAGGCACAACCAAAAATACTACGGGATGACAGCGATCTCTATGGGCTGAATTTTCAGGACTATTTTGTGCTTAACAGGGTGCTTGAACACACTAGGGCCAAGAGGATTGGTTGGATAGGAGGGTTTAGTAACCTCGATTTTTTTGTATCACAACACAAGGTGGACTCAATCACAGAATGCACAAACGTGGACCCTACTCCGGTGTCTGATTGGTGTAAAGTCAAACATAGACAGTACATCGAAAAATATTGGTATCAAGGAAGGTATGAATTTATCGAGGAAAAGTATCAACAACCCATGTTGCAAAATGTTGACTTCCTCAGTTCTATCACTCCACCACTTTCAGATGTTAATTTTGAGATTATGCCCAATCTAGAAACTTTTGTGCAGTACCATTATGGATCACCTAAATTCATGAACACAATAAAAAAACAAGTTTGTGCGATGCCGCAAAGAATTATTACAAACAACATAGTGGTGTATTCCACTCACGTACTCGAGGCGGTGCTAGAAGATTGCCTTTATCTGGAAAAAGTTGTAAAAAGTGATGTTGGTAAAATAAGCGATGTCATCTACGTAGATGATAAAAGGACTAGAATGAACTGGCACGAGAGGATCAGCGGGTTATCGTACTTTAATAAATTGACAAAATAATTTAAAGGCATTAATATATTAAAAAAGGAGAAAAATATGGCAGTAAGAAACTTCAATGACGCTGAAAAGCAAAAATTGATCCAAATAATTTCCCAAGGCTCACAGGTACTAGGTGAGGTTGAGGACTTGAAAAGTGGATTAAAAGACACAGTAAAAGCAATCGCAGAAGAACTAGAACTCAAACCAGCACTAATCAACAAAGCGATATCCGTTGCTCACAAAGGCAACTACCAGAACATCGCTGACGAGATGGACACGCTGGAGAGCATACTAAACACAGCCGGCAAACTTTAATGTTAGCGAAAGTCAGATCCTTCTGGCTTCGTAGTTTTGAAAGTGACAGGATCGCATTCTATTTCGAACTGATCAGTTTCATATTCACGGTTGGAGCCAGCCTCACACTTGCGATAACGGCCGCAGACCCAGACATGACAATAGTCTATCCTGCATTCTTTGTGGGTGCGGTGACTCAATGTTATGCTTCCTATAGGAGGAACGCCGCGTTCGTTATGATGATCACTGGCTACTTCTCAATCATAAATGTCTACGGATATGGCGTAGCAAGTTATTGGTGGTAGTATGAGTTACATAGACGCATTATACAAAAAAGACGAGGACAGGATTTACGTTGTAGAACGTGATCCCAAGAAGGGCAGGATATTCACGGAGTATGATGCCAGATACGTGTTCTACTATCCAGACGCAAGGGGCAAACACAGAGGTATGACAGGTGAGCCATTGCAGAGAGTGGTGTGTTCAACATCAAAAGAATTCATAAAAGAGCAACGTATAAGATCAAACAAGCAACTTTATGAACACGATATCAATCCTGTGTTCAGGTGTCTGGAAGAGAATTACCTAGGTAAGGAAACTCCAAAACTGAACGTGATGTTCTTTGATATCGAGGTAGACTTCGATCCAGATCGAGGTTACTCCACAACAGATGATCCGTTCATGCCCATAACTGCCATAAGTTGTTACATGAGTTGGACGGATCAACTGATCACACTGGCAGTGCCGCCTAAGACAATCAGTATGCAGGACGCGGAAGAACTAACAAAGAGATTCGACAACACCATGTTGTTCGAGAAAGAGAAAGACATGCTTGACGCTTTCCTACAACTTGTTGAGGACGCAGACATACTGTCAGGTTGGAACAGTGAGGGTTACGATATCCCATACACCGTGGGAAGAATACAAAAAGTGTTGAGTGGAGATGACACAAGGCGATTGTGTTTCTGGGGAGAGAAACCAAAAAGAAGAGTTTTTGAGAAGTATGGCAGAGAGCAGTTGAGTTTTGATCTCGTGGGCAGAGTACACTTGGATTTGCTAGAACTATACAGAAAGTACACATACGAAGAGAGACACAGTTTCAGACTAGATGCGATAGGCGAACACGAACTGGGCGAGAAGAAAACCGTGTACGAAGGTTCCTTAGATAATCTATACAAGAATGATTTTGGACTATTCATAGAATACAACAGACAAGACACAGCATTATTGGCCAAACTCGAAAAGAAACTGAAGTTCATAGAACTTGCGAACGAGATAGCACACCAGAACACTGTACTACTACAGACCACAATGGGTGCGGTCGCGGTGACAGAACAAGCAATAGTCAACGAGGCGCACAGAAGAGGAATGCAGGTGCCAGGCAGGAAATACAAAAAAGAAGGTGAGGAGAATCAACCAGCGGCGGGTGCTTACGTGGCCACGCCAACCAAAGGAATACACGACTGGATAGGATCCATTGACATCAACAGTCTATATCCCAGTGTGATTAGAGCACTCAACATGGGACCTGAGACCATAGTGGGACAGATACGTCCGGTTATCACATCAGCGGAAATAAACAGGGCCAAACACGCCAAGAAATCATTCGCGGCCGCATGGGACAGCCAATTTGGAAGTTGGGAATATCAGGCCGTGATGAATCAAGAGAAGGGCACTGAGATAATTGTGGACTGGGAAGACAAGACCAGTGTGAGGATGAGTGCGGCACAACTGTACGAGATAATATTCGATGGCAACAACAAGTGGATGTTGAGTGCGAACGGTACGATATTCACATACGAATACGAGGCTATCATTCCGGGATTATTGAAACGTTGGTACGCAGAACGTCAAGAAATGCAACAGAAAATGCGTGAGTGTGGTGACAACGAGATAGAAAGGGAGTACTGGGACAAGAGACAACTTGTCAAGAAGATTAATCTGAACAGCCTGTATGGTGCAATCTTGAATCCAGGGTGCAGGTTCTTTGACATCAGGATTGGACAATCAGTTACACTGACAGGAAGATGTATAACCAAACACATGGCCAGCAAGGTCAACGAGATCGTTGCAGGAAAATATGACCACAAAGGTGAGAGCGTGGTTTATGGAGACACAGATTCTGTGTATTTCACTGCACACAAGACACTGCAAAAAGAAATCAACGAAGGCACGATCCCGTGGACAAAAGATTCAGTGGTTGCACTTTATGATAAGATATCAGACGAAGTGAATGGTTCATTCAAAGCATTCATGACAAAGGCTTTCCACACGCCAAGCACACGTGGAGAGGTCATAAAGGCAGGCAGAGAACTCGTTGCTTCTAAAGGACTGTTCATCACAAAGAAAAGATATGCAGTGCTCTACTATGACAAGGAAGGCACACGGACGGATGTTGAGGGCAAGGAAGGGAAGATGAAGGCGATGGGTCTCGACCTTAAACGATCAGATACTCCGGTGTACGTGCAAGACTTCTTGAGTGACCTGCTGTACATGGTACTGACTGGCAAGACGGAAAAGCAAGTGCTAGACAAGATCAGCGAATTCAGGGCCGACTTCAAGGCAAGGCCAGGTTGGGAAAAAGGCTCTCCAAAGAGAGCAAACAACATGACCAAGTACACGGAAGAGGAGAACAAGAAAGGCAAAACCAACATGCCGGGACACGTGAGGGCCAGCATGAACTGGAACAGGTGCAGGGAGATGTATGGCGACAAGTACAGTATGCCGATCACAGATGGTGCCAAGGTAATTGTGTGTAAGCTCAAAAGCAATCCGTTGGGTTACACCAGCATAGCGTATCCTGTGGACGAACTGCGTATACCGGAATGGTTCAAGGAACTGCCGTTCGACGCTGATGCAATGGAGAGCACGATACTTGACCAGAAGATAGACAACCTGATTGGCGTGCTGAAATGGGACGTGCAGAGCACAGAGACCACAAACACCTTCAACAAATTGTTTGAGTTCTAAATATCATTATGTTAAGCATAGAAGAAATTAGGCTGTTGAAAGAAAAACTTCAAAGACTGAAAGGAACGGACTGGAGCAAACTTGTTGAGGAAAATCTAAAATTGATCACAGATCTAGAATCTGCCATAGACGCTAACAATAAATCTATAATTAAAAAATTAGGCAAAACGCCTGAATGGTTTCAAAAAGATTTAGAGCACAAATCTACTGTTCCAGAGGTCGACCAGATGCTTTACACCCAGGTCCAAACAAAAATATTCCAGTTTGCAAGGACCAATATTTACAACAGTCTGGAAATAGGTCCTGGCTTTGGAATGTTTTCCAAAGAGTTCAGAGCATGGCGAATGAATTATTTTCTCGACGTATTGCCTGGTTGCGAAAAAAAGATACGGAGAAGGTTCAAACCTGCCCATCAAAAATACTTGAAGTTTTACCTAACAAAAAACACAGAATGTTCTAATATCCCACAAAACAGTTGTAATTTTATATTCAGTTGGGACACATTTGTTTTCTTTGACCAAAATCACATTCAACAATATTTGCATGATATCAAACGTGTCATTGTTCCGGGAGGATACTGCTTTATGCAATATGCCGATTGCCATTTTGATCATGACCTTAATAAAGCAAAACGTGGTTATTGGGCCTATAATACAAAAACTGCCATGACTGCAATGATCAAAGACGAGGGTTATGAGATAGTGGAAATGAACCAGTTCCGTCCTGGGGCCAACTACGCAATATTCCGCAAACCTGGTAAACAAAATCCGGTCGTGTACAAAGTTTCAGAAATAACCGTAGACTAAGACCTAAATATCATATACAATTAGAACATTATGATAGACATCTTAAAAGACATCGTTAAACACACGCATGGATTGGGATTCTTGGATCTTGTCAAGATCACTGGTGATGATAAGGAAACTAACATCGACTCAATGGCCGAAGACAGATCTGTGATCCTGCAAGGGTCTTTCCACAAACCACAACCGGAAATGAACGGTACGTTTGGTATGCCTCAGATGGGCAAACTGGACATTCACCTGAAGTGTCCGGAGTACAAGGAGAAGGCGAACATAACCGTGTTGTCTGGTGAGAGAAACGGCGCAACGGTTCCCACAGGCATCCATTTCGAGAATGAAAAGGGTGACTTCAAGAACGACTACAGGTTCATGAACGCTGAGATCATCAACGAGAAACTTAAGACCGTGAAGTTCAAGGGTGTTAAGTGGGACGTAGAGATCGAGCCTACAGTGGCTAGTGTGCAGAGATTCAACTTCCAGGCCACAGCAAACACAGAACACAATTCATTCGTCGTGAGGACGGAAGATGGAAATCTGATATTCACCTTCGGTGACCAAGCGTCACATGGTGGTGAGTTCGTTTTCGCAACCGACGTTAAGGGCACACTTAACAAGGGTTGGAGTTGGCCGGTTGGACAGGTGTTGCAGATCCTTAAACTGTCAGATTCAGCGAAGGTCACTTTGCACTTCTCTAACGAGGGTGCGATGCAGGTCTCTGTTGACTCTGGTTTGGGCAAGTATCAATACATTATACCAGCACAGGCGCAATAATGACGAAGAACGCAAAGCAAGAACATCTAGGGGAACTCAGCAGAGACTTCGCGGTGTTCTTGCCTGCGATATCAAATTTCTACAACACGTTCATATCAAAACAGAGGATAACAGGCGGGACACACATTCCGGCTGAACGTATCCCAAAAGGTTTCGAGAACGGAGTCGAGGGACTTAACTTCATAAACCCAGACGAGGGCATGTTCACCTATCCAACAGCACTTTACTCGGCGGGACACGCCTGCCTGGACATGGATAAGGTGGGTGACAGGGATCATATGTTCGTGAACAGAGACAGGAAGTTCTCTACCATAGTTGGAGATTCGGGTGGATACCAGATAGGCAAGGGTGTGATCAAGTTTGACTGGAAAGATTTCGAGGGTAACAAGGCAAACAAGGTTAGATCAGATATCTTGAATTGGCTTGAACTGACCAGTGATTGGGCCATGACATTGGACGTGCCGACTTGGGCGGCGGATGATCTAAACAGTCCAAAGACAGGATTAAAAAGTTTCCAGGACACGCTAGATGGCACCATATACAACAACAAGTTCTTCCAGAAGAACAGACTGGGACAGACCAAATTCTTGAACGTGCTACAGGGCGATGACTGGGAGACCGCACAGATCTGGTATAACGCAGTGAAAGACTTCGAGTTTGAAGGATGGGCTATGGGTGGTATCAACATGTGCGACATGGAGGTGATGCTGAAAAGATTAATAATTATGAGAGACGAGAAGAAACTGGATGGCAAGGATTGGATGCACGTGCTAGGAACGTCACAGATGGACTGGGCGTGTTACCTCACACAGGTGCAAAGGCAAGTTAGGAAACACATCAACCCTAACTTCACAATAAGTTTTGACAGTGCGTCAGCATTCTTGAGCACGGCGAATGGTCTTGTATACACACATAACTCTTTCACCCCTGACAGGTTCTCATTCATAATGGACAAGGCACCAGACGACAAGGCACTGAAGGGCAGTGACATACAATTTCCATTTGATAGTGGAATAGGAAGAAGGCTCAGGATGGGAGACGTGTGTTGGTACGGCGAGAAGGACGTCAACAAGTCAGGCAAGATCGGAGCAACAAGTTGGGACAGTTTCAGTTACGTGCTGATGATGGCTCACAATGTGTACAATCAAATCAGAGCCATACAGATAGCCAATGATCTCAACGACATAGAATCAATAAAACACAGACCAGAAGTGAAACACTGGCGTAAAACCAAAGCAAGTGACAAGACCGATGAACCTAGCATATACGTGCCAAGGAACATATTGTATTTCAACACTTTCGTGGAGGAAGTGTTCACTAGCGAGAAACCCATGGAACTGATAAAGAACGCATCAAGTTATCTTGCTGACATTAGAGGCAACAGATGGGCGAGAGCAACAGGTGGCGGTAAAGGCAAGAACAATTTTTCAAGTTTATTTGAAGGAGGTTAAAATGGCTGGTAAAAGTAAAAGAGTGAAGAAACTGGAAGATCATCATGATTACCTTAAAAGAAAAGTTGATGAATTAACCAAGGATCGTCTAAAAGACAGAAGTGCCGAAAGCAAAACGCTGTTGATGAGGCTAAAGAAGACCAAGTTAGCACTCAAAGACGCAATCGCGAAGGCCAAGGCAACGTTGACAAAATAACCACGTCATAGTATAATAAAGCATGGACAGAGATTACAAAACAGGCAGAAGCGATAGTGTTGGTGTTTTTTCAGGTTTTGAAGTGGAACACACCCCAGCATATGGAAAACAAACACTTTTCCTTGCGAGGAATGATCTTTACTTTGATCAAATCGTAGAATTGGCCGAAAAAGTCAATGCTGAAGCAATCTATTTTGGAGCAAACAGGTCATTCATGCACAACATCGCAAATACCTCGCAACTAATCAAGAGGCTTATGCGTAAAGGTTATTGGTGCACTATTGACTATCAATATCATGTACACAAAGAAGTGAAGGAAAGATTTGCCGAGATATGGAATGAAGAAAAATTTATACCTTTCTGTTCGATAATATTCCCAAATTCAGAGGATGATAATAATCTTTGTATCAAGGTTGATGATGTTGATTTCAACAAAACCAACCCTGGAGTTTGGACCATGACAATGGACAACTTCAAACAGTCATCAGGATTTACATCTTGGGAACACTACAAACAAGACGAACCTATAGAGGAGAAAGCATGAACACTGAACAACAACATGACCAGGCACTGAAAGAACAGGCTGGCAAGGCAAGCAAAATGATATGGGTAACATTCCGTAAGGAAGGCATCCACAAGTATCCGGCGGCACTGGATGATCCAAAACTGGCCACAGGAGACAGATATGATGTCAGTTTCCTTGGACACCCACACAGGCACATATTCCATTTCAAAGTGGCCATAGAGGTGTTCCACGATGACAGAGACATAGAATTCATACAGTTCAAGAGATGGATTGAAGACATGTACAGCGAAGGTACATTGAAACTAGATTATAAATCATGTGAGATGATGAGTGATGACTTATACGTGGCAATAACAAAAAGATATCCAGGCAGGAAGATCGAGATAGATGTTTCCGAGGACGGAGAGAACGGATCACACGCAGTATATGAAAGAAATAACGATTAAACAAAAACGAGCAACCACTAGGATGGGATACCTTCCCATAGGCGGGGGTGGACTCAACGCTTCATACACATTCGTTGACGCTGTGGCAAACATATGCGCCACGGCAGGAAACCTGGGCATGAAGTACGGAAAGGATTTCATTTGGGCATATCATGGATATGACAATGAAGATGATGATTGTGTGACTTTGATGGTGAAGGATGACAAGTACAAAACGTTCTTGCATATCGCACTGCAAAACTCACACAAGATCAAACACACAAAAAACGGCGACGTGAAACTTGTAAAGGAGGCAAAGTAAAGTGAAAGTACCATACACTAACTTTAAAACAAGGGTCGGCGACACTGACGAAGTAGGTGGATGTACGTTTATAGGCGGCGAATGGAAGGATGTTGACACAACAGAAATTTTTGACAACAAAAAAGTTGTTGTGTTCTCACTACCAGGAGCATTTACACCCACTTGTTCTAGTCAGCAGGTACCTGAATACGAAGCAAAGTACGATGAAATCAAGGCATTAGGCGTTGACGAAGTGTACTGTGTGTCCGTAAACGATGCATTTGTGATGAACGCTTGGTTCAAAGACCAAAACGTTCAGAAAGTCAAACCAATCGGCGACGGTGAAGGAGTATTCACACAGGGCATGGGTATGCTTGTGAACAAACCAAAACAGGGTTTTGGAATGAGATCTTGGAGATATTCAATGCTGGTGGATAATGGAGAGGTTGTTAAAATTTTCGAAGAACCTGGCAAGAATAATGCTAGTGACGACAACGATCCATTTGAAGTATCAGACGCTGACACTATGATCAACTACCTGAGGGACAATGCCGGGTAATTGGGACGGCAAATCTAGACCATCCAATGATTCTTACAGGAAGAATTTTATGGATATATTTGCCAAAGAAAAAGAACTAACTGATATATCTATGCAACAGAGTATCGCAAACAAAAAAGAACGACAGAAGAAACAGTCTTGTCCTTGCGGTAGATCACCGGTTGGTAGATGTATCGGTTGGCACGGTTTGAGTGAATCAGACTACCAAGTCAAGTTGAAGGAATGGAATGAAAAGACGGAGAAAGAAAAACAGGCCACCTATCATCCAAAGGCCATAGACGGAGCAGGAGAATAGATGTACAAACCATTACCAGACGGACTCACAATAAGGGAATCCAAGGTACAGGGCATGGGCCTGTTCGCCACCAAGAATTTCGATCCCGATGTGATACTGGGCATAGCACACATTAAGAACAAGAATTTCCCCCACGGATACGTGAGGACAGCACTTGGTGCCTTCTACAACCATTCAGATCAACCAAACTGCAAGAACCTCGAAGGATTCTGGCACCAATTACCAGTGAAATACCTGGTAACCACAACACAGATTAAAGCAGGAGAGGAACTCACAGCAAAATACACTTTGTACAAAGATTTCAGTGACAAGTGGGATTAATTTTGCTATACTGACACTATGAAAATATTTTACATGGGACTTGAATCTTATCAGGCCAGATACACATATCAACTAACGGACTGGACAAAAAGAGCATACGACAAACGAGGAGTGAAGTATGAGATCATTCCAGGTGACACCATAGACGACTCAGAGGCCATAGTCACAGGACAGGTGCTGGACGCACACGGTAGGAGTTACTTTGGCATGAGCCAAATGATGAACCTGGTTAAAAAATTAAAAGCAGGAGAAATCACCGACAAGGACGCGATATTTTTTGAAGATATGTTCCAACCTGGAATGGAATCATTGCCTTACATTTTGCAACAGACACCAGAAAAATACAGGCCCACAATATATTTGCGTTGCCTAGCACAGGCCATAGATCCAGACGACTTTGTACACGTTTGGGGCATGAGCAAGTGGATGAGCCTATACGAACAGATGTGCAACGAGATTCCAAATGTTGTCATACTTGCCAGCAACGAGGAAATGGTTGCCAATATGCGTATAGCAAACTGGAAGGCACCAATATACAACATATCAGGATTGAGTTTTGGCAAGGAAGAAGTGCAATCAAGAGTTGAACAGAAACCTTTCATGGAGAGAAAGAACAGAGTGGTGTTTGGAGCAAGATGGGATCAAGAGAAGCAACCACAGTTCTTTATGGATATGATTACAAAGTTCAAACAGAAACATCCTGAAACAGAATTTGCAATATGCCAAGGTGGTCCGTTGAGATCTAACAATGAATACTATGTCAAAGAGGCACAGTATCTTGCTAAACAAGGACTGCTCACCATACACGAAAATTTAAAGAAAAACGAATATTATGAGATACTAGCAGATTCAAGAGTGCTATTCAACTGTGCCTTACAGGACTGGACATCAAACACAGTTTCAGAAGCAGATGCGTTAGGATGTAACGTGTTGTTTCCGGCATACAGGTCATTCCCAGAAGTGTTCGCAAACGATCACACAAGATTGTATGTGCCATGGTCACAAGAAGACGCAATGGCAAAACTAGAATTACTATTAAGCAAACCATCCCCTAGTATGGGTCAAATATCCGATTGGACAAACGGTACGATCGACAGGATGTTGGACATCATGACAGGCAAGGGTGAACAATGGAGAAGAGATGGATCAAACTATAGGACACCAGTTTCCGAACCCAAATATTAAAGGATCGAGCAAAGCAGTGCTGGTGACAGGCGGTGCTGGATATGTTGGTTCACACACCTGTAAGTTGTTGGAAAAGAACGGCTATATTCCAGTAACAGTTGACAAACATTTCAGAGACGGATTGGTCAGTTTTGGCCCAAATTATAATATAACATTGCCACAAGAAATAAACAGGCTTGATGAAATTATTAAAAGACACGATATTACAAGTTGTATACATTTCGCTGGCAGTACAAGTGTGCCTGAGAGTGTTGCAGATCCTTCACTGTACTACAAAAATAATCTTATTGTGACCATATCACTATTGGATAAACTTATAGAATGCGGAGTAAAAACATTCGTTTTCAGTTCAAGTGCGGCCGCATATGGTGACCAAGGCTTTAGGAAATGCAGAGAATCAGATGTGTGCAGACCAATCAATCCATATGGTGCAACAAAACTTATGATGGAACAAGTGTGCAGAGATTACAAAACAGCCTTTGGATTGTCAAGTGTCGGACTAAGATATTTCAATGCCGCTGGTGCGGATCCGGAATCGGAAGTTGGTGAACTGCGAGACAAGGAGACACACATAGTACCGCTGGCCATCGATGCGGCAAGACAAGGCAAGACATTCAAAATTTTTGGAGGCAAGTATGATACAGAGGACGGCACCTGTGTAAGAGATTATGTACACGTAATGGACCTTGCAGACGCACACATAAAAGCCTTGAACTACGCCAGTTACAACCAAGTGGCAGAAGTTTTTAATTTAGGATCAGGCGCTCCTGCATCCAACAAAGAACTAGTAGACACAGTGCAAAAACACGCAGGCACAATGAACGTAGAAATGCATGACAACAGACCAGGTGATCCTGCATATCTGGTTGCCGACATAACCAAGGTAAAGGAAATTTTAGATTGGGAGCCAACACAGAGTTCTATTGACAACGTGGTGGCAACTGCTGTAAAATGGTATAACAAGGTTCACAAAAAGGAGATACAATGACGGACGATAGATCAGTAGATGCAACATACGAAAATGAAGGCACCAGAGACACATCACCCATGGTGCAGATATCTTTGAAAGAATATGACAAGTTGAAAGAAAGATCTAAATATATCACAGACAGAGATATGATAGCAGTAATAGACAAAATCGAAGAACTGGTCAGGGCATTGAGAAAACACATAGTAAGATTGGACATAGAATAATGGATGACACATTGAAAGACAGTTGGCAACCAGAAGGTCCTGTCAGCAAGAAGATCAAAGATAGGATCGAGAAGGCTGGCAAGAGATTCCACGCCAATGACAACATCTCAGACTACATAGAAGATGGTGAACTGGATCAACTGCAACAGGAGATACAGGATAAACTGCAAGGTGTGTTTGAGAGTCTTGTGATCGACACAGAGAACGACCACAACACACAGGAGACCGCGAAGCGTGTGGCAAAGATGTGGTTACGTGAGACTTTTGGTGGCAGATACAACCCGTTCCCTAGGGTAACAAGTTTCCCAAACATGGGTTACAAAAGCATGTACACATCTGGTCCGATCAGTATTAGATCGACGTGTGCCCATCACTTCCAAAACATTGTGGGCAATGCCTGGGTGGGTATCATTCCCAACGGCAAGGTGATTGGTTTGAGTAAGTTCAACAGGATCGTGCATCACATCGCAGAGCGTCCGCAGATACAGGAAGAAATGACAACACAGATCGCGGAAGCGTTGCAAGAATACGCACACACAAAAAATATAGCAGTAGTGGTCAAAGCAGAACATCATTGCATGACACACAGAGGTGTGAAAGAACATGAGTCTGACATGACAACTGCAATAATGTTGGGAGCATTCAAGGACGATCCTGCCACAAGAGACGAGTTTTATAAAATTTGCATGAGCATGAAGGGCCATGGATAAGGATAAAAAGGACGACCACATGGACAACTACATGTTTCCTGAGGACGTGACTTACCCAGAATACACAGGTGCCGCAACAGAATCTTTGACAGTGGACGGAATGTCTTGGAGTTTTGGAGGCCTTGATGTGCATACCGCAGACATGTTCGAAGAGGAGTTGAGGAAGAAGTACCCAGCACTTAAACAGGCCTGGGAACACTACAACAACGTAAAGAAGTTGTGTGAGGCAAAGGAAAAGGAAAATGAGGATTAAAGAAGACATAAAATTAAATTTTGATGACGTGCTGATGGAACCAAAACGTTCTACTTTAAGCAGTAGGCGAGATGTTGACATGACACGCAAGTTCACTTTCAGGAATTCAGGCAAGGTCATGAATTTCACTCCGATATTCGCTTCAAACATGGACGGTGTTGGTACATTTTCAATGGCTAAAGTGTTACAAGAGCACAAGATGATGACTGTTATTACAAAAAGTACAACCATAGACCAATGGAGACAGGCAGTTGGATCAGGATTGAGATTGCAGAGCGTGAGTGTATGCACAGGTACCAACAAGATATGGGATCCTGAAGCCGCTGATTACAAGAACATGCAGGACGTCCTTAAAAGTTTCCCAGACGTGAAAATGATCACTGTGGACGTTGCCAACGCATATCATCAAAACTTTGTTGATTTTATAAAAATGGTAAGAGATGACTACCCTGAAAAAGTCATCGTTGCAGGAAATGTTGTGACACCAGAGATGGTGGAAGAACTGATAATAAATGGTGCAGACATGGTCAAGATCGGAATAGGACCGGGATCAGTTTGCACAACTAGGACAATGACTGGAATAGGAGTACCACAGTTCTCGGCGATAGTTGAATGTGCTGACGCGGCCAACGGTGTTGATGGACACATAATGGCGGATGGCGGATGCGTGTATCCAGGAGACATAGCCAAGGCTTTCGGTGGTGGAGCACACGCAGTGATGATAGGCGGTATGCTGGCCGGACACGACGAATCAGAACAAGAGCCAAAGGACGGCAAGATAGAATTCTATGGCATGAGCTCGGACAGAGCACGTGAGAAACACGGCAAACGCAAGGACGGTTACAGGGGCAACGAGGGCAGATGGATCAGCCTGCCATACAGAGGACCTGTTGAACCGACTGTTGAGGACATACTGGGAGGAGTAAGAAGTGCGGCCACGTATATCGGCGCACGTAGATTAAAAGACATGCCCAAGTGTGCAACATTTGTCAGGGTAGAAAACAACATAAACAAAGTCTATGAGCGATACACAATCGGATAAGATAGAACCAATCAGGGAGAAACTAGACGATAAGATCAAGGCGTTGAACTCATCTCGGGTATACAAGAAAGTTACTCCCAAGGGAGACCTGTCTTGGTACATCAAATGGGCCAGCAGTATAATATTGATAATCGCAATGCTTTTCACTTCGGCCAACATGTTTCCAATGAACCTTTTTGTAGCCAACATTGGATTTATAGGATGGTTGATAGTTGGCATGCTTTGGCATGATAGATCTTTGATAGTTTTAAATTCAACATCTTTGGCAATTTATTCATTGGGAATATTGAATCATTACTATGGAAACTAAAAAAACATATTTCACAACTGGCCAGATGAGGAACAGCCTGATACAGATAGAGGACCAGATGGTGCACTCGGGCTGGATGCCATCTATAATATTGAGCATCAACAGGGGTGGTTGCATACCCGGTGTGTACCTCTCACACAGGTTGAAGAAGCCACACGAGGTCCTAGACATAAGATTGAGAGATCACACTACCAAACCCGACCTAAGAGTGTTAGAAAAAGCGTTCGCATGGCAGAAGAAGATCTTGATCATAGACGACATCAACGACACAGGAGCCACCTTCAAATACATCATGGACAACTTTGGTAAAGAAGATAGAATCAAATTCGCGGCCATGATAAACAACAAGCCCTCTCCTGTTAAGATGGACTACAAAGGATACGAGATCAACAAGGATGAAACACCCACGTGGATAGTGTTCCCATGGGAAGAATGGGACAAGTAAACTAAAAGTTGTGTTGACACAATCACGGTAAATCAATTAAAATAAGACACATTAAACAAACCTATAGGAGGATTAATGTTTAAATCACTACTAGCAGGTGTTGACAAGACACTTGTAAGAAATCTAGTAATTTTACACACGGCGGTTATTGCCCTGTCAAATTATCTAGTCACAATCAGATTTGATCTATTCCCTGGCGCGGACCTTCCGTTATTCGGATCGTTCCCATTAGCGGCGGCGGCATTCACATTTCCGATTGTTGTGGTGGCAACTGACCTGACAGTAAGGTTGGTTGGCAAGGAAGCAGGAAGGGCCGTTGTTGCAATGGCTGTGATTCCGGCTATCGTGGCATCAGTACTTGTATTGTTGGCACTGGGTGATCCACACGCATACAGAGTTGGATTCGCATCTGGTACAGCATACGCAATTGGTACCATGCTTGACGTGTACGTTTTCCAAGCAATAAGAGAAAGATCTGACAATTGGTGGGCGGCACCGGCACTTTCAACCATCGCGGCAAACATAATTGACACATACTCGTTCTTTTATGTGGCGTTCGCGGGATCGTTGGATGCCGAAGGTAACCTATCGTGGATTGGTGCTAACTGGCACGTGGTTGCTCAAAACAACACACTGACTAAAATTGTAGTTGGTCTAATAGTATTCTTACCAGCATATGGTGTACTGTTAAACAGACTGCAAGTCATTGGCAAGAAGAAATAGAGCACATGGGGGAATTATTTTCCCCCATTGACTTAGACATCTAAATACATTATAATAAACATTATGGGAAACATTGCAGGAAAAATTTGGGGATCCACAGAACTTATTCTAGCAAACAGTTCACTTGAATTTCACAGGATAGATTACAAGGCAGGCGGGGTCTGTTCAAAACACAAACACGAATACAAATGGAACGGTTTTTACGTCGTGTCAGGACGCATGAAGATAAAAGTCTGGCAGAAGGACTACGACTTGGTTGATGAAACGATCCTGGAACCAGGACAATTCACCGCTGTAAAACCGGGACTATACCACACGTTTGAAGGCATCGAGGACGGCGTGGCGTTTGAACTCTACTGGGCCAACTTCCAACACAATGACATCCAAAGAGAATCTGTTGGCTATTCAAAGACTGATAACGTGGTTAGACTAGACAAGAAGAAAAAATAATGGAGTTCATTTCTCCCGACGGCAAATGGAAAGTTGAGATCAAATGGACCCAGTTGACGCAAATAAAAGAACCAGTTAAAATAAAACAAATAGACACAGAATTGGAAAAGAGCATGAAAGGCAATTGGACAGTCAAAGAGATTGTTGCATCAATGAAAAGGAGTTATCCAGAAATATGGAAAAAATAAGGTACTCGGAGATATTCTACAGTGTGCAGGGCGAGGGTAGATTCGTTGGCGTTCCCTCTGTGTTCTTCCGTGTGTTTGGTTGTAACTTCAACTGTCATGGTTTTGGCCAGGGAAGAGACAAGACCAAATGGTTGAAACCGGAAGAGATGCCATATGCCACGCAGGACCTTTCAGATGTTCAACACGTCAGTGAACTACCGGTGGTCGAGATTGGCTGTGACGCCAGCGCCAGTTGGGCGTCAAGATACAAGCATCTTGTGAGTTGGGATGACGTAAGCAAAATTGCAAAGGACGTTACGGCACACACTCCACAGAATAAATGGACATGCGACAACGGACAGGATGTGCATTTCATCATAACTGGAGGTGAACCAATGCTGTGGCAAAGGGAGACACAACAACTGCTGAGACAAACAGAATTCAACGACTTGAAAAACCTCACTATCGAGACAAACTGCACACAACCATTCAAAGAGAATTTTGACAAGTTCCTACACGGACTGGTGGCAGGCGACTACACAAAGGAACCTGTACACATCACTTGGTCTACATCACCAAAACTATCAATATCAGGTGAGAAGTGGGATAAGGCCATCAGACCAGACGTTGCCAAGCAGTATGCATCAATACCAAACACACACCTCTATTACAAGTTCGTTGTGCAGGATGAACAAGACCTTGATGAAGTAAACAGGGCCAGAGACGAATACCACAAAGCGGATGTAGATGCCGACATATATCTGATGCCAATGGGTGCCACACAGGAGGGACAGGCTAAGACTGCTACTCAGGTCGCGGACATGGCAATGAAACACGGATTTAAATATTCACCGAGACTACACGTAGATTTATTCGGAAACAAATGGGGAACTTGATGCAAAACGTGGATCCACTTTGGATATGTTTGATAGCATACCTAGGGCTGACAATCGTTACAACCAGTAATATACAGTCAAAATACAAAAACACAAACGATGGTTTCTGTGTATCCGGGAGGACCGCTCCCGTATGGATGGTATCCATAAGTGCGGCCAGCTCTTGGTTATGGGTGTTGGGACTATTGTTGATAGGTAGATTCAGCATTGAATTTGGCCCAGCGGGTGTGTTTTGGTCATACGGCCTTCCGTTCCTGGCCACATCGATTCTATTTGGCTATTTCGCTAAAAAATTAATTCAAAAATTTCCCGATGGTTTCACTTTAAACTCTTTCATAGATCATAGATATCAAAACAATAAACTCACAAGGCTGTATCAATTCCTGCAGGTGGCGGCGTGTGTATATGCGGTCAGCGGAACTTTGACTTCGTTTGGAATTGTGGCGGAGTTTGTGTCTGACAGTTTCAATTACAATGTGATAGTTTTAGTGGTCGCCTTTACCGTGCTTGCCTACAGCATGTGGGGAGGACAGAAGGCATGTCACCGAACTGACGTGATCAATATTCTATTATTGTTGTTTATTTCAGTCTTTGGTGGAATTTACATAGTCAGCACCAACGGCGGAATTGGAGAAGTGTTTGGCAACTGGACATCTGCAACCGGTGTTTCTTTATTTGACACAAATCTCATGTGGACCAAGGGCATGTTCTTGTCACTGATTTTTGTTGGTTCTTTCCTTGCTGATAACATGCAGTACCAGAATGCTTGGTCTCTGGGTGATAGAAATAAAACCATAAAGGCATATTGGATAGCCAGCATTATACTGGCAGTGATAATAACGGGAATATCTCTGATCACAGGCACGATATTCACAACAGCACCCGACTTCACAGTTCATCCGGACGTGGCACAAATGCTTATGATAAAAACAACATTTGGCGTATCCGGAGTAATATTTTTCATGCTGGCCGTTCTGTTCAAGGCGTCAAGCGTGATAGATTCAACACTGAACGGGGCGGGCACAGTGATTTCAAATGACATCATCAAAAAATCAAATCCTGTCACAGTAAATAGATTGAGCATGGCCGCAATTATGATCGTGTCAACAGCGATAGCAATACTAAGGATAGATATCTGGGTGCTGGTATCCACTTTCGGACTACTGCGTATCATTATGATTTTTCCTACCATATACGCTGTGTTTTCTGAAAAACAAATCAAAACTGACCTGTTGTTTTATGTTCTCGTTGCTACCACCGTGATCGGTATCGGTTCAACGTTCACTACACTTCCAATAGACAGGGCCACACTTGGACTTATTGTTTTTACTATACCAGCGGCAGTCACAGTTTATGAGCACTACAGACAACAACTTCGCACTTGATGTTTTCAACACACAAAAAAGTGACCAGATTTTTTGTGTAGATTCGTCCGGTGATTCCGTCACATACAACGATCTAGAAAGTTCGGTGAGAAAGTTCGCCCACCTGTTGAAAAGCAAACACGGTGTTGTGCCCGGCACACGTGTGGCAATGGCACTGGAGGACACGGTACATTGGCCAGTGACTTTCTTGGCAATAATATTATTGGGGGCAAATCCGGTGCTACTTTTTTCCAACATGGTCAAGAAAGACATGGATTTTGTCTTGACATCCTCGGATGCCCAACTTATTGTTTCGGACCATCCAGAATCCACGTTCAAATCAGTCACAACAAAAGAATTAATAGATTCAAAAGAGGAACACACTGCGGCACACAACTGGGATGACGAACGACCATGTTGGTGGGCTCTGTCTAGCGGCAGTGGGGGATCGTACAAAATTATAGTGCATAATCATGCTTCATTCAAGAAATTATATACGTTTGCCAACACCGCGGTGGGTGTTTCATCAAGTGACGTTGTCTTATGCACCGCCAAAATGAGTTTCCCTTATGGACTGGCACAAATGTATTGGGTGTTGAAAAACGGTGCAACATTGTGCTTGATCGAAAAAACTCCTGCTCCTAGTTTGGTATTCCGAATGATTAAGAGACACAGTGTGACACGCTTGAATGTAGGACCGTATCTGTTGAATGCAATGTGTGCCAGCAAAAACAAATTTGATCTCACAGGAACGAAGATAATATGCTCGGGAGAATACCTGTCAGATGACCTACGTGCTAAGGTCAAACAACATCTTGGATCTAGCGTGTATGACACTTATGGTGCCACGGAAGTATGGACGACCATTTCATTCCAGAATGACCCGGCAACAAACGACGCGGGCGAGATACTGGATGGTGTAGAAACCAAGATAGTCGATGGCGAACTATACATCAAACATCCTGTACAGGCAATGGGTTATTGGAATGCTCCCGAACTGACGCGAAAGGTATTTCAAAAGGACTGGGTCGCAACAGGAGACTCAGTGGAGATAACCAATAACCGCATCAAGTTCTTGGGCAGGGTTGACAACATGATCAAAATAAAGGGAACTTTTGTTTCACTGCTCGACATAGAGGACGCAATAAGATCATGCCCTAACGTAGACGAGTGTATCGTAGTAGTTGCTCACAATGGTGCAATCCAAAATTTATTAGCCAAGGTAAAATTTGTTTCAAAAGACCCAGGAGTGTCGGCGCTGAGGAAACACCTCAGGACCATTCTTCCATCTGACAAAATACCAAAACACATAGAACAAGTTTCAGAATTACCAAAAACTATCAATAATAAACTAAAAAGAGAGTTGGCAAAACTGCAAAAATAATATATAATAATACTATGAAGGTAAAAAAAACAGCAAAAAGCACATTGAAGAAAAAGAAAGGATCATCCAAGAAGAGCGAAGAGCCAATAGTCAAGGTTCTCAACTTGAACGTGAACCCTGAGAATCCCAGGAACGGTTTCTTTGAACTGGACTGGAACGCCGAGTTCGTGAACATGCTACAGCAGAGTGGGTATCAAGGACAGTCGGAAGAAGAAATAGTGGACAGATGGTTCCAGACCCTTTGTAGAACAATCGGAAATGAACAAGGCATAGACGTCACTGGATCTGGCTACGTGCAGATCAACAGGAGAGATGACGGCAAGACAGAGGTGTCATAATGGCACACATCCTAGTAGACACAGCAAACACATTTTTTAGAGCCAGACACGTTATACGTGGAGACACTTCCGAGAAGGTGGGAATGGCCATCCACATCATGATGAACTCGATCAAGAAGGCCTGGCAGGACTTCGGTGGCAGACACGTGGTGTTCTGTCTAGAAGGCAGGTCATGGCGCAAGGATCACTACGCACCCTACAAGAGGAATCGTAAGGAAATGGCAGACGCAATGACCGAGAAGGAGAAGGAAGAAAACGAAGTGTTCTGGGAGTGCTACGATGACTTCTGTGATTTCATAAAGACAAAGACCAATGTCACTGTGCTACGGAACGCAAGGACAGAAGCAGACGACCTCATAGCAAGATGGATAGACAAACATCCAAATGAACAGCACGTGATCATAAGCACGGACAAGGACCTCAATCAACTGGTAGCACCAAATGTGAAGCAGTACAACGGTGTTACAGAAATAACACTCACGAACGAAGGATGGTTTGACAAGAAAGGTGAACCCGTTATAGATAAGAAATTAAAAGCACCCAAGCCAGCGCCGAACACGGAATGGATGATATTCGAAAAGGCCATGAGGGGTGATCCAAGCGACAACATATTCTCAGCATACCCAGGTGTGCGTACAAAGGGCACAAAGAACAAGATCGGCCTACAAGAGGCATTCGCTGATAGACATGAAAAGGGCTACACGTGGAACAACCTTATGTTGAGCAAATGGGTGGATCATGATGGCAACGAGCACAGAGTTTTAGAAGACTATGAACGAAACAAGTTATTAGTGGATCTACACGCACAACCAGAGGCCATAATTGAAGAACTGGACCAAACGATAGCACAGGCAAAGGCCGAGAACAAGAACGTGGCACAGGTTGGAATCAGATTCATGAGGTTCTGTTCCAAATACGACCTAAATAAGATTAGTGAGCAGGCTCAACTTTACGTAGAGCCTTTTAATGCGAGGTTAACAGCATGACGGTGAGAGCAAAAACATTAGTCAAAGACAAGTTCTGGATTGTCGAGCAAAACGGTGAGAAACTAGGAACCCTTTCTAAACAGGACGGCAACGGCTGGATATTCCTAAGCAAGAAGGACAAGAGGCAAGTGTTCCACACGCAGGAGAGCCTGTTCACACGTTTTGGATTCAACATATTTGACCGGAACCAAGAACAGCACGTGGAAAATACACACGTAGACAACTTTGATGTGCATGGGTTTCCTTGCCCGCAACATCCATACAACCCAATGTTCAACGTCCAGAAACAACTACCGGTTTACACTAAGACTCCAAAAAGCAAAAGCCAATTTTGTGCAGGATATTACATCATATGTTTTGAAAAAGGGTGGCGTAAAGCATACTGCCCAAAGATGATTACCCTGCAAAGGTACACTTACAAAGGACCTATGAAAAACAAAATAGAAATGCAACAGGTTTTAAACAATGCAATCAAAGAATTTCAAAATACAAACACGCCCGCTTGAGGACCTTCTAGGTAGGATAAGGACACTCCGACAGAAAGGCGAGAGGCAGATCATTATACAGGCTTCCGAAGCAGACAGGATAGCAGATTCATTATCACAGGTCATGACCAGACTGGTGTCGGTACAGGAAGAAATAATAGATGCCCTCAAAAGCGCCAGAGAAGCACAAACTATAGATATTGAAATGGATGGCGGTACATTTGGTGATAAAAAGTAGACGCTTCACAGTACATCTCACTGACGGAAAAAAAGAATTAGCACTTTCCTACAGGCTCAATGACACAGAAATAGCACGAAAATGGTATCAAAAAATAAAACACCTCAACAGGATACCAATAGATGCTATAGAATCTTTAGTGGCTGATGTGTCAGATCTAACAACAATATACAGGCAGTTTTGTTCATTTGCAGGAATCACACCAATCAGTGTTGACAGAAATCCCTCACAGCATCAGTTGAACTTGCTCCACCAGGTATTTGAGACTGAGCATGACAGGTTATCTAAACTACCCAATAATGGAATTGTTTATAAGTTTCACCACGCAATACACAAACAAGAGAAATCCAACCAACTGCCTAGGACCAGGGTAGGATGGGGAGTAAAAGAGGGGCCTCTCACAGAGACAATGCACTGCAATAATTACTACCAAGAACACATAAAACGCAACAACATTTATCTGCCATGGGCAGAACTTGGCAAGACACCATACCAGTACTGGTGCGATGGAGAACCAAACAGGATCGACAGGATCATAGAACTGTGTAAACCTCATGTGACTTTTCGTGCCATGTTTTTCCTTGCCCATAAGGACCAACCCATTATCCCATTCCCAAACAAATTCAATCAATGGTTCAATCAACATAAATCAAGTTGGTGCGCCGCCCACTCAATATCAGATTGGGAGGAGAAGGATGAGCAATCTGCACCATTACTGGCAATAGCCGAACACGACGAGGACATAAGTGGACTTGCCTATGTTAAGATAAAACTTTAGGTGTACAATTTCTGGTAAATACAGTTGTATATTTTTACAACTATGAGCAGACCAAAGCCAACAGTGCTGTTGCAACACAGCAATAAAACCACCTACAAAATGGACGAGGTCCTAGCGGCCGAGGGCATCTGGGCGGTGTTCTATGATGGTAAACCAATCAACCTGAAATCATCCAGCCTTGTGGCCAACTACCCGGGACCAAAATACAAGAAGGTTTCGTTCTCTAATCCGGGGCATGCCGAAAATTTGGCTAAGAAATTAAACAGTCAACACAACACCGACAAATTTGCAGTGTATCTATTGAAGACTGGCGAAAAATTCAATCGTTAAATCCATACCTTAAATAGCAGTATGGACCGCAAGACCGCATACACCAAAACATTCCTCGAGTTGAAAGAACAACCAACACACGACGAGCAGGTAAAGGCATCATACTTCGCATGGTGGCAAAATGTCAGGGAGAGCTACCAGGCAAGGTCTTTGCGTCTTACCAAACTAGGACTCGAATGGGTGCAATCATGCGATATAAAAACGTACGAAATTAAATTTCCTGCCAAGATCATATTCACTCCTCAGACTTACCTATGGCTAGACGAATTTGTAGACTGTCCCTATTTCGTGGACAAGAAAAAAATAATAGTGACCATGGAAAAGATGGCATTGCAATTAATGATGTTCGCTGGAGATATCACCAAGTATGGACTCGCAAGGGCAATGAGTAAGGCCGATGGAAAAGAAAACTAATTCAAGTTACTGCACTTTCATAGAAAAGGGAATCTTTGTGTCGCACAGGGGAACAGGTTTCTGCTGTGTCAGTGGCTGGCACCAAAAGGACGTATTACCTAGTGAGTTTTGGCATGGGAACGTGCGGAAAGATGAAATGTCAAAAATGGAAGCACAAAAAAAAGTGCGTGGCTGTGACACTTGTTACATAAGTGAAAAAAATCGGGTGCCCAGCAACAGGATTAGGGCCAACAGTTATCTTAATTTAGAAACTAAAAAAAATCCTACAATTATAGATCTAGACCTTTCAAATTTCTGTAATCTAAAATGTGTTATGTGTGACAGTTCACGTAGCTCACAGTGGGCAAAACATGAGGGCAGAGGTGTGTCTTCCGTTGATAGGTCAGTGATAGATGATGTGTTAAAGATATCAGGATCTGTTGAACTGCTTACCCTCCAGGGAGGTGAACCATCGCTGATGCGTGAGTATGAATATTATTTTGACGGGCTTGATGATATGGGAGTGATAGGAAACGTTGATTTACAGGTTATAACCAATGCCACAAACATAAACACTAGATTTTTCAGCCTATTGAAAAAATTCAAATCGGTGAGATTGAGTGTAAGTGTTGACGCTTATGGCAGTGCAAATGATTATGTGAGGTGGCCAAGCAAATTCTCACAAATAACGAAAAATGTTAAAAAAATTCCTGAACTAGAAGGTAATATTAGTGTAGAAATTCTAAACACAATCAACACGCTGTCTATGTTCAACTATGGACATTTTCTGCAATGGGCCAAAGACATGGAATCTCATTACCAAACAAAAGGCAAGGTTTTCAAGGTGGTTCCAATGAAGATACACAATCCCGAAGAGTACAGTCCTTTAAATGCACCAACCCCACTCAAGGAGAAATTTGTCAATGATGTGGAAAATTTTATGAAAAATGTACACACCTTTCCTAATTCTAGCAACTGGAAAACAGAAATGATGCTTTTATCTAAATTATTGTCGAGGACAAAGCCTAAAAAAGCAGTGTTGGACCGCTTGATGTCCACTATACATGAACTCAACAGCCAGCGAAATATCACAAATATCTCTGATTTTCTGCCTAATTTTGAATACTACTTCAAAAAAACCTAGTAAAATCAACAGTTTACCAAGGTTGACCACACACACATTTCTGCTATAATGGTATTATAAACATTTAAACAGGAGTGTACTAAATGGCAAGAGCTAAAAACAAAGAAGCAACAGTAGGTTCACAGAACAGAACCGTTACGCCTAACGAGGCAAAATCAGCATTAACACATTGTATCAAACTACAGAGACCCATAATGATGTGGGGTGCACCGGGTATTGGTAAGTCGGACATCGTGAAACAGATCGCGGACCAAGAGAAGCGAGATGTTATCGACATCAGATTACCTCTTTGGGAGCCAACTGACATCAAGGGTATTCCGTACTACAATTCAAAGGAGAACAACATGGTATGGGCCGCACCAGCGGAACTGCCAACTGATCCCAAGTCGAACGCGATAGTGTTCTTGGACGAGTTGAACTCGGCGGCACCTGCGGTACAGGCGGCGGCGTACCAACTTATATTGAACAGAAGGGTTGGACAGTATGTTCTACCAGACGGCGTGTCAATAGTGGCGGCAGGTAATAGGGACAGTGACAAAGGTGTCACATACAGGATGCCGGCTCCGTTGGCGAACAGATTTGTACACATTGAACTAAGAGTGGACTACGATGACTGGCTACAATGGGCAACGGACAGAAAGATCCACGCGGACGTTGTGGGTTATTGCACATTCGCAAAACAAGATTTATATGATTTCGATCCCAAGGGAAGTTCGAGATCATTCGCAACTCCAAGATCATGGAGTTTCGTAAGCCAACTTCTATCAGACGACCTGCCAGAAAGTACGCTCACTGACCTCGTAGCAGGTTGTGTAGGAGAGGGACTGGCCGTTAAATTTATGAATCATCGTAAGGTTAGCGGCCAACTTCCAAACCCGTCTGATATATTGAGCGGCAAGGTCCGAGACCTTAAGACTAAAGAAATATCAGCGATGTACTCACTTACTGTATCGTTGTGCTATGAACTACAACAGGCACACGAGAAGAAGGTGAAGGATTGGAACGCACAGGCAGATAGATTCTTCCACTACATGATGGACAACTTCGAGACTGAGTTGGTTGTTATGGGTGCCAAGATTGCACTGACGAACTACAAACTACCATTCGATCCTAGCAAACTGAAATCATTTGATAGGTTCCATAAGAAGTTTGGCAAGTACGTCATAACTGCTATGGAGTCTAAATAATGGATTACAGGGAACAGAAGATCGTAGACAAACTGGTGACGGCCAGGATCGCACTGCTACTGAAACATCCGTTCTTTGGCAACCTGGCGACAAGGTTGAAACTGGTAAACGCCGATGACTGGTGTCCAACTGCGGGCACTGACGGCAGACACTTCTTCTACAACACCAAATTCATAGACTCATTGAACCCTAGAGAAGCAGAGTTCCTGTTTGGACATGAAGTTCTACACAACGTATTCGAACACATGATGGTGAGGATAGGAAATAGAGATCCACAACTTTGGAACATAGCGGCAGACTATGCTGTGAACCAGATCCTGAAGGATGGCAACATCGGTGAGATGCCAAAAGGTGAGAAGGGCGAGAACAAGGGCTTCCAAGACGACAAATACAAGGACTGGCCAGCAGAGAGAATATACGATCACCTGTACAAGAACGCCAAGAAGATAGACATGAGCAAGTTGGGTGAACTTATGGATGAGCACGTTGATTGGGGCAAGGAAGACGGCGAAGGTGGTAGCAAGGGCAAGGGCAAAGATGGTGACAAGAAGAGCTCTAAGCCGGTTTACACAAAAGAGGAATTGAAGAAGATCAGAGATGAAGTCAAAGAGGCAATGGTGAGTGCGGCACAATCTACAGGCGCAGGAAACTTACCAGGTGCCTTACAGAGACTAGTGAAAGACCTTACAGAGCCAAAGATGGACTGGAGAGAGATCTTACAACAACAGATAATGAGCACCATAAAGTCTGACTACACTTGGATGAGACCTAGTAGGAAGAGTTGGCACACATCTGCGATACTACCTGGACAGAACAATGACGAGATGATTGACATTTGTCTGGCCCTAGACGCGAGTGGTTCTATCAGCGATGACCAGTGCAAGGAGTTCTTGACAGAAGTGAAAAACATAATGGACCAGTACAAGGACTTCAGGATACATCTTTGGAGTTTCGACACAGCAGTGTTCAATCCCAAAGTGTTCACTCCGGACAACATGGATGAATTGTTAGACTACAAACTTGGTTCAGGTGGCGGTACTGAGTTCGAGTGCAACTGGACGTACATGAAGGACGAGGGCATAGAGCCCAAGAAGTTCGTTATGTTCACTGACGGTTGGCCTTGGAACAGTTGGGGTGACCCAGACTACTGCGACACTATATTCTTGATCAACAACCCATACGAAAGGAACATTGAGGCACCGTTCGGTCTCACTGTGCAGTACGATGACTAACGACGAAAAAGTTTTATACATTTCTACCGCGATCTTTATCTTAGTGATAGTGATTGCAACCGTGAGGTACTATGGTGGATAGGCAACTGATATCACTACTATGGGAAACATTCAAGGATTGGTTCTTCAATGAAGTATCTATATCTATAATGAGTTTTGGATTATTAGTAATAGCACTATGGAGTTACCTAACATGATGTTGTTCCCGAACACTAACCCATACTCGGGCAAACTTGAAAAAGTCAAATGCCTAAGGAACTGGATGATCGATACTGCTACAATTTTATTCGATGACAGCAAGAACGACCTGCGGGCTCTACCAAAAACCGTGAGGCTACAAATACTTTTGACTCTCAGTTTCATTTGGAGCACTGCTTTCACAATTTACATATGGGGAACGATGCAGGTTGACATTTGGTTGGGATGGTTTGGAGGACACTTGGCGATCATATTCGCGTCTTATTACACATTCAAACAGTTCCACGGCAAGGCACACACAATGAAGCCAGACAAACAGGAACCACCGATGTACGACGATGTTTGGGGTGCCTAATGAAGATAAATCCAAATAATTTCTACGGCAGGGAACTGGACACTTTACCACCACACTTCGTAAACACAATTACCAGAGCCAATGACAGTGAAGTTGAGAATATAAGGAAATGGATCTACGAAAACTGTAACGGGCGTTATTCAATTACCAAGGATGTAAAGTTCCAGGGTGACCAATCAACATCTGTGACGGTGTTTGGATTTGAAGAGCCGGGTGATCTCACGTTGTTCGCACTGTCTGGCATCGCTCAGAAGTATTCAAAATAACTATTGCTCACCATAATTAATTTTAGTATAATATGCGTATATTATATTAATTGCAATTAAGGAGAAAATACTAAAATGGCAAACAAGAAAAAGACATTGAAAAAGCCAGCCAAAGCAACTGCACAACCTCAAGCGGCCGCGCAACCGCAACAGGCACCTGCAGGACAGCAGGCTCCACAACCGGATCCTACTGCTTTGTCGATTGGCGATTTGAAGAATCTTTCTACCATACTTGATGTGGCATCCACAAGGGGTGCATTCAAAGCCGGTGAAATGGCAGGTGTTGGATTTCTTTACAACAAACTACAGGCGTTCTTAGCCAAAGTGGCACCTGAACCAAAGCCTGAAGATAAAAAAGCAGAAGCACCAGCGACTGCGGAAGGAAAATAAAATGGCAACACTAATGAATGTAAACAACCAAGCGATGCCAATGGGTGACAACACTGGACAGACTGGTGACGGTCAGACTGGTCCAAAGAGACACTTCAAACATATCGGAGAACTTGCGGACGAGTCCAAAGCAAAGGTGGTGATCATGTACAGGACAGTGCCTGGCGAACCAGACAACTGTCTAGTGGTTGGGACCAAGTTCCTACCAGACATTTACCACAACTCACTATTAAAGGCCGTAGAGTCAGATGGCGGACAGGACGCTGACGAGTTCGCGGACTTCGCCAGCAGGCAGACATTCCCGGATGGCACCAACATGTTGGCAATGCTACACAACGACAACTACATCAAGAAGTTCAAGACCAAGGAGATAATGGTCACGTACGGCTCAGGTGAGGATGGCAAAATCCTTCTGAACAAGTTGAACGAGATGATAGCCAAGGAGCGTGGCGTGAAAGTGGCTGACCTGGCACAGAAAGATGCTGATGCGACAGCAGAGGGAACAAAGGCGACTAAGAAAAAGGCAACATCTAAAAAGGCAGATGCCAAAGAGACAACCGCCAAAGAATAGCACTTGGGTACAACTTACGAAAGACTTCGTAAAAGAATGGCCGGAGGTTCTAGATGGTTTACAACTAAGGAATATGCCGGTCAAGTACCTGATGTATGTTAACCTTGTTTTGAAAAACAACGTCACTATACATTACGACATCAGGAAAGAAATCAAGAGGAAAAAACAAGATCAAATCGCAAGGTTTCTCAAAAAAACCATAGAACAAAACTATATCAAAATAAAATCAGTAGAATTGAAGTTTGATATTCCTAGATTGAAAAAAGACATGGAATCTAGAACTTCTGGTATTATTTCAAAAATTTTTAGATAATCTTATTGAACTGGTCAATGACGTGTGATATCTCGTCATCGGTCATCAACGGCCAGCAAGGTAAACTTAGAATGGTTCCAGCAACTGTGTCTGTGTTTCTCAAAAGATCCTTGTTGTTATAGGCAGGTTGAGCATGACAGCCTAAGGGCCACATGACACCGGTTTCTATGCCTTTCTCTCGCAGTTTTGCAATGACACTGCGTCTGTTTTTGACTCTTACCGTGTATTGGTTATAAACATTCTCACACCATTCTGCTGTATGCACCATTGTGTCAGTGTGTAGTTATTTATCGTATATCGAAGCAATACGTCTCCTGTCTTTGTTATGGCCATCCACTTTTTTGATCATGTGATTAAGCACGTTTGCTTGGACAGAATCTAATCTCTCATTCCATCCTAAAAATTCATGCACGTATTTGTCAGTGCGTCCATGGTCCCTCGCCATTGATATTTTGTCCACGTAACTTCGACTGCCAACCACTGCGCCGCCGTCGCCAAAACACCACATGTTCTTTGCAGGATAGAAACTGAAGCAGGTCAGATCATTGTAGGTTCCGTTGATCATATTCTTGTACCTGCCACCAAAACTCTGGGCGGCATCCTGCACTATTGGAATATCCCCTGCTATGTCCTTGATGGTGTCCCAGTCACAGGTGTGTCCAAAAATATCAACACCAACTATTGCTTTGATATCTTTTGTTGAGCTCAGTAAACCTGCAAGGTCGTCAGTGTTTATGGTGTAGTTTTCTGTGTTGCAGTCTGCCCACACAATTTCTAGACCCAACTTACTGGCCATCTCTGGTGTGCTTATGAAAGTAAAACTAGGTATGACAATCTTGTCTCCGGGTTTGAGTGATAGGCATTCGTATGCCAAAAGCAAGGCACTGGTGCCACTGCTGACACCGACTGCGGGAGCGCCGCAATAACTACTCAGATTTTTCTCAAACTCTGTGACTTTTGGACCTTTTATAAACCAACTGTTATCGACACAATCCTTAACCGCTTTGTCCAGTTCCGCTTTTGACTCTTTGTATATCCTATTTAGATTTGCGTAGGGAACTTCCATTTCTTCTCCAATTCGTACTTCCAGTCAAGTTTTTTTGCTTTGTATTTTTTTGCTTCATGTAAAAGTAAAGTTGTTGTGTGATCAAACGCATCAAGGAAACTAACGTCAAATGGTTGTGCTTTGATGCCTGGTCCTTGTAGATGTTTTTCGACTATATCACTTACACTTGAATTTTTTATGTTGCCAATGATGTAACGATCACTGCCGGGCCTGTCGAGAAAACCTGTCTCGTGATACACATAGAGATTACCTAGGCTGTCCAGAGATGTAGCAATCTGAGGCCATCCGTGTTTGTCCATCTGTTCGTGTGTGGCCATTTTGATAGGGCCTGTTGGTTTGCCATGCCTCACAGAATGTAGTGCATAACCGTAATCAATATGAATGCGTGTGTCTTGTTCAACTTCTAAAAAGATCTTGTGCAACTTAGACCTCTCTTCATCAGATATGTAATTGTTTGACTGTGAAAAATCTTCTCTTAATGTTACAAATGAAATTTTAAAATCTGATACGCTGTTTACATCATTAATCATCTTGAACACGCTTTTCACGTCATCACTATGTCCTGGCAATATAATCCAGTTTACTCCTAGTTTAATTTTACTTCCTGATGACGGAATCATTCTACAGAAGTCCTTTAAATTTTTTACCACCACATCAAATGACTTTTTATTCTTGGTCACTCTATAATAACTCTCTTGGTCGAATCCATACAGGCTTACACGCATCACTTCTAAATCTAGAATGCCTGGTTGTTTTTTCAAGAAATTTTGTGATAGGGCATAGCCGTTGGTGTACATCTGCATTTTGAATCCTTGGCTGTGGCCATAACTTACTATCTTTCCTATGTGTGGGTTTGTCAACGGCTCCAGCCCTCCACTTATCCTGAATCTGTCTTGCCAAAATTTTCCTTCCTTTGGGTCTTGGTCTATAACCTGTTTGAATACTTCAAAGCTCTTGTCAATATCCATAGAATTGTATTTGGCATTGTAGTTCCTGCCACAAAACGTGCAGAAGAACTGACAGGTCATTCCAGGATATAATCCAATCCTGTTTGGATATGCGTAGGTACCTTCAACAGCATGTTCCAATGAGCCGTTTTTCAACAAAGGACTTATTGTGTTGTTCCAATACCTATTGGTTTCAATGCTATCTTTTTCGTGTCTATAACCTAATCGCATATACTAGTTTAACCATATTTTTTCTCAAAGAAATTTTTTATCCATTCGAAATCATAACTGAGATAAGGATTTTCTTTGTTTTCTACAAACTTCATGGCATCCATGGCACCTCTGTGTACCCACTCTGCATTTTTACCTTTGCCCATAGTCGTCCATTTCTTTAACCTGTAATTTGTCTCTACAGTAATTTTTTGTAATTGAAGTTTTATTACCTCACGGAATGCCGTCCTCCATGCCATTAGTGGTGTCTCGTCAAGTTTATTGATTGCACTCAGTATCGGAACACTGGTGCAAGGCTTGGACAATGTAAAATCCAATCCCGGATCTGTTGTTTGTTGTACCAATCTTTTGTTCCAGAGTATGACGCCGTCATGGCCATAGGTGCAGTCTATGACTTCGTTGTGGCAGTCAAAAATATAGTGGCAAGGATTTCTAAGTCTGTCGGGTTGATAGGAAAAATCAAAATCATCACATAAGTCTATCTTAGGAAATACTGCAAAGAAATATCTAGTCTTACTCATTGCGGCGGCGGCCATGTATGCCAGTGTCTGCCCTTTGATTCCTTTTGACCATTTGGCCCTGGGAAACCTGTCTTTCAAGGTTTCAAATCTTTTACCGGCACCTGGCTCGTCAAAAGATATGAAGACTATGTCTAAATCATTTACTGGATAATCCATTTCAAAATGCACACGTCTAGGAATGTCATAAAACTGTTGTATTTCAAAGCCTCCAGGAACCAACATAATGTCATTGGTCCTGCCCCATGTGTAAAGTTTCACATCCTCCCAAAAACTTGGATAAAAGTCAGGAACCTTGACATGTTGGATGTCTTTGTTTATAAGCCATCTATAAAAACAATTCTTATCGTAACTCGCTAAAGGATCATCGAGGCCGAATGATGTCGTGCCTATGGTTTGTTGGTAAACATCGGGATTGGCATGATAGTTGATGTCTTTGAAATCACGCAGGTATTTAATTTTATGCATCTGTTGTTTGAAGGCTTCTGTTGGTACCAGCATTATGTTTCCTTCCTCGTTCAACCCTGCCATGGGATGACTTGCGTACCAGACATGTATTTGTGAATTTTCATGCTGTTCAGGAATGTAATCTAAATCAAAGTCTTTCGACAAGTCTACAAAGTTTGCAAAAAACCAAAAGTATTCTGTGTTCACATCTTCGACAACCGCTTTGAGTATTTCAAAGTAACTGCCAACAAAAGGCACTACCCTGGTGTTGGCGAATGGGCTAGGATGGTGCTTTGCGTTTTTAAATCTTACCTGTACACTGTCAAACATTGTAAAACTTCTTTATTATCTTGCATACAAGGTCTACTTCAGACTTTTTCATAAAAGGATAAATTGGTAGGCTGAGAGACCGCCTACAAATACTTTCTGCTACTGGATATGAATTCTTAATATCAAGTGTGTGTTCATAGTGTATTTTAGTTTCTACTCCGTTTTCCGCCAAATACCTACGCAGATCATCTCTTTTGTCAACTTGAATGACACACTTGTGATAACTGCTGGTATGTCTTACGTCTGACTCTATAAATGTCAACTGCGGCAAGTTATTTTTGTACCTCTCAAATATTTGTTTCCTGTGCTTTTGCAGTCTATCAAAACGAGATAAAAGGAAAAGAAGTTGGTTTGCATGATCGTCTGAAAGTAGACTATTGTAACCATAGCTCAGACTGGTTCCGAATCCATGTCGCCTTAGGCTTAACAAAATTTTATAATAATCTTCGTTATCTGTGAGGATCGCTCCACCTCCACCAAAACTTGGCATGTTCTTCATAGGGTCAAAACTAAAGATACTCAAATCACCTAGTGTTCCAGACTGCTTTTTAAGGTAAGTTGATCCCTGTGATTGTGCGGCATCTTCAATCAGCACTGTGCCTCTTTTAGAACATATCTTGCTTAGGCTTTCGTATTCGGCAACGTTGCCGTAAAGGTTGACGTAAATCAAAGCCTTAGGCATACTCATATTGCTTATTTTAAGAGCATCTATGTTGCCTCTGTTGTCCGTGTCTATGTACTCGATGTGAGCCCCTGTCCTTTTTATCGCACCACTAGTTGCGACATAACTGAGGGCAGGACAAACCACTGTGTCGTTGTGGGTGACACCTGCACACCTGAGGGCAAAGTATAAACCATCTGTTGCACTTGCAACCGCAACTGCATATTTCCTTTTGTATTTTTTTGCAAGTTCTTTTTCAAACTTTTCAAGGTATTGCCCCTGCAACACATTTCCAGTTGCCCATGCCTGCTTTGCCCTACGTGTCAGCCTCCAACTGTACTCCTTGTACAGCCTGTCGACACCATTAAATTTTATTTTGAAGCCAGTCATAATAATTTTTAAGTCCCTGCTCTAAGGTGAATTCAGGTTGGTATCCCAAGAGATCTTTTGCCCTGCTGATGTCAAGTGTGCCACGCATTGGATACAATTCATGATTTCCTATATCAACAATGTCTGAATCGCTACCTGTTATTTCCAATATCTTTTCTGCCAGAGTTCTAAGGCTACTAGCATTGCCGGCAGTAATGTTGAAACTAACATTGGCCACTGGCGACAGTGCTGAAAGTATTATCCCTCGTGCGGCATCTTGCCTATACGTAAAATCAACTTTGTTTGCACCATTGTGTAATGTGATGTCTTTGCCTTTCATGGCCTTATCAAAGAACTTTGACACTACCCTGTCTGGCATGTCCCCCGGACCATACACACCGCTGGGTCGCACTATGTTGTAATTCAATCCCGACCGTTTTGCAAACAATTTGACCATTCTTTCACCAGTAAGTTTTGCCTCACCATAGATATTTTTGGGTTTAGTTTTTCCGTCCTCTTTGGTTCCATCAGCAAAGTCACCATAGACCATGCTACTGCTGACATAGACAATTTTTTTGACTCCAAACTTTTCACAGTGCCATAGCAAGTTTGTAGTGGTGTTGATCACTTTCGGTACTCCTACAATAGGATCTGCGTCGACTATCTTTGCCCTAGGATAGGTTGCAAGATGGATTACAATGTCTGGATTGTATGAAAACGCCTTAAGGCAAACTAACCTGTCCAAAATATCACCACGTATGTAGGAAACTTTCTTTTGATCCCAATTCCTGGTCCGCCATTCATATAACTTACGAAGTTGTTCATTGGTCATGATATCGTAGTTGTCTTCGTTGTCCACCACAGTGATGCTGTGGTTATCCTCACATAACATCTCAACTATCTTGGATCCTATAAATCCTTTTCCACCTGTTATAAGTATTTTCATTAAAATTTCTTTGTAACTCCAAGTTTTGGTTGTGTAACACAATTTTTTGCCTTGTCTATGATTTCCTGACTCATAGTTTTTTGTTCTTGAACTTTGTCGATTTTCTCAGATCCAGGAATACAGTTGGCATGCGGCTTAAAACCACAAGCAGTTATCAAGACAAAAAGAAGCAAATATCTCATCCTAATACCTTGACCCCATACTTGTTGGTAAATGCTTTACCATCCTCCCTGTCATTCACTATCGGTTGCCCTTTTATGTTGAGACTGGTGTTGAGAAGTATGGGGCAACCAGTCTGTCGTTTCCATTCTGTTAGCAGTGCGTGAAACCCCGGATTGTCAGTTTTCCGCACGGTTTGTACCCTAGAAGTGTGATCATGATGTATTATGGCAGGGAAGTCTTTACCATGCGTACACGCCGCTGTATATTGCATATAAGGGGTGTTTTTGACTCCTTTAGGTAGGGTAAAATAGTCATTTACATCCTCCTCTAATATGGCTGGGGCGAACGGTCTGAACTTCTGTCTCTTCTTGATTGCATTTACCATGTCCTTGATGTCCTCACCCCTAGGGTCCGCTAGTAATGATCTATTACCAAGTGCCCTCGGACCAAATTCCGCTCTACCGCTCGCAACTCCCACCATCTTGTTTTCCTTCAATTCCTTGATAAGTGCGTCCACAGGATACTCACCGTCTATCTCTGTGCCCAGGAACGGGTGTTGCCAATCTATGAATCTCTTCTCGTGTGCGGCTATGCAACCAACACTTGATCCCGCGTCTCCGGGATTTGGTATTATCCAGATGTTGTCAAACAATCCCATGTTGGCCAACACCCTGTTCGCGGCACAATTCAGTGCCACACCGCCCGCATACACAAGGTTGCGTGATCCGTAACTGCTGGCCCTGTGCCACAAGTCTGCGAGGCATTCTTCTGTGACTGCCTGTATGCTGGCCGCTATGTCCATCACGTCCGCTTCTGGATGCCAGTCTCCGAGGCCCCTGTGTAGGTTCTGTTTGAGTTTGAAAGGTGCTTGTTCAACGAAGTCTTCATATATGTCCTGTTTGTATTTTGGCTCGCCGTACGCGGCCATGCCCATGAGGATGTACTCCTCTTCCGCTGGTTTGAGACCACAACGGTGTGTGAATGCCGAATACAGTATGCCCAGGCTGTGTGGATACCTGATTGTTTCCTTACGTTCGATGTTCCTTCCACGAGCGGTTGAAATACTGGCAGTGTCCCATTCGCCTATCGCGTCCACTGTTAGTATCGTTGCCTCACGGAATGGTGACGTGAAGTATCCCGCCGCCGCGTGTGAGTCATGGTGCAACACGTACTCGTCTATCCTGATGTGGAACTGGTCAAGGTGCCACTGAGGCATCTCTGACTGTGCGAATGCTTCTCTGTACTGACCCGCGTAGAACTGTCTTGTCTTCTTGAGCAATGGTTTCTCGTAGTACACCACCTTTTTGAATGGTCCGTATTTGTTTGCTTCGTTGACTATACCCCAGTTGAGGTAGTGGTCATTTTTTACCTTGGAATAGCGTTCCGAGTGAGCGGCCCATAGTATCCGGCCAACACCCGCTTGGAACTCTATGACCGCCATGGCGGCATCGTGATTCATGCAGTTAATTCCCAGTATTCTCATCTTCCTCCTTGTGCCAACCCATGTCCTCTATGTTTTCACTACTGCAACTTGGACAAACATACCATTCGTTCGTTGTATCATCTTTTTCTAAGTCGTTGGCAACACCCTTCCATTTACAATCATAACAGAAGAAGTTCCACCATGTCATTTTATTTTGAAGAACCCTTTCGCCTTTTCAAGTGCAGTCTCCCACTCCTCCAGCGTGATGTCGTACTCAAAATTTTGTGTGGTCTCGTTGACTTTTAATTCTTTCGCTCCATTCTTGATGTGGAATCTCCTAGCCATGTCTGTGAGTGGTGACAACGTGATTAGCCTGTTGAGGTGATTGGACTTCTTGATCATCTTGTATACCTCATTCACTATTGCTTTACCACCACCTTTCTTCTTTGCCCATACCGTGTATGCTATCGCAATAGATCCCTGCACGCCTGCACGGTGTACTGCCTTGAGTGCGGCATCGTAACTCATCCTGTCCATTTCTTCAACAGTTTTTGGCACTTCATCTGTGAATGCGAAACACATGATCGCCGCAATATCGCCAACGTCATCCTTCAGACCATAAATCTTCCTACCGTACGTCTGCCTGAATGCCAGGTCTAATTCTGGTCTCACTGGATCCTCGGCACAATCTATGTATGGCATTTCAACGAGTTCATATTTGGATTCTTTGATCTGCTGTTTTGTGTATGACTGCAACTTGGTAAATTTTTCCATAAGATTTTTGATAGAAGGATGGCCTTTCCATTCCTCTAGTTTCTGCACCAGTTTGTCCTTGTTAAGAATTTCCATTTTATTTGTATATGAAAGGGTCTTTTTTCTTCAATTCTTTAAGTCTTTTCCTATAAGCAATCTCATTTTTGATCTTGCTTATAATTTTTTTTATCCAATTGAACATTATTTTCCTCCTGTTATTTCTGTAAATCTCTGTTTCATTAACATTATAGCATCTTGGTGTGCTTTGTCTAGTGGATGGGTAACCCCGCGGGGATAATCATTCAGCAGAGCCCATTGATTGAATCCCATCATCCTTTCCCCAAAAGAAAACCACTTGGTAAAGTCAATTTCCGAGTATAGTTTTTTTAGAAATCCATCTTGGTCGGCGTGTAATTTGTGTTCATGGTAAAACAGGCTGTTGTCAGCAAGTGTAAACATGTAAGGAATATTCTTCTTTTCGAGAATGTGTTGCAACCATATGATGCTCTTCCAACTTAGGTAAATTTCGTGATATTCGTTGGCCGCGTTTCGGTAAAGGGAATCCACGAAAGGTTGTATGCCCGTGTCTGCCAACAATCTTGATCTTCTTTTTTGCTGTTCTAGTTGTGGTTCGGAACCTGTTAGTGCCTGATGTCTCTGGTCTGCAAACATGTTGGTGTCCCATGGTGACAATGACGCCCATCTTGTCTGCTCCAACTGTGAATTCCTAGGAAAGGCCCAATCATATCTCGAGAGAAAACTCCACATGACGACAACACACCGGACTTCCGGGTCCTGGGCCACCTGTTCAAATACACGCCTCGCTATGCCACTGTTACCAGATCCCGCCCTGGCTGTGCATACATATTGGCTATCACCCTTGAGTCCGTAGGCCCATGTCTTTTGTGATGGTGTTTTACCCTCATTGTCATCACTGAGCTCGTGTCCAAATGTGAAACTACAACCGCCTGATACAAATTTATTCATATATTTTCAAAACTTTATTTAAAAGTGGAAAAACCTCACTGAAATTTTCATTGCGATACTGATCGGTCTGGAGAATTCTTTCTTTTCTCCTTTGTCGAATCTCCACATTGTCTCTTTCAGAGGCATTCATGTACCGTAGCGAAGGTTGGAAGTCTGTAAGCATGTGGTACCTTGTGTTTATGATGTCCTTGACCTGTTTTGGCAAGGTCTGTATGTTGAAAACGTCTGGATCAAAACAGGTGTTTACGTAGAAGAACTTGGGTTGGTACTGCGCCACCCACAAGGCAATCTTGGCCCAGTTGAATACGTTGAATATACTGACTGTCGTGCATATTTGAAAGTCCATGTTGTCAGTCTTGCGTTCCTTAAACTTGACAAGGTTTGCACTTACTTCACGCCAGTTGGCTGGATGCCTCTGGTATTCAAACGCCTGACCTATGTCATCAATGCTAAATGCTATCTCGACGTTCTTGAAGTACGCCCAAAGGTCGAATATCTCCTGCGGTGGCAGTTGTGTACCATTTGTGTTGTAATGTATGTCTATGTTCTTTGCGTAACCCTTCTCCACACAGTGCATTAGGATTTTGAAGTGGTCTTTGATCATGAACGGCTCGCCTCCCGTGAACTCGAAATATTCCACATGCCTGAGATCATCTTTTAAGTCTTCAAAGAACTGCGGATTGCGTTTTGGCCAGCCACCCTCCCGAAGTTGTTTCCGTGCGACAGGGTTATCTCCGCCCTTCGCTAATTCGTAGTCAATTTCCTCCTGGGCCCATTTTGAAGAACTCCAGGAACCACATATCCTGCACTTGAGATTACAGACGTTGCCTAACTTAAAATCAATGAACTTTAAAGATGGCTCGCTATTAGGTGTCCAGTCTTTGAGGCTTCTCGACATCTTGTACAAACTATTTTGCCTCTTTGACGTCTTTCCTGCGTCCTCCTCTGCCCAACAGTTGCTACAACCCGAGGGCCTTTCTCCATTACGGAACTGCTGTCTAAGGTTTTCCATGTACTCGCTGTGCTGTATGCTTTTAAGGCTTTGTTCATATACCTTGACGTTGGGTATGCTACCTTTGAAGAGACAGCATGGAGATGCACCTCCGTTTACATCAACCTCTAGGTGCGTCCAAGGCAATGCACATACGTTCGATCCTATATACTTGTCCACCATTCCAAAGCCTTTTTGTTTTTTGAAAGTATTTTTTTTATGTCTGTGCCTCTTATGGAGTCAAGCCTCTCGATTTCTTTCTTTCCAAATTTCTGCCCATTTGTGTATTGTTCTCCTTCGTAAACTAGTTCGTTATTCCTTTTTTGTTCTAGCATAGTAGCAAGTTGGTCAAAGAATGGTTTTGTCTTTTGGTTTTTATATTTGGATGTCTTGTGTAATACATCCTCTATCATGTCTTTCATAATGTCATACGGCATAAACAACGGAGCCATTGCATTGTCTGGAGTGAAGTTAAACACTTGTTTTGTCAGCAACCCTAAATTTCCCAAATCCACAGACATCTTCACCATGTTTTCTAAGTCGAACAGTCCTGGAAGTGTGATCGTAAGGTCGAGGTCGATGGTCTTTGTAGCACCGTCTGTGTAAGGTAGGCCTTCTTTGATGTTGGCTAGCCATTCATCGAACTTCAAGCCAGTCCTGATGTACTCGCCTATCTCACCTGTGCCGTCTATCGACGCACATATTTGAAATTTAGGGAAGTGTTTTAGTATGTCGGCAAAGAGATGCTGATCATAATAGGTTATACGACTCATGTTTGAATTGTATCTTGCAAGTACCTGATCTTGGTAACCTAAATCCACTATCCTTTTCATTGCCTCCCAATGTATCTTCCACATCAATGGTTCACCCCCGCACCAGTAAATCTCTGTGATTCTTTTATCCTCAACAGCCTCAACAAATTCTTTCACAACTTGGGTGTCATGGAATTTCTGTAACTGCTCTTTGACGTCTTTACGACCCCATATGGCCCAGTCGTCGTAATGGCCTCGGCCGTGCCTTTTGTTTTCAGTCTCCCAACTACTGGATAACATGTCACCACACATTCTGCAACTGAAATTACAGAGATTCGAAAACCTGTAATCGAAACTTTGAACTTTCATAGTAGTTGCACCAGTATCATCAGTGGAAGCATATGCCTCGTCAATTTGGTTCCTGTAGTATTGGTTGAAATGATTCCTGTAAACAGAGTCATTAAGAAGTTTGTGATTGCAGACTGCACACTGCGGTATTTCCTCACCGGCCAGCAACTTTAATCTCACTGACTTCATGTAATCTGAATTCCAATGTTGTTCTAGGGTCGTCAAGTTAATCTCCCCCGTTGGGCGATTCTTTTCGTCCATGGGTATGGTGTCTATGTATTGCTTGAAGTTGTGTGAATTCTCCCTCGAACTACAACAAAGTCGCCTTTCAATTTGCGGACTGAGGTAGGTGTGCGTCCATGGCGCCATGCAGAAAGTTTTGTTTCCATCTTTTGGTTTTATCCTTTTATTCATATTCGTCAACGTTCCTTGCCTGGGCCATCTCTCGTCGGCTGTTGGAAATCTATCTGTCATACTTCTCAAACAGTTCGGTCCATTCTGGGAACACTTCTTTTGTGTTTTCAGTCCTTATGTTGTCGTACTTCTTAGTATTTTCAAAAAACAATGGCAGATGCTTTTGGTTGTCAGTTTTATTCATCCAATTGATAGCAGACTCAAATCCTTTTGTTGCCCTAGTAAGGGGATCTTTATCAGACAACCAAGAAAGGTGATCCTTGTATTTGTTTTCTATCTGTTGTTTGTATTCTGGCGGTAGTATGTCTATCCGTTGCCATATAGGATGTTGCAAAAGGTTGAAATTGAAATCTTGCGGCTTGATCAAACCCTGTTCTGCCCAATTCTTGTGAAAGTCACAAACGTGCAGTGCGTTGAGAAGTCCCACTGTTGAACTGATATAAAAATCAACTTTGGGACAAACTTCAATCATACGTTTCCTGTTTGCCAAAGTTTCTTCCCATATCGTGCCTTTACGCATGAGTTCGGCCCTGGGTCCTTCTGCATCGAGGCTGGCTCCAACACTGACACTATCAAACTTATTCCATAATTCAAAAACATCAATATCTTTGAAAGTAGACCTGCTGAAATTAGTGTTATAAATTAGACGCACATGATACATTTTCCTTTTATCTAATTCTTTCAATATGCGATAGTGCTCCTCCATAATAATCGGCTCGCCACCTGCAAAATAGAATTGCTCGGCATGATCGAAAGACTCAAGCATCTGTTCCCAAAGATCATCTGTGCTTCGGCCAACCTTCATGATTTTTGCATGTGGTGGTGGGGCACCTGTAAGTTTTTTATGATCCTCGTACCAGTTAGAGCTGAACCACGTGCCACAACTCCTGCAGGCCATGTTGCACAAATTAGAAAATCTTATGTCCCAATATTTCATCACGAAGTCTGCCGTGCCATCATCCTGTGTGCTGTCCACAAGTCCTATGTTGTGTCCGAAGTGCTTGTTTGAACTAAGGCGTAGACTGAAAAAACCTGACTTTTCTTGATCATAGCATTTTACACAGCCACGTGATTTTTGATTGTTCAACATCCTCACACGCATTTGCTTCATTTTTTCACCATTGAAGACTTCCTTTAGACTCTGCTTGTTGAGATCTCCCACGGGGTAGGGATCAAATGCGAAACAACATGGATATGCTCTTCCATCAGGATACGCATGTAAGTGCATCCATGGAAGCATACAGAAAGTGTCGCTTTCGAGCAACAACTCCTTTTGCCTCGGAGTCATGTCCTTGATTTTAATTTTTTCGGGCTCTTTGGCCCCGTACTCATATGCCACGGTACCATTCTCCTATGATTGGGAAAGTCTTCTCGAAGTCCTTGCCCCTACGCTTGTCATACTGGCTGTAGAAAGCCTTGAAATCCTTCTGTAGTTTGCCCTGTTCGGCCGCGCCCGCATGCGGTGTCTTTACAACGTCAAGATAATCTATAAGCCTTTGTGTATGATTGATTTCCATTTGTTCCAAATATTTCTCATTTGTATTTAAAAATTTGGTAATGTCGGTCTTAAATTTTTCACGTAGATCGTCTGGTAGTACGAGCGGTGATTGGAAACTTGGGAATCTCAATATATTCAGGGTGTAGTTGATTGTTGGACCATACACCTTGCTGGCACTCTTGAACCATACTATCTTTTCCAGGAACTCTGGCAGTGACTCTAAACATAATGCGTTAATCGTGGCCATGTTGTGTATGGCCATCGGTACTTTGTTCGACATGAAATCCAACACGTTCTTGAACCAGTCTGTGTATATCAGGCCATCCCTTATGTACTCCGCTTGAGAGCCAACTGCTTCATTGGACGTGTACAATTCGAACTTTTTAAAATTTTTCAACTTGCTTTTGAATCTCTCTAATATCTCGTGCTTTGCACCAAGGTTACTGTTGATTGCTATACGCATATCGGGATTCATTTTATCACCTTGCGTCTCTATCCAGTCCAGCAGTCTCCACAGGTTGGGTGACATCATTGGCTCACCACCGGTTATCCTTAACTCGTCCAGACTCTTGTGTAGGTCGGTCTCCCACCATCTGTAGAATGCCTCAACATATGGATTGGTCTCATCCTTCTTGTATGGTTCCGCTGAGTCGTGTGCGTGTGTGAAATGGTTCCTACCGTCTGATTCCAATCCGGTGTAAGGACCTTTCTGCTTGATATCATTGGCCCAGGTAGTGCTGAACGCAGGATTGCAATAGGTACAGGCGAATTGACAGGTCCTATCAAACGCTATCTCCAACGTCTTCAAGTTGTAATCTTTACTGTGATCGTTATCAAATGCTGTTTGTAAATCACTGTTGGTAAAAATTTTGCTCTTATAAACCCTGTCACTGATGTTGTCCCTGTTGATGTCCTCTATCTTCCAACAGTACTCACAGCCTGCCGGCCTCTCGCCACACTGCATCTGTCTTCTCTGTTCCTTTTTTTGACGTGTGTTGTGGATTGCACTGGGATTGGCTTTGATTTCTACTAGGTCTATCTTATGTGGCAATGGGTGGTGGCAACTTGTGGTCATGCCTGATCCCAACCATATGGTTGCGTTGTACCACTTGGCTCCGCAGAAGCTCGCGGATTTGGTGTCCAGTATCTGTTTCTTGTATTCTAGGTCGTCCATGTGTTCTTGCACTCCTCCCAAAATTCCAACATCTCAGGGAACGTGTTCTCAAAGTTAGTTAAGCGCCTGCGATCGTGTTCGTTAAAAAATGCGTAAAAGTTCTTTTTCAGAGATGCGCTCGCATCAGCGTTTTCGCGCCAGTAGGCGAGATTGCGTCGCATCTTTTGGATCTCGAAGTCCTTGAATATGTGTAGCCCGCTCGACTCGCCGGAGTTCTCCTCCATGTATTGTATGTTCGCCTCGTGTATGCTCTGGTACGACTCGGGCAACATGGTTATCTGTTGCCACGCGGGTTGTCTCAGCAAGGGCACGTCGAACCACACACGCTGGTAGTCCTTTGAATATCTCTTACGCAGGTCCAGTATGCGCTCCAGCAGTTTGTCCATGCTGGTGACACTGAGGTTGTTGTAGGTTATGATGAATGTCACTGAATTCCTGTGTGGTATGCGCTCCAGGAACTCCTCCACGTTCGCCATCATGCGATCGAATTCCAGTCCGTTGCGTATGTACTCCGCCCGCTTGCCGAACGCATCCACGCTGACGAACTGCATCACGTGTTCCACCTTCTGCTGTAGGCATATCTGCTGTAGCATGTTGAAGTACTTGGTCTTCAACTTGGGGTCCGGTGGACAGAAGTTGCTGGTTATGTTCAGGTGCAGGTCATCCTTGGGGTGATCGATGATGTACTGGAACACTCTGTAGGTGTTGGGATCCATCATGGGCTCTCCGCCCGTCATCCTGAAGTGCTTGAGGTTCTTGTACAGCGTGGGCCACCATTCCCAGAACGCCTTCACGTATGGGTTATCCTCGCGGTTTGGTATGGGACGCCTCCTGCCCTGGAAGTGCTCGGGTGCGTTGTGGGGAGGGGTGGTCGGATATTGGTCATAGCGATCCACCTCCTTGCCCCACGTGGTCGAGAACTGTGGTGAACAATAACTGCACTTGAAGTTACAAGCGTGGTTGAAGTTTACCTCCACGTATCTCGGCGTCCAATCCGCCTTCATTGGATTCTGTCTTATCTGTTCGAAGTCCTGCATGGCCCAAGGTTCACCAGAACGGTAGTGCCTGTCCGACATCTCGCCCGTGTCCTCCAGTTTCCAGCAGTAACTACAGCCCTTGGGACGCTCGCCCTTCAGCATCTGCTCACGCTGTCGCAGTTTCTCCTTGGTGTTGTGCAGTGCGGCTGGATTGTGTTTCAGTTGTTCGGCATCTATCTCGTGCAGGGGCGGGTGGTAGCAACTGTTGGTGAGACCCGTGGGCAGATGCAGGCTCACCTGGTTCCACTTGGCCAGGCACATGGTGGGAGAAATCGTCTCCAGTTTGTGCCTTGCGTGTTCCGCCTGTGACTTGTAATCGCTAGTGCTCACGGTCCTGTACTCCTCTGTTCACGTGTGCCGGCATCACAAACCTGTAGAACCTGCTGTCCGCCTCGTCGAAATCCGCTATGGGCATGTCCAACTGCTGTCGTAGGCTGTTGCCCCACATCTCAAGCTCTCTGTCTATGTTGGCAGGTTGCACCGCGGAATGGAAATAGTCCGCCATGCTGTTGAGGTCCGTCACGTCGAATTCCTCGTTCTTGTGATCTATCACTGTGTAGAAACTGCCCATCCTGGCACCCAGCATGGCGAACTTGCCGTGCTCCACGTCGGCACCAACCGTGCACCACGTGGTCAGTATGCGTAGGTTTGTGGGCCAAATGGATGAAAAATGTTCTGGTGAAATTGCCTTGCCCTTGTCGGTGCTCATCTTGACTCCCTCACGGAAACCAGCCACAAACGCCTGTTGGGCAGTGCTGTTTATCACTGTCTCCGAGTAGCAGTTGTGTAGGTTTTCATGGGGTACACCCCAGCAGAAATCTATCCTATTCTTGTCGTCGTCGGCGTTCTCGTGTGTCCTCATCTCGAGGCAAGTCTTTTTGGGCCATCCCACCACACCACCGTTGCCATACACGAGCCCGTTGACACTGTTCCGGGCACGCCATCTGTGCACCTTATTCTTGTCTGTCTTTGACCAGTCCAGGGTCTGCAACAGGAAACTCTCGTCCAATATGTTGTCACCGTCTACGCTGATGAAGAAATCAGTTTCCGCCATCTCGGCGGCCGCCTTGTGTGCCGAGTCGAACCCCACTACCCCGTCCACTCGCTTTGCCCATGGCACCTTGTTCTTGAGGTCGGCCCAGTTCTGTTCCTTGTTCGGCTCTTTGAAACTGATGTAAACAAAGTCAAGGTCGTTCACTCTCACTTTTTCTGCCATGAGTGTCCCCCTTGTACCACGCCGTTGGGCCAATGTATGTCATTGTCCTGAAATGCGTAACCTTTCTGTGATTTGACCAGGCAGTTATAGAGAAGTTTTGTGTTGGCTGGCCTATAAACTGCTTTGCCCCCTTCGATTACGTAGTTGTGCTCTCCCCTCTGTATCGCCAACAACTTCTCTTTCAATGAAACCTCAAATTGTTTGCCTTGCACTGTGACAAAATGTTTTTTGGCAGGACGTGGAGGTAGCAGGTCAAATTTCATGTACTTCTATGTCCTTTTTTACGTAATGCCACGGCCGTGAAACACGTTGCTCACCGAGATACAGGTGTCTTCCTGCCCTGTTGGGCATGAGATATTTGATGTGATCAGACTGTTTTTCAAGATTGTTCACTGCTGGTTTGTTATGGATGAACTTGAACCATTCGTAGTCTATCAATTTTTGGCTTGTTGGATCTATTATCCTGTACGCTAGAGCAAACACAACATCTGTGCTTGGAAACTCGTCGTGACAGTTGATCAGCATTGTTTTCCTGACATCTTCCCAATTTTCTGCCACATAACTTGCAGTATTGAAGAACTTCTGAGCCCAGCGGCTTTTCCTGAAGTACATCAAACCGTTGTAAATGTTTGGCAAGTTGTTCCTTGCGAAAAGTTTTCTATATGGAGTGTGCTTGACCACCTGGTCCTTGTAATTTCTACAATTGACTGCAAACACCAAATCGTGTTGCCAAAGATGATTCCACCACCAATCCGTGTTGCAAGTCCACAGCATGTCACTCTCTAACTTTATGGTATGGGTGAAAGGGCTGAGGGAAAACGCTTTGTATTCATTGGCCCACTTGATCTTGTGGTTCTCACTGCTGTCTTTTTTAAGTATCTTTACGTAGTCAACTGCATCGTGCGTGAACTTGCTGTGTTCGTCAGTGACTACGCATATCTGGTTTTCCTTGTTCCATGACTTGATGCTTTCGGCCAATCTGATACTAATCTCCACGTAGTTGGTCTTGTCATTGTTCTGTGCGAACCATAGGAAACCTTTAGACATCGATCTCCTTGTTGAGCACATGCACGTCTTGGTCCTCCGTGAACATTACCTGGTCATCATATTTCCACGACAATCCTCTGTCACCTATTTCAAGCACCTTGCAATCTGGTGGAAGAGTTGGCAATGATATTGGCATGGTGTCATACGTCATAAAACCATTGGCGTGTTGCAGAGCTATTGCAAATGCGTAGTCGTTACGAAAGTTCAAGGCCCTTACCCTGTAAAGTTTATTGAAGTGTGCATAGTATTTTTTTACATACTTCACCATGTCGAATATCCTTTTTGCTTTCTCAGTCTTTCTAAAAATTATAACAGTTGCCCAGACCATATCAATCACGCTGAAACGTGCATGGTCAAAACTGTTTCTTCCTGATAGGTCGTACGCTTCTTTCGACACAAGGAAGTCATAGCCTGTGTCCATAAGTTGTCTCAGGTTGTCAGTGAAAGGGAAGTAGTCTATGTCGATCAATAGTGTGCAATCATACGGTGAAAGTTCATAGGCCATGTGCCTATCAAGGTTTCGCCATTCTTTTTTGTTCTTCGTGTTGCCCAGTTCGGGGTCGATTAATTTATAATTAACGAATCCCAATGGCTTAATCATCTTGAAGGTTTGCAGGTCAGTCACTACTGTGACATCCAGGCCAAGATTTTTCTTTACAAGTGCAACACATGTCTCCAACACCCTGTGGTATTTGGTGTCTGCCGTGTCAAAACAGAATAAAAGTACACCCTTCTGCATCAGTCACTCCGCTTCTCAAATGTTTTAGACATCTGATGATACGAACTGATTGCTTCTTGGTTCCTCTCAGTCAACTTTTTGAGAAATTGCTCTGGATCTTTGATCTCAACAGGATTGTTATTCGAGTCAAGCACAAAAAACTGGTCGTGATCATCTGCAAGAGTCTTGACCAGGCAGATTGTTTCTGCGTCTGCTTTGAATATGTGTTCGTTGTATACAACTATCATCCGCGAGTGTGCCTTCTCCAGAGCGTTGCGTTTGGCAACCGCTATGTTGTATGAAAGATCAGATTGTTTTTTTAGTTCGCCAATATCCATGCCACAATTATACAATAATTATGGTGGTAAAACAACCTGGTAAAATTATTATACTATTGTGTTAGATACCGTGTCTGTTGAACTCGGCGCCAGTCCTGTGCCCAATCCCTGTGATGTGTCTGGATCTATCGAGAACAGAGTGGTCACCATCTTAGGTGTGTTCTTGACGTCTGCGGGAACGCTCTGAGTGTTGCCTGACGTGAACCCAGTATCATTCGCCGGGTCCGTGGCCACCATCTTGATGGTCATGGTCACTGATGAGTCAACTGCCGCGTCCAGTTTGGCAGATATCTCCACCGTGTTTGACGTGTAGTCGGAGTTGTCTGAAGTCAGTTTCAATAATGCAGTGTATGAAGTTCCTAAATCACGGAAACCGTTCGCCAGACCGTCCGTGGTTAAAGTCTCGCCTGATCCCGATCTCGTGGTTGCCAAAGATGCGATGTCTAGGTTACCGATCGCTGTGCCTAAATCTGAGAATGCTGTGTCTTTGTCACTTGTAGAAGCGGCCGTTATGCCCACTGTCACTCTCAATTTTCCACCTGCATTGAAAAAATGTCTCATCGCGTCCGCACTTGCGAACGTGGCGGAAACTTCCTGAGTGGCGGACGTGTCCCAGCCCTCTGAGGCCGTGGTCACTGTCTGTAGTGCCGATGAAGTTGTAAGTGCTGTCGCCGATGTTGAACCGCCGGCTACTGAAGTTGCTAGAGTGGCAAGGTCTGTTGCCACAGCGGCTTTGATTGCTATCGTGTCGCCTGCTGAAACCTGTGTCCTTGATGTGATTGTGTCGTTTGTGTGATTAGCGATGTTGTCAATTCCTGTTAGTAGACTGTTCCATTGTGCGGCAGTGATTGTACTGCTACCGCCCGACACTGTTGCTATTTCTGTTTGGCCAAGTCCGTATTCTCCAGCACCTGTTCCAGCAATGTGATTATATCCGTAAGGACTCGTACTGCTGTTAACAAAAGTATTATATTCTGTTGCTAGAATTTTATCACCTGCTGTATATGCCATAATCTATTTCACTCCTATCACGCACTCTGTAAGTGCTGTTTCTTTGCTGTATTTAGCCTTAATCAGTCGACCTATGGTGTTAAAAGCGGTGCACTCATCTAATTCAACCACCATTGCCTCTCCGTTTCCGGCAGAAACAAGCCTGCTTCCAGCGGCGCCTGTGCCAGTTACTTTGACAAAAACCCTGCCTTTTAAGGCTATCATGGGGTGTGTGCTGTCGTCACCTGCCTGTGCGTTCATTAGCACAGCGGGTTTTTCAGATACGACACCAAAAACCTTGTCCGACAGTGCTTCGTCACAGCGTGTAATTTCTTCTTGGCCACCCAATATTACTACATCTCCTTTTTCTAATGGCATGTCTGTGGCATATCTTTCCGCCAAATCCGCATACTGGGCCGATGTTGACGTTGCATGTACCACGTTTGCTCTGATATCCACCAACGTTGGTGCTTCCAATTCTGTGTCTGTCTCAGAACTCTTGAACGCTGTCCAGGCACCTCCAGCGTTTCCATGGATAGTGGTACCATCATCAGCAAAAGTTTCATCCCATACCCAATATAAATTTTGTTCTGTAGGGGACGATGACTCTCCCCTGTTGACTTTGAGTCCGGTGTAGTTTGGCATACCCGCATTTGATGATATATTCCTGTTAAGTTCGATGATGTTGTCCTCAATGGTCATTGTGGTTGTGTTGAAAATCGTCTGTGTGCCTTTGACCTGTAGATTTCCGTTAACCGTTAGGTCATTTATCGCTGTGTCACTGAATATAACCCTACCTGTGCTTCCTTGGATTGTTATAGGCGTTTTTGTTATTCCGCCATCATCAACCGTAAACAAGATGTCCTTGTCTTGAGTGGTCTGTGCGATAGTGAAGTTATCACTTGACAGTGTCATTGTGACGTCATTACCAGCACCGATTCTCAAACCATCGTCGGTCTGTACGCTTAATCGACCTGTAGTTGTGTCAGCGGTGTCGGACCTCAGATAGTTTGCGGCGGCAACTCCACCTAATGCGTCTGAATCTGTTGCTGTGCCTCTGAACTTTGCGGATGAAACTGTTGATGATAGTTGTAGTCCTTGTGCCACTGTAGAAAATCCTGCTGTGATAAGTGCGGCACCAAGAGTTTCAGTAGAGCTGGGAGTGAATGCTACGTTAGATACAACTCCCACCACTGTATCATTAGTAACTAATTTTAAAATTGATTGCTTGACGCCCGTGTTGTCCTCCGGCGTCTCCGTGATTACCTGAGTAACGCCCGATCCAGCCACAGTCGTTGGACCTATTAAGGTCCATGCAGTTCCAGTGTAAACATAGAGCTGGGTGTTTGAAGTATCAAACCACATGTCGCCTTGGACTGCGTTCGAAGGCTGACTTGCAGAGTTTGTTGGACCACCGGCAGGTTTCCATTTGTCACCTGTCCAGACATTAATTCTTTTATTCGTCTTGTCAAACCAAAGTTGTCCTTGTTGTTTGTTGCTGGGTGCTGACGTGTTGTTGAAATTTTCTAGTAATTTTAAAAAGTTTTCGTTTAATTTTTCTCCAAAACCTGCGTATCCTTTTCCGATGAGTGTAAGATCAGTAGTTGCAGTGTCTATGGTACCATCTGCAAGTGTGACCAGTAAGGTTCCAAATGTGTTGTTGATCTTATATGCCATTCTTTAGTTAGATCCGTTGTCTCTTACATTGACCAAGAAACTCACATCTCCTAAAAGTTTGATTAATATCTCTGCTACTTCAGGATTCATCTTTTGATCGATCTTTGCTATCTCTTCTTCGGTCAAAAGCGATGTTGCGTTAGCGTTGATGTAATCTGCTACTTCTTGTTTTGTTGCCATTTTTACTCCTATGTGTGTATTTAACTGTTTTGTGGATCATAAATTTGAAGCCATTTTGTGAATCGTTTTTCCACAAAAGGTCTCACAATTAAACCCACTGTCCAACAGAAACTTTCTCCAATTAATCTTGTTATGATGCCGAGAGCATCTCTTTTCTTGCTGACTCCCATCGCATAGGCAAGTTCATTGGCACGTGCCTGTGCGAGTGCTCTAATTACCTTGATCACTAGTCTGCCAAATTTGCTACCCTTTTTATCTGCATTGGTCATGTATTCTACCAATGGCACTGCCCAGAACCAATATCCTATCTTGGTGTTCCGAGAAATATACTTCACGCTGTATTCTGTATCAACCGCTAGGTCTTTGGCAGAGAAAAGTCCACGTTCCTGTAACCAAGTACAGATCACACGTCCTCCACCGCCTCCGCCACCAGAGCCTGGTGTTCCTGAGCTAGAACCACCTGCGTTGTCGCCGAAACCGGCCGCTGTCTCTGTGAATTCTACGCCGGAATTGAACAATGCTTTCCACACACCACCTACCTTCACGTAGCCTGCTGTCACTCTCTTCCATGTGCCTGATACCTTGTAATACATATCAGTGACGCTTTTCCACGCACCTGAAACTTTATAATTTGCTTGTACACCAATATTAAAGACAACTACTGCCTTTCCGTTGCCTCCCGATGAACCTGGATTGCCTCCAACTGCTACACCCGACGAATAGTAGGCATCTCCACTACCCCCAGGGGTAACTCCAGATCCGTTGTCCTCTGTGCCCGATCCTGTGTAGTTTGAACCTGATCGTCCACCCGTTCCGCCATTGTCACCTGAACCACCGTTACCACCTGTACCGCCATCGACTCCTCCGCCTCCGGCACCTCCTCCCGCTCCGTCTCCAGAGTGGTCTGCACCGTTCTCTCCGAGAGTGCCTGGTGAGTTGGCTGTTGGTGAATTGGTGTTTATACCTGCTGTGCCGTTTGATCCTTTCCCTGCGCCGGCTCCTCCGCCGCCGCCTCCGGCCACTGCTTTGTGTTCTCCGTCGATCAAGACTGCCGTTGCGCCACCACCGCCACCTCCTGATCCTGAGTATGGTGTTGGCCCAGCGTTTCCGCCTCGTCCGCCTGAATATCCTGTTATGCTTTTTCCGTTTCTTCCGCCAGCGGCACCACCACCCGATGAGCCACCTGCTCCGCCTCCACCAACTGCTACCTCTATGGTTTTTCCTGCGTCAGATGATGCGATGTTGATGTTCGTTTCTGTTACATAGTGTCCCGCGGCACCCGTTCCTCCCGGGCCTCCCGCGTCAGAACCTCCACCACCACCTGCTCCGCCCCATAGGTGTACGTTGATAGATGTTGTCCCTGCCGGAACAATGGCTTGCTGAAGTGTGCCTGTGTAGAGAAATGTCTTAACGACTGTGGCCATGGGATTAAGCCTCCCTTACGAACCAGAAGTCTCCGTTGTCACCGTCACCTGATGTTGGTGCGGAAGTCGAAACTGTTTTTGCTGATCCGCCCCACAAGTCACCAAATGTTACCACGGCACCTATGGTCGGTACGTTTTGGTTGGTTGTGTCACCTTCGGAAATAGTGCCCACTGCTCCCAAAGTTGCTGTCGTAACTTTGACATTTCCTGAAGCGTTTGTTTTCAATACTTTTTCTTTTGATGCGTCGCCATCTGCAACGGCGTCCGCTAATCTTATGATCGGAGAGTATGATTGGTTCTCACCAGCACTCCATCTGTTCTCGCTTACGTCATAGAACAATCTAGCATCATCTGTGTCTGACGTCTCAACTATCATACCGGCATCCACTTCGGAGTTTCCGTTGTTCAGTTTGATGAATGCGTCATCGTAAGTGCTGACCACCGAAGAAGCCGTGTTATACTCACCTGTAATGTTGAGGTTACCTGTGATTGTGACATCACCTGTGATGTCAATACCGCCATCGGCACCTGTCAACTGTAAAGGTGTTTTGGTCACACCTCCATCATTGACTGTAAATTTTAGATCCTTGTCTTGTGACGTCTGAGCAACTGTCACGTCATTGCTTGAAACCGATATTGTTAATTCCTGTGCGTCACCAATTCTTATACCTGTATCTGTATCAACAGTAATTTGTCCTGTTGTTGTGTCCGCCGCATCGGCCCTTAAGAAGTTTCCGCCTGCTATAACTGTCGGTGATGTGTTCGATGTGCTGGAAACATCTATGTTTGCGGCCTGTGTATTTGTTCCTTCGAACACTGCTCCCAGTGTCGAGTTAAGTGTAAATCCTGCTTTGATTTCTGCGAATCCTGTCTGTGTCGCTGTTGGTGTGAACGTCTCTTTACTCAAGATAGCCACACGTGTGTTGCCCACGTACATTGATGATACTACCTTGTTGCCACCTGAACTGGCCAGTGTCTCTATCTTCCATCCAGACAGTGTCTGGCCCGAAGTGTAAACTGGTCCAACCAAAAGCCATTCACTGCCGGTGTAGACATAGACTTGATCGTCGTCTGTGTCTAACCATTGGTCCCCTGCTGACGGAGATGTTGGTTGTGATGACTGTGCTTTGGAACCTCCAGTTGGTTTGAAACTGGTTCCGTCATAAACTTTGAGTTGGTTTGTGTTTGTGTCGAACCACAGCTCACCTTCGAGCGGTGCTGTGGGTGCCGATGTTGAAGCGGCGTTTTCTAATAATTTCACAAGGTTTTCGTTCAGTAACTCACCAAAACCTGAATAACTTTTTCCAAAAAGTGTTAAAGTTGTTGTATTGTCAATAGTTCCATCCGTGATTGTTGCAACTACTGTACCGTCTGTTTTGTTGATTGTGTACGCCATTTGCTATATTTAGCACCTTCCCACTACAATGTTAATTGTGCCTATTTCGTCAGAATTGTAGTCTTCTAGTGCTTTTCCTATCACCTCTCCCACTTGTGGATCATGCGTTTTCTTAGCAACCCCGTTGTACGTAGGATGAGAAGAAAGCATGTCACCTTTGTTAATCATGCCGACCACCTTGCACTTGACTTTTCCCATAAGTGCCACAGGCAGTCCATCTGCTTTGTTGTTCATAAGATATGCAGGGCTTTCACTTATAACTCCTGCTACAGTTTTGTCATTCCCTGTAGTAGATATCGTGATTTCCTTGCTACCCCCAAAAACAACGACCGTGCCGGCCTCGTATTCATCGTCTGATTCATATATCTCAGCCAAGTCAGCGTACTGTGCCGATGTTGCTTTGGCGTAAACAGTGTTGTAGCCTTTGAGAGACGTACCTATGTCATATGATACGTCAGCGTCAGGTTCAATTTCTTGTGTTACGAGTTTATCAGAAAGTGTCAACGTGCCCATTGTGTTTGCCCCAGAGCTTGTAACGTTTCCCGTCAAGTTGCCTGTGACGTCACCTGTGATGTCTCCTGTGAATGCTGTGGCAGTTACCGTGCCACTTACTTGCAGTTTTGTAGAAGGAGTAGTTGTGCCTATACCGACCCTAGACTCCGAACCATCAATGGTCATCACTGTGGTTGTTGAGCCACCGTCATTAACTTTGAAAGTGATATCAGTGTCTTGTGTCACATTTGAAATTATACCACCTGTAGCATCTACAGTTATTGTGATATCGCTATCAGTGCCTACCGTGACTCCGCTGTCATTGATTATACCCAAAGTGCCTGAAGTGGTGTCATTGGCGTTGGACCTCAGATAATTTGCCGCGGCTACGCCTCCCAACTGATCAGAATCTGTTGCCGTGCCTTGGAACTTGAGATCACTTATTGCTGTTGACAGTGTGATTCCTTTTTTTATACTGGCAAAACCAGATATCGAAACCTTTGGTGTGAAAGTGTCTTCTGATATGATTGCAATCAAGTTTCCATCATTGAAAAGTTTTGTTATATTCTGTGTCGCGTCAGACGAGTCAAGTATGCTGTCAAAGGTGAATCCATTGGTTGTTCCAGTCGACGATGGTGGACCAACTAATATAGAACTCGATCCATTGTAAAAATAAAGTTGTCCTGTGTCAGAGTCAATCCATAAATCACCCTGTGTAATCGCCGCCGGCGCCGTTGACTGGTAAGGCACGTTACCACCAGATGGTACAAACGAAGAGCCTGTGTAGACTTTCAACCGGTTGGCACTGCTGTCATACCACAACTGTCCTTGCACTGGTTTGGAAGGCGCAGACGTGTTTGAAAAATTTTCAAGTAGATGTAAAAAGTTCTCTGCAATCAGTTCTCCATAACCTGCGTAGCCTTTACCTATGAAACTTAGGTCAGTTTGTGTGTTTACCACTCCGTCCTGCACAGAGTATTGATTTGGCGATGATGATGTATTTGTTTTGTTTACTGTGTATGCCATCTATTAGTATCCTGTATTGCCACCTGACGTAGTTCCGCTAACAGTGTTAGAAGTTGTCAGAGATGTGCCACTTGTTTCTGTGAACGTTGTCAAGCTCTGGATTCTCACTGTGTAATCTATCTGTATCAGCCTATTCAAAGATTTCTGTACAGGATGGAATATAACATGTGTTAGCAATTTGTTGGTCGACCCGTTTTCGGTCCCTTCCCAACTTTTTAATCCCAACTCATCAAACACGTAGTCGCCATTAAAGTTCGTGGTGTTGTCAAATGCTTCTTGGCCTGTTGGCTCTCCGTAATCCAAAGTACACGTGCAGACAATGTCAGTGTATTTGTTTCCTGCTGTGTGCCTGATCTCCATTTTGTTCCTGGTTGTGTCTTTGTTGGTTGCTGAATTGTCATCTATGACTTTGTAGTAAGTTTGATTGTAGAGCGTGGCATTTGAACCTGTTGAATTTGGGGTCAAATATGTAATGATACCTGTTGGATCAACCGAAGTTCCGCCGTTACCGAATGCCATTTCATGCACAAAGCCAGTGCTTTTGTTGGCCAGCGAATTGGCTAGTGCCTGAGACATGTTTTCGTAGTGTATGGCGTTTCTCTTGTCCACTAACACCTCACCGGTCTCTGGGTCAAAAATCTTGATGTGTCCGGTCATCATTACTCCTGAATTTTCCTGAGGCTTTTTATTGTTCTCTTCTTTTGATTCTGTCTGTTTGTTGTCCTGTGTCATCTAGTGTATTTATTCAGGTGCATTTGTGGGCTCATCCGCTATGAATCTAGCCTGTTGAGTGGTAGATTTCTGCAATCCTTTACCATCAGCAGGATTACCATCCTTGGCCGTGTACCATACCTGTCCTCTCTTGTGTAATATTTTGATCTGTGTGCCAGAAGCAGGAGCACTCGTCAAAGTCACTGCCTGGGTACTGCCATCCACAGAATAGTTGATTGTAGATCCGTCCTCGCTGGTGAGCAACAATCGTTGGCCACCAATGAATATGTCTAACTCGCCAGCAGAAGACGGTGCTTGTGATAGAGCAAACACCACAGTACTTCCATCACCCGTGAAGGTGTTGGTGTACACAGTGTCCGCGTAAGGGATGGTTTGAGTACCAGATGCGTCTACCACTTCAGCACCTGATCCATGCGCCTTAATTCCTGTTCCCAACGTACCACGTCTAAGTTGACCCAGCACGTTGCCTGTTTTTGTAAAGTATTCTATTCTTTCCTTGTCTATGAAAATCACTCCTGGAGTGTTATTTCCAATGCTCGGGGTCGCCAAGACCGAACCATCTCTGACGGTTATGGTCTGTGAGCCTTCCGTGACCACATTGGCTATTTCAGTCGTTGCATTTTTACTGATACGTTTATAGAAAGTTCTGTTCAGCATGTCTTTGAAAATCCTGAAACCTGTGGCACCTTTGGCCGACTCCAGGGCGAAATACATAACATCCAACCTGTCACTGGATGTGATAGTTTTACCCACAATAGTAATTTTTGTGTCATCAGAAGTGAAGTGAGGCGTCACTGTGTAGTCCACGCCCTGTGTTATCTGTTCCCCGTTCAACCATACCCACATGTACGATGCATTGAGTGGAGCGAACCTCAGATAGAACTCGCCACTAGGTTGTCCTTCCAGCACTTCTCTTCTCTGTTTCATTCCCAGTGCATTGTTGAAGGTGGTAACAGACAGCACATCATTCGTGTTCAGAGTGTATCCGTCAGTGGCTATCTGAGAAGGCTTGAGAATTACATCTGTGCCTTGGTTGTAATAATGATTGTCAACCAGCGTTGATATGCATATAACATCTGTTGCAGTAGGCACACTGTCTGTGTTGAAGTTTACATTTTGATTGCCTATATCTACCGTGTAATGGGTGTTTAAATTTTTCTCAACACCATTCACAAAAACTTGCACCTGCAAAGCCGACGTGATTGTTTTTGCTGGGTCCACCGTTGACTCATCTCCTAGACCGGATGCAACCCCGTATGTGTATGTGCTTCCATCTCCAACGTAATACGTGTTGTCAGGCCCTCGAAGTACCTTGCCGTTTACTTCTATCATTGTAAGTCCTGAGAATGGACCAATAGAACCAGGCGGATAGGTCAAAGTGTATCTTGTGGTGGATCCATCATAGGTTATCCCCTCATTTCTAATGCTGGCATGGCTTCTAGTTGTAGTGGCCGATTTGTTGTAGCCTGCGACCTGTATGAAAGAATCCGCGGGGGGTACAGTGGTAAACGTTACTGTCACAGTGTTGGCCGATATGCTGGTAGTAAAGTCTGTTGTTGGAACGCCGTCTATTGTTATGTATATTTCGGAAGATGTTGAATCTAAATTGAATTCACCCCTAGTGGAGGTCAAGAAAGTGGTGGTACTGCCATCACCTGTGTAGGTATCAAGCACTCGATAATTTTCTCCAGATATGGCAAATACCTTAGTAGATATTACAGAAAGGTTAGCCGGAGCAGTGTCAAAAGTGATTGTTTTGGCCCCAACGTCGATCGTGTAATCTGAAATTGTAGAATCTAAGGCACTGCCTTTCTGTATCACTCCGTCCACGGCAACTGTAACCGATCCTAGTGTGCCTGGGTAATCTCCTAGTGCAAATGTTGTTTCTGTTCCATCTCCCCTATAGTTTTTCTCAGTGATGAGTGGCACGCCGGATTCAGGAGAAGTGTACACCTTGATGTCTACTGTATCGAACATCTGTCCAGGTACGGCCTCTTCAGGCGCATAACTGGTGTCGGGAGTCACAAAACCATCACCTTCTAAAAGTATGTCACTAGGTGCGTGACCTATCGCAGAAGTGAATAGACCACCCTTGACTATGGAATCGAGAGTCCTGTCGTCCGTTGGCGTCAGCACACCGTCGTCGTCGAATGGAATAAATTCAACAAGGTGTCCACTCGCAGGTGCTGTGGAAAGCGTGAATGTAGTCGTTGAACCATCACCCCTGAAACTGTCGGCGGTTTTGGTCCTTACGCCGTCTGTTTTTGTGTAAACTTGATATACGTCTGTGCTTGAAGGTGCAGTAGAGAATGTGAATGCCACTGTTGATCCGTCTCCTACAAATGTCACCACACGTGATCCACCGTAGTTGTCCCATGCAAAATCATACCATCCTGCGTTGTCCCATCCTGCCTCCTGATTGAACAGCAACCCAGTAACCATTGTTCCACCGTAATCAACTCCTGTCATCAATTGTGACAGCTCATTGCCTGCCATTCCAGACGAAGGCGTGTAGAAACCTTTAGTTCTATCTGCCGCAGTAAGACCTGTTTCGTCACCATAGTACTTGTAAACATTTCCTAAATTGTCATCGAAATCTGTGGTCGACGTGAAGGCGCTGGTAGCCTTGTACAACTCGTTGTTGTACCTGATTAAATCTTGGTATGCGTAACTTTTATTTTTTTCCCAATCAACGACTGTGGACGTGGCACTAATCCTGTCAAACTTAATTGTCGTGTCAAAGTCTCTGACCAGGTCATTGTTCAAGTTGGCGTATGCCTTGGCAGTGTCTGTTGGAGTAGAGCCGTCCTTCTTCCCTCCCGTGATCAACACCACAGGCGTTGAAGTGTAGTTGGCTCCTTTAGTGTTAAGCGTAATCTTGTTGACTGCTCCGTTCTGAATTGTGGCCGTGGCTGTGGCCGCTGTTGTGGACGGAGTCACATACATTTTGAATGTGCCTGATTTGGTAGACTGCGCCTCCATCGTCGAAGACGCTGGACCGTAAAAAGTTCCCGCGTAGTTCACAAATGTGTAACTCTTGGTGCTCCCTGCTCCGCTGTTCTGCGTGTCATATATTTCCGCCTGCTTCTGTGAAGTGAACAAAGGATAGTAGTAACCAAAAGACCCGCTGGTGCTACCAGAACTGCTTGTGGCTTGTATCTGGAATGGACCTGTTGAACCAACCGTGCCTCCTAGCACCGTGACAGTTGGTGCAACTTCGTACCCACTACCACCCGAGGTAAGTGTGATATCGCTCACATACTTCTTGTGATAGTCATTCCACATCTGCCATGGGTACTCTGTAAGTTTTGCTGTGTCACTGTTCACATTCAACGACCTAATCTTGCCTGTCGCGCTGTCATAGAACGCCGGGGCATCAAAGTCGGTGAATATGCCGTCTTGTGTCTCCAATGACGTGTAACCCAACTTGTATTCTCTGAGCTTGGTGTGGAATGGTTTAACTTCGTTGATATAGCTCTCTATCCAATTGTCGGTGCCCAAGGTATAGGTCTTTCTTTGGTCCAACTCACGCACACTGTTACTTGCATTGATGAAACTGGTTTTAAACATCCAATCGACATAGGTCTGCTGTTCTAGAACTTTTCTCAGACCCGTGAAGAAAAGTGTGTTGTATTCAATTGCAAGATCGTTGATGAAAAGGTCATCCCTCAGCGCAGTCAATATATTCCTTGTCTCTGCAGAAGGCTCCTCGTCAAAACTGTTGTCGTCAAAGTTGTCCGCCCCAGCGAACCCTGTTGCGTCTTGTGAGTAGTCATATAGTTTAGTGCTGATCCTTATTGTGCCGTTTTCGGTACCAACGTTCTCCCACGACGTTGCAGTCTTCATGAACAACTTCCATCCACCTGTGTCTGCATTGGTCACTTTCACATGCTTTCCTATGTCAAGGTCCAGCGTGTCTAGTTCATATTGGTATGTGACCTGTGCGTCTATCACTGTGTTTTCATCATGGACCATGTCACCATCGCTCTTGTACCAGTCTATGTAACTCCAGAATCTGTCTGTTTTGAAACTCTGCACCTTGGTCCTGGTGAACTCTGTGCCATCCCATGAGTAAATAGCCCATAACCCATCACAGGTTTCGTCCGCCTTAACCAAATATTTCACCGTGCCTGATAAGTTCCTAGTGTCAATATATGTGAGGTCGCTGTACGTGTCAACTGTGGCATCCCATTCTAAACTGTTGGCTGTCGGCTCAGGGTCCAATTTATTGAGATTTGTTTGACTGAACTGTCCCACCATCTGCTGTTTCTTCAACACGGTGTTTGCATAATCTATTATTTCCTTGAGGGCGGCGTATCTATCTGTGTACCAACTCTGCCTTGGGCGTACCCTGTTACCGTATCTCTCGTTTATTGGAAGAGAAATGTCAGGCACAAGATCCCCTGCTGTGTTTTTTCCTATCAAAGAATCCCACCATCTTGTCTCCACATTAGATCCTGGCCTGAATGCCGGATCGCCTTCACGCACCAGTTTCCATACTGAATGATTGGTTCCATCAAACTCTATTGATTTGAAGTCAACGTTGAGCACTATGTGATCATTGGTCAAGTTCGTGATGTTGTATACCAACAATTTGTTTGGATCAGTTATGGCATAGTATTTGATGCCATAACGCTGTGGATTTGCAATCAAATTTGCAACGTAAGACACGCTGTTCTTCCTTGTCACAACTGAATTGTTTGGAAGATTTACCTTGTTCCTTACCCAGAAGTAATACACATTTACAAACCTGTCTAGGTTAGCGTTGTATCGTCTTTCTACAGAATACCTGCTGTCATCGGGGGCGTATGGTGTGCCGCTAATTCCTTCTCTGTTTCCTTGATCAGATCCTGACCTGATATCCCATTGGCTCGGCAACACAGTAGATTCAACCCATTCGTAAATGTCAACACTAGACCCAGGGAATAATTTACCCCAGTTGTTTGACTTGTATTCTTGACTGCCTTGTTCATACCATATCCATTTTACCTTTGAAAGGTCCCACCAAACTTCACCAATGTGCTCCTTGCCCCACGGCGCCTGGTTTGTGTCAACGTTGTTGTACTGTGCAGGATCCCACGGTGTCCTTATGTTTATCTCTCTGTCTGCTATGCCCGGAATTCTGCCTTTGACAGGATCATATAGGTCATAGTGACTCCTAATTGATTTACTTCTGTTATCGAAGTCAAAAACCTGTCCCGCCAAGTTGACATTGATCAAAGGTTCTTCATAGGCAATCTGTTTCCACGCATATTCCTGTGCAGTCGTCAGTTCAAATGCCGTGACTGTTCCGTCGTTGCTAACCTTGGTGCTACCGTCTGTGGTCAAGTTACCGTCGTCGTCTGGTGCTCCAACAAAAACGGCATCGTCTATCACTGTAACTCCTCTTCCAAAGTCATCAAAGGAATCGACATTGGTAGTCACCAGCCTGTCATCGATCACGTATTGTGTGTTGTACAGAGTCGCTGTGTATGTTGCACCTGATCCTGTGTTGGAATCAACTATTGTTGTGTCTTGTAGGTCAAATGTGGTTTCACCTGAATCAAATTTCATTTCACGGCTGTTTGCAAAATTTTCCGAACCTATTGCAATTCTGTTTCCTGAATTGTTGATGCTCACAGTTGATCCAAATTTCATATTGATCTGTGTGTCTGGTGAACTGATTGTCTGTTGCAGTGTGTAGGTGTTGGTGCTACCATCTGCATTCCACTTGTAATAATACACAGCACCAAGGTCCGCTGACTCGCTCCCGTCTACACCTGGTGCACCTATTATGAGCGTGGTGCCATCTTTGTTCATGTCCACACTTTCACCGAATGCAGTATTCAAAGACGAACCGTCACTGCTGGTGCCGGTCAATGTCTGTACGTGTTCAAAAGAATTCTGCGTACTTCCGTCGTTGCTTTGTGAAGTTCTCCTGAATATTTCCACCTTGCCCGCGTTGCCGGGTGCCAGTGAACTGATCGCTAGGATGTCGCCGTTATCATTGGCGGCAATCCTGTGTCCAAATCTTTGGCCTGAACCACCATCTGGTGCCTGTATGGTGTAATCCAATGTCCATGAGTCATAAGTTGATCCATCCGCGCCAACTCCCCAAGTGTACATGTAAACCACTCCTGTGTCGCTGTTTAGGCCTGGCGCCGATACAAACATGTACTTCGAAGCAGTGCTCCTGACCGAGTCAGCGCCTGGCTCTGATATCTTGTGCGCCCAACCAAAATTCTGACTTGCGGCGTCCGTGGGAGGTCTACGTGTAACTAGTGTGCCGTATTTGAACGTAGAAGGATCCCAAACGAAAACTTTGATGGCGCCCGCGTCAGCAAATCTCGTGCTACCATCTGAACCAATGGCATTGGCGTAGGGTGCGCCAGCCACTACAAAATTTTCATCTGTGCTGATTGATAAACTTTCTCCCAACCTTGATGTGTTGTCATCACCCACGGTCGTTGTCACCGTTGATTGTGTTTCAAACGCTGTGCCGGGCGACGTAGAACTCCTGAACAGGAAGTGAACAGCGCCTTGATTTTTGCCTGGGGCGGTAGCCACCAGTGTTCTCCCATCGTTCCTTGCCACTACTCTGTGGCCGAATTCCTGATCAGTGGTCGTGGAGTCTGGTGACAGTATCTGCTTCACTGTGTATGGATCTTGTTTTTCGTACACACGCCACAATCCGCTTGAATCTGCGTCCGCAAAAACCACGTCTCCCTGCCTTCCCGCAGAGTATTCCTTGTCCCTGTACTGAGAATATGAAAGGTTGTCATTGACATTGTTCATAGATGCCAGACGCACCGAAATAAATTTGTACACGTTACCATAAGAATCCGCAGTTGATCCATCCTCAAGAACCGGAATAAACGAGGTGTTGCCGTCGTAACCTATTACCACTGTGTTGTGATCTATCACCCTCGCGACTTGATAGGCACCGTTCAATGTTTCTGACTCGCTGTTGGCTATGGCAAAATAGTCTGCTTCTGTGGTCATGCTTCCTGCACTTAATCCATGGCTTCCAGTGAATCTTATCTGCAACTGTGTTGCGTTATTGAGAGATTTTATACTTGCGATTTTGAAACCTGCCACTGTCAGCCTCAACACGTCCCAGTCCTTGTTGCCTTTGTTGGCAACCCAGATCAATTCATTCTCACTCACTTCGTTGACGTCTATGTCAAGCAACTCGGTAATGTCGAACAGAGTCCTTTGGACCTGAGTCAACCTAGGGTATCCCGCAGTTTTCAATACCTGCACCGTGTCCCTGTCCACGTCGGCTTTCGAGTAATCATAGGTTTTGAAAGTGGTCGCCGCTGTGTAGTCTATAGGCTTGTAGTACAACGAATCTTTTTGTACCGTTACGCTTCTTGCCCATTCTGTGGCATCCGTGGTTGTGTCTGTGAGCTCTATGCTCTGCGGGTTCAGTAGAACTTTGTCGTCTTCTAAGGTGATCTGCACATTATTGACGGAGTCACTGTTTCCGAACTCTCCGGTCCTAATCATCCACTCTGGATAAAGATTGATGTCAATGTCTTCTCCCTCATACTTGGCCTTGAGGATTTTATCTATTGCCTTCTGCGTGCCTTTGTCGCGTATGTAGCCTTGGTAGAACTTGTACTGCGACACGTCATTGACGAAAAGGTTTTCCAGGTAATCCCTGCTTTGGTAACCTATCAATCTTTGTGCTAGGTTCTGTTGTGATTCATCAAAATTATTTGTTTCAAGATTGTAGAAATCATTGAACTGCGATATCTTGTAGTCGAAGTTTGGTATCAGCGATGGTGCTGGTTTTTCTGTCTTGTATATCCAGTTTCCTGTTATGAATTTACTGCCTGAATTATGATTGACACTTGCCACATAGAATTTTCCTTGGTACTCGACAGTGTCCCCTAGTCTGTAATCGGTGTTGGCCAACCAGTATGTAACCTGGGCCGCGTCGAACACAAATCCAGGTGAGTAATAATCGCCGTTCCACCCTCCTGTCTTCCATCCAACCAGTTTCAGCCTTTGCTGTCTGAATCCTGTGAAAGGTTGGTAGATGATGTCTGAGAATGCTGTGGTGTTGTCAAGCAATATGATGTGCTCCTTCTGGACAGTGTTTAATGCAATGTTGTACAATCCAATGTTCGGATTCTTGATTCCCAGGTCGAATGTTTTGCCTATCTTCTTGATGCTGGTATCACGTATGTCGATTTTCCTACCTCCTGCGTCCAACAGAGAGTAATCACCTGTGAGGTTACGCAACTTGCCTACGATAGAGTTTTCAGTGTCAAGCTCAAAGCCGTCCGCCGCTGGAGAAACAGTGATTGCCGATCCCGGTGCCCACTCCTGGGTCGTCCAATACAAAAATTCTTTTGTGGCGTTTGTCCAGTTCAAAACTTCCTTCAGTTCATTTGAGTACTTGTTGAATTTGAATCCTTTATCCTGTAACCAGTGGCCGTATCCCAACAAGAAGTCAGCCACGTCCTGCGCTGTGTCAAACACATATCCGTATGGGATAGTTTGAGTGACTTCAGAATATTGGCTGTACTGCAAGACATCTATTGAGCCGCCCACGCTTACCTTGGTTGATGGCGATGCTTTCACAGGATAGTTGAACTGGAAGTAAGGCGTGGTTGTAGAATAACCGAGAACCTTAAATCCTCCCGACAGTGTAGAACCGTCCTCGCTGATGTCTGTATTCTTCTCTATCAGCACTCCAGAATAGTAGAAAGATTCTACAGGGTTTGATGTCCTGAACAGTATCTTGTAGTTCTCGTCAGGTATAATTTTACTGCCCGCTGTGGATCCAGGCGATACAGAGTCCGTCAATATTTTTAGATTGTCCTTGTCAGTGAAGCCTCCTAGTTTGTAGGCGAGTTGCACCTTCAGATTTTTCATCTTATCGTAATAAAAAGTTACCGGATCTAGGTTCCTATGCACAAGGTAGTTCACTACAAAGTTCTGATAACCGGCTGTCTGATACCTTGTCGTGACTCCTGTCGCGTTGTTTGTTTCTGTTTCCAGATGGTACTTGGCATCTTTTAAAGTTGCACGAACGCCTGTAGTGGAATATATTTGGTTGCCTGCGGTGTTGGTTGACAACCTTGAAGTATCAAAGAAGTTTGAAAAGAATTTAGCAGGTTTGGTTAGCGCCAAAGTTTTCACAACAGTAAACGGATACGCCGACGACCTCCTCCAGGCCGTTTCCGCCGGTGATTGGTCACCAAATTTCCATGAAGATCGTCTGCCCGGAATGTTAAAATTACTGATAAGTCCTGCCGCTATTGGGTCGAGAAGGTTTCCTGATGCGTCGACCGGCAAGTATGATTTGATGTTTGGTTTGCCGTATCTGCCGGTTTGAGTGGCGATTGCGTCCCATAAAACGTCATTGCCTGAAGTGTATGGAGCCGCACCATATGTGGTTTCCCAATTTGTTGGCTTCTCACTGTGACCGAGTATCTCCCATGGTCTAGTGTGTGGTGAATCTGTGTCGTAGTAGTACTTGTAGATCGCTCTCCAGTATCCAGGCAATTTTGCACTGTCAAGTCTACCTGTTGAATTCGAATAGTTGTAGGTGAAAGGTGAACCTTCAGAAAATGTTGTGTTGTTGATGTACTGGACACTATTCCTGCCGGCCCACACGTAGAAATCAGAGGCCATGGAGTCGTTGACCTCTTGCAGGGTATACTCAGTGCTGTAAAAAGCGGTCGGCATAACATCGTTAATGTCTAAAAGACTTGAATCATACGACACCTTGCAGTTGTTGTATATCCTTTTCTCTAATTCCAGTATTAGGTCATCCCTTTCGTCGCCATACGCTTTGATAATAGAACCATCGTGCCTCCTTATAACCGATTGGTTAGTGATGTACGTGTCATCTGTGTAGGTCTCGGGTTTGAACCTAGGGTACATGCCCATCTTTGTAGGCGAAGGAGGCATGTAACTTCCTGTGGTATCTGCATAATCTTTAATTTTTATCTTGTCACCAACTGCCAATGCCTTTGATATGCTTACGCTGTCGTCCTCAGTACTGAAACTGTAATCCTGTCCCAATACCAGTTGCACATCATTGAGGTAAACGTACACGGCTCTGTTGCTGGTGCTGGTCACGTCAAACTGTGAATCTAGTGCATAATCTGTTTGTGAAACGCCCTGCACAGTGTATGACCTTGTAGATACATTCTCTCCCCAACCCAACATGTCTTCATAAAAGAATGGAAAACTATTGTTCTTGCCAGCAGACATGGATGCAATGATTTCATCCACCCTGGCGGCCGCATCGCCCTCATATGCAGTGCCAACAGCGTGTGTAAGGAATGCGTTGTACCATTTTTCATATTCCTGATTAGAGTATTCTATTGACCTGATAACGTTTGATTCTTGATCTATCAAACCAAATATGGCAGGCACCAAAGAGCCCTCGTGCTGTTGGATTGTGCCACCCTTTAATCTTGCATCAGGTACGTCACGCAAATTAGTGACCCCAGGAATCGCACCTGTCACGTCAGCATTTTTGTCCAGTATATCTTGGGCGTGTTGTAAAATTTGTCCATATGTAAACGTGCCTAGTTTATCATTCAATCCATTTGTTGCAAGGTTCTCTGGCAATTCATAAATTCCTTTATTTGATGCTTTGTCAGACTTGCTGTAACCTGCTATTCTCACCTGGTCGTTGGCCTGCAAATCTTTATTAAACTTCACGTACTTGTTCACTGTTCCGTCAACTAAAGTGTAGTCAGTGACCACATTTTTTTGAGTTCCATTTACCTTGACACTTATTTCTAGATCGGACAATGTTGCAGATTGACTATAGAAATCAACGGGAAAAAGTTTTTTCTCATTGTCATCCACAATCAGAGTCCTGATTACCCTTTGCTTACTTTCAGATTCCCTTTGGATCCATGCACTCTTGCTGTTGTGAGTCGTTCTTGCTGTGGTGTAATGCAAATGTCCCTCTGCAAAATTTTTTGTCAGGTTTGTTGTTCCTGACTTGTACGTGAATGTGCCCGACGTGTGGTCAGATTCGAAGACCATATCTCCAACGTTGTTCAATGTGTTGTATTTCACTTTAATACCAAGCACCGTATCTGTTGTAGCGGAATCACTTGTTGCAAATGCAAAAACCTTGGCGCCTGTGAATGACGAATTGGGATACACTGTGCTATCTGCAAAACTTTTGTGTTGATTGTCAAACATGCCAAAAAGAGGCTGTTGGTTCAAACCTGTCTTTTGTTGTGACTCCTTCCATGTCGAGCTGTCACTATCGTAGTGAAAAGTCTTACCTTGATTGTCTGTTCCAAACTCTATAAACACACTGTCTAGGTCCTCCGGTGAGCCATCACTGGCTTCTGTCAATGATATTACCTGCGTAGAATCACCTGCTGTGACAAAGTTAACATCATAAATCTTTCCTTTAACCAACGGATCCGTGTCATTGGCAAAGATTACCCTCATTCCTGTCTGCAATGATAGCCCATCAATAATGTAACCTGTCTGTTTTACGACATCACTGAATGCGTCTGTTGTCACTGTGTCATAAAGTGTAACTGAACGTTTGGCAACGGTACCGTGGTTGTATAACGCAAGTCCCGAGTCAAACTCGATGATGGGACGTTTGGCCCTGTCATCTTCATTGAAAGTTGGGGTGAACCCGCCAATCCTCGCTGTCTCTTCTATAACTGACCTGTGAAACCATCTGTTGTACCTGGACCATGCGTTCTGGTCTAGAGAATCTCTCTTGATCGTGATGTAATCTTTGTCTTCTGGTGTGTAAAAAGCCTTTGCATAAGGACGAGTGTCATAGGCCACTTGATCATAAAGTATTGTGGTCTCTGTTGCGTAACTGCCTGGGGTAATTAGATCGGTGACATCTGTAAGTGTAATCGCATCTCCCACTCCTTCCACGTAAAACTCTTTGTCCTGATATTCACTGCCTACTAAACTGTTTGTGAATTTTATCTTCATTCCATTTGAAAGGTCTAGTGTTCGCAGACTGTAATTTTTCACACCTATTATGTCATCGGCCACGTTTATGCTTGTGGTTGTGGTCGCGTCCACTATCTGCAAAATACCATACATGGCATCATGATTTCCACATTGGTAGTAAAGTGTGTCTGGTGTGTCTGTCGACACGGTAAAAGTCACCGTGCCCTTGTCAGTACCGTTGTTAGTCACGCCAGTGGAGTACACTGTAGATGTTGACCCATCTTGGGCAACCTTGCTCTTGTAGGGTTCTGTCATTATCCAGAATGGATGACCATTTGCGTCAACGTTGAATCTATAGGTATTGCCTCTGTACAACTTCAGTATTGGATTGGTTTCATTTTTCCTGTGCGTAAAATCCCAACCACTCCTATCAGTCTTGTTAGTGACCTTGTACTCCGCAACAGCAGAAGGGCCAACCCCGTCTATTTCTATTGATCCCGGGCCTCCAGGCATCCAGTAGTATTCTCTGTAATTTACTAGTTTGTCTATATCAATTGCGGGATTCCATGAGTACACAGCCTCCTTGTTAAGCCTGTCATGATTGTCTACCTTACCACCAAAATATTTGATCTGATTTATGTAATCATCATAGGTTCCTGTGAACTTGACTTGGTCCTCTGGGTTGACTGATGTCGTATCTTTATCGGTATAAGTCACAGCAGGTTCCAGTTGGTATGCGAATCTGTCCCTGCTTGTGGCAGATACATACCTGTCTGTAATTTTTCTTGTGTAGGCGTCTTGCCTTCCAATAAATCCATCCAGTCTTTCAAGTTTTCCTTTTTGGACTAATGGATCAAGCGTACTGGCAAGGAACCTTTGGTTAGCATCTGTCCTGTAGAATGCAGGCAGGTGTTGCACCGTTCTTCTGTACTCGTTGCTTCCTTGCTTTACTACCTCGTTGTTTGTGAGTGAATCTGTTATGCTGTCAGCCATTAATATCCTGCCCCACTACTGCCGGAACTTGATCCCGATCCTGATGTAGTAGAGCCTGATACCGCTGAACCTGTTGTGGTGTTCGAAGTGGCTGTTGATGTTGATGTGACCACAGTTCCGGAAGCCTCAAGTTGGTTGGCTCCAAGTGCTGTTATAATCGACACATCATCAACGGTGGCCCCACTGATGAAAATCTCGTCTGCCGCTGAATCTATTTGGAACAGAGACCCAAAACTCTGACCGGATTGGTTTGGCACTATCACTGCGGTCAGCAGGTCTGGTGCCAACCTGTTGTGTATGTATGCGGCTAATTCTGTAAAGTAAAACGTGTCACCAAAATCCCAGTTATCCAGTGCGAAGAATTCGTTTATGGCCTGTATCACACGTGTTTTAATCACTGCATTGGTGACGTTGGTTTTTGGATTTTTGACAACCTTGAATGTGGCTTGAAGTTCATCATCGGCGTTGTTTCCAAAAAGTATCTTGTATTTCACAGGATGATAAACTATTTGATCAGACAGTGATTTCAATGGGTTAAGTATGCCCGAGTATGCGATTCTCAATTGGTCAGAGGTCGAAGGTGTTGGTTTAGCGCCTCCATCCTGCAACCAAACCCTGTATGCGTTGTCGTACGTTCTCTCCAACATGAAGATATCTATTATGTTAGACACACTAGGATCTATCCTGGTCTCCTGTCCTGCGTTGTGCTTGTATTGGAAACTGATCGAGCTTCTACCTTTTCTCGCAATATAATCTGTGCTGGTAGACAGTGTGTTGGTTGCTGAATCATATTTTTTAATAACATTTTCTGATGTATCAAAGAAATAAAACAACTGGTTGTTGTCGTAACTTGTCACATTCAAGTCGATGTCCGACTCGTTCTGTGTGACAACAAAGTTACTTGCGGCATATGGCCTGTATCGTTCTATGTTGTCATAAGAAAGATATTTTTCAAAGAATACGAATTTTGTTGATTCTGACAAGGTTGGCTCAACATATATGTCAAACAGTTCGGGATTGTCAACCACTCCGTCATCATCTCTGTCATAGAAACCTATTTTCACTTTCCTGTTGTCCTGGAATCCATCAGATTCTGTTACTGTGTCTACCACCTGCCATTCTAATGGATAACCAATACTGTTAGAAGTAGAAATAATGCTGTTTGTTTTAAGTATTTTCACCGTGTCTTTCACAGTCTGTCCTGTCTTGTAGTCGTAAATTTTTTCCTGGCTGTCATAATGGAATTTGTTTTGAGCTTCTGATTCAAAAATGTAATCCAACTTCCTATAAGTTACTGTGTAGGTGCTACCGTCATTAGAAAACTTGAACCACCAACTTGTATCAAGGTTGGTTCCTGAAGTGTCGCCTGAGTTGTTCAAACTGAACACGGCACTGCTACTCAAATTAGATGATGTAATTACTTTCCACGTTTCTGTGTCAATGTCATACCTTAAACCAAACTCCTCGTAGGCCTCTATTCTGTTCAACAAATCTGCTTCCAGACTAGCCGGAAAAGATGTGGTCAAATTTGGAATTACGGCGTTGAGCACTGCTCCTCCTGGGACCACGTTTGCAAGTGTTACCGGGCCAGATCCGTTTTCCAAGTTTCCGTTTCCTCCGTTGGCTCCATCGCCAACCACTGCACCTATCTTGGCCCATATTCTGTCTTCGGCGTTTTCAGTGCTGGAAGTCACGAGTTTGCCATTTTTGAATTTACGTGTATCCGGAGATGTGAATTTGATCAATGAACCGACTTTTGCGTACTTCAAGTTGGACGTGGCAAAGTCACCTATGACCAACGCTCCACTTTGGTCGACGTACCCTGTGTTGCTGTTGGATGATGTCGTGGTGCTGTTCCAGGTTGCAGTCAAACTGCTAAGATCTTTTGCGGCGTACTTCAAATAGTAAAATTGTCTGCTGTACGCTTCCTTTAATTTGGCTTCGACAGATGTATCTATAACTGATTGTATCTCACTCCTATTTGTAAAATTAAAAGTGAACTGCTGAGTAGACTCTTCTCTGTAAATTATGCCGTCGTCGGCGAAAACATTTACATTACTGTAGGCCCCTGTCGGGTCTAATATTTCTTTTGCCCTCGATATTCCAGACGCTGATCTGTTAGTGGATCGTATTTTTACTATTTCCTGTGAAGCGGACAAAGGCACTACCTGGTAGTCCTCAGCGGTTATCATCCTGTTCTGAGAGTAGTAAACCTGACCTGCCTTTTCTCTGATTGAATCGTTTGATTCTGTGGCAGAAGCGTTGTACACGCTTGACTTCAAACCTAAAGATATTGTGATAGTCTGCTGTGCCCCGTTCGCATCCGAGTAAGGCACCGCCAACTGTATGTTAGTTAGGTCCGCTGGCTGTATTGAAAATTTTTCATTGTCACTGACCCTAAAGTATGTCCTGAACGTGCCCAATGGTAGGTTAGAAAAAGTTCCGTCTCCGAAGACAAAATCTATTGCGTCATCTGTTTTTGTTACAACATTGTAGATATTTCTTTCATTGTTAGAAAGTGAATTGTATATTGCATTATTACCGCTCAATGATGGTACCTTTGTCCACTTCTCCAGTATCTGCCCGAATTGATCAAGTTTGTATAACCACACATCAGAATCATTGATGTCTATCTGTTCTATCGACTTGACAAAATTTGTAACAGCAGTGTTCACAGTGAACTCAGACAGTTGTAGGTTACCTTGCTTGAAAAGGAAAAAGAAACCAGTGTTGTTGGAACTGTCTCCTGATCCATCTGACCTGTATGTGTAAGTAAGACCTGTGCCTGGTATAGGATCGCCTTCGTATATTGACTCTGAACCAGTGATCTTGCATGGCACTATTTCGAACTGCCTCGCCACTCCTCCCACTGCTTTGTTGAATTTAAAAAGCGGTAGGTCTGTCTGGTTGGAACTCAACGTGTAGACTTCCGTGTCGATGCCACCTATCTGTGATGACTCCCTGGGCTTGCCAAAAAGTTGTCCTGTTTGGTTGGCCGCGTTCATGATTGCGATGATCTGCTCACGGTAGTTTGAATTGGCGGAGTCATTCCATATAATCGTCTGGTTTGCAAGATTCACTCCCGCAGAGTCAAAGACATCTTGCGTTGTTGACACACTGTCCACTTTCAAAAGTCCTGTGGCCGGCTTGTTACGCTTTGCGTTGTAGTTGATTAGTCTTGCAAGACGCAAAACCGAATCACGCCTTTCCGCTGTCTCTAAAAAATTTTCTCTTGCGTTGAGGTCCACCCTGAACGAAAGGGCCTGGGCCACGTATGCTATCAGATCTATCAGTGCGACGTATTCCGAACTCTCCGTGAAGTCATTGAAGTCATCAGGATAATTCTCTCTCAGATATGCCACCATGGTCCTACGAAGTGTCTCAAAATCGTAAGACTTGAAATCTGCCTGCTTGAACGCTTGGTAAATTTTGCGCCAATCCTCGGCAACTAGCAATCTGTTTTGTCTATCTGTTGTGGCCATACTGTTTGTATGGATATTTATATGTTATATTAAGTGCGTACTTTAAGATAGACGCATAAGAGAGTCTTCGTCGAAATTGAAGCGTAATTTCTCTGTGATATTAAGAGGCACGTAAGTGATAGTGGCCTGTATTGATATTCCTCTATCTGCCTCCTGAACAATGATATCTTGCGTTGCAAGTCGTGGATCGGCGTTGAGATTGGCGGTAACATCCTCTAGGATTTGGTCCTTAAGGTCCTCTGTGAACGGCTCGTGTATGGCGTCATATATGATTGTACCAAACTCTGGGTTCTCCACACGCTCTCCCTTTCGCACGCTCAACCTGTTGATGAGGTCCTGCTTGGCCACCTCGAAATCATACAATTTGTAGTTCTGCCTGTCGGCCCTCGAACTGAAACCTTTGAAAACAACCTTCCCGTTGCCTGATGCAGTGCTGTTGTTGTCTCCGTATGCCATTAATGCAACCTCCTAAATTCAACGTCGACCTTGCTGTAATCGACTGCCCAATACCCCGAATCTGTCATGTGCCTTGCCCATGGCACCTCCTGTGCCATGACACCGATGTATCTTCCTGGTATCTGATAGTATTTAAACGAATATATGTTTATGCCCGACGGGGACCTTCCAACAAGCCTTATGTCCTCCTTCAGCCTGCGATCACTGAACTTGCTGAACACTCTGCTCACTGCCTTGCCCACTGTGCCACCTCCCAGCAATTTAGGCAGAGCAAGTGCACCTATCTTGACCCCTATGCTGGCGAATCCGGTCACTGAACCTCCGCCCATTGCTATGTCTCTCGCTGTGGCTCCTCCTAGCCCTGCCAGGAAGCCTGATGCCTGTGCCTTCACTGCCGATAAGGCAGTTGATGTGACTGCTGACGTAACTTGGCCAGCAACCACATTTTTGAATACGTTAGTCGTTGTCTTGATATCCGTAAGACTTTTGATACTGCGGATGTCTACGGTTCCCGTGATCCCGGATATGTCTAGGCCGCCGATGTTGGTGGGCAGTCCCGATCTTTCATATATGGTGTTGCCAAACTTGTCCACGCCTATGGCCTTCTTCTTGGTGAGTGCGTTGAACGCCTTGTCGGCCGCGCTCTGCACCACGTTGTTGCCAACGTCTGTGGCGAAGCCCTTGATGTCTCCTGCCAGTATCTTGCTGGTGTCACCTATCGTGAACAGTTCCCCCGCCTGGTTAACAAAAACATTGTCTTTGAACAAAGCAGTGGCTTCTTTTCCTGTGAAATTATCTATGACTTGATTGGACAGTTGGTTAGCCAGGTTGCCTGCCACGTCTTTTGCTAGATTGTTCACGTCAAAATCTTTCAACTTGTTGCTTATGCTGAGAGCAGTGTCAAATGCTCCTTGGGCTTGATTCTGTATGTCGAACAATTTGTCGTATTCAGCACCGAAATCTTGAAGCAACTGTTTTGCCTTCGCTGAGTCAGTGGAAACACCCATCTTCTCTTTCAAATATCTTTCTGCGTCCGCCTGGTACTGTCCGAGCCTGACGCTTTCTATGGGGCTCAATCTGTTCTTTTGCTCCATGTACTCGTTTGTGCCCGGTGATGACGCCAACCTGAACCATTGCTTGACGTTGTCCGCGCCGTCGATCGGTAAGGCGCCTTCGGTGGTGAAACCTCTAAATCTTGCCATTGGCTCGTGCGTCACAAACCTATGCACAGTGGTCTTGGTTTTTTTCGTGCCTCTTTTCAGTATAGCCGGTGAATCTTTTTTGGCAGTCTCGACATCAAGTTCCTCTCTTTCGTTTATGCTGATTCCTGGGTAGTCCGGCTTCAACCACTTAGGTCCCCATGTAGAACTCGCGCTGGTGGAGTTGAAGTGCACCTGTGAGCCCGCTAGGTGGAATACGCCCAGTGATCCGTGTAACTGTGTGCCCGGGGTGAACGAAGAAATTCCGTCCTTTGCGTAATCTCTGATACTGCCTTTCTGTGAACTGTTGAATATGCCTTTCTCCCCCATGGTCATCATGTAACTGCCTGCACTCTGGATTATGTCATTGCTTGAGCTCATCCTGATCTGCCCGCCGGCGTGCATGTTGATGTTGGTGTCCGAGTGTAAGTTGAAGTCCCCTTGGCTCCTAAGGTTGATTCCTCCCACGCCCGAGAATACGTCTATTCTGCCTTCACGGTCCATCTCCAGCCATGCGTTTCCGCTCGCGTTAGAGATGTATATCACACCCGCGGTGTCGTGCATCAGTATCTGGTGTCCCGATGCGGACCTCATCCTTACCAATTGGTTAGTGCCGTTTGCCGCTCCATCATCCATGACGAAACTGTGTCCATGATCCCTGTCCACTCTCACCGGCCGGTTATCCAATCCTATTCTCGGCTGTGCAGAATCTGACTTGATCCTGCCCGGCGTCGTTATACCGAACACTGCACTCGGAGTCTCACGCCTTGCAGAACTGCTTGTGGTCCCACGTTCTGGATCCTGTATCAGTCCTTGCTTACGCAACTGCTCTGCAAGACGTTCATTGATCGGAAACTTCTGATCACGTACCCTGACACCCTCGTTGACAAGCCTGTTACGCTCTCCTGCAGGCAAAAAATCTGTACCGTACTGCTCCTGTTTGGTCTGGCTATCATAATCTGTACTGCCGGCCCTGGGTGCTGTCTCTGTCCTGGCCGCGTGTCCTGGTATCTGTTGGTTTACCAAAGGCTCCTGCACACATCCGATCCAAAATGCGCTCATCCTGTTCTTGTCGCCTTTTGCGAAGATCACCAACACCGAGGTGTCTATGTCGGGCGGAACCGCCCACATGCCATAACTGGTCTGGCTGGTGTTGTAGTTGTATGGATCATCCTTGCCGATCGCCTTGGCTGGTTTTGCACCGTAGAACGGTGACAGGTACTGACACCAGGTTATCTGCTCGGGCTTGGGACTGGTGGTTCCCGAAAGTGCGGGTATGTTCACACCCAACCTGCCCATCCTCTCTGGATCTTCCGTGAACTTGACCGTGCCAAGATACGGGCCCGGATCAGAGTCCAGGAACCTCTCATTGAAGTCTTTCTGGTTGTCGTGTGTGTCTGTGAAACCCCTTGAATCTTTGTACATATCCTAATTTATCCTTTAACCAACGCCGGGAACATTACCATCAGCATCGTCAAGCCTCTCGTTCTGACTATATTCGTAGTTGATCCTTTCTCTATCTCTATCCTTTTGTGTCTTTTTCTGTTTTCCTAGGTAATCCGGGTTCTTGGCGCTACTGCTCAGCACAAGAGGAGCCTGTCCCGTGCCCTGCTGGTTGTTCATCCTCACACAGGTCAGCGTCTGAAGGAACTGTCCATTGGTGAACTTGCTGTCAACTTTGACCACCTGGTACACCCCGTTGAAGAACAGGTTTTCATCCCTGTACCTACGCTTGCCTGAGAACATGGTGCCCTCCACCCTTTCGTCCAGGTCCGCCGGCAACCGGTACCTGAGGTTGATCATCGGCATGAACGAGTCGGCATTGAACGACCCATATTCTTCGCTGAAGTCTTGGCCTGTTTGGTCTATCACCTGCACCGTTAAATCTTTCGTCCTCTGCTGTAGAAGTGCGAACACATCCTGGCACAGGTATTGCGGGTCACCCAGTATGTCCAATTCAATCCTCATCATGTCGGCCTCTGGGTTGGTCAGGTAGTCAAAGAACTCCTGGGCACGGTTTCCTCCCGCCCTCAGGTTTTTCACTGTGGACCTGCCCTTTATGTTTGAAGGATATGACCTCAAGGGCAGAAGTGGTTCTGGATAGTCTTCTTTCCCGAACACCTGGTTCCAGGCATTCACTGCCCACTTGGGTACCACGCCCTTTTCGTTTTCTGTCTGGTCATCACCCCGCACGTTCCTCATGTAGTATGCCGACTTGTAGTTCAGCCTCAGTCCCTGCACGTCGACGTTGTCACCTGTGTACAGGTAGTCGTAGTTCTTCCTGACGAACCTGTGCCAACTGACCTTGCCTATGCTCATTCCTGCAGTCAGTATTTTCAAAACGTGTATCTTGTATGGTATGGCCTTGTACACCAGTGTCTTTGGGTGCATCTTGGTGACGGGATCGAGCCTGTCGGTATCCGTGAACACCGTGGTCTTGATTTTGAACCATGGAATGAACTGGTGCCTAACGAGTAGGTCTGCCACCTCGCCCTCCCTGTCCTTGTTGGTCAAGAGATCTCTGATCTCGCTTGTCCTAGTTGCCTCGTCATTGGAAAGTTTGTAGCCGGCCATGTGCAGGTATGCACGCCAAAAATCCTGCGTAAGATCAAAGAAGCCAGGTTGTGACCTGATCCAGTCCTCGAACGCCTTTGTGACTGTTGTGCCTGCGTCAATTGTCTGCGTCTGGTTTTTTACAATCGCTGAGTATTCTGACAGACCGAAATCTTGTGGATTTATGTATTGTATTCCCGAGGCTTGGTTTACAGTTGCCCCGGTATGTATGCTGTCTAGGTCGAAAGCGTATTTGAAAAGTTGCGAGTCGAACAATCTGAGGTCCACCTCGAACTGGTACTTGTCCCTGTATGCCCTTACTTTCTCTTCTATCTCCTGATCCATCTGATCATCGAGGCCTTTCTCCATGGAGGTCTTCCACTCATTGAACGTGCCACCGGCCTCCACCTCGAACTGTGTACGCAAAACCTTGAACCTGTCATCGAATGGCATGTCGCTGTAGGGCACTGCCGTGACGTCATAAACCGCTCCTCCCTCGTTGATGTCAAAGTCCACCCTGACTATCAACACAGGTATCTTTCTGGTCTCAGCCAGGCCAGTCAACACAGGCTTTCCATTTTCGTCTGTGCCTTTGAATTCTATGGTCAGTAGCAACGGAGCGTCCTGGTAGTCCAGGAATCCGCTGTTGAAAGTGGCGGCCCGGACCTTCTCCGTGAACGTGATGCCATATGGTTCGTGTATCTTGAATTCCATTTTGGTGAAGTTAGAGGTGTTACGCTCCGAGTTGGGGCCTACGGTTGACAGTATGTTGACGTCTTCAAAGAACACGTCATGGTGCCTCTCCAGCACGTCTATGCTGTCCCTGTACTGATCGAACTGGGCATCCAGTCTTTCCAATACCGCGTCCTGTGCCGGTCCCCTTACACGTTCTTTTACTCGATCTTTTTCCGCGATCCTGTAACCACTCCTGGCTCCGTCTGGTCCTATTCCGCCTGTCCTCGCCACCACGTCGTGCAATGGTGCCTTGAGGTAGGCGCCTGACTTGATCTCTTCTTCGGTAACGCCGCTCAGTGTGAAGATGGTGTTGTAGGTCGCGAACCTGTGCAGGGGGTTGGGTTTCTCAGCGGTCTTATCTATAAAACCTTCGTGTATGTTTGGATAGGCCATTTTACAATCCTAGGTCACGGTTTACGTTGCTAGGCTTGGGCAACTGTATAGTCACGCCCGGCCTGAAATCGTATATGGGGTCCTCTATCTGGTCTGGGTTACGCTGTGCGAACACCCACCACAGCCTAGGCGTGCCGTACAAGTCATATGCCAGTAGGTCGGGCCTGTATGCGTAGGTCCTCTCGATGGTGTAGCTCTGGTCATCCAACTCTGCAGTGATCACACGCGGCTGGAAAGCCTCAAGGTTGTCTTTGTTCTGGGTAGTGTTGAAATACGGTGAAGTGGATGAGTACTTGGCCATTATATGAATCCTATCTGATCTGCGCCCTTGCCATTCAACTCACCACGTGCGAAATCCGCCAGTGAGAAGTTCTTGATTGATTCCCTCGAGTAGACAGGTGTCAGTAGCACTGAAATGTTTGAAACTGTGGGTGCCCAGGTCTGGTCTATGCTGTTTGGATTGAATTGCTTACTTGCCGCCAGCTCTCGAGCGTCAGAACTCAGCCTTTGATACACGTCATCCTGTTTAGTGGATATGTAGTCTATGCCTTGTCTAAGTTCAACGTTGAACGAGTTTACAACCACCGGGACCTTGTTGAACACATGGTCTCCAAAACCAGAAAGATGTAGTATCGGCGGAGGATTACCTTTGAGCGGCTGTTCCTTGCCAAAGAACATCTTGGTCACTGTACGCAAAAAATTTATTGTTGCCACCCAGTGAGCCGCGTCCTGTTGATTCTGCACCGGGAACTCTCCCAACACGTTGAACGAGTCCACCTGTGAATTCTGGTAGGCCTGGAATGGATAATTGCTGTGGGTCTGTGCCAATGGGTTATAGTTTGCCATGTGCTGTATCTGTACTACAGGCGTCAGAGGCCAGAAAATTCCACGTGACGGCACCAATGGTTCTAGAAGTTTGTTGTTCCGCATCAGGGCATCATACAATGCGTCAGCACCTGCCGGTATTGACAACCTGACACGCCAGTCTACCTTGTCCTGCCTACCGCTCCACTTCGCACGTGCCTTCAGCACCCTGGAATCGACAGACACGCCTGACTTGGTAAGTCTAGACAGCGTGCCGCCCAGTATGCCTTGGCCCACGTTCTTTGCTATGTTTCCAATTGCTTTTAACACCATAATTTACGGTTGCTTTTCCTAGTAAAATTTCGTATACTTTAACTATATTTATAGGCACAATTCTAGGCGCACTTAATAACCCATACGGCACGATTCAACAGACCTGTTTGTGGTCATTTTTCACGAATAATAACTGGAGAAACATGAAGAGAGTAAAATATCTTAACAACCGAGATCTGTTGGCACAGATACACGCCAGCAAGAACACCTACTGCTCGTACGTGGCGCCCGAGGACGCACAGTACGACTTGATTGTGCCGAACCTCAGCAAGATCAACATCAGGACCATATCCGAGGCACGCAAGGCCAAGGCCAAGAGGCTGACACAGGAGGCGTGGGAGCAGGCCAAGGCCGAGGGCAAGAAGAAGATCAAACTGATGGACTACACAGTGAGTCCTAGGAAGATCGAGAAGACAGACCTGGTGTTCCGTGTGATGACCTTTGACCACGTGCCAATGGACGACACACGTAAGAAGAATCCCAAGCAAATTTCAGATCACCACACCAAGGTCAACTTCCCGCCTTTCCAGCACTACAGGTTGGACAAGAAGGGCAAGCCTGTGTGTGTGGGCAAATCACACTGGGTTGGCGGAATGGACAACGGCTACTTCTCCACAGACCATGGCAAGATGACCAACCAACTGGCACTGATGTACATGAAGTTGTGCGAACGTTATGGAACGAGGGCCAACTGGAGAGGTTACACATACAATGACGAGATGCAGTCACAGGCCTTGATGCAGTTGAGCCAGATAGGATTGCAGTTTGACGAATCCAAGTCAGACAACCCATTCGCCTACTACACCGCGGCAATCACAAACAGTTTCACAAGGATCCTCAACATCGAAAAGAAAAACCAAGCGATCAGGGATGACCTTTTGGAGTTCAACGGCATGATGCCAAGTTTCACGAGACAGAACGAGAACGAGACTACCACCGTAAGTTACAAAAAGAGAATGAAAACCGCACATGGTGAGGTTCGAATCGTGAACAAGACGGGCATAGCAAAATTAAATAAAAAGTTGAAGAAGACAGGCAAAATAGAATCTGACGATTTCCAAGAGGTCAACTACAAGAAGGTAGACATGACCAACCACAAACCGATCGTGAAAAAGAAATGGTAACAGATGGCATTCTTTAAAAAAGTCGCTTGTTTCACTGACATACACTTTGGCCTAAAAGGCAACAGCCGTGTACACAACGACGACTGTGAAGAATTCGTGTACTGGTTCATCGAGCAGGCCAAGGCACACGGGTGTGAGACATGCATATTCCTGGGCGACTGGCACCACCACAGGTCGGCAACCAACGTTTCAACTATGAACTACACTGTGTCAAACATGGAGAGACTGGGCAGAGCATTTGAAAAGGTGTACGTGATAATGGGCAATCATGATCTGTACTACAGAGACAAGAGAGAAATCAATTCAATGGAATACATCAGAAACATACCCAACATACACATAGTGAATGAATGGTTGGTGGAAGATGACGTGGCCATAATTCCATGGGTGGTGGGCGATGAATGGAAAGTGATACAGAAGATGACACAGAAGTATGTGTTCGGACACTTCGAACTGCCGTACTTCAAGATGAACGCAATGGTGGAGATGCCGGACACGGGCACCATACAGGCAGATCACTTCGCTGGCTGTGGTGAGGTTTTCTCAGGACACTTCCACAAGAGGCAATACATGAAGAACGTCACATACATGGGCAACGCCTTCCCACACAACTACGCAGATGCGGGTGACGATGAGCGTGGCATGATGATAATCGAATACGGCGAGAAACCAAAATTCATTAACTGGCCGGACATGCCTAGGTACAGAACAATAAAAATAAGTGAACTACTGCAAGATCCAGACCAACACCTGAAACCAAAGATGTATGTGAGGGTCACACTGGACATCAAGATCAGTTACGAGGAGGCCAACTTCATACGTGAGACCTTCGTGGACAAGTATGAATTGAGAGAACTGCAACTGATACCAGAACAGATCGACCAGGCACAACAGCCAATGGTGGAGGTGCAGAAGTTCGACAGCGTGGACCAGATCGTGATCAAGCAACTGCAAGGCGTTGATTCCGAGGTTTACGACAAAAAAATATTAACAGCGATTTACAACGATCTAGATGTCGAGAATTAGTAAAAAGAAACTGATAAAGGCTTTAAGGGGCGAACTTGAACAAAAAGTGACCCGACAATCATTGCTGGATGAACTGGCAAAACCTGTAACACAGGAAGAATGGCTGAGAGGCTACAACGAATGGAAGAAGAAACAACTTGCTAACGATTAAAGAAATCACAGTTAAGAACTTCATGAGCGTGGGCAACCAGGCACAGGCCATCGACTTCTCCAACAAGAATCTAGTCTTGGTGATAGGAGAGAACATGGACCTGGGAGGCGATGACGCCGGTGCCAGGAACGGTACAGGGAAAACAACAATAATAAATGCATTGAGCTATGTGTTTTATGGCGAGGCACTGACCAACATACGAAGAGACAATCTCGTTAATAAGACCAACGAGAAAGGCATGATGGTAAGTGTCAAGTTTGTGAAGAACAATGTCACATACACAATCGAACGTGGACGTAAGCCACAGATATTCAGATTCTATGCCAACGACATAGAACAGAAAACTGATGCCAACGAAGCACAGGGCGAGAACAGAGAAACACAGGTCGAAATCAACAAACTTTTGGGCATGACCCATGCAATGTTCAAAAACATAGTCGCGCTGAACACATACACACAACCGTTCCTTTCAACGAAACAGGCAGAACAACGTGAAATAATCGAACAACTTTTAGGTATCACACTGCTATCACAGAAAGCAGATTTGCTGAAAGAAAAGCAGAAGGCCACAAAGCAAATGCTGACAGAAGAAAAACTCAGACTTGAGGCAATAAATGCATCAAACGAAAAAATACAGGAATCAATAGAAAGTTTAAAAATCAGATCAACAGCATGGATAAAACAGAAAAAAGAGGACATAGCGAACTTCCAAGACGCGATAGCGGAACTAGAGAAAGTGGACATCAAGGCAGAACTGGATGCACACAAAAAGTTGCAGACACACAACGAGATGCAGACAACACTACGTGGACTGGAGAAAGAGAAAGCGTATCATGAGAACAGCCTGACAAAGGCAGAAGGCAACGTGGAAAAGACAAAAACAGACTTGAAGTTTGCAGAACAACAAAAGTGTCCCACTTGCGAACAGGCACTGCATGACGACAAACACACGCATCTCCAGGAAAAACTGAAACAACAACTCAACGAATCCACGGATTATGCCAACCAACTGAAAGATGATCTTGCAAAGATACAACAGGGCATAGACGAGATCGGCGACCTGGGCCAGGTACCGGACACATACTATGACACACTAGACGAGGCCTATAACCACAAGGGCTCGCTACAAGATCTCAAAAGGCAACTTGACAGGACTGAAAAACAAGAGAACGCATACGCCGAGCAGATAGAAGAACTAGAGAGCAAGGCTATACAGAAAGTGGATTATGAGAAAGCAAACGAACTGGAAGACCTGCACAGGCACCAAGACTTCCTATACAAATTACTGACTGCCAAAGATTCATTCATAAGAACTAGGATCATAGAACAGAACTTGACATATCTAAACCAGAGATTGGCTTTCTTCCTGGGCAAAGTCAAATTGCCACACACAGTCACATTCCAATCTGATCTCAGTGTGCGTATCGAGGAACTAGGCAGAGAATTAGATTTTGACAATCTGAGCAGAGGAGAAAGAAACAGACTGATACTCAGTATGAGTTGGGCGTTCAGAGATGTTTGGGAGAACCTATATCAACAGATCAACTTGCTCTTCATAGATGAGCTCGTAGACGCTGGAATGGACATCTCGGGGGTTGAAAGTTCCATGGCAGTGTTGAAGGACATGAGTAGAACACAGAAAAAAAACATATTCCTGATTTCGCACAAAGACGAACTGGTAAGCAGGGTCAACTCTGTACTGAAAGTTGTCAAAGAGAACGGATTCACGAACTACGCCAACGACGTTGACATTATCGTCTAGCACTGATTCAAGATACCTGCAACACCAACCGATTTTCCATTTTTCTTCGCCACGTGTATGAAATTGGTTTTTTCTAGGGCAAGTTTATCACAGATCACGTTGTAGTTTTGTTCGTGTCTGTCCCATGCATGGTCCACTGAGATGTTGTCCAGGATAAAGTTCGCACAATTCGTTGTGTTCTTGTTTATCCACCCGTTGGCGTTTCTCACAGTGATACTGTCAATTGTCTTTTGTTTAGAAAATCTAATGCCAAACTTGTTCCATTGAAATCCTGTTTTGGTGATACTGAACGCAACTGTTTTGATGTTTGGATGGCCGACGTCCAAAGACATGTCTTTGGTTGCTGTGAACCATGCGGCATCTAGATGAATGCTTATGTTCTTGCTTTCACATTCGTCCAGAAACTCTTTCCAGTCCGGTCTTGAGTTGCCAAAATGCCAATTGGGCAGTGAAACAATGATTGGCACATTGGACTGTAAATCCCCTACCTTGCTTTCCTGTTGTCCAAAAAGCCTGTAATATGAATAGTCTTTTTCTAATATTTGATAAGTTTTTTCCTTCATCAAGAAACTGTTGATGTAGTCTGTGCAACCGTAGATTATATCTAATTTTTTAAAGTGGTCAATGCCATCCACTTTATTTCGTCTGCTAGACAAAAACCATTCACCTGCCTTCTGTGTCAGAGTGTTGATGTCTGTGTCATCTTTAGGTTGTGTGTGCAACCAGTCATATCTCACTTGCTGTACCTTGCTGTCAGCGATGTGATGGAGTTTTTGCGTCAACAGGTCTTCACGAATATCTAACATACAAACTCTTTCTGCCATCATGTTGCAGTTCGGGTACACCGTGCCAACTGTTTTCATTGTTCAAAAGGGCATAGCCAAAATTCCTCCTGAAAGGAAATGTGTGGACCTCCTTCTTGTCTTTGCTGTAGAGACAAGTACCTTGGTTGTCGTCACTCAAGTACACTTGTAGGTGTAACCTAATTGATGCATCATCTCTGTGTGGGTAATTGTAGTATCCTTTGCCATCTATCCAATAGTCAACAGAATTGAATGTCAATGGCACGCCGAACTTGCCTGCCAAGGACTCTGTGATTTTTTGATTCATGAAGAACACTTTTATCTTTCTCATTTCTGTGCTTTGCTGTCCCAACACAACACGGTTAAGGTGTTCCTGCATTGGCAGTTTCTGATAATCCTGTTGTTTACCAACTTGCAAATCATATTCTGATCCGAAGAAATTTTGGTATTCTTGGAAAAAAGCGCCATTTAAATTTACCAAAGGTGAATTTTCTATTGACGAAACCACTTCTTGTGTGCTTAAATTAAACATATGTTAATTAATTATATCGTACGATTATAAAGGAAGGAAAAAACATATGTCACAGACACATGAACAGATCATGACAGAGATACAAACTTACTCAGAGGAGAATGGTAAATTTGTAGACAAGGGCGTGAAGGCTTCTGCAACAAGAGCCAGAAAAGCACTTGCTAATCTTTCGAAACTGATCAAAGCAAGAAGAAAAGAGATTCAGGAAGTCAAGAACGCGGCAAAAACTGCGTAACGATTTTTGGATTTGCAAAACCAATAAACCCTCGGCTTGTCGCAAGTCGGGGGTTTTTTACATGTAGGTTTCTAATTGCCCTTCGCGATATAGGTCCTGGGTCACACAGTGGATGCCGTTGTCCCAAAACTCTTTGTGTCGAAAATCACACACTATAGGATTGACCTTGTGCCTTTCCAGGAATCTCATTAGTCCTGTGTCCATGCTGGTAGAGATACAGTTCGAATCATTGACCGACAGTATGTTCACATCATAGTTGCTCTCCTCGTGGTCGCCTCCCCATTCGTGCTTTAACGGCGTCACCTTGTTCTGTTGGCGAGCGTAATACACTTCCCAGCCTTTGTAAATTTCCTCCATGCTCCTAAAGTCCTCTGACGCCACTATGACACCTGGTTTGATTATGCTGTACACGCCGTCCATGTGCCAGCCTTTCCTCGTGATGCTGACCCTTATTCCCTGGTCTGACAACCATTGGATTATTTCCTTCTCGACATCCTGTTTCACAAACCTACTCACGTCCCAATGCACGTGGTCCCCACAACGCACCATGTTTCCGGTAGATACATCATTGTCCAAATACCATTTGATGTTTTTCCTGTCTATTGAGGACAGTATGTCCTTGTATCCCGGAATGACCTTTCCAACCAGTATCTTGTCACCAATCACAGCAAAGTAGTCTCTCGGAGATATCGGTGGTCTATCACTGCCCTCCACCACTAGTGGCCTGTGGCACACCACTCCAAAACCTTCCAGCAGTTTTATAAGACCCTGTAGGTCCTCCTCGGTTTCGTGCATGATGTCCTCTAGCCTGGGGTCATGGACGCCTGCCACATGTGGTCTACCCACGATGCAGTGCTTCAATTCATGGAATGTGGCGTGTCCCTTTATCGGTATCATTTCTTGATGATGCCCTTACCGTGTACCCTCACACGTATGTGACCGTTGTAGTATTTGTCACTCTCCAGCACTTTCCTGGCGAACTGCTCCCTGGCCTCCACGTAACTTAATTCTGCTTTGGACTTGCAGTAAAACAGTATCTCCCTGTCAAACTTGTCTTTTCCAATTTTCTGTATGTCTGCTGTGAGTTCGTCACTGCTTCCGTAGTAATCCCGCCAGTCCGAATCCACCTTGTACCTGCGCTTGTTCTTCCTGCCCTTCAGTGGTGGCCTGGATCTTTTGAACCTGGCCAACTTCTTGCCTATGTACATCCTGCCGTTGGTTGTGTTGGTAATTTGGTAAACGAAACCCACCACGTCTTCTGGTAAGTCATCCACTGTTTTTTGCTCGTAAATCCACATTGCCAATATTTAAAGTCAAAAAGATTGACCTTACAATTTAAAGAGTATAAACAAGTGCGATAGGCACACAAACACAATTCTTACAAATTCACACAGGCAAACATAGCATCCATGAAGTGAGCACGGAAATGCGGCAGTAATGCGACAGGTGAATCCGTTGATGCAAAAGGCAAAAATGATGGGGCTCTGAGAAACAGCAACCCCAGGTCTGCTATGGATTATCTTACAAAGACATGGCGGGCTCGCGTTGGATGAATAAGCGAATGGGTACAGCACAACCGCCCAGTTACGACAGCATTGTATGATGACTGCGAACTCACCACAGGGTTCAAGTCAGTTCGGCTAGAAATAGCCGAATTGTGACTGCTCATCTACCACAGGCGACGCATAAATGCGTCATTAAGTTTTACAACTGCGTAAGTTAAAAAAACAAACGAGCGTAAGCGAAGTTTCAGATGGCGCAAGCCGGCTGTTGAATCGCCATTAAGTATTGCAACAATGCAGATGATGTTCGACCACACCTTCGGAAAACAGGAACAGCAGGACCTAGTCGTGGCCAAACCCATGTGCATATTCGAGCGTGAGGAGGAGCAGGGCGCGATAGAGCACGGGTGGCTGGCCCTGGACGAGCCCATACACGGAAAAGAAGTTTTCTACCAGTCACGCAGTACACGTGTGAACATGAGGAAGTGGCGCCCACGTTTCCGGGAACACAAACTGAACGGTAAACAGATAGAGTACAAGATCATAGAGGCCTCCGACATGGTGAGGCTGTTGGGACTGCCCCAAATATACGAGCGATACATGAAGCGGAAAAAATTTGGCGCGGACTACACGCCGTTCCGGCACCACCACAAGCGGGACCGTTTCATGGTGTTCTACACAGGAACCGCTGACAACATAGTGGCGTTCACCAAGCAGAAGTTGTACATCGCGGAGGACCCACACTACTCGCAGATCGGCGACCCCTACGTGGAGTACGCGGGCGTGGAGAGTTGCATACACGCCAACACCGCACCCATAGGTGCGCTCACATTGGACCTCGAACTGAAGTGGGCCTCAGAGCACCAGGTGCCCTTCTACTACACGGGATCAGGATACGAACGGAGCTCGGAGTACAAGAGCAGTTGGAGGGGATTCGAGTGGTGGACGGGTGTGGAGTGGACCAACAACAGGCGTCTGTACAAGAGGCTGTGCGGGCGTGATTCTAAGTTGACTAGGTTTTCCGAGCTCGGAAACCTTTCACTGATTCCAGATAAGCGTTAGACCAATTACGGTAGTAGGGACCTTTCTCCAGCATTTTTGAAAACTTGTTCAACTTGCTCAGACTCTGCACGAGCAGAAGTGTGTAGTGCCCGTTGTTGAGTTTGACTTTGCCGACGTGTTCCTCTATGTCGGGGTGATCCTCCAGTATCACCACGTCGCGTGGCATGAACCTCTCGTTCAGCCATTCCGCCATGCTGGTGGTCTGCTGGGCGGTGAACTGTTGCGGGTGGGCGATGATGCAGAGCACGTCCTTCTTGCCAAAATCGAAGTTCCATATGTGTGAGTATACGGTGCGCCAGTCCGCGGCGCCGTCCAGCTCGACGAAACTGACCTTGTCATCCACGATCGCCTTCTGTGCGAACGGGCATGGTGGCAGGTCACCGAACACGGGGTTTGGCTTCGTGACGAAGTCCCTAATCCACTTCTTTATCGTCTGTGTGGGATTCTGTTTCTTGCGTTGAGTCATCCGTCAGTGATTTGATCCTTTCCAGTGCTTCCTCCAGCAGTCGTTCCTTGGTCTCGAGCTTGGCCTCCAGGTCCGCCATCTTCTTGTTCTGCTCGCCTATCTTGTGTCCCATGCTCTGCACGTCGTCCGTTGCGTGTTCAAGTTTGATCATGACCTGCCTCATCCTGGATTCCTTGGTCTTGACCTTGTCCAAGGCATCATCGCGGTCCTTTGTGAGTTCCTTGATGTTTTCCTTGAGTTCTCGAACTAGATCTCGTTCTGACATAATGTCCTGTAATTATCTGCTGTTTCAAATACCATTATAGTATACTATATCTTAGAAGAAAGGTTGACCGGTCTTTTTGGTTGTTTCCATGTTGTCTTTTACCAACTGTGCTATTATCTCCCGCTCCTGTGGACTCATTGTGTTGGCCTCGTCGTAGGTAACACCGCCACGCATGAACCAACATATCTTGAATAATTCGTGTTTCAGTTCTTTCTGGGAGCTCTCCATGTCCTTGAGGGTCTTTATTATGTCAGATTCCGTTTGTGACAGCAAGGTTATACGAAAAAATTTGACGAATCGAAAGTGATAGGAACATTATAGGTAACTGGTGCCCCTAGTTTAGTCTGTTCTTCGGTGGCCTTCATTCGGAGAGGCTTGACCGCACCTTGTGTCCTCAGATCAGTGAGGTTGTTCTCTATCTCCTTGATCATTGTGGTGTTGGCGTTGTCCGCGAACTCCTTGATATGCACAGGGTCATTAATGACCGTGCCATCGGCCATTGTAATCGACTCGATGTTCTTGAGCAGTATATTGGTGTTGAGATCTGTGAGTGTCTTGAAAGCGTCATTGAATCGCTTGGCCTTCTCCTCGTCTGACAGTTGTGAGTCCTGTATGGCCGAGTACATCTTCTGTTGCTGGAACGTCTGCAGGCTGGTTGTTGTCATGTCCTTGTATGTGAGTGGTCTGACCGTGATTTTCAATCCGTCCTTCAGGGAAAAATCATTCGTGATCGTCTTATTGCTGATCTCGTCAAGCAACGACGGTAGGTTGATGGTGTGCGCCACTGACTGGTTTGCCCCCGGCACTGTGAAATTGATCTCCATGGTCTCACCGTATGTGGCTATCCTGATGGCTATCAGTATGGTGTCGAGGTCGTAGCTCTTGATCTGCCATGCGTCCTTGATGTCTGGCACACAGCTCTGTATAACATCCACGACTCCCTGTCCGTTCATGAGAGCGTCTGGTGTTTTGAACCTTATCTCGTCTTTGGCAGTCATGGGCATGACCCCCAGTTCTCCCGACTGCGTGGGTGCGACCACGTGCGGTGGGTAGGCCGTTTTGGAGGGCAGTTTGACGTAAAGAGACGGTTGCCGAAAATACTTGTTTAATGGGTTTGTGTTTTCTGTCATTTTTTAATTCTATAAATATACACTAACTGCGCATAGATGTCTATATTTATATGCGTATAAAAAGGTGCGAAATAAAGTCATATGGCAGAATACACAGAAGAAGAGTTGAAAAAATTAGGTGACACGGTAAGGAATCTCTCCAAGGAGATCCAGAAACAGGCAAGGGCGCAAAAGGCCAGCGCAGACCAGGAGGCGAGGATTGCCCGTGACAAGATCAGAGACGCACGACAAGAAATCGCCACAAACGTAAAAAACAAAAAACTCCGACAAGAACTAAACAACGCACTCGAGGATCAAGTAGATGAATACGAAGACCTCAAAAAAGCACAGAACAAACAACTGGAACAGTTGGGTAAACTGGGCGACAGTTTCATGGGACTGGGCAAGGCGGCGTTCGAAGGATCGGGATCTATCAGTGCGTTCACTGACAACATCAAGGGCCTGGGATTCCTGGGACGTAGGCTGGACACCAACGTTGAGACATTCAGACAACTTTCACAGACGGGAGCCAACTTTGGTCAGAGCATAGTGGAGTTGAGGACCGCGGCGGCATCTGCGGCCTTACCATTGGACGACTTTGCGTCCTTGGTGGCAAATAATTCATCTAACCTAGCGGCGCTGTTCGGCTCAACCACGGAAGGTGCCAAGAGGATAGCGGAACTGGGCAGGATCACCAGAGAGGTGGGAATAGAAAGACTGGCGCCACTGGGGTTCACTGTTGATGAACTCAACGAGACACTGCTTTTGAACCTAGACTCGCAGAGAAGGACAGGAATACTGAACCTACTCACAGACTCCCAACGTAGAGACAGTGCAATCAGTTTCGCAGAGCAATTGGACAGATTGGCAAAACTAACAGGTCAGCAAAGAGACGAACTGCGACAACAGATAGAACAACAGCGTGCCAATGAAAGATTCCAAGCCGCACTCCAGGGACAGACAGATGCAACACGTCAAAGACTTCAGGCATTCGCGGGAACGGTGGCAGGTATCAGTCCAGAATTGGCCGAAGGCTTCCAGGACCTTATAGCCAACGCAGGTGTTCCGGTTACAGAATCCGCACTGGCGTTAGTTCAAAACATTCCTGGTGCACAACAAGTGATAAGAGATCTGATAAGCGGAGTAACAACCAGTGAGGAGGCTCTGGTGAGGATCAGAGACATCTCGGCAGGTAGCATAGATAGATTTAGACAGGCCACTGTGACTGGACAGGTCGAATTCTTGAGGCTTCAAGGTGGAATAATAGAACTAGGGAGAAGGGTAACCGACGCAGGTGCAGTACTGGACGAGCAGAACAGGTCAGCGACCAGCCTCGTAAGGAACCTTACCACTTTCGAGGATGCCACAAAAGTTTTATCAAGTCAGTTCCAAGGCATAGAAACTGCCTTACTGAAATCGTTTGGTCCGGCACTCGGAGGCCTCGTGGGAACACTTAAGACAACATTGGGCGCAGGAGGTGCCATTGCAACGGCACTGGCACAAATGCCCGTGGTGTCCGCAGGACTGCTCATAGCAGGGCTAGGTGGCAAGTTCCTGTTCAGCAAGGCATTACAAATAGGAATAATAGCCAAGGGTACGGAACTAGGGTTCAGGATGGCACAAACCGGGGGCGGCCTGATCCAGACGCTGACCGGTGGCAAGGACAAAGGAGCACGTGCCGGTGGTGGCATTAGGTCGGCACTCAACAGCAACGTCGGACGAGGACTGGGAGCGGCCGGTGTGGCGCTTACAGGACTATCAGTGGGCAATCAACTGCTGAACAAGGACAAAGACGACAATGCCTCTGGCTTGGGTGGCCTCATAGGGATGGGTCTGGGCGGAATCGCTGGGTTCATGTTGGGCGGACCGGGCGGCGCACTACTTGGAGCATCTCTGGGAGGAAGCCTAGGACAGGGTGCTGGCGCATTGTTTGGTGGCGGAAAACAGTTTGGTGGCGGAATGGACACGGGAAAAACTTACCTTGTAGGTGAGCGAGGACCGGAAATGGTAACCGCTGGAACCAAAAGCACCGTAGTTGCTAACCAGGATCTAAAGAACACATTCAACACAGAAGCACTGGAAAACAAGATGGCCACCATGACCACAGAACTAAACAACGCCAACAAGGCGTTAGCGAATATGGTCAATGGCGTAAATACGCTTGTTGCAGTAGAATCTCGGGCATTAAAAGCCGTTGAAACCACAGCACGGAAAGATCGTAATCAAGTAGGCCTAGTTTAGGTTGCTAAAATGAGGAAAAGATTGTAATATAAAGTATGGCTTGGAAAAAATACTTCAAAGACGCTAACATGTCTCCAATATCTGGAGAGAAAGTGCCAAATTTCGCAAAGAGGAACTACAGTTCTTACCTGCCGGACGTGTACACAGGACACCCCAACAGGATACAGAGATACTTCCAGTATGACCAGATGGATTCAGACTCGGAAATCAACGCCGCTTTAGATATACTCGCAGAATTCTCAACACAGAAGAACACAGAGAACGAGACACCGTTTGATATTGTGTTCAAGGACGAGACCACAGAGCACGAAGTTAAACTTTTGAAGAAGGCACTGCAACAGTGGACGAAGTCGAACAAGTTCAACAAGAGGATCTTCAGGATATTCAGGAACGCACTGAAATACGGAGACTGTTTCTTCGTTAGAGATCCAGAGACCATGAAATGGCTTTACGTTGACAACGCAAAAGTTGACAGGATCGTAGTAAACGAATCCGAAGGCAAGAAGCCAGAGCAGTATGTGATCAGAGACATCAATCCAAACCTACAGAGACTATCCGCGACACAGATAACACCAAACCAAACGTACGGTGGAGGTGGAACAACAGGTGGCGGTACTGCGGCATATGGATCAAGTTATGCAAACGCCGGTGCTACAAATAATATGTCAGGCTTTGCAGGTGGAATGTCGGGTGGAAGATTTTACAGGACCATGAATGCCTACAACATAAACGCGGAACATGTGATACACATGAGTATGTCAGACGGTTTAGACAACCTTTTCCCATTTGGACAATCGGTTCTAGAACAGGTATTCAAAGTTTACAAACAGAAAGAATTATTAGAGGACGCGATCATAATTTACAGGGTGCAGAGGGCACCTGAAAGAAGGGTTTTCTACATCGACGTGGGTAACATGCCAACACACTTGGCGATGCAGTTCGTTGAGAGAGTGAAGAACGAGATCAACCAAAGAAGGATTCCAAGTGCGTCAGGTGGTGCCAACTTCATAGACGCTACATACAACCCAATGTCGATCAACGAAGATTACTTCTTCCCACAGACAGCAGAGGGTAGAGGATCTAAAGTTGACACACTTCCAGGTGGTACAAACCTAGGTGAGATCGATGATCTAAGATATTTCACAAACAAACTGTTTAGAGGACTGAGAATTCCAAGTTCATATCTGCCAACTGGAGCAGAAGACGGACAGCAACAGTACAATGACGGCAGGGTGGGTACTGCTTACATACAAGAATTGAGATTCAACAAGTATTGTGCTAGATTGCAATCGATGTTGGCGGGAACATTTGACGAAGAATTCAAATTATGGATCAAATCCAAAGGTTATAACATTGACAACGGAATGTTTGAACTGAAATTGAACCCACCACAGAACTTCGCACAGTACAGACAGACGGAAATGGACCAAGCAAGGGTAAACACATTCACGGCAGTGGCAGAACTGCCTTACATGAGTAAGAGATTTGCATTAAAAAGATATCTCGGTCTCACAGAAGAGGAGATGGCTAGGAATTCTGAACTTTGGGCAGAAGAAAACAATGTTCCACAACGAAAACAGACCAAATCAAATCAACTCCGAAGTGCCGGCGTGACACAATCCGGCATTTCAAGTGACCTAGACCAGTTCGAGGAACCAACAGCGGACGCTGAAGCACCAGGACCAGACTCACCACAGCCAGGACAACCGGGTCAAACACCGGGAGGACAGGGCGGCGGAGGCACGACCCCAGGTGGCACAGGCGGCGGTGGACAGGTATAAAGGGTTAAATACGCAAAATGAAACTATTTGAATTCTTCACATACGGCGCAGACGGGTTTGAACAGGACAAAACCTACCAACCTGAGAACGACATTTCTGTTCTCGACGACGAGGACACAAGGAAAACAAGACTCACACTCAAAGACATCAATTCAATGAGGTTGGCGTCAGAGGCGCACGACGAACAACAGAAGGAAGAGGCCGTATTCGTCCAAAAGATGTACGGCACACCAGCACAAGACGATAACTTAGAGTTATAATGTCCAACACAGCATTTGTATTAGGTAACGGAGAATCCCGAAGGGGCATAGACATAGATGATCTCAAACAGCAAGGCAAGGTGTTTGCCTGCAACGCTGTGTACAGGACACATCGACCTGACTTCCTGGTTGCTGTTGATCCCAAGATGATCATGGAAATAGCCGAAGGTGATTACATGATCAACAACAAGGTCTATTCGAATTTCAATGCACAGTACAACAAAAATCAAAAAATACTCGATCATTGCAACTGGTTCAAACCAAGTCTCGGCTGGAGTTCGGGCCCGACTGCCCTAAGACTAGCCCTAGACCTAGGATTCAAGGACATCTACATACTGGGTTTTGACTACCAAGGACACAAAGTAGGAAGTGGCTTCAAATTGAACAACATGTTTGGGGACACCAGGAATTACAAAAGAAAAAAAGACGAAGCAACTTTCTATGGCAACTGGATGAACCAAACAAAGCGATGCCTACAGGATTTTCCTGATGCCAAATTCCATAGAGTCATACCAAAGGGCTGGTTCCAACCAAAAGATCTCGAGTGGAATGGCAACATTGATCACATGACCACCGAAGAATTCCTATCAAAGTTCAATTTACAACCGAAATTAGGTTAAAAAAGCACATTTTTTGCCAGTTAATGTGCCCTTTTTTGCGCCTTTTTGTAAATACAATACACTTATAAGTACAAATCGACAATAAAGGAGCACGTGTAATGTCAAATAATAAATTTGAGAGTTTATTAGAATTACTGATAAACGAAGAAAACGACAAAGCAGAAGCACTATTCCACGAAATCGTAGTAGAAAAATCTAGAGAAATCTACGAGAACCTAGCGGATGAGGAAGTGACTGCTGAGGCTAAAGAAGAGTCTAAAGAAGAAGTTAAAGAGACGGAAGCATCTGAGGAAGAGAAAGTAGAAGAAACTACAGAAGAAGCAAAAGATGAGAAAGTTGAAGAGACTTCTGAAGAATCTAAAGACGAGCAAGTAGATGAAGTTGTTGAATTAGAAGACGAAGCAACAGAATCTGAAACAACTGAAGAAGAATCAATCGAAGAAGTAGGCGGTGACGCAACTGACGAATTGGTTAAAGACATATCAGCCGAAGAAGAAGGCGAGATGGATGCAGACAAAGGCGAAGAAATGCCAGCAGACATGGACGCTGACAAGGGCGAAGAAGATATGGAAGACAGAGTTGTTGACTTGGAAGACGCTTTAGACGAATTAAAAGCAGAATTCGAAGCAATGATGAGCAAGAAAGACGACGGCGAAGAAGAAAAAGAAGAGGCCGTTGAAATGCCAGCTCAAGAAACTCCAGAAATGCCAGTGGAAAGCAAAGAAGCAGACACAAAGGAAACTGTAAAAGAATACAAGATCCAAAAATCTGCGAACAACACTGACGGATCTGACAAGTCTGCAAAATCACCAGTAGCAGATGCAGGAACTAAAATGGGCCAAGGTGGTGCAAACATCGCCAAAGGCGGAGCAGAAGACAAAGGAAGACCGGCTCCAACTGCACAAAAAATGGGTGAGTTCGAAAACAGTCCAGGAAAAGACAAATCTTCTTCAATGAAGAAAGAAGTTAAACCTGCAACTGCTGACGGATCAGACAAATCAGCAAAATCACCAGTTGCTTCTAAGTAATTGTTGATTAACGGGAGTTTGGAATGTCATTATACCTAAGGGAGAATCTAACTTTTGATCAGGCCAGGGTGCAGGTCTTACACGAGGGAAAAGACGGTAAGGATTTGTACATGAAGGGCATCTGTATCCAAGGTGGGATCAAGAACGCTAATCAGAGAGTTTATCCTGTGTCAGAGATCGCCAAAGCGACAAAGACACTGAACGATCAGATCAGTTCTGGATACTCCGTGTTAGGTGAAGTTGACCATCCAGATGATTTAAAGATTAATTTGGACCGTGTGTCTCACATGATTACTGAAATGTGGATGGATGGTCCAAATGGATACGGCAAGATGAAGATTTTGCCGACACCAATGGGCTCACTTGTGAAGACTATGTTGGAATCGGGTGTGAAACTGGGCGTATCGTCAAGAGGAAGTGGTAACATTTCCGAGTACGGCGGTGGCGAAGTTTCAGATTTTGAGATCATCACAGTTGACGTGGTAGCCCAACCTTCGGCACCAGGTGCTTATCCAACGCCAATTTACGAACACCTAATGAACACCAAGGGTGGTAACATGGCGAAAGGTTTGGCGGCCGAAGTTAGAAATGACCCAAAAGCACAAAGGTATCTGAAAGATGCCCTAACAAACATAATAAAGGACCTAAAATAAAATGATCGATGCAATATCAAAACTTGTTGAATCAGGAGCCATATCGGAAGACGTTCAAAAGTCTATCCAAGAGGCTTGGGATTCAAAAATCAAGGAAAATAGAGAAAATGTTAGTGCCGATTTAAGAGAAGAGTTCGCAAAAAGATACGAACATGACAAATCTAACATGATCGAAGCGATTGACAAGATGATGACTGAGAAGTTATCTGAGGAAATCACGAAGTTCGTGGAAGACAGAAAAGCATTAGCACAAGAAAAAATTGCCTACAAAGAAAACGTAGGCGCTCACTCTGCCAAACTGCAGGAATTCATAATGCAGAAGTTGTCAGAGGAGTTGAAAGAACTACACAACGACAGAAAAGGTGTGCATGAAAACTTTAACAAAATGGAAGAGTTCGTAGTAAACGCTCTTGCAAAAGAAATTAAAGAGTTCCATGAAGACAAAAAAGGCGTTGTGGAGACGAAAGTCAAACTAGTAGCCGAGGCCAAAAAACAAATGGCCAAGATGAAAGAGGCTTTCATTACAAGATCTGCTAAAGTTGTAGAGTCTGCTGTAAACAAAAAACTTGCTGAAGAGTTGAAAGCTCTTAAAGAAGACATCACAGCGGCTAGAGAAATCAACTTTGGCAAGAAAATATTCGAGGCGTTTGCTTCTGAGTACCAGAATTCTTACTTAAATGAGAAGTCTGAGACTGCGAAGTTAATGAAAGTAGTGGATGAAACCACTCTTAAGTTGAAAGACGCTGAGAAGGCCGTCGAAGAGAAACAAGCGGTGATTGAGTCCAAAGACGCGGAAGCGAAAAGACAAGCGGACTTGATGGAACGCAAGGAAAAGATGGCTGAGATGCTCAAACCATTGGGCAAAGAAAAGGGTGAAGTTATGAGCCAACTGCTTGAATCAGTTCAAACAGACAACTTACAGGCTTCATTCGACAAGTATCTACCACATGTGATGGCTGACAAACCAGTTGAAACTGCCAAACAAGTTATGACAGAAGCAAAAGGTGACAGAGCACAAAGGGAAGATGCTGACTTAACCAATATCCGTAAATTAGCGGGTATTAATTAACAAACTAAGGGGAAAAGATCAAATGTCAGATATATTTGAATCAAAATGGGGCGAAACTAAACAGGCCCTAACCGAAGGTTTAACAGGCAACAAGAAAAAAACTATGGATGTCGTGTTAGAAAACACGAAGAGATACTTGGCTGAGCAGTCAACTGCTGGTGCCACATCTGCAGGTAACGTTGCTACGTTAAACAGGGTTATCCTACCAGTAATCAGAAGGGTTATGCCAACTGTGATCGCTAAC